>RCUS01000225.1_pt1 | contig 41452 bp, 34 predicted proteins | sample 2166221 | NCBI WGS metagenome assembly RCUS01 (sample SAMN09932758, study PRJNA488358) | compost metagenome | isolation source: compost soil in cyclohexanecarboxylic | place: Germany: Experimental Botanical Garden
GCCGCTACCGTATTCGCGGGTAAACCCGCTCCTACAGTGGGCACACATCGGTGATTGGGCGCAGGCCATCGTAGGAGCGGGTTCACCCGCGAAAGGGCCGGGCCTGCTGGCCAATTTTCACCAGTCGTTCACCGTTGCCGCCGCTACCGTATTCGCGGGTAAACCCGCTCCTACAGTGGGCACACATCGGTGATCGGGTGCAGTCCGTCGTAGGAGCGGGTTCACCTGCGAAAGGGCCGGTCCTGCTGGCCAATTTTCACCAGTCGTTCACCGTTGTCGCCGCTACCGTATTCGCGGGTAAACCTGCTCCTACAGTGGGCACACATAGGTGATCGGGCGCAGGCCGTCGTAGGAGCGGGTTCACCCGCGAAAGGGCCCTAGAGCCCGAGCCTGGCCATGCGGGCCTTCACCGAAGCCTCGATCCCGGCCGCATCCAGCCCGCACTCAGCCAGCATTTGCGCAGGCTTGGCATGCTCGACATAGATATCCGGCAGCCCCAGGTGCAGAAGCGGCTTGAGCACTGCCTGGCTGGCAAGGAACTCACCCACCGCAGCGCCCGCGCCACCCATGATGGCGTTTTCTTCAATGGTTACCAGCAGTTCATGGCTGCCTGCCAGCTCCAGCACCAGCGCCTCGTCCAGCGGCTTGACGAAGCGCATGTCGACCACCGTGGCGTTGATCTGTTCGGCCACTTGCATGGCCTCGGCCAGTTGTACGCCGAACACCAGCAAGGCCACTTTCTCGCCTTGGCGGCGGACCACACCCTTGCCGATCTCCAGTGGTTGCAGGTCACCGCTGATCGGCGCATTCGGGCCGGTACCACGCGGGTACCGTACAGCGGCCGGACCGTTGTACAGGTGGCCGGTGCTGAGCATCTTGCGCAGTTCGTTCTCGTCGCTGGGGGTCATCACCAGCATGCCCGGGATGCAGCGCAGGTACGACAGGTCGTAGCTGCCCGCGTGGGTCGGGCCGTCTTCGCCGACCAGGCCGGCGCGGTCGATGGCGAACAGCACGTCGAGGTTCTGTACCGCCACGTCGTGGATCAGCTGGTCGTAGGCGCGCTGCAGGAAGGTAGAGTAGATCGCCACCACCGGCTTGCTGCCCTCGCAGGCCATGCCGGCCGCCAGGGTCACGGCATGCTGCTCGGCGATCGCCACGTCGAAGTAACGCTCCGGGTAGCGCTCGCTGAAGTCGACCAGGTCGGAGCCTTCCTTCATCGCCGGGGTAATGCCCACCAGGCGGTTGTCGGCGGCGGCCATGTCGCACAGCCACTGGCCGAACACTGCGGAGTATTTCGGACCGCTGGCTTTCTTCGGCGCAGCTGGCTTGTCGGCCGGCTCCAGCTTGGTAATGGCGTGATAGCCGATCGGGTCAATCTCGGCAGGGGCGAAGCCTTTGCCCTTCTTGGTCACCACATGCAGGAACTGCGGGCCCTTCAGGTCACGCATGTTGCGCAGGGTGGCGATCATGGTGGGCAGGTCGTGGCCGTCGATCGGGCCGATATAGTTCCAGCCCAGTTCTTCGAACAGTGTGCCTGGCACCAGCATGCCCTTGGCGTATTCCTCGGTGCGACGGGCAATTTCCCAGGCGCCTGGCAGTCGCGACAGCACTTTCTTGCTGCCTTCGCGCATGCTCGCGTAGGTGCGGCTGGAGAGGATCTTGGCCAGGTAGTTGGACAGGCCGCCGACGTTGCGCGAAATCGACATGTCGTTGTCGTTGAGGATCACCAGCATGTCGGCATTGACTTCCTGGGCGTGGTTCAACGCCTCGAACGCCATGCCGGCGGTCAGCGCGCCATCACCGATCACCGCGATCGACTTGCGTGCGCTGTTCTGCAGACGGGCAGCAATGGCCATGCCCAGCGCGGCGCTGATCGAGGTGCTGGAGTGGCCAACGCCAAAGGTGTCGTACTCGCTTTCGCTGCGGCGCGGGAAGGCCGCGATGCCGTCCTTCTGGCGCAGGCTGAGCATGCGGTTACGACGCCCGGTGAGGATCTTGTGCGGGTAGGCCTGGTGCCCTACGTCCCACACCAGCCGGTCGTCCGGGGTGTCGAACACGTAGTGCAGGGCGATGGTCAGTTCGATGACGCCCAGACCGGCACCAAAATGCCCACCGGTCTGACCCACGGTGTAGAGCAGTTCCTGGCGCAGTTCGTCGGCCAGGGTCTCCAGGTCGGCTTCGGCCAGCCGGCGCAGGCCGGCAGGCGTGTCAGCGCGGTCGAGCAACGGCGTGACCGGGCGTTCGCGGGGGATCTCTTGAAACGTCGTGGGCATCAGGCGAGTCGTTATAGGTGTGTGAAGACGCGGCAGTTTACCCCATTGTGGGAAAAGTGCCCATTCGACCACAGGTTACGCGGTCCCCTGTGGGGGCGGGTTTACCCGTGAATGCGTCGGCAAATTCAAGATCGCATTCGCGGGTAACCCGCTCCTACAGGGATAGGTGAAGCTGTTTAGTTACGGCGTTCGACGATGTAACGCGCCAAGGCCCGCAGCGGTTCGGCCGTTTCGCCGAACCCTTGCAGTGCAGCCAGCGCCTGGTCGCGCAGTTCGATTGCATAGGCTTTGGCGGCTTCCAGGCCCAGCAGGGCCGGGTAGGTCGGTTTGTCACGCGCTATGTCTGCACCTTGGCGTTTGCCCAAGGTAGCAGTGTCGCTTTCCACGTCGAGGATGTCGTCCTGCACCTGGAATGCAAGGCCAATGGCCTGTGCATAAGTCTGCAGGGCATCCAGCTGCGCCTGTTCGGCACGGGCACTGGCCAGGGCGCCGAGGCGTACGCTGGCTTCGATCAGCGCGCCGGTCTTGTGCCGGTGCATGAACTCCAGCGCCTGCTGGTCCAGCTTCTGGCCCACCGAACCGAGATCGATCGCCTGGCCGCCAACCATGCCGGCCGGGCCGGCAGCTTTGGCCAGTACCTGAACCATGGCCAGGCGAATGCTGTCGATCTGAGGGCTCAGGCATGGGTCGAGCAGGGCACTGAAAGCCAGGCTCTGCAAACCGTCGCCCGCGAGGATTGCGCACGCTTCGTCAAACGCCTTGTGGGTGGTCGGCTGGCCGCGACGCAGGTCGTCGTCGTCCATGGCCGGGAGGTCGTCATGCACCAGCGAGTAAGCATGGATCAGCTCTACCGCGCAGGCTGCGCCGTTGGCTTGTTCGGCCGGGGCGCCCAAGGCTTCGCAGGCCGCATAGGCCAACAGCGGGCGCACGCGTTTGCCGCCGTTCATCACGCTGTAGCGCATGGCGGCGTAGAGGCGTTCCAGCTCTTTGCTCGGGGCGATGAACAGCGGTTCGAGGGCTGCGTCGACTCGGGCCTGGCAACTGGCCTGGTAGGTGCCAATCATGCTTCCGGCTCCGCGTCGAAGGGCTGGGCAGCCAGTTCACCGTCGCGCTCCAGCAGAATTTGCACCTTCTGTTCGGCCTGGGCCAGGGCGCCCTGGCAGTCACGGGTCAGGGCGATGCCTTGTTCAAAGGCGGCCAGCGACTCTTCCAGCGACAACTCGCCGTTCTCCAGGCGCTCGACCAGTGCTTGCAGGTCTGCGAGGGATTGCTCGAAATCGAGGGAGGCTTTTTTGCGGGCCATGGCGACTGTCTCGGTGGCATTCAGAACGGCGCGACACTAGCAGAGCGGGGCGGGGGGAGCAAACTTCCGGCAACTGCATCGGCTGATGCAGACCGATGGAGGAGCGGCCCTGTGTCGCGAAAGGGCCGCTCACACAAGGACCGCAAAGCGTCCCGGTTCGGTGGATCAGGCCGGCTCTGCTTCCCGTTCCAGCATCGCCTCACGGTACCGCGCCAGCTCCTCGATGGTCAGCACCGGCAAATTGTACTGCCGTGCATATACCGCTACCTGCTCACCACGGGCCATGCTGCCATCGGGGTTCATCAACTCGCACAGCACCGCCGCCGGGCGCAGGCCGGCCAGGCGCGCCAGGTCTACCGAACCTTCGGTGTGCCCACGGCGGGTCAGCACACCGCCATTGCGGGCGCGCAGCGGAAAAACATGCCCCGGGCTGACGATATGGCGCTGTTCGGCGCTGGAACGCAGTGCTGCGTCAATGGTGGTGATGCGGTCTTGGGCGCTAACCCCGGTGGTGATACCTTCGGCTGCCTCGATGGTGACGGTGAAACCGGTGCCGTGGCGGGCCTGGTTGTTCTGCACCATGGGTGCCAGTTGCAGTTCGTCGACGGTGGCCTCGTCCAGGCACAGGCAGACGATGCCGCTGCAATCGCGAATCATCATGGCCATGGTCTGCAGCGAAATGTTCTCGGCGGCGGCAATGATGTCCGCTTCGTCCTCGCGGTCGTCATCGTCGAGCAACAGTACAGGGCGCCCGGCCTGGAAGGCGGCGATGGCGGCGGAAACATTGGGGAATTGCGGGTGGTGCTTGGTGGACATGAAACGCTCCTCGTGAATGATCGATGAACGTCTCGGGGCGAACAAAATGCGCGCGCAGGGGCGCCCGGATGGCCCCTGCCTGACGCCTTCTTTCATCCGGACTATGACCGTCGGCTCTGGAGTCTCACCAGATCTGCTGACCCCCGGCATGGCCGGGGCGCTCGCGGGCTCATCTTTCGATTTACCGCCGGTGGGGACTTACACCCCGCCCTGAAGACCGACCAAGCATACAGCACAGGGCCACCCCAGTGGCAACCCGCGGTTCTACTACCTTCGACGAGACTTGCAGCAGTAACCATCTACCCCTTTGCACTTGCCGCAGCGCTTACCTTCGTGACGGTCACATTGGCAAACCTAGGAAACGAACCGTCATGTCCTCTCTCTATCCTTTTACCGATACCGATCTCCATCTCGCATTCAGAAAGGTCGTCGACACTTTGTTCGACAAGAAGCGCGACTACGTCGACGGCGTGCTCAAGCCCAAAATGCTCATCATTGCCGGTACACAAGGCTCGGGTAAGACGTACTTGCTGGAAAACACGCTGCTGAAGAGCGGGCGCTACGACAATTATGTTCGCCTTTACGAAACCCATTTTCGTGAACTGCACCCTCATTATCGGGCGATGGAAGACAAAGGCGTGCTGCATGTCTATGAGCATACCGAGTCGTTCATCTGGCGGCTGGGGGCCATGATTTGCACGTATGCGATGGAAAACAAATACAACATCATCATGGAAACCGCGCTCGACAGCCCTCATTTCGCTGATTTTCCACCTGAAGCTGCCCGGCAGGGCTATCAGAGCGAGGTCCATCTGATAGCGTGTCAGAAAGAGTTCAGCCACTGGTCGACCCTGGACCGTGTGGTCAACAGCGTTGGCAATCATGAGATCGAGCGTGTGGTCAGCCTGACGCAGATCGAAGAGGCGCAAATCAATGGCAGGTCCATCATCGATGCTTTCGAAAACGCCTGTATCGAGGTACCGGGTTCCGAAATCGTGATCTATCGACGTGGCCTGGAGACGGAAAAGAACAGCCTGCCGGTCTGTCACAGCACCTGTCCTGAAAAAGGGCTCCTCGTGCCCCAGCAGACCTACCAGGGCAGAGCATTCTTCCGCGGGGCAGACCTGAAGATCAACTTCAAGGTCCAGCGCAGTCCCCAGGCCGATTTCCCCTGTTCCTATATTCAGTATGCGCAGGTGGTGCATGCCGGCCTGCTGGGTTCGGAACACCGTCGGGCGATGGCCGAACTCAATTGCAAAACCCTCGGCCAGGCTCAGAGGCTGATGTCGCAGTTGCCTGTCGATGTCTACCGCGAGCTGTGCCTGTACGTGCTCAAGTACGCGCAACGTTGAGCCGGGCAGGCACAGGGCTGGTCACTGGCCAGACATGCCTTCGATCACCCTGCGCAGGGAGGCGCCCAGCATGGGCCCATGCCCCAGACCCTCGAAGCGCTCAAAGCGCACGTCGAGGCCTTTGATCGCGGCCAGATCTGCCGCCAGTTGGCGCGCAGGCAACTCGTCGTTCTCGTGCGGCGAACCATGCGGGCTGGCGGGCTCCTGCCCGCCGCGCATCAGCAACAGGTGCGGGCGCGCCTCCCCCAGGCGTGAGGAAAGTCCTTGCGCCTCCCGGACAATCACACCATCGCGCCACCACAGTGACGGGCTGGCAGCAGCGTAAAGGCTGAATTCGCCGGGGCAGGTAAACAGTGCGTGAAGCACAGCCAGGCCACCATAGGAGTGCCCCCACAGCGTCTGTCGTTGCGGATCGATCGGCGCCACAGCCGACACCATCGTGCGCATGCGCCCGGTCAGAAGCTTCAGGAACGCATCGACCCCGCCGCTGGGCTGGCCGGTCAGCGGATCACGCTGCTGCACCTGCTCCGGCAGCGCCGGGGTGTAGTCCAGCGTGCGGCCGGCCCTGTCGATGCGCAGTTCGGTCCGGTAACCCACCGCCACCAGCAGGGGCGCCTGGCCCGCGGCGAGCCTGTCCAGTTGCTGCTGATCCAGCGTCCCCAGTGCAGCATTCCCATCGAGCATCCACAGCACCGGGTACCCCGATGCTGGCGCTGGACGATTCGGCTTGCCAACCCACAGGCGGTAGTGACGCAGGCCATCGGCCGAGTCCAGATCAAGCTGGCTGAAGTGATAGGCCAGGTCCTGGCGCTGTAACACCGACGTGTCCATCTTCTGGTCATGCTCGGGCTGGGCCAGGACAAGAGGGGCCGCCAGGGCAAGTGCCAAGGCCAGCATCAGGGTCTTCTTGCTCATCGGGCGTCTCGTCAGGGCTTTGCAAGGAGCGCAAGGCTTGAGCGCCCAGATGATAACCAGTCCCGATCGAGCGTAAAGCGCATTAACTTTCTAAACAGTCTCAGGCCGCAGGCAAGGTCATGTGCAGGCACAGGCCCGGGTGCCCATTGCTGGCCCACAACCGCCCGCCTTGCAGTTCGATGGCGCGGCGGGCGATAGCCAGGCCCAGGCCGAAGCCTGCGCCACTGTCGGCCAGGCGCTGGTAGGGCTTGAAGATGCGCTCTAGGTCGGTATCAGGTACGCCTGGCCCCTGGTCGCTCAGGCGCAGGTGCCAGCATTCGCCCTCACGCCAGCCATCGAGGCTGACCCGGCCTTCGGTCGGCGAGTGGCGAATGGCATTGCGCAACAGGTTTTCCAGGGCCTGGGCCAGGCTGTCCAGATGGGCCTGCAGCAGGCAGTCAGTGCCAAGTGAACACGGCAGGCGCGCACGGTCCCAGCCGCTTTCGAAACAGACGTCCTCGCACAGGGCTTCCCACACGGAAAGCACCAATACCGGCTCGGTCGACAGGCTGGGTTGTTCGGTGTCCATCCACGCCAGGTCGAGGGTGTTTTCCAGCAACTTCTGCATGTCGGCCACCTCACGGTCCAGGCGCTCGCGCAACTGCGGCGGTGGCAAGTCGCTGTCATGGGCGATGCGCAGCCGCGCCAGCGGCGTGCGCAGTTCGTGAGACAGCGTGCGCAACAGCAGGCGCTGTTGCTCAAGGCTCTGGCGCAGGCGCCCGGCCATGTGCTCGAAGGCCTGAGCCAGTTCGCCCAGCTCATCACGGCGTTGCTGCAGGGGCAGGGCGGGGCTGTCAAGGTCATCGGCCCGCAGGGCGTCGGCGCGGTCGCGCAGGCGGTTCAGCGGCACGACAAGGTGCCGGTATAGCGCAAGGCCCAGCAGCAGGGCCAGCAGCGCGGGGGCAACGCCATGAGTCACCACATGGGTCCAGGGTGTCAGGCCTGTGGGTAGCAGCCGTTCGGGCAGTTGCAGCACCAGGCGGCCATGCTCGGGGTGTTGCGGAAATTCGATGCTGACGTATGGCAATTCATCCTGCAGGCGCCGGCTCATCGGCCAGTCGAGCTTGCGCATGAATGTCAGGTGGCTGGCTTCCTCGGCGCTCAGCGGGGTGGTGCCAAGGCTCTGAAGGTGTGGACCTATCACGGCCACCCAGGTGTCCTCGGCCAGTGCCACCTGCTTGCGCCAGGCTTCGGTGCCGGCTGCGCCGTCCTGCTCCCACGCCTGTTCGGCCTGTTGAGCATAACGCGCCAGGTAGTCCTGGTCGGCCTGGGACAGAAAATAGGTACTGCGTTCCACCGAAAGGCCCCAGGTCCAGATGAGCCAGATCAGCAACAGGCAGAAGCTGACTTGCAGCAAGGCCAGTTTCCACAGCAACGGGTGGCGACGCATCAGGTCTGCTCCGTGTCGACCAGGATGTACCCTTGGCCACGCACGGCCTGGATCTGCAGGTGCTGGGCGTTGATGTCGGCCAGTTTGCGGCGCAGGTTGCACACATGCACATCCAGGCCTCGGTCCAGTCGGGTATAGGCCCTGTGCAGCACGGTCTGGTACAGGAAGGGCTTGCTCAACGCTTCGTCGGGGTGGGCCAGCAGCGTGACCAGCAAGCGGAATTCGGAAGCGGTAAGGCCAGCGGCGTTGCCGTTGTGGATAACGTCCTGGCGGTCGTGGTCCAGCATCACCTCCCCCACGTCGGGACGCAGCGCCGTACCACGATCGAATGCCACGCGACGCAGCAAGGCATCTACCCGTGCGTCCAGCTCTGCCAGGCTGAAGGGCTTGGGCAGGTAGTCGTCTGCACCACGGGTGAAGCCGCTGATGCGATCCTGCTCGGCCCCTAGTGCCGACATCAGCATGACCGGCACGGCCTGCTGGCGGCGCAGGGCGTCGAGCAGGCTGAGGCCGTCGATGCCTGGCAGCATGATGTCCAGCAGCACCAGTTCAAACTGCGATTGCTGTATGGCATTCAGGGCCTGGGTGCCGCTGGCGCAGGCGTGCACCTGGAAACCGCGGTTGCGGAAATGACGGTCCAGGTCCTGAAGCAGGCGTGGGTCGTCTTCGGCAAGGAGAAGTGAGGTGGGCACGGCGAGCCTTGATGAGAACTTTTATCAGTTGCGAATCATCCCACTGGCTGCAGGGAAAGGGCAACGGCTTGATGTGTTAAGAAGGTTAATCCTGCTGCACCCTGGTTTTCGCTCCGGTATCGTTCGCAAAAAGCAACTTGTTTCGTTTGCGATTCAATATCATTTGGGCGAAGGGTGTGTCATGACCGGTTTCAAAAGTGTGGGCAGCTTACAGCGGGTTCGGGGATGGCTGGCGCTGGGGTTGCTGGCGCCGTTTTCTTTATCGGCAGTGGCCGAAACGGTAGCGGCCCAGGTGGCGGCCGAAGACAACTCGCTTGATCTGCCTGCATTGACCATCGAAGGCAACCGCCTGTACGACATGCTGCCTTCGGAAGAAACCGGCGGTTACAGCGTCGACGCCGCTACCGTGGGCACCAAGACGCCGGCAGCGCTCAAGGACATCCCGCAGTCGATCACCGTCTACACCCAGGACTACGTCAAGGATCGCCAGTTCGTGCACCTGGATGACCTGGCCAAGTACACCGCTGGCCTGCGCACCCTGACCAATGACAGCGGCCGCTCGTCGATCTACGCCCGTGGCTACGAGTACAGCGAGTTCAATATCGACGGCCTGCCGGCGCCCATGGCCAGCATCTTCGGTACTGTCCCGTCGTTGGCGGCGTTCGATCGCGTCGAAATCATGCGCGGGCCGGCCGGGCTGTTCAGCAGTACCAGCGAGCTGGGTGGCATCGTCAACATGGTGCGCAAGCGCCCGACCGCCGAGTTTCAGGGGCATATCGAAGGCAGCTACGGCACCTGGGACACCAATCATGAGGAAATCGACCTGAGCGGGCCGCTGGACGAGGCCGGTCGCGTGCGCGGGCGCTTCATCGCATCCCGTGACGACACCAATGGTGAAGTGGACTACAACGCCAACACCAGCAACACCTACTACGGTGCGCTGGACATCGACCTGGACGACGCCACCACTCTGTCGTTCGGCCTGATGCATGAAGTGAAGAACATCACCCCGCACAACGGCTACCCGGCCACGTTGTCCGGCGAGGTGCCCGACTTCAGCCATTCGCGTTTCCTGGGCGCCGACTGGAACTACTTCGACGGCAAGACCACCGACTTGGTCGCCGAGCTGACACACCGCTTCGACAATGGCGGTTACGGCCGTGTCGCGGCTCGTGGCTCGCACCGCGACACCAACTATCTGTACGCCTTCACTGCAACCAATGCCACCACAGGCGCCAACTCCGAGCGCGCCAGCGCCCGTGATTTCACGCAAGACACTTATTCGCTGGACGCCAGCTACAGCCAGCCGTTCGAGACCTTCGGGCAGGTAAGCGAGTTTGTGGTCGGGAGTGACTACAAGAACTACGACACCGAGTACCTCAACGGCACCACCAATCTCGGCGCGATCAACGTGAATACTTACTCGCCGAAGCAGTTCGCCAAGCCGTCGCCCAACTACAGCACCGAGACCGGCATGCAGGAAGAGGAGTACGGCCTGTACTCCAAAGTGACCTTCCGCCCGGTGGAACGCCTGGCGCTGATTGCCGGTGGCCGCTTCAGCTGGTATCGCGGTGACTTCTACACCACCACCCTTAGCAGCGGCGCCACCACCAATGACAGCAAACGCGTCGACGGCCACTTCACCCCTTATGGTGGCCTGGTCTATGACCTGACCGACAACCACGCGCTGTACGCCAGCTATTCGCAGGTGTTCAAGCCGCAGTCCGACACTGACAGCAATGGTCGGGTGCTGAAACCGCGTGAAGGCGAGCAGTACGAGTTCGGCCTCAAGAGCAGCTACTTTGGCGGCGACTTGAATACGCGCTTCTCGGTATTCCGCCTGACCGACAAGAACCGCGCTACCACCGTATACGATGCTGATGGTGTGGCCACCACCGACTCCGTTGCATCCGGCAAGACCCGCGTGAAGGGCGCGGAAGTGGAAGTGAGCGGCAAGCTGACGCCAAACTGGGAACTGCTGGCTGGCTACACGTGGATGGAGACCGAAACCGTCAAGGGGGACGCCGAAACCACGTTCTTCATCATGCCGCGCAACCAGGCTTCGCTTTGGAGCAAGTACACCATCAGCCAAGGGCCGCTGACTGGCTTGGCCGTGGGTGGCGGTATATCGGCGATGAGCAACTTCCATTCCGAGAGTGGCGGCGTGCGTATCGATGCACCGGGCTATGCCACGGTGGATGCGATGCTGTCTTACCCGGTGACTTCGAAGCTGACGGCCACCCTCAACGTCAACAACCTGTTCGACCGGGACTACCTGTCGCGGGTGGGGTCTACCTCGACGTTCAACTTCTACGGGCCGTCGCGCAGCATGATGGTTGGGGCGCGGTATGACTTCTGACGAAGTCTGTGGCTGCTAAGTGCGCCATAAAACAAGGCCGCGCCGGCAAAGGGCGCGGCCTTCAGGCTGAATGATGAGAAGCGTGGGAGCGTATCTGCACCCTCGGGTATCAGGGCCATAAAATTGTGAGGCCGCGTGTTAATAAGTAGCGTGCTTTTAATTCAAGAAAATTAAATCTACGCGGGGTGCCATTGATGCTTTATTTCCTGCCATTGGGTGTCTGACAACCACTTGTCTGCCACCGGAAAGAAAATATTCTCCTCGGCATCCATATGGTCATAATATTTCTTGATGAAGTCTTCGATCGTGTCGGCGATTACTCTCGCTTCTTGCGTTGACTGCTCCAACATCTTGAGCTGTCCGGCAATTCGCTTGAAGGCTTTATGATCTTGCTCGATAGCCATGACCCGTTGGTGAATCGGTGCGTCGGTTGCCAGCAAGGCCAGCCGAATAAGCTCTTCATTTTCATGGTGGTGTCGCTCTGCATCACCATGCAAGGCTTCCAGCTGCTTAAACAACAGCTTGCAGTCATCGGCACCCGCGGATCCGTGCCTTATCCTCTCCAGTAACTCTTTGATCTGAGTAATTTTGGTAGCCACCTCATGATGATAGGCGTGCAGCTCTTTCAACATGGCGTTCATGCTAAGTCCTCATCACTACACCAAGCCGTTACAGATTAAATATTATTATTAAGCAATCTCCAAGGATAGCTGCACGTGTCGGCCTATATCTAATCCTTTAATTATAGTCTAGTGCGAAACGCTCACCTTCAAAAAAGCCGCCCCCTTGGAAGATTTCGAAATATCAATTTGATGTCTCTATGCATTGCAAGAAGACGCAGGCACACCAGGATCGCTTGCGTGCTGTCCTTGAACAGCGGGGGGCTGAACACAACAGGAGGTGCAAGGGGCTGCGTGCTGTGCACGTAGGTCGGGGGTGGATACCCGCGGATTGTGACTGCTGTTTTTAAAGGCTTGTTAAATTAAAAAGCCGGCTTATGGTTGGTTTTTAAAGACTATCCATATGATTAGTATTGGTTTTTAACCTTTTTAAAGCGTTGAAATCCGCCACTTTGGGGTCGTTTTTGACCGGCTTTTTCTGCGACTTATGACGGCTGATTCATGGGAGGATCGTAATTAGCCTTCATGGGTATGCTCCGCACCATCACGGTGAATAGGCTTCTTCTGAGCCGGCTTTGAGTGGTGATCACTGCCGGTTTCGTCATGGCCGTGGTGTTCAGGTGCGGGCTCTGGTGATGGTGATTTGGGATGGTGTGCCTCTGCATGTCCCCTGTCATGATGATCTCTCCCCGAGACTGCCTCTGCAGGGTGATTGGGCACGTTGTCGCCGTGTTGGCCTTCATGGCTGTGCATTTCACTTTCACCTCCACCATGCTGGTGACCGCCACTGATCGCTACCATCGCGTTGTACTGTTGGGCGTTCATCTGGGGTAGTTGATCCAGAAATGCAACGAGTCCCCAGATGTACTCATCGCCCATGCTCTTGCCCCAGGCAGGCATGCCAGAGGCTTTGATGCCGTGCTTGATGGTCCAGAATGCTACGGCGGGTTTACCACCGACCCCAAGCTTGCCAAGGTTGGGAGGAGACGGATAAAGCGCCTGGCTGAGCTCTGTTTTCTCGACGCCAGGGGCAAGATGGCAACCGATGCACATGGCGTTGTAGTTGCCGGCGCCGACACGAATCAGGTTTTCATCCTTGAGGTTCGGTACCTCGATGTTTCTTGCGCGTACCTCAATGGAGCGATCCCGAGCCATGACCAGAAATGCATGCACTGCAGGGAAATGCGGATCGTCAGCGCCGACGTTGACCAGGCCAAGGTAAGCTGCACCCAATACCCCTGCACTGGCCGCGGCACCCGCTACTACGAGCGTTGTAATTGTTCTTTTCATGTAAGGCTCTCAAAACCACATGCGGATACCGGCAACGAAACGCGCTTCATCCACATCCCCACCCTCATCGCGGATGAAATCTGCGGTCTTGCCGTAGGAGCGGCTCCAGGTGACGCCTATGTAGGGTGCGAACTGACGGACGATTTCATACCGTAGCCGCAGTCCGACTTCGGTATTCGCGAGGCCGGAACCTACGTCGCGCGCGGGATCGTTCTTGCCATAGAAATTGGCTTCAACTGTTGGCTGCAGGACGAGGCGATTAGTCAGGAGAATGTCGTAGTCGCCTTCCAGACGAGCGGCGGTCTGACCGTTTTCACCGATGAATGCAGTGGCTTCGGCTTCGAAGTCGTAAAGTGCCATACCCTGAATACCGAACGCCGCCCAGGTCTGGGGGGATTCGGGTTTGAAGTCCTGGCGCACCCCGGCAACCACATCCCACCAGGGGCTTATAGAACGGCCATAGAGGACTTGCAACTCGGCATCTTCAGTGACGCCGTTAGTGCGTTCACCTTCGGAGCGGAGCCAGAGCCGGTTGATATCGCCGCCTATCCAGCCAGAAGCGTCCCACGACAGCGCACTGCCGTCGTCTGCGTCCTGATACTCCAGTTGATCCAGCAAGAAGAAGCTGTTGATCGCGCTGTCGTGCATCTGATGCCCGCCCAGTGGGGGGAAGGCCGCTTGGCGGTCCGCGTCCGTTAGTTCGGGAATCGGGGTACGGCTGCTGGTCGCAGGCTCGCCAGAGCCATGGTTCATCGTAGAGTGATCCATCGCCCCATGGTCCATGCCTGGCATCGAGTCATGCGACGGGGCCCTGCCCATTTTCATGGACCCGTGCCCCATTGCCGAATGGTCCATTTCGTCAGCGGCAAAGCTGGGCACAGCGCCTAGCATGCCGGCTGAAAGGGTCAAGGCCAGCAGCGATGGTCGCGCCAGGCTATTGGCCATCTTTCCCTGCCTTAGCTTTGTCGCTGCCATGTGATTCCATCATTTTTTTGTGGTCCATGCCCTTCATCGAGTCATGGTCCATACCCATCATGGATTCATGATCCATGCCCTTCATCGAGTCATGATCCATACCCATCATGGATCCATGATCCATGCCCTGGGAACCTTTGCCTTTCGCAGCATCGGCAGTTTTCTGGGCGTGCTGCTCATGGTCATCGCTGGACCACGACAACGGGGCATAAATAGCAAACAGGCCAGCCATCGCAGCGGAGAGGAAAAACGTGCTTCGTTTCATTGGTTTGCTCATCTCGGATCTCCCGTTCATTCGTCCACACGGACTTCTCGGAACATGCCCGTTTCCATATGGAACATGAGGTGACAGTGATAGGCCCAACGCCCCAAAGCATCCGCAGTTACGCGATAGCTTCGTTTTGAGCCTGGTGGCATGTCGATGGTGTGTTTTCGAACCATGAAGTTGCCGTTCTCATCCTCCAGGTCGCTCCACATCCCATGAAGGTGGATGGGGTGAGTCATCATGGTGTCGTTAATCAAGGTGATACGAAGGCGCTCTCCGTACTTGAGGCGCAGGGGGGCAGCATCGGAAAACTTGATGCCGTCGAAGGACCAGGCGAATTTCTCCATGTGACCCGTCAGGTGCAGCTCGATATTCCGGCTAGGCTCTCGTCCATCTGGGTCGATGAAGGTGCTCCGCAGGTCTGCATAGGTCAGGACGCGGCGGCCGTTGTTACGTAGCCCGATGCCCGGGTCATCCAATTTTGCCGTCGGGGTCATCGTCTGCATGTCGACCAATGGGTTGTTGAGCTCTGAGTCTGGATGACTCTGCATTTCCTTACTCATGCCGGCCATGCTGCCGTGGTCCATGCCAGCCATCTTGCTGTGATCCATGCCGGCCATGCTGCTGTGGTCCATGCCAGCCATCTTGCTGTGATCCATGCCGGCCATGCTGCCGTGGTCCATGCCAGCCATCTTGCTGTGATCCATGCCGGCCATGCTGCTGTGGTCCATGCCAGCCATTTTGCTGTGATCCATGCCGGCCATGCTGCTGTGGTCCATGCCCATATCATTCATGGAAATGAGGGGGCGTGGGTCAACGGTTGGAACAGCAGCTTGCAAGCCTTCACGGATGGCCAGGGTGCCCCTGGAAAAGCCCGTACGGTCCATGGATTGAGCGAAGATGGTGTATGCCTGTTCGTCTTCTGGCTCAACAATGACATCGTAGGTTTCGGCTACTGCGATACGGAACTCGTCGACCGAGACCGGATGGACATACTGCCCATCTGCTGCAACCACTGTCATTTTCAGGCCAGGAATGCGTACATCGAAATAAGTCATGGCGGAGCCGTTGATGAACCGAAGCCGGATTTTCTCGCCAGGCTTGAAAACACCCGTCCAATTTCCATCCGGAGCCTGGCCGTTCATGAGGTAGGTGTAGGTATACCCGCTCACATCCGCGAGATCAGTGGGGCTCATCTTCATCTCGGCCCACATCTTGCGATCGGCCATCGCAGCAGACCAGCCCATTTCGCTTACGTCGTTGACGAAGTCACCCACGGTCCGCTTGTGGAAGTTGTAGTAGTCAGACTGCTTCTTAAGCTTGGATAGAACGTGGGCAGGGTCCTCATCCGTCCAGTCGCTTAGCATAACCACGTAATCCCGGTCATAGGCGAAAGGCTCGGGTTCTTTCGCGTCGATGACCAGTGCGCCATACACCCCGACTTGCTCCTGGAAGCCAGAGTGGCTGTGGTACCAGTAGGTGCCGTTTTGATGGAGTTTGAACTTGTACTCATACATGCCATCTGGTGCGATGCCATGGAAGCTCAGGCCTGGGACACCGTCCATGTTCGCCGGCAGGATGATGCCGTGCCAGTGGATCGAGGTGTCCTGTTTCAAGCGGTTGCGCACACGAAGCGTAACGATATCGCCTTCACGCCACCGAAGCGTTGGGCCAGGTACAGAACCATTGATTGCCATGGCTGTCCGTTTTGCACCTGTGATATTCACCGGCAGTTCACCGATGTAGAGATCAAAGTCGGTGCCCGTCAGCACATTCGGCTGGCCAGGACTGGTCAACGCCCACACTGGCATGCGCCACATGCCCAACCCGCCGAGTATTCCGGTAGCAGCCAGGCCTTTGACGAAGGAGCGTCTGGTGGTTTTACTTTGCATGCCGTTGCGCCCACTCATATGGATTGCTGGTGTCCAGGCTGCTGGATGTAGCAACCTACGGTTTCAATAGCGCTCCCATCAGCCTCGACGACGTTCAAAAGAGCACAAGCTTTACGGGGGAAAGAAGCTCGACGCTGCCATCGTTTTGATGCTGGGGTAATTACATTTTTGGAAGCGCGTCTCAGCAACTCGTGTGCCGGTTTGCTTGCCTTCCTAATCAAGCGGACAGGCCTGATGGCGCTATGCTCAAGGACAATCTAGCTACCTGATGCTGTCAGATAACTGAGCCCGACATTACTTTTCTGTCAGCTTCCCGTGGGTTGCGTTACTTGCTGCAAACTGAAAGGGCCAAGAGCAGGGGGCAATTTCTTCATTGCGAGTAATGGGCAGGGCTTCTCCTTGGCGCAACGGGTAAAGAAGACCGAGTAACCTCGTACCAAGGAACAGCACTTCGCTTGCGCCTCAATACGCAATCACTCACAAACTACGATGAAATGCTGACGCGATTCCGTCGTGTATCACGCTGCTCGACAGTTCTGGGGTGATCAAGCTATTGAGCCGTCAATGGCTTCGACGATGCTATCCCGAGATTTTCAGGCCAAGTGAGAAATAGCTTGCCTTCATTCTCATGCCGACTTGGCACAGATAGATGCGGGGGATGTGCTTTGACAGAGCATGGGCTGACCTTGGCCTAGCACAAATTCTCTTTTACTTCAGAGGGTTAGGAATTAAAAAGCCGGCTTGTGGCCGGCTTCTCGGGGACGCTTCCGACTAATTTATGGTAAGTCGCAATCGCCTTAACTGTGTGGCCATCAAGGGCCTGAAAGAGATGGCAGATGCCCGTGTGGGATATCGCCGAGCCCTCTGGAACGCGGCTCGCGCCGGTCGGGGCTTAATGTGCGGCGTAGCATACAAGGGCGGGCGCAGGATGCCCAGCAAAAAATTGCCCAGGGCGCTTCAACTGGGCCGCTGCTGGCGGAAATGTGACCAGTGGAACACCCAGCCAAGAATTTCCAGGCCCTGCGCCTGACGCTGGGCAGCGGTGTAGCGTTCGACCGTGTAGTTGCGCCGGTCATGGCTGTGCAGGTACAGGGTGTCGTGCGGGCCAAGACTGAGGTTGTTTACCCTGAGCATGCCGTTTTGCAGCAGGGCATAGGTTTCGCCCTCGACCACCCGGGTCATGCCCAGATCAATGGCCAGGGTAGCTTCCAGGGGAATCAGCGGGAGCATGTTGCTGGCCGGCATTGCCAGGCAGATTGCGTTGCCGGCTTGCACACCCAAACCCTTCAGGGCTTTTGCCGGCAAGCGCAGGTGCTTGCTGCTCACTGGCGACAGCAAGCCGTTGCTCACTTCGTAGTAGGGCACCTTCAATAACCGGCCACGATGGCCCGACAGCGGGGTAAGCGGGTTGGCGGGCACTGGCCGTGGAAGGCCGTTGCGCAGGAGTGGATTGGGGTGTTTGGGGCCTTCACCGGTGCGCAGCCAACGTCGGTGCACACAGAACAGATCGGCCAGTTCGTCCAGCCGGGCCAAAGGTACACCGCGTTTGAACCAGTTGTTGACGTGCTGTGCTGTGACGCTGCGCTGGGCGGCGAAATCGGAAGGGGTTAGGCCACATTCTTGGAGCAGGGCCCTGAGGCGGTCGCCGGAAGTGTTCATGGCGGCGAGTGTAGCGGCGAATTGCCAGACAGGATATGAACCGGATGTTGACGGGGTTTGTATGAAAAGTGGTTGTTTGTAAGGCTCTGGTGTAGGACGGCGTAGGATTTATTACCAGTAATGTGCGTACTGCCCATTCCTGCATAAAAAAACCCCGCCTAAGCGGGGTTTCTCCTGCAATCGGAATCAGCCCTTGTAGGCAGCGACCGATTTGGTGATCGCGGCACGGGCGGCGTCGGCGCCTTCCCAGCCTTCGATCTTGACCCACTTGCCCTTCTCGAGATCTTTGTAGTTGGCAAAGAAGTGCTCGATCTGCTGGATCAGCAGGGCTGGCAGGTCGGTGTATTCCTTCACGTCGACGTACAGCTGCGACAGCTTGTCGTGAGGAACAGCGATGACCTTGGCGTCGCCGCCACCGTCGTCGGTCATGTTCAGCACGCCAACCGGACGGGCGCGGATAACCGAGCCTGGGGCCACTGGGTAAGGGGTAACCACCAGCACGTCCAGCGGGTCACCGTCGTCAGCCAGGGTGTTCGGGATGAAGCCATAGTTGGCTGGGTAGAACATTGGGGTAGCCATGAAACGGTCGACGAACAGCGTGTCGCTGTCCTTGTCGATTTCGTATTTGATCGGCGCGTGGTTGGCCGGGATCTCGATGGCGACGTAGATGTCGTTCGGCAGGTCTTTGCCCGCCGGAATCTTGCTGTAGCTCATTGGGCAGTGCCCCCGTGTTTGACCAAAAAAGTGGCGGCGATTATAGGCACATTCTGCATGGGCATGCCACGCCTGGCCTGATGTGCGGCCCCGTCAGGCGTGGCTTTCGCGGTATTCCGGGTGTTCGGCCTGCAGCCGGCACAGGCGCGCCAGCGGGTCCTGGCGGTAGAACAGCGACAACTGGCGGTAGACCTGTGGATAAGCCTGATGAAGCAGGTCAGGGGCACTAAAGAAGTACTCGCTGGTAACGGCAAAGAACTCTGCCGGGTTTTCCGCAGCATAGGGGTCGATGGCAGTTTCGGCGTCGGGGTTGGCGTCCAGTTGCTGGTTGAGGTCGTCGTACGCCTGCTGCATGGCGCTTGCCCACTCATCAACGGGCATGCCGCTGTGCAGCGGTGGCAGGCCGTTGGCATCGCCGTTGAGCATGTCGAGCTTGTGCGCCAGCTCATGGATGACCAGGTTGTAAGCCTCCCAGCCACCACTGGCCTGCACGCCGTTCCAGGCCAGGATGATCGGCCCCTGTTGCCAGGCCTCGCCGCTGTGCTCGCCGTCCCACACGTGCTCCACGCCACTGGCATCGCGGTGGCGCTGGGGGCTCTTGAAGTCGTCGGGGTACAGGATGATTTCGTGGAAGCCCTGGTACCAGTTCAGCTCGCCCAGGTGCAGCAGCGGCAACTGGGCCTGGGCGGCCAGCAACAGGCGCTGCTCGTCGTCCAGTTCGACACCGGGCAGGCAGGTGAGGTGCTTGTCGAGCAGGAACAGGATGCAGGCTTCGCGCAGCCAGCGGTCTTCAGCGTCGCTGATGCCGTCCAGCATCGGCAGCCGCTCGCGTACGGCCTGCCATTGCTGTGGCGTGATCGGGTAACGCGCCAGAGTACGCTTGCGCCGCCAGGCGCTGAATGACCACATGCCGTTTGTTCTTTACCTGTTCAGTGAGCCTTGGCCGTACGGCCCAGGCGCCCACGCAGCAAGCCGAGAATCATCGGCACCAGCGACAGGATGATGATGCCCACCACCATCAGCGACAGGTGCTGCTTGATGAACGGCACGTTGCCGAAAAAGTAGCCCAAGGTGACCAGGCCGCCGACCCAAAGCAGCGAACCGGCAACGCTGAAGCCGAGGAAGCGTGGATAGTGCATGTGAGCGATGCCCGCGACGAACGGTGCGAAGGTGCGCAAGATGGGCAGGAAGCGCGCCATGGTCACGGTCTTGCCGCCATGGCGTTCATAGAAATCGTGGGTACGCTGCAGGTAGTCGCGGCGGAAGATCTTGGAGTTGGGGTTGTTGAACAAACGCTCACCGGCTGTTCGGCCTATCACGTAATTGGTGCTGTCGCCCAGGATTGCAGCGGCCATCAGCAGGCCGGCCAGCAGCACCGGGTCCATGCCGCCACCCGCCGCCACGGCGCCGGCGATGAACAGCAACGAGTCGCCCGGCAGGAATGGCATCACTACCAGGCCGGTTTCGCAGAAGATCACGGTGAACAGGATGGCGTAGATCCAGGGACCGTAATTGGTGACCAGCAGATCGAGGTAGGCATCGAGATGCAGGATAAGGTCCAGCGGGTTGAAATCCATGTACAGCACCTGTGTTCTTGGGCGTAGGCTTGGTTACCGGGGGGAGGGTAAATTTTCACACATGACAGGTGAGCCATTATACGGCTAAGTCAGGAACATGCCCGGAGAGTTTGTAGCGGGGGGTTACGGTAGAGGGGTATTCCTTTGCCAACCGCTTCGCGGGCACGCCCGCTCCCACAAGGATCACTACCTTGCTTGTGGAAGCGGGCGGTGCCAGTCAATCCTGGCTGATTGGCAGGATGTAGCTCTTGAACTCGGTATCCTCACGAAACCCGATGGATTCGTAAGTCTTGTGCGCCACTTCATTGTTCGCGCTGGTTGACACGCGCATGCGCACGGCATTGGTCTCCTTGGCCATTTTCTTCGCTTCGCGAATCAGGTGGTCGGCGACCAGCATGCGCCGGGAGTCCTCGGCTACATAGATATCGTTGAGAATCCATACCCGCTTCAACGACAGCGACGAGTAGCTCGGGTACAGCTGGCAAAAGCCCAGCAGTTTGCCGTCGTCATCATCCGGAAGTGCCAGGTAAATCACCGATTCGTCCCGCTTCAGGCGCTTTTCCAAAAAGCTGCGCGAGCTGTCGGGGTAGGGCAGTTGCCCGTAGAACTCACGGTATTTGACGAACAACGGGGTGAGCAGGTCGAGGTGTTCCAGGGTTGCTTTGATGATGCGCATGTGCGGCCCTCAGAGTCCATTTGGGAAACAGCGGAATGCCAGCAGCGTTCAAGGGCATGCTGCCCAATGCACGGCACAAGTGCAATCCGCCTTCCGTGACAGGTTTTTTACTCTTTGCCGAGCAGGAAGTTACCTTTCTGGCTGGCGCTGTCTTCATTCTCCAGGCTATGGACCTCGGCTTCGTCCTTCAGATTCACCCCGGAAAGCTGGCGCCGGCAGGCTTCGCGCATCAAGTACAGCAAGCGGTGCGCCGCCATGCCATAACTCAGGCCCTCCAGGCGGATATTGGAAATGCAGTTGCGGTAGGCATCGGTCAGGCCGACCTTCGGTGCATAGGTGAAATACAGGCCAAGGCTGTCGGGCGAGCTGAGCCCCGGGCGTTCGCCGATCAGCATCACCGTCATCCGTGCGCCCAGCAGCTCACCAACCTCGTCGGCCACTGCCACGCGGCCCTGCTGCACCAGCACCACCGGGGCGCTGGTCCAGCCGTCGGCGGCGGCCTGTTCCTCGAAGCGTGCCAGGAACGGCAGGGTGTGGCGGTGCACGGCCAGTGCCGACAGGCCGTCAGCGACGACGATGGCCAGGTCGACCCCGCCGGGGTTGGCCTGGGCGTGCTGGCGCAGCGCGGCAACCGAATCTTCGCTCAGCCGGCGCCCCAGGTCCGGGCGTTGCAGGTACTGGTTGCGGTCGCTGGCGGCGCTGTGCAGCACCAGGCTTTCGCGCCCGCGGTCACTCAGCTGGGTAGCCAGGCCGGCATGGTCGAAGGCCAGGTGCACGGCATCGCGGGCCTGGGCATGGGCGAACTGGAAGTCCAGCTGCGCCCCGGTCGGCAGGCTGGTGCCGGTGCGGCCCAGGGCGATGCGCGCCGGGGTCAGGTTGCGCAGGGCCAGCCAAGGGTTGTCGGGGGTAGGCGTGCGATGGTCCATGGTCATCCCTATGCAAGCTGTGCCAAGGCCTGGCGGAAGGCCGGCGGCAGGTTGTCACCAAAGCGCACCCGGCCATCGGCCTGGGTGAAGATGCCGGTGCGGGCCAGCCATGCCTCGAATTCCGGCCCGGGCTTCAGGCCCAGGGTCTGGCGCGCGTACAGCGCGTCGTGGAACGAGGTGGTCTGGTAGTTGAGCATGATGTCGTCGGAGCCGGGGATGCCCATGATGAAGTTGATCCCGGCGACACCGAGCAAAGTCAGCAAGGTGTCCATGTCGTCCTGATCGGCTTCGGCATGGTTGGTGTAGCAGATATCGCAACCCATCGGCACGCCCAGCAGCTTGCCGCAGAAATGGTCTTCGAGGCCGGCGCGGATGATCTGCTTGCCGTTATAGAGGTATTCCGGGCCAATGAAACCGACCACGGTGTTGACCAGGAACGGCTTGAAGTGACGGGCCACGGCATAGGCGCGGGTTTCGCAGGTCTGCTGGTCGACGCCGTGGTGGGCGTTGGCCGAGAGCGCGCTGCCCTGGCCGGTTTCGAAATACATCAGGTTCTGCCCGAGGGTGCCGCGTTTCAGCGACAGACCCGCTTCGTAGCCTTCCTGCAACACGTTCAGGTTGATGCCGAAGCCGGCGTTGGCCGCCTCTGTGCCGGCGATGGACTGGAACACCAGGTCCAGTGGCACGCCGCGGTTGATTGCTTCAATCGAGGTGGTGACGTGGGTCAGCACGCAGGACTGGGTGGGGATGTCGTAGCGCTGGATGATGGCGTCGAGCATTTCCAGCAGGGCGCAGATCGAGGCGATGCTGTCGGTGGCCGGGTTGATGCCGATCATGGCGTCGCCGTTGCCGTACAGCAAGCCGTCGAGAATGCTGGCGGCAATACCGGCCGGTTCGTCTGTCGGGTGGTTGGGTTGCAGCCGGGTCGACAGGCGCCCGCGCAGGCCCATGGTGCCGCGGAACCGGGTGACCACGCGGATTTTCTGCGCCACCAGCACCAGGTCCTGCACGCGCATGATCTTCGACACCGCTGCGGCCATTTCCGGCGTCAGCCCCGGTGCCAGGCTGCGCAGGCTGTCCTCGTTGGCCTCTTCGCTCAGCAGCCAGTCGCGCAGGCCACCCACGGTCAGGTGGCTGACCGGGGCGAAGGCCTGGGCATCGTGGGTGTCGATGATCAGGCGGGTCACTTCATCTGCTTCGTAAGGGATCAGTGCTTCATTGAGAAAGTGCGTCAGCGGAATATTGGCCAACGCCATCTGCGCGGCGACGCGCTCACCGTCGTTGCTGGCCGCGACACCTGCCAGGCAGTCCCCGGAGCGTGCCGGGCTGGCCTTGGCCATCACGTCCTTGAGGCTGTCGAAGCGGTAGACCAAGTGGCCGACCGTGTGTACGAAACTTGCCATACAGAATCTCCAGAGCCGCGGGTTGCCCCGCGGCGGGTGGCGGCGATCAGTGCAGGGCCTCTTCGGCCTTCTGGATCGCGGCGAATTCCTCTTCCGGTGTGCCCGCAACCAGGTGGTGGCGGCTGTAGAAAGCAAAGTAGGCAATTAATACCGCATAGATCACTGCAGCGCCAATGACTACCCGCGGGTCAACCAGGAATCCGGCGACCACGGCGATGCACGCCAGCACCAGCGCCAGGCCGGATGTGAAGATGCCACCCGGGGTGCGGTAGGGGCGTTCCATCTTTGGCCGGCGGATGCGCAGGGTGATGTGCGCAGCCATCATCAGCACGTAAGACAGGGTAGCGCCAAACACTGCCACCAGGATCAGCAAGTCACCCTGGCCCGTCAGCGACAGGGCAAACCCGATGATGCCGGGGATGACCAAGGCCAGTACCGGGGCCTTGCTCTTGTTGGTTTCCGACAGTTTGCGCGGCAGGTAACCGGCGCGGGACAGGGCGAAGATCTGCCGGGAATAGGCATAGATGATCGAGAAGAAGCTGGCGATCAGCCCGGCCAGGCCGACCAGGTTGACGAAGCCGCCCATCCAGGTGCTACCGCCGTAGGCTTTGGACAAGGCTTCTACCAGCGGGTTGCCGGACGCTTTCAGTGCTTCGGAGCCTGCGCCGCCGGGGCCGACCACCAGGATCAGCAGGGCGAAGGCCAGCAGCACCAGCATGGCGCCGATCAGGCCGCGTGGCAGGTCACGCTTGGGGTTCTTGGTTTCTTCGGCGGCCAGCGGCACGCCTTCGACGGCGAGGAAGAACCAGATGGCATAGGGGATGGCCGCCCACACGCCGACATAGCCGAACGGCAGGAAACTGCTGGCGCCCACGGCGTCCGTTTTGGCGATGTCGAACAGGTTGGCTGCATCAAAATGGGGCACCATGCCTATCAGGAATACGGCCAGGGCAATGGCGGCGATGGCGGTGATGATGAACATCAGCTTCAGTGCCTCACCCACGCCGAAAATGTGGATGCTGATGAACACGATGTAGAACGCCAGGTAGATCATCCAGCCGCCGATACCGAACAGCGATTGGCAGTAGGCGCCGATGAACACCGCGATGGCGGCAGGGGCGATGGCGTATTCGATCAGGATCGCCGTGCCGGTCAAAAAGCCGCCCCAGGGGCCGAAGGCACTGCGGGCAAAGCCATAGCCGCCGCCAGCGGTGGGGATCATCGACGACAGTTCGGCCAGCGAGAAGCACATGCACAGGTACATGGTGGCCATCAGCAGGGTGGCGAGGAACATGCCGCCCCAGCCGCCCTGGGCCAGGCCGAAGTTCCAGCCGGCATAGTCGCCGGAGATGACATAGGCCACGCCCAGGCCGACCAGCAGTACCCAGCCGGCGGCGCCTTTTTTCAGTTCACGTTGCTGGAAATAGTCAGAGCCGACTTTCTCGAAGTCGACGGAAGAGCCTACCGGCGATCCGGCGGAATGTTCGCTTGGCATAGATTCACCTGTTTTTTTTCTTGGTGGCCGGAAGGGTTCCGGGCCGATGGTGATGGGTGCTGCAGGAAGCGAGCCAGAGCGGTTGGTGCACGGTTACCGCCCTGGGTTTAAGGTATGCCGGCCTGGCCGCTTCGCGGGTGAACCCGCTCCTACAGGCATTGCGCAAGATTCAACACCAGCGCAGGACCTGTAGGAGCGGGTTTACCCGCGAAGAAGGCGACGCGGTCTAGAAGAAGCCCAACGGATTGATGTCGTAGCTCACCAGCAGGTTCTTGGTCTGCTGATAGTGATCCAGCATCATCTTGTGCGTTTCACGCCCAACCCCCGACTTCTTGTACCCGCCGAACGCGGCATGCGCCGGGTACAGGTGGTAGCAGTTGGTCCACACACGGCCAGCCTTGATGCCGCGGCCCATGCGGTAGGCACGGTTGATGTCGCGGGTCCACACGCCGGCGCCCAGGCCGAACTCGGTGTCGTTGGCGATCGCCAGGGCTTCGGCTTCGTCCTTGAAGGTGGTGACGCTGACCACCGGGCCGAAGATTTCTTCCTGGAACACGCGCATCTTGTTGTTGCCCTTGAGCAGGGTCGGCTGGATGTAGTAACCGGTGGCCAGCGAGCCTTCCAGTTTCTCGACCTTGCCGCCAGTCAGCAACTCGGCGCCTTCCTTCTGGGCGATGTCGAGGTACGACAGGATCTTCTCGAACTGCTGTTGCGAGGCCTGGGCGCCGACCATGGTGTCGGTGTCCAGCGGGTCGCCGCGCTTGATCTGCAGCACCTTCTTCATCACCACTTCCATGAACTGCGGGTAGATCGACTCCTGTACCAGTGCCCGTGACGGGCAGGTGCATACCTCGCCCTGGTTGAAGAACGCCAGCACCATGCCTTCGGCCGCCTTCTCGATGAAGCTTGGCTCGGCTTGCATGATGTCTTCGAAATACACGTTCGGCGACTTGCCGCCCAGTTCGACGGTGGACGGGATGATGTTCTCGGCGGCGCATTTCATGATGTGCGAGCCCACCGGGGTAGAGCCGGTGAAGGCGATCTTGGCGATGCGTTTGCTGGTGGCCAGGGCTTCACCGGCTTCGCGGCCATAGCCTTGCACTACGTTGAGCACGCCAGGTGGCAACAGGTCGCCAATGACTTCGAGCAGCACGGTGATGCCCAGCGGCGTCTGTTCGGCAGGCTTGAGCACCACGCAGTTACCAGCGGCCAGTGCCGGGGCAAGCTTCCAGGCAGCCATCAGGATCGGGAAGTTCCAGGGGATGATCTGCCCGACCACGCCCAGTGGCTCGTGGATATGGTAGGCCACGGTGCCTTCATTGATTTCGGCAGCGCCGCCTTCCTGGGCGCGGATGCAGCCAGCGAAATAGCGGAAGTGGTCGACCGCCAGCGGAATGTCGGCGTTGAGGGTTTCGCGGATCGGCTTGCCGTTGTCCCAGGTTTCGGTAATGGCCAGCAGTTCGAGGTTCTGCTCGATGCGGTCGGCGATCTTCAGCAGCACGTTGGAGCGATCCTGCACTGAAGTGCGGCCCCAGGCGTCGGCCGCAGCATGGGCGGCATCCAGGGCCTTCTCGATGTCTTCGGCAGTAGAGCGGGGGAATTCAGCGATCAGCTTGCCATTCACCGGGGAGGTATTTTCGAAGTACTGCCCCTTTACCGGAGGAACGAACTCACCACCGATGTAGTTGCCGTAGCGGCTCTTGAAGGAAACCTTCGCGCCTTCGGTACCGGGATGTGCATAACGCATGGTGTGTCTCCTTGGTATTGTGCTTTTTAGGGAGTTGGAAAGCATAGAGCAAGGGTTGGGCCAGTGTTGGCCACGCCAGGCAAATCAATGACTTGAGTCATTTTTACGGGACTGATCAAGGGCCGCTGTACCGGTGCCGGTACGCCTGGGGTGACATTTTGTGCCGTTTGCGACACATCACAGGCGTGTGCATTGCAAAGCCTACCCGGGTGGAGGATGCTGGGCTGACGCTCTATCTGCGGAGAATTACAACAATGCAGAGCAATCACTTCACGCGCCATGCCCGTCAGGTGCATAGCGTTGCCCATGGTGGGGCCGGGGAGGGCGGCAGTGACCCGTCCATCGCCCGCTCCTGGCTGCGCTGCCTGGAGGACTACCACCTCGACCCGTCGGTGGTCGAGGCGCCGGTGGTGCTCGAACATGGGCGCCTGCTGGAAAGCCGCGAGCGCCTGCGCCAGGTGCTGCAAATTGCCGACCATGAAATGAACAGCCTGCACCAGCAGCTTTCCGGCGCAGGCCACGCGGTGCTGCTGACCGACGCTCGTGGGGTGATCCTCAATTGCGTCAGTGCCCCCACCGAGCGGCGCAGCTTCGAGCGTGCGGGGCTGTGGTTGGGCGCTGACTGGAGCGAGGCGCGCGAGGGCACCAATGGCATCGGCACCTGCCTGGTCGAGCGCCAGGCGCTGACCATCCATCAGAACGAGCACTTCCGTGGCCGTCACACCGGGCTGACCTGCTCGGCCAGCCCGGTGTTCGACCCGCATGGCGACCTGCTGGCGGTACTCGACGTGTCCTCTGCGCGCCCCGACGTATCGCGGCAAAGCCAGTTCCACACCATGGCGTTGGTCAACCTGTCGGCAAAGATGATCGAAAGCTGCTATTTCCTGCGCCATTTCGAGCAGCAATGGTTATTGCGTTTTCACCTGCAAGCCGAGTCGGTCGGCCTGTTCAGCGAAGGCTTGCTGGCGTTCGACGGCGATGGGCGCATTTGCGCTGCCAACCAAAGCGCACTGAACCTGCTGGGCACGGTACGGGGCGGCGTGCTGGGCAAACCGTTGGCGTGCTTTTTCGCGTGCAGCCATGACGAAATGTTCAGCCGTGCCACGCCCGGCGGCAGTACTGCCTGGCCGCTGCGCACCCTTGACGGTCGCCAGGTGTTCGCCAGCCTGCGGGGGCAGGCCCGGGCGCCGGTGTGGTCGGTGCCGGCCGCCCAGCCGCGGCCCGCAGGTGAAGTGGAGCCGCTGGTCTGTCTGCTGGACCCTGCGTTGCAAAATGATTTCCGCCGCAGCGTGCGGGTGTTCGAGCGCGATGTACCATTGCTGCTGCGCGGCGAGACCGGCTGTGGCAAGGAGGCCTTCGCCCAGGCTGTGCATCAGGCCAGTGAGCGGCGCGGCAAGCCGTTTGTCGCCATCAACTGCGCGTCTATCCCGGAAAGCCTGATCGAGAGTGAGCTGTTCGGGTACCGCGGCGGCAGTTTTACCGGCGCGCGCAAGGAGGGCATGCGCGGCAAGCTGTTGCAGGCCGACGGCGGCACCTTGCTGCTGGACGAGATCGGCGATATGCCGCTTGCCCTGCAAACCCGACTGCTGCGGGTACTGGAGGAGCGCCAGGTGGTGCCGATCGGGGGAGAGCCACAGGCGGTGGACGTGCGCATCGTCAGCGCTACGCACCGTGACCTGCTGGAACGGGTTGAACAGGGCAGTTTCCGCGAGGACCTGTATTACCGCCTCAATGGCCTGGAGGTAGCGCTGCCGGCGGTGCGCGAACGCAGTGACAAGGCGCAGTTGCTGGACTTTCTGCTACGCCAGGAGACGCAGGGGCAACGCATAGACATCGAGCCCAGGGCGCGGCAGGCGCTGCTCGCATTTAACTGGCCGGGGAACGTGCGGCAGATGCGCAATGTGCTGCGTACCCTGGTGGCGCTTTGCGAAGATGCCCGCATCACCTTTACGGACCTCCCCGCAGTCATTCGCGCCAGCCCACCTCCCGTGGGGGCGGGCGAGCCCGCGAAGATGTCCGACCAGGCAATAGAGGGCGAGGGCGTTGCCCTCGTTCGCGGGCAAGCCCGCCCACACAGGTCCGGCGGTGCCGCTGAGATTGTGGGTGAATCTGGAGGGCCCGAGGTTCTGCTCGACGCAGAGCGGCAAGCGCTGAAGGAGGTACTGGAGGCAAAACACTGGCATCTCACCCGTGTCGCCGAGCACTTGGGCATCAGCCGCAATACCTTGTATCGAAAACTGCGCAAACACGGCATCACCAGGGCCGACTGAGCGAAACATCGTGTGCGATTTTTCTCGCCCTGGGCTACCCTGCCTCGATGTTTTGCGAGGTCGACCATGCATATTCACATTCTCGGTATTTGCGGCACTTTCATGGGTTCGCTGGCGGTGCTGGCCAAGGAACTTGGCCACCGCGTCACTGGCTCCGACGCCAACGTCTATCCCCCAATGAGCACCCAGCTCGAAGCCCAGGGTATCGAACTGACCCAAGGCTATGACCCGGCCCAGCTGGATCCGGCGCCAGACCTGGTGGTCATCGGCAACGCCATGTCGCGCGGCAACCCAGCGGTTGAATACGTGCTGAACAAGGGCCTGCCCTACGTCTCCGGCCCGCAGTGGCTGGCCGACCACGTGCTGCAAGGCCGCTGGGTGCTGGCCGTTGCCGGTACTCACGGCAAGACCACCACCAGCAGCATGCTGGCCTGGGTGCTGGAGCACGCCGGCATGAGCCCGGGCTTCCTGATTGGCGGTGTGCCGCAGAACTTCTCGGTGTCGGCGCGCCTGGGCGATACGCCGTTCTTCGTGGTCGAAGCCGACGAGTACGACAGCGCCTTCTTCGACAAGCGCTCGAAGTTCGTCCACTATCACCCGCGTACCGCAATCCTCAACAACCTTGAGTTCGATCACGCGGACATCTTCCCGGACCTGGCCTCGATCGAGCGGCAGTTCCACCACCTGGTGCGGACTATCCCCAGCGAAGGCCTGGTCATCCACCCGACCACCGAGCAAGCGCTGGAGCGTGTGATCGGCATGGGCTGCTGGACCCCTGTGCAAACCACCGGGGAGGGCGGCCAGTGGCAAGCCCGCCTGCTCAGCCCAGATGGCTCGCGCTTTGAAGTCCTGTTCGAGGGCGAAGTGCAGGGTGTGGTGGACTGGGCGCTGACCGGCCAGCACAACGTCGCCAATGCCTTGGCCACCCTGGCAGCAGCGCGTCATGTAGGCGTGGTGCCGGCCATGGGTATCGACGGCCTGAGTGCGTTCAAGAGCGTCAAGCGGCGCATGGAGAAGGTTGCCGAAGTACAAGGTGTGACCATCTACGATGACTTCGCCCACCATCCGACCGCCATTGCCACCACGCTCGACGGCCTGCGCAAGCGGGTGGGGGAGGCGCCTGTGATCGCGGTGATCGAGCCTCGCTCCAACTCGATGAAACTCGGTGCCCATCGTGACGGCCTGCCAGAAAGCGTCAACGACGCCGACCAGGTGATCTGGTATGCACCGGCCAACCTCGGCTGGGACCTGGCCGCCACCGCTGCGCAGTGCAAGGTACCCAGCGTGGTGGCCGACAGCCTCGAAGCGATCATCGAGCGGATCAAAGGCCAGGCTCGCCCAGGCACTCATGTGGTGATCATGAGCAACGGCGGCTTCGGCGGCCTGCACGGCAAGCTGGCCGAGGCGCTGAAGTGAACGGGCCGGAACGCATCACCCTGGCCATGACGGGCGCCTCGGGTGCCCAGTATGGCCTTCGCCTGCTCGATTGCCTGGTACGCGAAGACCGCGAGGTGCACTTCCTGATCTCCAAGGCCGCACAGTTGGTGATGGCCACCGAGACGGATGTTGTGTTGCCGGCCAAGCCCCAGGCGATGCAGGCCTTCCTGACTGAATACACCGGCGCGGCCGATGGGCAGATCCGTGTGTATGGCAAGGAAGACTGGATGTCGCCGGTAGCCTCGGGTTCTGGCGCCCCGGCGGCAATGGTGGTGGTCCCCTGTTCCACTGGCACCTTGTCGGCCATCGCCACTGGCGCCTGCAACAACCTGATCGAGCGGGCTGCCGACGTCACCCTCAAGGAGCGTCGCCAGCTGATCCTGGTGCCACGCGAAGCGCCGTTCTCCACCATCCACCTGGAAAACATGCTCAAGCTGTCGCAAATGGGCGCGGTGATCTTGCCGGCGGCTCCGGGGTTCTATCACCAGCCGCAGACCATCGACGACCTGGTCGACTTTGTCGTGGCGCGTATCCTCAACCTGCTGAACATCCCCCAGGATATGTTGCCGCGTTGGGGCGAGCACCACTTCGGGGTGGATGATTGAAGCGAGCACTGGCGGGATTGCTGGCGCTGGTGATGCTGGGTGGGTGCGCCACGGTGCGCACGCTGGATGCCAACAAGCCCGGCGCACCGGTGGTGTATGCCGGTACCCGGCTGGATTGGTATGTGATCAATGGCGGGTGTTGCCCGCGGGATCATTACGGGGCGGACGCTCCGGCGTATCCGCGCCTGGATCTGCCCGGCAGCATGCTGCTCGATACCCTGCTGCTGCCGTTGTCTTTGCTGACAGCGGCCGGCATAGGCTTCCAGGCTAGCGGCGGTCTGTGATGGCCCTTCGCGCGCACGCCCTCTTCCACAGGATCTCCGTAATCTTCCGGTGACTACTCACCAGTGGGAGCGGGCGTGCCCGCGAAGAGGCCAGCACAAGCGAAGCCTAGATCTTGCCCAACCTGCGCAACTCATCCGACTCCACAACCCGCACGCCGTCTTCTTCCTCCAGCGCCAGCCGCCACAGTGCTCGCGCCAGGGTACAAGCCTCGATTCCCCGATACTTCCCGGGTATCAACCTGGAAAATGGCGCAACAAGCTGTTCAGTGAGCCGTGGCTCCAGCCGCTCGCCCAGCAGGAACGAGGGCCGCACGATGGTCAACTGTGGCCAGTCCTGAGCCTTGAGCGCTTCTTCCATCTCGCCCTTGACCCGGTTATAGAAAATTGACGACTTAGGGTCGGCGCCCACTGCACTGACCACCAGCAGATGCCGTGCGCCCATTTCTCGGGCACGCTTGCTGAAGGCGACCACCATGTCCAGATCCACTGCGCGGAAAGCCGATTCGGAACCCGCCTGCTTCAGTGTGGTGCCCAGGCAGCAGTACGCGATGTCGACCCGCCCGGCCAGTTGCGGAAGGAATACCGCCGGGTCGCCCACCGGGTTTTCCAGGTGCGGGTGCTCGGCCAATGGCCGGCGTGTAGGCGCCAGGACACGGGTGATGGTGGGCTCGTTGAGCAGGCGGTCTAGCAGGTGTTCACCGGTCAGGCCGGTGGCTCCGGCAAGCAGGACATGCTGAGGCGTCAAGTACATGATGTCTCTCCCTTGTTACACACAAGTCTAGTGAGTGCCGGGCATTTTTGCCTGTTCCCTCACGTTGGCCTGTGTGGTGTTACGCAATGCTTCTTCGGCTTGTTGCTGGCGCAGGTGATGCCAGTGCTCAAGCACGGCCGGCGGTGCCCACAGCTGCGGCTCGGAGGCCTCGAAGCCTTCCCTTTGTTCTCTTTCGGCAACGCTGGCACGTGCCAGTTCAAACGCCTGTTTCAGGTCGTCGGTCTGGTTCAGCGCTTCAGCGAACAGGGCATCGCCAAAGTAGGTGAAGTCGGCTTCCTCCGAGCAACCGAAGGAGACGCGGTCGGCCCGGGCAGCGGTCATGATGAGCGTGCGCTCGTCTTTGAGCGGAGCGATATAGCCCCCTGAATAGCAGGCGGAGATGACGATTACCTTGTCGCGATCCTTCAGCGGCGCCAAGGCAGTGGCCAGCTCGTCAGCGGCCAGGTCGGCCAGTTGCAGACGGGGCTGGTCGAGCACCAGCTGGTGGTCCTGGCTGCCATGGCTGGTGAGGTAGATGAACACCAGGTCTTCGGGGCCGCTGCGCTCTGCCAGGATGGCGGCAGCGCGGGAGAGGTTTTCGCGGGTGGCCATGGGGCGTGTGGCCATGTGGTCGCGGTGGTTGACCAGGGTCACTTGGCCACGGGCGCCAAAGCGCACCTTTAGCATGTTGCTGACGTAGTCGGCTTCGCGCAGGAATACGCTTTGCTGGCCATCGCCGGCCACTACCAGGCTATACAGCTGGATCGGTGGCGCCGAGCGAGGTACCCGAGCCAGCGCCTCGTCCAGCAGCCGGCCCTGGTTGAGCAACGCCAGGTCCAGTGGGTCTGGCAGCAGCTTGCCATTCTGGTCGCGCACGCGCACGCCGTTGGCCCATGTTCCGCTTTCGACCTTGCCACTGGGCAGAATCAGCCGCCCATGGCCATGGTAGGCATCGTTCAGGAAACCGCCGATGTACTTGCTGCCGTCGGCCAGTTGCAGGCTGCCCTGGCCCGACAGACGCCAGTCGGCGAACTCACCCTTGTAGTGGCTGCCATCGCTGCCCAGCAACTCGCCTTCGCCGATCAGCGAGCCGTCCTTGAATTCACCGATCCACACGTCGCCATCGGCATTTTCGTAGCGGCCTCGGCCCTCCAGGCGGTTGTCCTTGAACTCGCCGATGTACTGCTCGCCATCAACGCTGTCGTAGGTGCCGGCGCCTTGTAGCTGGCCGTTGACGAAGTGGCCGCTGAACTGGTTGCCGCTGGCATCGCTGCGCACCCCGGCGCCGTTAGGCTTGCCCTTGGCGAACAGGCCTTGGTAGCGACTGCCGTCGGCCAGTTCCAGTTGGCCTGCACCGTCGTACAGGTCGTCCTTGAACTGACCGCGGTATGTCTGGTCGGCTTGCTTGAGGGTGCCCTCGCCGTCGCGGCGGCCGTGGCGGAAGGTGCCGCTATAGTGGCTGCCTGGGGTGATCAGGTCACCCAGGCCCTGAAACAGCCCCTCGGCGAACTGGCCGCGGTAGACCTCACCGTTCTGGCCATGCCATTCGCCCTGGCCGTGCCACTGGCCGTCCTTGAAGCTGCCGGCGTACCAGCTGCCGTTGGGGTAGTCGATCCGGCCCTCACCCTGCAGCAGGCCATCGACCACCTGCCCCCGGTAACGCCCACCGTCAGGCAGCCGTGCGTCCGGCGGGAGCAGCGATTCGCCATCGCCACAGGCGGCGAGCAGCAGGACCAGGGTAATGGGGAGCAATGGACGCATGGCGATGACCGGGCAATAGGTCTGCCGAGTATGACGCAGAATGGGATCCTGAGACAGCGAGCCCCTGTGTCGGCGCACAGCCTTGGAACCTTGCGCGTGCCCTGTAGGAGCGGCTTCAGCCGCGAACACCGGCGAAGCCGGTGCCCTCGACCGTGTTGCTTCTTCGCGGGCCCGCCCGCTCCCACAGGTGCCACGTTGCCTTCAAGGTGCAATCAGCGCACACCTGGTGAAACGATGATCTTCACGTTCTCCTCTTTGTTGTTCACCAGTTCCTCGAAGCCCAGCTCGACAATCTGCTCCAATCCGATCCGGCCGGTTACCAGCGGGCGAATATCCAGCCGACCATCAGCAATGAAGGCAATCACGTCAGCAAACTCGCCGTTGTACGCCAACGCCCCCAGCACCTGTTTCTCGGTGGACACCAGCTCGAAGAAGTTGAACTCGCTGGGCTCTTCGAAAATACCCACCAGCACGCACTTGCCTGCTTTGCGGATGGTGTCGATGGCCAGCTTGGCCGTATGTTTGTTGCCGATGCACTCAAAACTCACATCGGCGCCCAGCCCTGCAGTCAGTGCGCGGATTTCCGCCAGGGCATCGCACTGGCTGGGGTCCAGCACCACGTTGGCGCCTACCTCTTTGGCCTTGGCTTTGCGTGCTGAGGACATTTCCAGGGCGATAACCTGCGCTGCGCCCGCGGCTTTGGCGCACATGATGGTGCAAAGGCCGATGGTGCCGGCCCCCACCACTACAACGGTTTGCCCAAGCAGGCTGCCGGCCTTTTTCACCGCGTGCATACCCACCGCCAGCGGTTCGATCAGTGCCCCGGCTTCGGCAGGGAAGCCCTGCGGCAGCCGGTAGAGCAGGTTGGCGGGCACGTTGACCAGCTCGGCGAAGGCACCGTTGTTCATCAGGCCGGTGAACGCCAGGCGTTCGCAGATGTTGTACAGGCCATGGGTGCAGTAATAGCAGGTACCACAATGCTGGCACGCGTCTGCCGCCACCGGGTCGCCTACGGCATAGCCTTCCACGCCTTCGCCAAGCTTGGCGATGTGGCCGCAGAATTCGTGGCCGAGGATGCACTGGCCCTGAATGCCGGTCAGCGGGTGCGGGGCCTCTACCGGGATGAACACCGGGCCGGCAACATATTCGTGCAGGTCGGAGCCGCAGATGCCGCACCAGTCCACCTTGATCTGCACCCAGCCCGGCGCTGGGTCGGCCGGCAAAGGTACCTGTTCGACACGAATATCGTTGCGGCCATGCCAGACGGCCGCGCGCATGTGGGTGTGGCTCAGGTCATTCATTGTTGTTCTCCAGGCTCACGAAAAGGGCTTAGTGCTTGCGCAGGAATGCGAGCAGTTGCTGGTTGACCTGTTCGGCCGCCTCCATCTGCACCATGTGGCCGGCCTCTGGCAGCACCAGTACTTCGGCCTCCAGGTCCTCGGCGTGGCTGGCCGGGATGATCGCATCCTTGCCACCCCACACCACCAGTGCCGGGTGATTGCCAAGGACCCCGCGCAAGTCGTGGCGCTGCCGGTCGCCGTCGGCGAGCGCCCCTGCCAGCTGCTGCAGGGCCTGGTCCACACCTTCCAGGCGCTTGAACTTGAGCATGTCCTCCAGCATTTGCCGGGTGACCAGCGCCGGGTCGGCAAACAATTGCACCATCTGCGGTTTGAGTGCATTGCGGTTGGCCGCGGTGACGAAACCTTGCAAGTACTGCCCGTTGATCGCTTCGCCCAGACCGGCGCTGGCCACCAGGCTCAGGCTGGCCACCCGCTGCGGGGCCAGGCGCGCCACGTTGAGGCTGACGGCACCGCCCATGGAATGGCCGGCCAGGTGGGCCTTGGCGATGTCCAGGTGGTCGAGCAGGGCGAGCACGGTTTCGCTCAACTCATCCAGGTCGCCCCGCTGCAGGGCCTTGGCCGACTCGCCGTGGCCCGGCAGGTCGAGGGCGATGACCCGCCGCTCGGCAGCCAGCGCCGGGTGGTTGAACAGCCAGTTGTTGAGGTCACCGCCAAACCCGTGCACCAGCACCAGCGGTGTGCCGCCTTCACCCAGCTCGAACCAGCGCAGCAGGCGCCCGCCGACTTCCGCCTTCTGAGGGGCCGGCCCTTGGCTCTGGTCGGCGCCGCCTTCGGCGACGAACTCGGCCTGGAAGCGCTGTACCACGGCATCGATCTCGGCCTCTTCTGCTTCGCCTTCGACCACCACCGCCAGCAGCGCGCCGACGGGCAGGGTTTCATCCGGCTTGGCCACCTGGCGGCGCAGCACGCCGCTGAACGGCGCTTCGACGCTGCTGCTGATCTTGTCGGTCTCGACGTCCAGCACCTCGTCGCCCTTGTTGATTTCGTCACCTTCCTGCTTCAGCCAGGTGTCCACCCGGCCCTCGGTCATCGACAGGCCCCACTTGGGCATGGTCAGGGTATGGATCTGGCTCATGCGGCACTCCTTGCGGCTTCGATCACCTTGCGCACGGCGGCTTCGATCTTCGCCGCGTCAGGGATGTACAGGTCTTCCAGGGCGTCGGAGAACGGCACCGGGGTATGTGGCGCGGTGACCATTTCGATCGGCCCCTTGAGTGCGGCAAAAGCCTTCTGTGCCACCAGCGCGCTGATGTCGGTAGCCATCGAGCAGCGCGGGTTGGCTTCATCGATCACCACCAGGCGGCCAGTCTTCTCCACACTTTCCAGAATGCTGTCCTCGTCCAGCGGGCTGGTAGTGCGCAAGTCCAGTACCTCGCAGTCGATGCCCTGGCGGGCCAGGTTGTTGGCAGCCTCCAGCGCCACATGCACCATGCGCCCGTAGGTAACGAGGGTCACGTCGTCGCCATCGCGCAAGAAGTTGGCTTCGCCGAACGGTACGGTGTACACCTCTTCCGGCACCTCGCCCTGCATGCTGTACAGCAGTTTGTGTTCGCAGAAGATCACCGGGTCGTTGTCGCGGATCGCCTGGATCAACAGGCCCTTGGCATCGTACGGCGAGGACGGGCAGACCACCTTCAGGCCGGGGATGTGCGTCCATAGCGAGGTGAGCATCTGCGAGTGCTGGGCGGCCGCGCGCAGCCCGGCGCCGTACATGGTGCGCATCACCAGCGGGGTGACCGCCTTGCCGCCGAACATGTAGCGGAACTTGGCGGCCTGGTTGAGGATCTGGTCCAGGCAGCAGCCGGCGAAGTCGACGAACATCAGTTCGCACACCGGGCGCAGGCCCTGGGTGGCGGCACCGACGGCCGCGCCGACGTAGCCGATTTCCGACAATGGAGCGTCCAGCACGCGGCCGGGGAACTGGTGATACAGGCCCTTGGTCACGCCCAGCACGCCACCCCAGGCGTCATCCTCGCCGGGGGCACCGGCGCCGCCGGCAACGTCTTCGCCAATGATGAACACCGTGTTGTCGCGGCGCATTTCCTGGGCCAGGGCTTCGTTGATGGCCTGCTGGTAGCTGATCTTTCTTGCCATGGTGATTCTCCTGTTGTTCTTGTAATCCGCGGCTCAGGGGTAGGCGACGTAGACGTCGGTGAGCAGGTCGGCGGGCTGTGGCTTGGGATCGGATTTGGCGCGGCGTACGGCGTCTTCGATCAGGTCCTCGACGCGGGCGTCGATGGCGTCCAGTTGCTCGGCCGTGAGCAGGCCGGCGCGGGTGGTCTTGTTGCGAAATTGCATGAGGCAGTCGCGGGATTCGCGCAGGTTCTTCACTTCATCAGGGGCGCGGTAGGTTTGCGCATCGCCTTCGAAATGGCCGTAGTAACGGCTGAGCTTGACCTCGATCAGCGACGGCCCTTGCCCGGAGCGGGCGCGCTCGATGGCAGCGCCGGCGGCCTCGTAGACGGCAAAGAAGTCAAAGCCGTCGATGGTGACCCCTGGCATGCCGAAGCCGGCAGCGCGGTCGGCAATGTGGTCGCAGGCTACGGACCAGTTGGAGGCAGTGGCCTCGGCGTAGCCGTTGTTCTCGGCCACGAAGATGCAGGGCAGGTTCATGATCGACGCCATGTTCATGGCCTCGAACACGGCGCCCTCGTTGGATGCCCCATCGCCGAAGAAGGCTACCGACACGTCATCGCGGCCCTTGAGCTTGGCCGCCAGCGCCGCCCCGGCCACCAGTGGTGCGCCGGCGCCGACGATACCGTTGGCACCGAGCATGCCCTTCTCCAGGTCGGCAATGTGCATCGAGCCGCCTTTACCACCGCACACGCCGGTCTTCTTGCCGTAGATCTCGGCCATCATGCCGTATACGTCCACGCCTTTGGCGATGCAGTGGCCATGGCCGCGGTGGGTCGAGGCGATGCAGTCGCTGTCGCGCAGGTGGGCCATGACCCCGGCCGCGGAAGCCTCTTCGCCGGCATACAGGTGGACGAAGCCGGGGATCTCGCCGGTGGCGAACTCCACGTGCAGGCGTTCTTCGAAGGCGCGGATGGTGCGCATCACTTCATAGGCATGCAGCAATTGTTCGGTACTGAGTTGATTGGACATCTTGTTGTTCTCCAGGGTTGTCTCAACACGGGTTTGCAGGGTGCAACCGGTGGCCGCGCGGGACGGCCAGCAGGTGGTGGCGGGCGGCATGCGCCAGCACGGCCTCGACGTCCACACTGAGTGGGCCTTGGTGGTCGAGGGTGATGGTGGGGGTGTCATGCTCGGCAAATTCGATTTCGCGTTCGCCGTCCAGGGCCAGGGTGCCGCTGGCGAGGCTCAGGCGCTGGGCGATGCCGGGTGTCAGCGGACCGCAGGCCGTGATGCCGCAGGCTTGCAGCAGGCCGGGCGCCAACGGCGCCAACAGTGCCTGTTCGGCGTCGGGGGCCAGGCGTACCCAGGCGCCGTGCGGGTCTTGCCGTGACACCGGGCACCATAGGCCGCACAGGGCCGACAGGCCGATGGCGTGGGGTTCGGCGAAGCAGGCGAAGACTTCGCAGAGGTCCTCGCTGCGGCTGAGCGCACGGGCACCGATGAAGCGCTGCGGCGACACGGCCACCTCGACCAAGGCCCATTCGGCCAGCTGTTGTTCAGGCACGTTCACCAATAAGCGTTTGTTGCGGCGCAAGCCGATGCTGGCCGGTACCCGGCCACTGGCAAGCAGGCCACCGGCCAGGCCCGCGCTGGTGGCTTCACGAAGTTCGGGGAAGGCGTTGTTGGTGCCGGTGGACAGGGTCAGCAGCGGCACGTCAGCGGCCTCGGCGGCGACCGCCTTGTGGGTGCCATCACCGCCCAGCACGGCGATCATCGCCACGCCGCGCTCGACCATGCGCCGGGTTGCCAGGCGGGTATCGGCCACGGTCTGGGTCAGTGGCAGGTCGAGGATCTCGATGGCCGGCCAGTGCTGGTCACGGGCCCCTGGGCCCTGGCTGGCCTTGAGCACTGCGGCAGCGATGCCGGTCATGTCGCTGGGCAACAACACCTGGCCAATGCCGGTGGCGCCGAAAGCGGCCAGCAGGCGCTGGATAGCCGAGGCCTTGTCGGTGCTCGAATAGAGCCCGGCATTGGCGGTCAGGCGGCGCAGGTCGCGGCCAGAGGCAGGGTTGGCAATGATCCCGACAATCGGGGCGGGTAGCGGCATGGCGCACCTCGTATTTTTGTTTGCAAGGGCAGGAGCAAGCGGGGTGCCAGCTTTCTTCGCGATGGCTGAAGTGGCCGGGCTAGAGGGTTCTGGTCGTGTTCGGGCAGGTCTTCACGGGTGTGGCGGCGAGACGCCGGGTGCCAGCGCCGGGCCAGCGTTGCCGAGACGCTGAGACGCTGCGTCTCAAGCCAGCCGGTAATCACACAGTGCTTGTCGGGGCATGCCCAGAGGCGCTTAATGGCCGGACAACGATAAAAACAGCAACGAGAACCGGAGGGCCTGAATGCTTGCCGCGAACTCCCGAGCCCATGTGGACTGCGTCAGCAGGGTGTTGAAGAATGCCGACCGCCTGCCGCAGGCGCCGGTACCACCGCTGATCCTCGATTCATGGCGCCGCTCCATGGATGTGTACCGCCTCGACCCCGGTTCCCAGCAGGGGCCGCGGATCCTTTCCCAAAGCCTGCTCAACGAATGCCGCGAACGCGCCGAGCTGTTCCTGCGCATCGCCAGCGATGCCGTGGCGCGCTTGCACGAACGGGTGCGCGGCGCTGACTACTGCGTGCTGCTTACCGATGCCCAGGGGCGCACCATCGATTACCGGGTCGAGTCGGCCATCCGCAACGACTGTCGCAAGGCCGGGCTGTATCTGGGGACCTGCTGGTCGGAGGGCGAGGAGGGCACATGCGGTGTGGCGGCGGTGCTGACCAGCAAGGCCCCGGTCACGGTGCACAAGCGCGATCACTTTCGCGCCGCCTTCATCGGCCTGACCTGCACAGCGGCGCCGGTGTTCGACCCGTTGGGCGAGTTGTTGGGCGTGGTCGATGTGTCGGCCTTGCAGTCGCCGGATGATCGGCGCAGCCAGCACCTGATCCGCCAGTTGGTCGAGCAGACCGCCCGCGAAATCGAAAACGCTTTCTTCATGCACAGCGCCCAGGGCCACTGGGTGATGCGCGCGCATGGCACGCCGGGCTATGTGGAGAGCCAACCCGATTACCTGCTGGCCTGGGATGCCGATGGCCGCTTGCAGGCAATCAATAGCCTGGCGCGGCAACGGTTGGTGGAACGCCTGGGGCGCTTGCCCGAGCATATTGGCGAACTGTTCGACATCGACCAACTGCGCCGGGTGAGCGCGTCGTCCGCCCAGCGCCTGCCTGGTCTGGGCGGTTTGTATGGCCGGGTCAGCGCACCGCAGCAACGCCAGCGTGCGCAGCCGTTGCGCCAGGCCCAGGACACCCGTATCGAGCAACACCTGCGGTTGGCCACGCGGGTCAAGGACTGCAACCTGGCGGTGCTGGTACTGGGTGAGACCGGGGCCGGCAAGGAGGTATTCGCCCGCCAGCTGCACCAGCAAAGCCAGCGCTGTGATGGCCCGTTCGTTACCCTGAACTGCGCGGCCATTCCGGAAACCCTGATCGAGAGCGAGTTGTTTGGCTATGTGGCCGGGGCCTTCACCGGGGCTTCCAGCAAAGGCATGCAAGGGCTGTTGCAGCAGGCCGATGGCGGCACGCTGTTCCTCGACGAGATCGGGGACATGCCGCTGAACCTGCAAACCCGCCTGCTGCGGGTGCTGGCGGAGGGTGAGGTGGCGCCGCTGGGCGCGGCGCGGCGGGAGCGGGTGGATATTCAGGTGATCTGTGCGACCCATCGCGATCTGGCGGCGATGGTGGAGGACGGGCGATTTCGTGAAGACTTGTACTTCCGCCTGGCCAATGCCCGTTTCGAGCTACCCCCCTTGCGTGAGCGTGATGACCGGCTGGGGCTGATTCACCAGTTGCTGGCCGAAGAGGCGGCGGCCTGCGGGGTGGAGGTGGTGTTGGCGGATGACGCGCTGCAGGCGCTGTTGGTTTATCGCTGGCCGGGCAATTTGCGCCAGCTGCGGCAGGTGTTGCGGTATGCCTGTGCGGTGAGTGAAGGCGGGCAGGTGCGGCTTCAGGATCTGCCGCAGGAGGTGCGCGGTGAAGCGGTTGGTTCGGCTGAAAGCGGGGTGTCGTGCCCGGCCCGGCAGCTGTTGCTGGACGCGCTGATCCGCCATCGCTGGAAGCCGGCTGATGCGGCGCGGGCTTTGGGTATTTCGCGGGCGACGCTTTATCGGCGAGTGCATGAGCATCGCATCGACATGCCGCGGATGAAGGGGTAGAGCCCTGGGGGCGCAACGCGGCCCCAGCTTCAGGCAGGCAATAAAACAACCTGGCACAGAGCCGGGGGGCCACAAGGACGGCGTCAGTCCTGAGGCATGCGCGCAACCTGTGGGAGCGGCCTTGTGTCGCGATAGGGCCGCAACGCGGCCCCAGCTTCAGGCAGGCAATAAAAAACCCCGGCACAGGGCCGGGGTTCTGGTACATCACACTACACGATCACTCCTGGTTGGCCAGTTTGTGCTCGAGGTAGTGAATGTTGACGCCGCCTTTGCAGAAACCTTCAT
>RCUS01000226.1_pt1 | contig 41435 bp, 36 predicted proteins | sample 2166221 | NCBI WGS metagenome assembly RCUS01 (sample SAMN09932758, study PRJNA488358) | compost metagenome | isolation source: compost soil in cyclohexanecarboxylic | place: Germany: Experimental Botanical Garden
GGACCGGCGGTGGCTACGGCGTCGGCAAGCGCTTCAACATCCCGACCACCCGTGCCGTGATCGCAGCGATCCAGAGCGGCGCGCTGATCGGCACCGAGACCGAGCACCTGGACACCATCAACCTCGACGTGCCTCTGGCCGTACCGGGCGTTGAGACTGGCCTGCTGAACCCACGCAACACCTGGGCTGACAAAGCCGCCTACGACGAAGCCGCCAAAGCACTGGCCGGCCTGTTCATCGAGAACTTCAAGAAGTTCGAAGTGAGCGACGCGATCAAGGCTGCTGGTCCTAAGTTGTAAGCGTTGGTTTGATGCAATGAAAAAGCCGCCCATCGGGGCGGCTTTTTTGTGCGCGGCGTTTCAGGTTTTAAGGTGCAGGACAAACGCCCCGACCAACACCAGCACGACCCCCAGCACCTGCACCTTGCCCAGCCGTTCCTTGAAAAACACATACCCCAGAATCGCCGCAATCCCGCCTGACAACGTGCTGATCACCGTCACCACCGATACCGAGCCGGCCACTGCACCCCAGGCAAACGATGAAAAACCGCCGAGGTTCATCAGGCTCGCGCCGGTCAGTGTCAGGCAGTTTTTCAGCGGCGGGATTTTCAGGCCATCGTCGATCCTGAGAACGATCGCTACCAACACGATCAACCCGATCAGATACGCGAGCCAGAGCATCGTCACCGGCCCGAGTATCGGCAGTACAAAACGGCCTTGCAGCCAAAAACTGGTGCCGTAAAACACCGCCGCCAGCAGCGCAAAAGCGATGGAGCTGCTCGCCTGCGTGGTGTGGGGCACCTTCGGGTCGGAATGAATAGCGGAGAGAACCACGCCAATCACACACAGCGCGATACACAGCAGCTGGAGCAGGCTGATCTGCTCGCCGCCGGCCCAGGACAGCAAAGTGGTCACCACGCCGTAGGAGGTCACTAGCGGCGCGACAATGGAGGCTTTGCCGAGGGCGAAGGCTTTGGACAGTGCCAGCGCGCCGGACACGGTCAGCACAGCGGCAGCGACGCCAATCAACCAGACATCAAGCGGTGCGGCCATTGACCGGAGAATGAACACGGGGAAGGCGATCAGCAGCAGGCTCATGATGGCAAAGCCCAGCGCCTGACCGAAATACACGGCGCGTTTGACACCAACAGCGCGGGCGTTCAAGCCCACCAGAAAATCCGTACCGCCCCACAGCAAGGCGGCCAGCAAGCCCATCAATACGTCCACGCAATGTCCTTATCGTTATGCGCCGGGGACGTTACGGGCGTTCCAGCTCATCAGTGTCCCAGCGTTGAGCCTTGATAGCCCGGTAGAGCATGCCGATGGTCAATGGTTCCTTGTCGCCGCGACCCTTGGCTTTGCGCTTGAGAAATACATCGTAGCCGTCGGGCTGGAAATAGCGATAACTGTCGAAATCCACGAAATCGATGGTGAAGCGTTCTTCGAGGGTTTCGATCAGGTGTTGTGCGTCGGCGCCGTTGCAGCCGAGGTCGAAATTGATCGAGGTGTTGAGGCTGATGGCTTTGCGTTCGGGGAGGCCGAGTTCTTCGTGGAGGAGCTGGATGAGCTGGTGGAGGGTTGGGTCGTCGGGGAGGTTGGGGGCGAGGTTCATTGCATAGGCTCCGCTAATCGAAATGCAGGCGCCATATTGTCCTGCTCGCGTTTTGATAGGCCCAATGCCCCTGCTAGCGTGGACCATTGGCTGACAACTTCTTTGAAGTTGTCGATGATGCTTTCTGCATCCGCACGATTGATCCGGAAATACCCCGCCACTTCCCGGGCAAGCTCCAGATCCAGTGCATTGTCCGTATCGGTGATGTTTAGCTTCAAGCCGTCAGCGTGGGCCACCGGGTTCATGTCATAGGCGGCAGACAATCGCCATCCCCGGCCGGGATCAAGGATGAAGCCGTGGTTACGCAGGTGGTCGTCGCTGTTGGTTACCAGGATGTTGAACACAATCCGAGACCACAACTCACGAAGGTCAGCATTGGTTTCCGAGCCGTGTTCCATCAGCACTTCGGCCAGCTCAAGATAGCTCGCGCCGACTGAGGCATCGTCACCATCAACGCGATCCGTCATGGTCATGGCCGAGGCAAAATGCAGTCGGCCACCCCGGTTCGATCGATCGAAGCGCTTGACCATGAAGCAGTGATGATCACTGGCGTAGCGTCGGGCGATAGCGGTTGCGACTCGCAGGCCACAATGATTGGCCAAGGCATTCACCACCAGTTCCCAGGCGCCAATGTCATAGTCATCGCGGGTGCTGGGGAACTTGGCTATCCACAAGTGACCGTGCTCGTCCGCGACGCTGGCTTTGGGGCGAGCACCACCCAGCGAACCGCCAGGTGCGATCAGCATTCTCAGCCATTCGCGACCGTCGAGTGCGGTGTTGTCCGGATCATTTTCCAGTGCTCGGCTTGCTTGTTCGAGCGCCCGCAACTCAATGAAAGGCGGGGCGGCCAAGCCATCGCGACCATCGAGAAAATGGCCTTCGTCATTGAGCTTGTAGCGAATCGCACCGACCCGATAAAGGTCATGTACACCTAACAGGAAATCCGACTCGTAGAGCTTGCTGCCCTTGGCTGCCAAACCGTCGCGAATATCGCGTTCCTGTCGCCGCTTCATCAGTAACTGACCCCAGCGATCCGGGCTTGAATCAGCGAACACGCCAAAGCGGTTTTGATGTTGTCCAGGGAACTGACGACCTTCATAGAGCCCGATTCGAGGGTCCAGCGGTGTGAAGTTCAATTCAGGATCAGCCAGCGCAGCCGTGTCGTACTCAAACTCGAAGACCTCCGTGGCACGAGCCTTTCGGGCATGCAAGAAACCGAGGCGTCTGGGACCATTCAAGGATTCCCAATCGGCATACACCGCAATCCGGGTCATTTCTCACCTGTCGTGGGCTTGGTTTTTTTCTTGGTCAACAGATTGGATAGTGAGTGGGTGTTGAAAGGGTAGTCAGCGGACAGATCAGCTTTGTGAACAGTACTTTCAATCACTCCAGTGTCTTTTTCAGGCATTGGAGAGGTTTTTTTCACTGCGCTGATTCTGCGAGTTCGTCGGTTCGAGTCTGTTGTGGCGGTGGCATTGGGTTTGAGTTGTGCATCCTGCAGTTGCCGGCCCACTTCATCGATTGCCGCCAGTTTGCTCAGGTCTTTTTCAAGCCCCAGAACCTGCATGACCGACAGGTATGCCCCGATGGTCACTCCTGATCCACCAGACTCCAGAGAGCGCAATGTCATCAGTGACATGCCCGCACGTTCAGCGACTTGTTTAGCTGTGAGCTTGCGGCGCAGGCGAGCGAGTTTCAGGCGCTCGCCGAACTCGGAAAGCAGTCTGGAAGCTGAGGGCAAGAGTGGGGCTGTCTTCTTGGCCATGTGCCAATATTCCTTCATTAAGGCGCTATAACTGCCAGAATAATAGCACTTAAATGTGGTCACGACCTGCGACAGGGAAATGTAAGAGTGTGCCATTTCGGTGAACTTGGTTTCTCAAAGACATACGTGCTAACTGCCATTATTCCGGCTGTTTAGTGTTGAAACAGCCGGAATAATTTCACTTTGGCGTGCTGGCTGAATAGCGTCAGGCTGGAGCTTTCCAGTTGAGCATGCGTTGCTGGGCGACTTTGAGCAGGTCGCAGCCGTCCTGGGTTAGCAGGTAGAGCGCGTGGGTGATGTGCGGGATGTCTTCGATATCGCCTTCGAGGAAGCTTTGGCAGTGCAGGGTTCGGAGCACATCGCTGGACGCGCGAATGCGCTGGAGAGCGGATTCGAGGATGTCTTGGGGGTTGGCTTCTGTGTCGATGATTAGGGGTGTGGTGTCGGTGAGATTGGTTTGAAGGGGGCGATAGCGACTGGGAAATGGATTTAACGTGGTCACGGAAGAACACCTCTATTTTTAGATGGGAATGTGGATCTCGTTGTTCTCGAGTGACCAAACCCGAGCCGCTGATTTGGCAGCGACAGTCCGGACTATAGGTTTGAGTCACTGGTTGGCGATAGCCGACAAGGTGTCTTCTTTTGTAGGACGTTGCCGAAGCTTCGATAGGGCGTTGCTGACGGACTTATCCATGTTGCACCGCGTTATCGTTCATCGCTGGCAAGCCAGCTCCCACAGGGAAATGTGGTGGTTTTTAGACGGTGAGTTTCGGCAGCCGTTGGCGGGCGATGTCGAGCAGGTCGTTGCCGTCCTGGGTCAGCAGGTACAGGGCGCTGACGATGTTGGGGATGTCGCTGGCGTCGGCCTGTTTGAAGCACAGGCAATACAAGGTTTCGAGCAGGTCGCTGGCGGCGCGGATGCGTTGGCGGGCGGCGTCGAGGATTTCGAAGGGGTCGGCTTCGGTGTCGATGACCAATACCGGGGTTTCGCTGTAGCTGGATTTGAGTGGGCGGTAGCGGTCGGTCAGTGGATCGGGGAGCGTCATTGAAGTGCGTCCTGTGCAAAATCGGCGAGTGTGCCCGGCAGGCCGAGACACTGATTTCAGCCGCGCCGCAGACTATAGAAGCGCGTGGTGTTGTGCGACAAGACGGCCGAGGTCGACAGGATTTGTAGGGGGTTTGTCGGGGTTTGAGGAAAGGGACTACGTCCTGCTTGAAGGTGCTTCAGACGCTGTAGGTCATTTCGGCTTTGGTGGTGGCGGTGCTAGCGATAGCCATCTGACGGTCGCTACATCCCTCAAGTCTTACATGCCATCCGCTGTATCATCCCGTATCGTTTTAGCCCCGACCTTTTCTCGACTCGCTGCATTCGCCGGCTAGGCTTTGCTCATCGCAGCGGTCAACGGAGTGACAGCTTATGCACAACACCCTGGAACAGGTTTTCGGTTATCCACAATTTCGACCCGGTCAGGAGGCGGCCGTCAGTGCCGTGCTGGCCGGGCGTTCGGCGGCGGCGATTTTCCCCACCGGTTCCGGCAAATCCCTTTGCTACCAATTGCCGGCGTTGTTGCTGCCGCACCTGACGCTGGTGGTCTCGCCGTTGCTGGCGTTGATGCAGGATCAACTGGCGTTCCTGCAACGCCACGGCATCTCGGCGGGCAGTATCGATTCGGCCCAGAGCCGCGATGACGCCAGCGACGTCATGGCCCGGGCAAAATCCGGCGAACTGAAGATTTTGATGATCTCCGTGGAGCGCCTGAAGAACGAGCGCTTCCGGCATTTTTTGCAGCAAGTACCGATCTCGTTGCTGGTGGTGGACGAGGCGCACTGCATTTCCGAATGGGGGCATAACTTTCGCCCGGACTACCTCAAGCTTCCCGACTATCAACGCCAGTTCAACATCCCGCAGGTGTTGCTGTTGACCGCAACGGCGACGCCCAAGGTCATCGCCGACATGCAGGCGAAATTCGCCATCGCCGCCGACGATGTGGTGACCACCGGTTTCTATCGCCCGAACCTCAATTTGCTGGTGGAGCCGGTTCGCGGAGCGGACAAGCGCCGACGTCTTGTCGAGTGGATGAGCCAGCGTCCGGACCAGCCGAGCATCGTCTATGTCACCTTGCAGAAAACCGCCGAACACATCGCCGAACACCTGAACCGCAACGGCATTCAGGCCGAGGCCTATCACGCCGGGTTGCCCCATGAGCAACGGGAAGCGATCCAGCGTCGCTTCATGGGCGGGCAGTCCAATTGCATCGTCGCCACCATCGCTTTCGGCATGGGCATCGACAAAAGCGACATCCGCAACGTGGTGCATTTCGACCTGCCCAAATCCATCGAAAACTACAGCCAGGAAATCGGCCGCGCCGGGCGTGACGGGCAGCCATCGGATTGCCTGGTGCTGGCCAACCGCGACAGCCTCAACGTGCTGGAAAATTTTGTTTACGGTGATACGCCTGAGCTGGATGGTATCCGCCATGTGCTCGACGAACTGCAGGCTTGCGCGCCACAGGGGGAGTGGGAGTTTCTACTGGGGCCATTGGCGGATAACAGCAACATTCGTCAGCTGCCGCTCAAGACCTTGCTGGTGCAATTGGAGCTGCGTGGAATCATCGCCCCGCGCTATGCCTACTACGCCGAATACCGTTTCAAATACCTTGAGGAGCCCGAGGCATTGCTGGCCCGTTTCGAAGGCGAGCGCAGGGATTTCGTGGCGGCGATCATCCAGACCTCCAAGCGTGCGCGGAGCTGGGCCACGGTGAATTTTGATGCGCTGTACGAGCAGCATCAGGCCGAGCGCAACCGGGTGGTCAAGGCGCTGGATTATTTCCAGGAGAAGGGATGGGTCGAGCTTGAGAGCAAGCTGATGACCGAGGTCTACAGCCTGCTGCAAACGGACTTTGACGCTCAGGCACTCAGCATTGAACTTCACGCCAGTTTCACTCAGCACGAACAAACCGAAATCGCGCGAATTCACGCGATGCTGGATCTGTTCGCCACTGACCGATGCCTGGGTTATCGCCTGGCGGAGTATTTCGGCGACAGCAACGCCCCGCAGCAGTGCGGGCATTGTTCGGTGTGTCACGGGCAGGTTGCACGGCTACCGACACCACCAGAGCTGCCTGCGCTTGTGGATAAAAACTTCGAGGCGCTGTGTGGCGGGTTTATCCACAGGCACGAGCAACACACCGGCAGCTTTCCATCGGCTGAGCGTGTGACGCGGTTTCTGTGCGGGATCAGTGTGCCGTTGTTCACCAAGCTCAAGGCGCGGGTCATTCCGGGGTTTGCGGTGCTGGAGGATTATCCGTATGCCGAGGTGCGGGAGTGGGTGGAAGCGCGGCGGGTTGCATCCATCCGCTGAATGTCGCTCATCACAGGAATAAATTTCAAAAAAGCGCGGTGGCTGACTATGGTGAGGGCTGTCTTTGGATCGCCAACAAGAGAACAAGATATGAGCCAGACACCGTTCAACATTCAGCGCGCAGCCGTGATCGGCGCGGGCACCATGGGCCGTGGCATTGTCATGTGCCTGGCCAACGCCGGGGTCGCGGTGCAGTGGGTTGATAACAATCCGCAGATGCTTGAGCAAGCGCTGGTCACCGTGGCGGACACCTACGCCCACAGCGTGCGCCAGGAACGTATTGATCAGGCGGAAGCCGACGCGCGTATCGCCCGAGTCTCGGCTGCCGCCAATTACGAAGCCATCCGTGATGTCGACCTGGTGATCGAAGCGGTTTACGAAAACCTCGAGCTCAAGCAGTCGATCTTTCGCGAGCTGGACGGACTGTTAAAACACGAAGCCATTCTGGCCAGTAACACCTCGGCGCTGGACATCGACGCCATCGCTGCCGTTACGCGTCGTCCGCAACAGGTTTTGGGTCTGCACTTTTTCAGCCCGGCACACATCATGAAACTGCTGGAAATCGTCCGGGGTGCCCAGACCGCTCCGGCGGTGCTTGAGGCTGCGCTGGCGCTGGGCAAACGCATGGGCAAGGTCAGTGTGGTGGCGGGCAATTGCGATGGTTTCATCGGCAACCGCATGCTCAATACCTACGTGCTGGAGGCGCGCAAGATGCTGCTGGAAGGCGCTTATCCCTATCAGGTAGATGCGGCGCTGCAAGGTTTCGGTTTCGCCATGGGGCCGTTCCGCATGTTCGACGTCGTCGGCGTGGACCTGCAATGGCGCGCCCGGCAACTGTCGGGTGTGGGGCAGGATGCGCCTGAGGTTCAGGTGGATAACCGTCTGTGTGAGCTGGGCCGTTTCGGCCAGAAGAGCGGCAACGGTTTTTACCATTATGAACCGGGCAGCCGTCAGGCCGAACACGATCCTCTGGTCGATGCACTGGTGCTGGACGTCAGCGAAGGGCTGGGTTTCCATCGTCGTGAGACCAGCCCGGAGGAGATTCTGGAGCGCTGCTTGCTGGCGCTGGTCAACGAAGGCGCGAAAATCCTTCAGGAAGGTATCGCCGGGTCAGCCCACGACATCGATCTGGTGTATCTCAATGGCTATGGCTTCCCGGCAGACAAGGGCGGGCCAATGGCCTGGGCAGATCAACAGGGATTGGCAGACATTCATCAACGCTTGCTGGCGCTGGAGACTCGCCAGGGTGATCACTGGCAGCCGGCGCGGTTGATTGGTGAGTTGGCAGCGGTGGGTAAGGGATTCGCTGACAAGTAAACTCCACTCGAAATCATGAAAGGACCCATTGATGCCCCATCGCACCGAATACCCGCACTTCCAGCCCATCACCACCCGCTGGCACGACAACGATGCCTATGGTCACGTCAATAACGTGACCTATTACAGCTTCTTCGACACAGCGGTGAACACCTACCTGATCGAAGTGGGCGGGCTCGATATCCATGACGGCGAGGTGGTGGGTTTCGTGGTGAGCTCGGCGTGCGATTATTTCGCCTCCATCGCATTCCCGGACCGGATCGAAATCGGATTGCGGGTAGGCAAGCTGGGCAATAGCTCGGTGCAGTATGAGTTGGCAGTATTCAAGCAAGGGGAAGACGAGGCCTGCGCTGCGGGGCGGTTGGTGCATGTGTTTGTCGACCGCGGTTCCAATCTGCCGGTGTCGATCCCGAGCCAGTTGCGCGAGGCTTTGGAGCGCTTGGTGATGTAAAAAACAGGCAAAAAAAATCGCAGCCCTCGGGCTGCGATTTTTTTTACCTTTCCAGCGAGACCTTTTCGGTCAGTCGCGATGGCGGTAGTGCTTGTGGTGCTTGCGATGGCCATAGGCATGACCGCGGCCCGGGTGGCCATCACGGTAGTAGCGACGATCATCACGGCCGCGATGGGAATGACGATCATCGTCGTCATCATCGCTCTTGTTGCCCATATAGTTACCCAGCGCGCCACCGGCGCCGCCGCCTGCTGCGGAGCCGATCAGGCTGCCGGTGGTGCCGCCCATGCTGCGGCCGACCACGTTACCGCCTGCTGCGCCCAACGCACCACCAATGGCGGCTTCGCCACGGCTGCGTTTGTCTGCGCCGACTGCGCTACCACCTGCGCCGCCCAGGGCTGCGCCAATGGTGGAACCGGTATTGCCGCCAATCGACTGGCCGACGACTGAGCCCAAAACCCCGCCCAATGCGCCGCCCACACCTGCTTCGGTGGTGCCGCCAGCAGAGGCAATGCCACTGACCAGGCCAAGGGACAACAAGAGAATCGAGGAGAACTTCATGGAGGAACCTCAAGGGGATGACGGCGCGATCCTGAGGCTGTGTCATGGGTGTGACAATCGAAATCCGACGAGTAACACGACTTGAGCACATTTCTATAAGTTGCTGTTTTTTGGGCGGAACTTAACGATTTTTCGCCGGTCTTTTACTACTTCACAAAGGCCGTTTTCGTTAGAAAACGGCCTTTTTTGTGGGCGTTTGGAAATTTTTTGACAGTACTGAAATATGTGTCGAGCCGTCCGGCGCCATCGCGAGCAAGCTCGCTCCCACAGGGATTTCGGTCGAACACGGATATTGTGGCCAACAGAAAAACCTGTGGGAGCGAGCTTGCTCGCGATAGGGCCAGAACTAACGACGCATTACGCCGACCTGGCCATGATCAACCCAGTCTCACTCGCCGCTTCCAACCGGATCGCGACGAACTTCGACGTCGGCGTATGGCTGCCATCTCCGGTGCTTTCCAGTGGCACCAGCGGATTCACTTCCGGGTAGTACGCCGCCGCTTGCCCGGCCGGGATATCGAACGCCAGCAGCGTGAAGCCCTTCACCCGACGTTCAACACCATCATCCCAGAGCGAAACGATGTCGGCCTTCTGCCCCGGCTTGAAGCCCAGGCGAATGATGTCGGCTTCGTTGACGAACAGCACATCACGCTGCCCCTTCACTCCGCGATAACGGTCGTTGAGGCCATAGATCGTGGTGTTGTACTGATCGTGGGAGCGCATCGATTGCATGATCAGGTCCGGCAACTTGCCGGTGGCGCGGGTACGTTCGTGCACCAGATCCTTGGGCAGCATGTTCGGCTTGAAATTGGCCCGGCCCGATGCGGTGTTCCACTTGCGCGCACCGGCACTGTTGCCCAGATAGAAGCCGCCCGGGTTCTTGATCTTCTCGTTGAAGTCTTTGAAGTTGGGGATGGTGTCGGCGATCAGGTCGCGGATGCGCCGGTAATCCGCCACCAGCCAGTTCCAGTCCACCGGATGGCTGCCCAGCGTGGCGGCTGCGATGCCGGCCAGAATCGCCGGCTCCGAACGCATCTGGTTCGACAGCGGTTCCAATTGGCCGTTGGAGGCGTGGACCATGCTGAACGAGTCTTCGACCGTGACCGCTTGAGGACCTTCAGCTTGGCGGTCGATATCGGTCCGGCCCAGGCACGGCAGGATCAGCGCGTCTTTACCGTGGGCCAGATGGCTGCGGTTGAGCTTGGTGCTGATCTGCACGGTCAGGTCGCAATTGCTCAGCGCCTTGAAGGTGCGTGGGCTGTCGGGGGTGGCTTGGGCGAAGTTGCCGCCCAGGGCGATGAACACTTTCGCCCGACCTTCGGCCATGGCATGGATCGCCTCGACCACGTTGTGGCCGTTTTCACGCGGTACCTTGAACTGGAAGCGGCGTTCCAATGAGTCGAGGAACGCCACTGGCGGACGCTCGTTGATGCCCATGGTCCGGTCGCCCTGCACGTTACTGTGGCCACGCACCGGGCACAGGCCCGCGCCCGGCCGACCGATGTTGCCGCGCAGCAGCATCAGGTTGGCGATTTCCTGGATGGTCGCCACCGAATGGCGGTGCTGGGTGATGCCCATTGCCCAGCACATGATGACGTTCTTGCCCTTGAGGTACATGCGCGCCGCTTGCTCGAATTCAACAAGGGTCAGGCCGGACTGCTCGACGATCTGCTCCCACGGGGTGTCGTCGATGGCGGCCAGGTAATCCAGCACGTTGACGCTGTGTTCGTTGAGGAAACCGTGATCGAACACCGCCGCAGCGCCTGCCTTCTGTGCATCACGCTCCCATTGCAGCAGGAATTTCGCCATGCCGCGCATCACGGCCATGTCGCCACCCAGTGCTGGACGGAAGTATGCGGTGTTGGTCGGCTTGTCGCCGTTGGTGAGCATTTCGAGTGGGTGCTGCGGGTGCTGGAAACGTTCCAGTCCGCGCTCTTTCAACGGGTTGATGCACACCACCTGCGCCCCGCGTTTTACCGCTTCACGCAGTGGTTCGAGCATCCGCGGGTGGTTGGTGCCGGGGTTCTGGCCCCAGACGAAAATCGCATCGGCGTGTTCGAAGTCGTCGAAGGTCACGGTGCCTTTGCCGACACCGACGCTTTGCGACAACGCGACGCCGCTGGCCTCGTGGCACATGTTCGAGCAGTCGGGGAAGTTGTTGGTGCCATAGGCACGCACGAACAGCTGATAGAGATAAGCCGCTTCGTTGCTGGCACGTCCGGAGGTGTAGAACTCGGCCTGATCCGGGCTCGACAAGCCCTTCAAGTGCTTGGCGATCAGCGCGAACGCGTCGTCCCAACTGATCGGTTGATAGCGATCGGTTTCCGCGTTGTAGATCAATGGCTCAGTCAGTCGGCCCTGGTATTCAAGCCAGTAGTCACTCTGCTCCAGCAGCGAGGTGACGCTGTGTTTGGCGAAGAATTTGCCATCGACACGCCGTTTGGTCGCTTCCCAGTTCACCGCTTTGGCGCCGTTCTCGCAGAACGCCACCATGCCGGCTTCATTGGAATCACCCCAGGCGCAACCGGGGCAGTCGAAGCCGCCGTTCTTGTTGGTCTTGAGCATCATGCGCAGGTTTTTCAGCGCGTTGTCGCTGGTCAACCAGGCTTGGGCGACGCTGATCAGTGCGCCCCAACCGCCGGCCGGACCTTTGTAGGGTTTGTAGCGAGGAACAGGTGTCTGGTCGGCTTGACGGTGTTGACTCACGCTTGATTCTCCAAAGCCGGGCTGTAGACCCGCGGCGCATTCTTCTGTGGCAGATGGATGAGGTTGAGGTTGTGGCGACGGGCCCATTGCACGGCAAGGCCCGTGGGCGACGACAGGCTGACCAGGGTCTGGATGCCGGCGCGCAAAACTTTCTGGATCAGTTCGAGACTGCAGCGGCTGGTGACAATCGCCAGTCCGCCTGCGGTTGAAATGTTCTGGCGGACCAATCCGCCAATCAATTTATCGAGAGCGTTGTGCCGGCCAATGTCTTCACGACCGAGCAGCAACTCGCCTTGGCCGTTCATGAACACGGCGGCATGCACCGCGCCGCTGTATTGGCCCAATGGCTGGAACGCACCGATGCGTTGGCGCAGACCGTCCAGCCATTCGGCGGGCGGCAGTGGTGCGCCGGGCAACACTTTGAGATCCGGCAACGCCTGCTCGACCGCTTCCACGCCGCAGAGCCCGCAACCGCTGGTGCCGGCCAGTTGTCGACGTTGCAGCTTGAGGTTCCAGAACGCGCGATTGGCGATGGTCACCTGCGCGTATTGCGCTGACCCCGAACCGCTGAGTTGCAGGTCATAGATGTCGGTGGCGTCTTCGATGATGCCGCTGCCCAGACTGAAGCCGACGATGAAGTCTTCGAGGTCCGTCGGCGTCACCAGCATGACGGCCTGGCTGATGCCGTTATAGGCAATCGCCAACGCGACTTCCTCGGCCAGCGCGGTGCTGTCCGATTCCGAGTATTCAAAGTTGCTGTAGCTGTACGTCTGGCTGGCGGCGGGCGCGGGCGTTTCGAGGGCAGGCGCCGCGCAGGCAGGGCGCTTGGCTTTCATGGCATCACCGAGGGTTTGATCAGCTTTAAGACTAGGCGCGACAACATGTCGCGTCTAATCGCTATTACTGATCTACCGATAGATGCCGTCGATCAAGAGTCCAGCAGCGATTGTTGATAGATCGCGAAACAGGCTTCCGCCAGCGCCGAGCGTGGCGCGCTGCGACGCATGATCAACCCCAGCCGGCCGAGGGTCTGGGCGTTTTCAATCGGTTGCAGGCGCAAATGTTCGGTCAGGCCTTCGAGTCCACCATCCAGTGGCATCACGGCGCAGCACAGGCCGCCGTGCACAGCTTGTAACAGTTGATGCACCGCATCGGTCTGCAACAACGGTTGTGGTGTAAGGCCACGGCTGTGGAAGTTGTGGTCGATGGACTGACGAAAGTGCATGCCGCTGGTGAGCATGCCCAGCGGTAGCTCGATCAACGATTCCCAACTCAACGGCGCCTCGCCAAAGGTGAAGAAGCGCTGATCGTAGAGCAGGCCCATGCGGGTTTCGCTGAAAGTCAGCGAGTCGAAGTGTTCGCCGTCCAGACGCTCCAGATAGGAAACACCGAGATCCAGACGATTGTTCGCCAGTTGTTCGAGGATTTGTTCGGAACTCAGCGCCGACAGTTCGAAGCGCAGGTTCGGGTGTTCGGCGTGCAGGCGTTGCAGCAGTGGTAGCGGATCGAAGCTCGACAGCGGCACCACGCCCAGACGCAAGGTGCCGACCAGATTGCCGCGACAGGCCGCTGCCTCGGCGTACAAGCCGTCGTAGGCGGCCAGCACGGTGCGTGCCCACGCCAGCACTCGCTCGCCGGGTGCGGTGAAACCCTCGAAGCGCTGGCCGCGATTGACCAGCGGCAAATCGAGTTCCTCTTCGAGGCTGCGCAGGCGCATGGACAGCGTCGGCTGGGTGATGTGGCAGCGCGCGGCGGCCTGGCCGAAGTGTCGGGTTTCGTCGAGCGCGATGAGGAATTTCAGCTGCTTGATGTCCATCGTCGCTCCAGGGTTCGGGAAGGTGCGGATTCTATCGCAAGCGGGGTCATTGGTCGGGTTGGATTCGCAAGTGACGGTCGTGGTCTAGGCTTTTGCGTCTGGAACCTCAAACCCAAGGAGAGTGCACCATGAGTCTTTTGAGCTTTGTGAAAGAGGCAGGCGAAAAACTGCTGGATTTGCTCACGCCGGGCAATGCCAATGCCAGTGAGCAGTTGAAAGAACACATCAGCAAAGTCGGCTTGGGTAACCCGAATGTGCAGGCGACGGTTGATGGCGACAAAGTCACCGTGACTGGTGAGGTGGGAAGCCAGGAAGAGAAAGAGAAAATCCTGCTGGCCGTGGGCAACATTGCCGGTGTCGGCAGCGTGGATGATCAGATCACCGTGACCGGGCCTGTCGTCGCGGCTGCGCGCTTCGTGGTCGTGAAGAAAGGCGACACGCTCAGCGCCATATCGTTGGCCGTGTATGGCAGCGCCAACCAGTACAACAAGATCTTTGAAGCCAACAAACCAATGTTGTCGCATCCGGACAAAATTTATCCGGGGCAGACGTTGCGGATTCCTGAGTAAGTCGTCAAACCGCGTGATGGCCATCGCGGGCAAGCCACGCTCCCACAAGAATCGCGTCGTTCGCATTCATCGTGAACGACTCAGATCCTGTGGGAGCGGGCTTGTCCGCGATGCGGACAACTCGGTCTAAAGCCCTGCAATCAAATCCCGATAATCCCCAACCGCCGCAAACTCAGCCGTGTCCTTCGGTCCTTTGCGACTGTCGGGTTCACGCACCGCCAGCAAATGCGCCACACCAAAATCTCGCGCACTGCGCAAAATCGGCAAGGTGTCGTCGATAAACAGGCTGCGTGCCGGATCGAAGCCGATGTCGGCCTGCAACGCGTCCCAGAACTGCGGGTTTTCCTTGGGGAAACCGTAATCGTGGGAGCTGATCAAGCGCTCGAAATACGGCGCCAGTTCGATTTTTTCCAGTTTCAGTGACAGGGCGTCGCGGTGAGCGTTGGTGATCAGCACCACGCGTTTGCCGGCCTGCTTGATCGCCGCCAGAAAAGTATCGGCATCCGGACGCAGGGCGATCAGGTGTGCGGTTTCCAGTTTCAGGTCACGCACTGACAGCTTCAGTTCGGCGCTCCAGAAATCCAGGCAGTACCACTGCAGCTGGCCGGCGTTGCGCTCGAACAATGGATGCAGTTCCATCTCGGCCATTGCCCGGCTGACTCCGTGCAATTCGGCGTAGCGCTGGGGCAGATGCTCCAGCCAGAAATGGTTGTCGAAGTGCAGGTCCAGCAGCGTGCCATCCATGTCCAGCAGAACGGTGTCGATGTCGCGCCAGGGCAGCAGTGCCATAAAAAACTTCTCCAGCGGTAAAAAAGATATCCGAGGTAAACAATCAGGATAGGCCGGGTATAGTAACGCGTTCACGCCAAGGAGCCGCTCATGCGCCAGAAACCCACCATCCTCGCCCGCGAGATCGTCGCCACCAGCCGTTTATTCTGCGTCGAAGAGCTGAAACTGCGCTTTTCCAACGGCGTGGAACGCACTTATGAACGCTTGGTCGGCAAGGGCGCAGGTTATGGCGCGGTGATGGTCGTGGCGATGCTTGATGCCGATCACGCGGTGTTGGTCGAGGAGTATTGCGGCGGAACCGATGAGTACGAACTGTCGTTGCCCAAAGGCCTGATCGAGCCGGGCGAAGATGTGCTGGCGGCAGCTGAGCGCGAGCTCAAGGAAGAGGCCGGTTTTGGCGCGCGGCAATTGGAGCATCTGACCGAGCTGTCGTTGTCGCCCGGTTACATGAGCCAGAAAATCCAGGTGGTGCTGGCCACCGATCTCTACGAAGAACGTCTGGAAGGTGACGAACCGGAGCCGATGGGCCTGGGCAAAGTCAATTTGCGCGAGCTGTCGGCGTTGGCGCAAAACCCGCAATTCACTGAGGGCCGTGCCTTGGCGGCGCTGTATCTGGCCCGTGATCTGCTGACTCAGCGCGGGGTGTTTCAGCCATGAATTTCCCTCATCCGTTGATGGCGCCCGTGGTTGAGCTGGCATTGAGGGCTGGTGAAGCGATTTTGCCGTTCTGGCGCACCGGTACAGCTGTTACTGCCAAGGCTGATGACTCGCCGGTGACCGCCGCAGACCTGGCTGCTCATCACCTGATTCTGGCCGGGCTGACCGCGCTGGACCCGAGCATTCCGGTGCTGTCCGAGGAAGACGCCAACATCCCCCAAAGCGTGCGTGCCGGGTGGCAGCGTTGGTGGCTGGTCGATCCGCTGGACGGCACCAAGGAGTTCATCAGCGGCAGCGAAGAATTCACCGTCAATATCGCCCTGATCGAAAACGGCCAGGTGGTATTCGGCGTGGTGTCGATGCCGACCAATGGCCGCTTCTATGTCGGCGGTGCCGGGCTCGGCGCGTGGCGTGGCGATAAAGGTGGGACGCCGGTGGCGATTGAGGTGCGCGATGTTCTGGCCCCCGGTCAATCGTTCACCGTGGTTGCCAGTCGCCGTCATTCCAGCCCGGAGCAAGAGCGCTTGCTGGCCGGATTGAGCGCGAGTTTGGGCGAGCTGCAACTGGCCAATATCGGCAGTTCGCTGAAGTTTTGCTTGTTGGCTGAAGGCGCGGCGGATTGCTATCCGCGTCTGGCGCCGACTTCTCAGTGGGACACGGCGGCGGCGCAAGGTGTGCTGGAAGGCGCGGGCGGTGAGGTGCTGGATCTGAGCGGGGCGCCGTTCTGTTATCCGGCGCGGGAATCGCTGTTGAATGAGTTCTTTTTGGCGTTGCCGGCGAAGGCGGCGTGGCGGGAGCAGTTGTTGGCTTTGGCCCGAAGCTAAGATCAAAAGATCGCAGCCTGCGGCAGCTCCTACGCCGATCCCTGTAGGAGCTGCCGAAGGCTGCGATCTTTTGCGTTAACGGTGCAAAACATATTGCCCGGTAAACCTCACCGCATCCTCATCACGGCCTTCATTGACGACCCGCGTATGCAGCGTCAACCGCGCTCGGCTGTAGCGTTGGAACGTGGTCAGGAATTTCTTCCAGATAACCGGATCCGGCGCTTGGCAGATCGCATTAGCATCGCCCGTCACCGGCAGCGGATAACTGATTTGCCCTTCCTGAATCACGATGTGCCCGTCGGTGATGCCTTCTTCTTTCAATCGCAAATGCAACCAGCCCCAACCGGCCAGCACCGCGCCGCAGTACAGGCTGCCGCCGAACATGGTGCTCTTGTGGTTGACGTTGGCGTCCAGCGGCAAGTACAGGCGCAGTTGCTGATCGTGCCAGTCGAGCACTTTGACGCCCATGTCCCGGGTGAGGGGGATGTCGTGGTGGAGGACGGATTCCAGTTGACGACTGTCGCGGCTCATTCGGCGGTCTCTTGTTCGAAGTGGATGATCTGACGGCGGCTCAATCGAGGTCGTCGCTGTGACTGGCCGCGCCGCTGTCGGCGAAGCTCAATCCGTGCTTGCGCAGCTTGTCGTGCAAGGTCTTGCGCGGAATGCCTAGGGCTTCGGCGACGCTGCGTACCGAGCTGTGCGAACGCGCCAGTTCGGCGGCGATCAGGGTTTTCTCGAAGTTTTCCACTTGCTCGCTCAAACCGCCGCTGACCAATTCCACCACGGTGCCGGCGGCGTCTTGTGGCTCATTGTTGTCCAGCGCCAGTTCCAGGCCGAGGGCGAAACGTTCCGCAGCGTTTTGCAGTTCGCGCACGTTGCCCGGCCAAGTGTGGCGCAGCAGCAGCGCGCGTTGCCCCGGCTGCAATTCATGGGGCGGCAAGCCGTGGCGGCCGCTGGCCTCATCGGCGAAATGCTGGAACAGCACCAGCGCATCTTCACCACGTTCGCGCAGCGGGGGAATGCGCAGCGGCGCGACGTTCAGGCGGTAATACAAGTCGGCGCGGAAGCGGCCCTGATCGGCAGACTGCCGCAGGTCTTCCTTGGTGGCGGCGATGATGCGGATGTCCAGCGGGATCAGCTGATTGCCACCCAAACGTTCCACCACCCGCTCTTGCAGCAAGCGCAGCAATTTCACCTGCACATCCAGGCTCATGCTTTCGATTTCATCGAGGAACAACGTGCCGCCATTGGCGAATTCGAACTTGCCGATACGGCGCTTCTGCGCACCGGTGAAGGCGCCCGGCTCGTGGCCGAACAGCTCGCTCTCGACCACCGACTCGGCCAGCGCCCCGGCGTTGATCGCCACGAACGGGCCGTTACGCCGACTCGACAAATCATGCAGCGCGCGCGCGACAACTTCCTTGCCCGCACCGGTTTCGCCGAGGATCAACACGTCGGCTTTAGTCGCCGCCAACGCGCCGATCTGCTCGCGCAGGCGCAGCATCGACGGCGATTGCCCGACCAGACGCGTGCTCAGCTCATTGCGATCGCTGAGCGCGAGACGCAGGCTACGGTTGTCCAGCACCAAACGGCGCAAGGCCAAGGCGCGGCGCACGCTGTCGAGCAGGGCGTCACTGGCGAAAGGCTTTTCGAGAAAGTCATAGGCCCCGGCGCGCATGGCTTGCACCGCCAGCGGCACGTCGCCGTGACCGGTGATCAGCAGCACCGGCAGCTCCGGGTCCTGGGCGTGGAGTTCGGTCAGCAGTTCGAGGCCGTCCATGCCCGGCATGCGAATGTCGCTGACGACTACGCCCGGCCAGTCACGTTCCAGTTGTCCGGCCAAACCCTTGGCCTCGGCCAGCGGCAGAATTTTCAGGCCGGCCAGATCGAGGGTCTGGCTCAAGGCCTGGCGCAGATGGGGATCGTCGTCGATCAGCACGACCTGAATGCGGTTGTCGATGGTCATGCACTTCGGTCCTCGGACGGTTGCAGGCTCACACCCGGCGCGCCTGCGCGTAGTTTCAGGGTAATCAGTGCGCCGCCCTCCTTGTGGTTGGCGAACGACAGTTCACCACCGAAGGCACGCATCAGGGTTTCGCAGATCGCCAGCCCCAAGCCAAGGCCCTGGGTGCGGGTCTTGGTGGTGTAGAAGGGCTCGCTGGCGCGGCCAAGGGCTTCCATGCAAAAGCCGGGGCCGTTGTCGCGAATGTACAGGTTGACGCCGTCGGCGGTGGATTGGGCACTCAGCCAGAGCTTACGCGGCGGGCCTTTTTCGGTGAGGGCATCGAGGGCGTTGGCCAGCAGGTTGCCGAGCACCTGACGCAAACGGGTTTCCCCGGCCTCGACCCACAAGGCCGCAGCGGGCAGATCGCGGATCAGTTCGACTTCCATGCTGCGCCGCCGTTTGGCCAGCAACGCCAGCGCATCGTCCAGCGCCGGTTGCAGGGCGACACTTTCCGGAGCATGGCGATCGCGTCGGGCGAAGGCGCGCAGGTGCGCGATGATCGAGGCCATGCGCCCGGTCAGTTCGCTGATCAGTTTGAGGTTGCCACGGGCATCGTCGGTGCGCTGGTGGTCGAGCAACACTTCGGCGTTTTCCGCGTAGCTGCGGATCGCGGCCAGTGGCTGATTGAGTTCGTGGCTGATGCTCGCGGACATTGTCCCCAACGCCGAGAGTTTGCCGGCCTGCACCAGATCATCCTGGGCGCGAACCAGTTCCTGCTGCGCCTGTTCGCGCTCCAACACTTCCTGTTTCAATCGACGGTTGAGCCCTTCCAAATCACTTGTGCGCTCGGCGACCCGGCCTTCCAGTTCGCGCCGGGCCTTGCCTTCGAAGGCGATCCGTTCCAGGTAATGACGGCGGCGCTGCATCATCAGGCCGAGCAACAGCATCAACACCAACAGCATCGCGCCACCGATGGCGACCACCGTGCGCACCGGGCGGTCGATCAGCGTGCGCGGGGCAAGAATGCTGACGTTCCAGCCGGTTTCCGCGATCGCCTGGGTCTGGGTCAGCCAGGCATTGGGGCTGAGCTTCAATGGCTTCGGATCGCGGGTCGGATAAGGTTGAATCGCGCTGATGGCTTTGCGCTCGTCCTCGCTCAGCGGGCGGGTCGAGCGGAAGCGCCATTCCGGGCGTGAAGTGAGGATGACCACACCGTTGTGATCGGTCAGCAACAGTTGTTCCGGGGTTTTGCCCCAGAGGCTTTCGGTGTGGTCGAGGTCGACTTTGACCACCAATACGCCGGTGATCTTCTCGCCGTCCCGCACGGCAGCGGCGAAAAAATAACCGCGTTTGGCGGACGTGGTGCCGAGTCCGAAAAAGCGCCCGAGCCGCCCGGCCATGGCTTCACTGAAATACGGCCGGAACGAGAAATTGCGCCCGACGAAACTGTCGTGTTTGTCCCAGTTGGAAGCGGCCAGGGTCTTGCCCGTGGTGTCCATCAGGTACATGACCTCGGCGCCGGTCTGGGCGCTGATGTTTTTCAGCAGGCGGTTGGCGTTGCCCTGGGTGACACCATCGTCCGGCGCACCGAGCACGGCGCGCAGGGCCGGCAGATCGCCGAGGATCTGCGGCAGCACTTCGTAGCGGTGCAGCGTTCCCAGCAGGTTGGCGACATAAAGGTCGAGGGTCTGGCGGTTCTGCCCGGCCAGTTCGCTGCGGTAGTAACGCTCGGCCAGATGCTCCAGCGGCCACAGCAACGGCGCCAGGCACAGCGCGAGCAGGGCCAGGCTGCGCCAGCGGGGTCTGCGGGGGAGGGTCGGAGTCATATGCATCGAACGCCTGTGGGTATGGACGCATTATGCCTAGACGGTGACGTGCGAGCATCTTGCACGTCACCGCTGGGCGTGACGGACCGGCAAGGGGTTGCTTATCGCCCCGAGCGGTGGCGATATAGGCGCCTAATAAAATTTCAGAGGTTGTTGTATGCCGCTCGCCACGTTGATTCATCGCGCCAGTTTGCCCAGCCCGCAAGTGACTGCGGAGCAAGCGCTTGAGCTGTTGCAAGAGCATTACGGACTGAGCGGCAGATTGCAGGCACTCGGCAGCCAGCAGGACCTCAACTACCGCGTCGACAGCGACCAGGGCCGTTTCGTCCTGAAAATCTGCCGGGGCGATTATTCGGCGCTGGAGCTGCAAGCCCAGCATGCCGGGCTCAAGCATTTGGGCGAGCATCCCGAGGTGCACGTGCCGCGCGTGATACCGGCGAAAAACGGCGTCGACCTGCTATCTCTGGATGTCGGCGGCCAAGCGGTGCATGTGCGCCTACTGGACTACATCGAGGGCCAGTCGCTGACGCACCTCGATTATTTCAACCCCACGGTGGTGGCCGGTTTCGGTCACCTGTGCGGCGAGATGGATCTGGCGCTGGCGGGATTCGATCATCCGGGGCTGGTGCGCACCCTGCAATGGGATGCGCGACATGCCCAGGCACTGATCGCGCATCTGTTGCCGGTTATCCAGGATGACGCACAGCGCAAACTGATCGCCGACGCGGCCGAACTCGCTGAGCGCCGCTTGCAGCCCTTGGTCGACAAGCTGCCGGTGCAAGCCATCCACATGGACATCACCGATGACAACGTGGTGTGGCAGCGTGATGCGCAACGACATTGGCAACTGCAAGGCGTGATCGATTTCGGCGATCTGGTGCGCACCTGGCGCATCACTGACTTGTCGGTGACGTGCGCGGCGCTGTTGCATCACGGTGAAGGCGATCCGTTCTGCATCTTGCCGGCGGTGCAGGCGTATCACGCGGTCAATCCGCTGACCCATGAAGAGTTGCTGGCTCTGTGGCCGCTGATCGTCGCCCGTGCGGCGGTGCTGGTGCTAAGCGGCGAGCAGCAGGTGAGCATCGATCCGGGCAACGCCTACAGCCGCGACAACCTGACCCACGAATGGGAGATTTTCCGCGTCGCGACTTCGGTGCCGCTCGCGCTGATGGAAGCGGCGATCCTGACAGCGGTTGGCCAGAACCTGCCCGTTATTGTCAGCGAGGGTTTTGCGCCGCTGCTGCCGAGCCTGGTTGGGCGTGAGTTTGCCTTGATCGATCTGGGCGTCCTCAGCCCGCATTTCGAGGCAGGGAATTGGGAACAGGAAGGCGTCGATCAGCGTCTGCTCAACGAAGCCGCCGCCGCCCATGAACTGGCGGCCAGTCGTTACGGCCAATATCGGTTGTCGCGCACCCGGCCGGACAGCGCCAACGAACCGGACACCTTTGCGCTACATGTCGAGTTGCGCGTGCCCCATGGCACGGCAGTCGAGGCGCCGTTTGCCGGTGTCGTTCATCAACCGTTGCAAGGTGTGCTGCAACTGGATGGCCCGCAATTGAGCGTGCGGCTGTGGGGCCTGACGCCATCGCTGCACAGCGGCGCAGCGCTGGTCAAAGGCCAGGTGTTGGGCTCGGTCAACGGGCCGTTGATCGTGCAGTTGTGCCGTGGTTCGGCGATCGATGCACCTCTGTTCTGTACGCCGTCGCGCGCCGCAGCCTGGCAAGCGTTGTGCCCGTCGCCTGCAGCATTGCTGGGGCTGGCCTGCGATGCTGAGGCAGAGCTCGATGCGCAGACCTTGCTGGCTCGTCGCGACGCCAGTTTCGCCCGCACGCAGAAACACTATTACGTCGACCCGCCGCGCATCGAGCGTGGCTGGCGCAACCACCTGATCGACATGCAGGGCCGCTCCTACCTCGACATGCTCAACAACGTCGCGGTGCTGGGTCACGGGCATCCGCGCATGGCTGCGGTCGCCAGTCGCCAGTGGTCGCTACTCAACACCAACTCGCGGTTCAACTATGCAGCGGTCGCCGAGTTTTCCGAGCGCTTGCTGAAGCTGGCGCCGGACTCCATGGATCGCGTTTTCCTGGTCAACAGCGGCAGCGAGGCCAACGACCTGGCGATCCGTCTGGCGTGGGCCTACAGCGGCGGGCGCGACATGCTCAGCGTGCTGGAGGCCTATCACGGCTGGACGGTGGGCGCAGACGCGGTGTCGACCTCGATTGCCGACAACCCCAAGGCACTGAGCAGCCGCCCGGACTGGGTGCACCCGGTGACTGCGCCGAACACCTATCGCGGTGAGTTCCGTGGCCCGGACAGCGCGCCGGACTACGTGCGCAGCGTTGAACACAACCTGGCGAAAATCGCCGAGCAAAAACGCCAGCTGGCCGGTTTCATCTGTGAGCCGGTGTATGGCAATGCCGGCGGCATCTCGCTGCCGCCGGGTTACCTGAAGCAGGTGTATGCCATGGTCCGCGCCCAGGGCGGTGTGTGCATTGCCGACGAAGTACAGGTCGGTTACGGGCGCATGGGCCATTTCTTCTGGGGTTTTGAAGAGCAGGGCGTGGTACCGGACATCATCACCATGGCCAAGGGCATGGGCAACGGTCAGCCATTGGGCGCCGTGATCACTCGCCGGGAAATCGCCGAAGCGCTAGAGGCCGAAGGCTATTTCTTCTCGTCGGCCGGCGGCAGTCCGGTGAGTTGCCAGGTCGGCATGGCGGTGCTGGATGTGATGGAAGAAGAAAAACTCTGGGAGAACGCCCAGGTTGTTGGCGGGTATTTCAAGGAGCGCCTTGAAGCGCTGATCGATATTCATCCGTTAGTCGGCGCGGTGCATGGTTCGGGCTTCTATCTGGGTGTGGAGTTGATCCGTAACCGCGAGACCCTGGAACCGGCGACCGAGGAAACTACGGCGCTGTGCGATCGCTTGCGTGAGCTGGGGATTTTCATGCAGCCGACCGGCGACTTCCTCAACGTGCTGAAGATCAAGCCGCCGATGGTGACGTCGCGTCAGAGCGTGGATTTCTTTGTCGACATGCTCTCGAAGGTGCTCGCGGAAGGTCTGTAAACACAGTAGCTCTGATGTATCGGGACAATGTGGGAGCGGGCTTGCTCGCGAAGGCGGTGGATCAGTCGACATCAACGTTGAATGACACAACGCCTTCGCGAGCAAGCCCGCTCCCACATTAATGTTAGGCTGATAGTTCGATTGTTATCGGGATTAAGTGCTTAAAATTAGACGGAAGGCAAACTAATCGCTTTGAAAGCCGATTTTTATCGGCTATAAAGTCGCCATTGCCAAGGCGTGGATAACCATGCCCAACCGTCAAGCACCTGCCCGGAGATGATCCATGAGCCGTATCGTTACCGTCGCCGCCACTCAGATGGCCTGTTCCTGGGACCTGGAAGGCAACATCGAAGTTGCTGAAAGACTGGTCCGTGAAGCCGCCGCCAAAGGCGCGCAGATCATCCTGATTCAGGAACTGTTCGAGGCGCCGTACTTCTGCCAGAAGCCGAACGCGGATTACCTGCAACTGGCGACGACGGTTGAAGACAACGTCGCCATCAAGCACTTCCAGAAAGTCGCCAAGGAGCTGCAAGTGGTGTTGCCGATCAGTTTCTACGAGCTGGCGGGTCGTGCACGTTTCAACAGCATCGCGATCATTGATGCCGATGGCAGCAACCTCGGGATTTATCGTAAAAGCCACATCCCGGACGGCCCTGGCTACCACGAGAAGTACTACTTCAACCCGGGCGATACCGGCTTCAAGGTGTGGAACACCCGTTACGCGAAAATCGGCGTGGGCATCTGCTGGGATCAGTGGTTCCCTGAAGCCGCGCGCAGCATGGCGTTGCAAGGCGCGGAAATCCTGTTCTACCCGACCGCCATCGGCAGCGAGCCGCACGACAAGACCATTTCGTCCCGCGATCACTGGCAGCGTGTGCAACAAGGTCATGCCGGCGCCAACCTGATGCCGCTGATCGCCAGCAACCGCATCGGCAACGAAGAGCAGGACGGCTACGACATTACCTTCTACGGTTCGTCGTTTATCGCCAACCAGTTCGGCGAGAAAGTGCAGGAACTCAACGAGACTGAAGAAGGCGTATTGGTCCACAGCTTCGATCTCGACAAACTCGAACACACACGCAGCGCCTGGGGCTCCTTCCGCGACCGTCGTCCGAACCTGTATGGTGCTCTCAAAACCCTCGACGGATCCCTGGAGTCCTGACTGCCATGACCACTTTGAACAGCACCCCTCGCGCAGACGGCTTTTACATGCCGGCCGAGTGGGCACCGCAAACCCAGACGTGGATGATCTGGCCCGAGCGCCCGGACAACTGGCGCCTGGGTGGCAAACCGGCGCAAGCCGCGCACGTGGCGGTGGCCAAGGCCATCGCTCGTTTCGAACCGGTGACCGTGGCGGTTTCCGCCGGCCAGTACGAAAACGCCCGTGCCCGCCTGGACGTGCCGAATATCCGCGTTGTCGAGATGTCCAGCGACGACGCCTGGGTCCGCGATACCGGGCCGACGTTTGTCATCAATAACAACGGTGAAGTCCGTGGCGTGAACTGGGACTTCAACTCCTGGGGCGGTTTCGACGGTGGTCTGTATTCGCCGTGGAACCGTGATTCGCAGGTCGGTGGCAAGATCCTCGAAATCGAGCGCAGTTCGCGCTATCGCACCGAGGGCTTCGTGCTCGAAGGCGGCTCGATCCACGTCGACGGCGAAGGCACGCTGATCACCACCGAAGAATGCCTGCTCAATCGCAATCGCAACCCGCACCTGAACCGTGCAGAAATCGAAGCGGTGCTCATCGCGAATCTGGCTGTGGATAAAATCATCTGGCTGCCGGACGGTTTGTTCAACGACGAAACCGACGGCCATGTGGATAACTTCTGCTGCTACGTGCGTCCGGGTGAAGTGCTGCTGGCCTGGACCGATGATCCGCAGGACCCGAACTACCCGCGCTGCCAGGCGGCGATGAACGTGCTGCAAAGCAGCACCGACGCCAAGGGTCGCCCGTTCACGGTGCACAAGATGCCGATCCCGGGTCCGCTGTTTGCGACCGAGGAAGAGTGTGCCGGTGTCGATCCGGTTGATGGTACGCAGGAACGTAATCCTACTGTTCGTCTGGCCGGTTCCTACGTGAACTTCCTGATCGTCAACGGCGGCATCATCGCGCCGAGCTTTGACGACCCGCAGGATGGCCCGGCGAAAGAGATCCTGCAGAACCTGTTCCCGCAGCATGAAGTGGTGATGGTGCCTGGTCGCGAACTGTTACTGGGGGGCGGCAATATTCACTGCCTTACCCAGCAACAACCCGCGCCGCACAAGGAGTGAGTGAGGTCGTAACAGCTTGAGTTGATTGCGAAATTCCTCAGGCTGTCGATCAGCCACCAGCGTTGCACGGAGCCCGCGGCCCTACAGGCCTGCGGGCTTTTTTGTATCCGCTTGGCCACACTTCAGAAACCTTGGCACAGCTCTTGTATCTCTGCTGTTGTAACTCGGGGTGGGGAGGACTTCGATGTTCTGTCATAAACCTTGGATAAGTTAGCCGCTCACAAACCGGGAGAGAGCGCTGAAATGAACGCCGAAGTGAATGTAGTGAGCGAGCGGGCAATGCATCCCCTGGCGGTAAACAGCGAATCGCTCCAGATTCTGGCGCACTGGTTCAAGTCCAATGGAACGCGTCCGATCAGTGAAACTGATCCGCGCCGGACAATGATCGAGCGCTACCCCGCTGGATTATTCAGCGAAGCAGAACTGGAAGCGTTGTGGGATGTGATGGAAGGATAAGAAGAAAAACAACGGATTGATCAAGAAAAAGCGCTGCCGGGAGGGCAGCGTTTTTTTTTCAGCTTTAAAAGATCGCAGCCTGCGGCAGCTCCTACATTGGAATGCATTCCCCCTGTAGGAGCTGCCGCAGGCTGCGATCTTTTGATCTTGTGTTTAGAAACTGTAGGTCCCGGTCACCACCACGCTACGCGGCGCACCCGGTTGGATCTGCGCCGCACTTGTCGCCGACGAGTAATAGGTCTTGTCGCTGATGTTGTTCAGCGCCGCACGCAAGTCCCAATCCTTCTGCCGGAACCCGGCCAACGCATCCCATCGGCCATAACCCGGCAGCACGGTGGTGTTGAGGTTGTCGGCATAACGGTCACCGACGAGGGTCAAGCCGGTTTCGGCGTACCAGCCCATTTCCGGTTTCCAGGTCAGGAACAGGCTGCCGTTGTGCTTGGCCACGTTGCTGATGCGCTTGCCTTCAAAGCCGTTGTTGTCTTTCTCGACCGTTGCGTCCTGCACGCCCACGCCGCCGCGCACGTACCAGTTGCCGGTGATCTTGCCGGCAGCGGTCAGCTCTATACCGCGCGAACGTTGCAGGCCGGTGAGCAAGGTAACGGTCGGGTTGTTTGGATCGCTGGTGCGGCGGTTGTAGAGTTCCAGCTCGTAAATCGCCAGCGTGGTGCTCAGGCGATCGTCGAGCCAATCGCTCTTCACGCCGATTTCCTTTTGCTTGGTCAGTTCGGGGCTCAGGTCGTTGGTGTTACCGGCCGCGCCCGGCGTGATGCCGATCAAACCGCCGCCGACCGGCGAGAACGTCTTCGACCAGGACGCGTAGAAGGAATGATTCTGCAGTGGCGTCCAGACCAGTCCTACACGTGGGCTGGTGCTGTGGCTGTCACGATCCTCCGAAATATCCCGCAGCTTGTTGGTCGACTCGATGTCGAACGTGTCGTAACGCAAACCGCCGAGCAGTTGCCATTGATCGTTCAGCTGCAACTGATCCTGGACGTACACCGCGCGGCTTTCGACTTCGGTGTGAGAACTGCTCGATACCTGCATGCGCCCGGTGTGGCGCAAGTCGCGGTTGGGGTTGTTCAGGTCCAGCGACGGCACCGGTGAACTGCCCGGCCCGGAAGTGGCGGCGGTGTACAGCGTCGGGTCGCGACGCTGGCTGCCGATCTCGATGCCGGTCAACAGACGATGTTCCAGGCCGAAGGTATCGAATCCACCTTCCAGTTCAACGTTGTTGTAGACGTTGCGGGTGGTCAGGTCTTGCTGCCAGTGCTGGCGCGTGACCCGATTGGTCGCCGGGGTGTAGCCGGTGAGGTACGTGTTGTCGAAGTCGCTGTTGAGCTTGAACACGCCCAGCGTCTGGCGCAGTTGCCAGTTGTCGCTGAGTTCGTAGGTGAGTTTCGAGCGCAGGGATTGCGACTTGTCGTCGATGAAATCGTGCTCGCTGCCGTAGGTCGTATCGCGCCCGACATCGGCCGGGCGGCCATTCACGCCCGGGACTCCGCGATCCGGCGTTCGGTTGTAGCGGCTGTATTCGTACTGCACCAGCCAGTTCAAATCGGGTGTCAGTTGCCAGCTCATCGAGGGCGCGAACAATTGGCGATTGCCACTCACGCCATCGCGGAAGCTGTTTTCGTCCATGTTGCCCATGTTCAGGCGAAGGCTGATGTTTTCGGAAGGATCGGTGCTGAGGTCGGCGTAAAGACTGCGCAGGTCCTCGCTGCCGCCTTGGGCTTCGATTGTCGAGCGGCGGCCGAATTCCGGCAGTTTGCTCACTCGGTTGACGATCCCGCCTTGGCTGCCACGGCCGTACAACACTGCCGCCGGACCTTTGAGCACATCGATGCGTTCGATGTTGTGCAAGTCGCGCACGTACTGGCTGTCGTCGCGGATACCGTCCAGATAGAAGTCATTGCTGGCGTCGAAGCCACGGATGCGCAGGCTATCGAAGCGGGTGTCGGCGCCACTGCTGACGTTGGGGATGCCGCTGAGCGCGGTGCCCAGATCGTTGGTGCCGTAGTCAACGACGTTCGAGGTTTTGATCGAATCAATGGCTTGCGGGACATAGCGTACCGGCGTGTTGGTGCGGGTCGCGGTGTTGGTTTCCTGCACGCGGGGGTCATCGGCTTCCGCTTCGGCGCTGATGGCAGTGGCAGGTAACGTTGTAGGTGCAGCGTAGGAAAAACCGGCAGACAACAAGGCAGAAAGCCCAAGACTGTAGGGCGTAAGACGAAAAGGGGCAGGCATTGAAAAGCGCATCCGTAGGATTTTTTTTGGCTGTAGCGTTTAGGGTGCGAATGGTAATGCGTGCTATTTACTTCCGTTAATTATTCTTGAGAAGTTCCCTTGGTTGTTTGTTTCCAATTGTGTCGATGTTGTTACGCACAGCCTTTGCAGCGGAGTTTTCCTCCCGAAAAACCGGGAATTGCTGCACTGAAATTGCCTGTCAAAACGCGGTTAAATTGAATTTTCTGCCACGTAAAGCAGTTTCTTAGATGATTTTTGCCTAAATACAGATGATTCATGAAATTGACACATCGTTAAGCTCGCAGCTACGATTCGGCCAACGCCTGTGGCAGACCGCCATGACCCTAAAAATAATAAGAAGGCCCGCCTCGAGAGATCGTGGGCGGGCTTTTTTGTTTGCGGAATGAAAAAAGAGCGCGATAGTGCCGTTTCAGCCGTTCGACACAGCGCGTTTCAACCCGTAATAAGGAAAACAAAATGTTGAACAAGCGAATCAGCCTGATCGCTCTGGGGATTTTGAGCGCTTCACAGGCCATGGCTAACGACCAGGCCGAATCCAAGGGATTTGTTGAAGACAGCAGCCTCAAAGTGCTGCTGCGCAACGCCTACATGAACCGTGATTACAAAGACGGCAACCCGGATAAATCCGAGTGGGGCCAGGCGGCCATCGGCACGTTCTCGTCCGGCTTCACCCAAGGCACCGTGGGCGTGGGTGTGGACGCTTTCGGGTTATACGCTCTGAACCTGGAGCGCAACGAAGACCGTAGCGGCGCGCAAGGCATCGATTTCTTCAAAAAGGGCGACAGCGGCCAGCCGGCTGACGATCTGTCCAAGGGCGGCGCGGCGATCAAGTTCCGCCTGTCCAGCACCACCCTGACCTACGGCGACCAGATGCCGGCCCTGCCGGTGCTGAACTACGACAACTCGCGCCTGCTGCCGGAAAGCTACACCGGCACCTTGATTACCTCCAAAGAGATCAACGGCCTGCAACTGGACGCGGGTCGCTTCACCGCCGAATCGCGCAAAAGCGCCGAAGGCCGTGACAGCGGTGGCTTGAAGTCGATCAACGTGTTGGGCGGTAGCTACCAGTTCACCGAGCAATTCAAGGCTGCGCTGTACGCTTCCGACGTCGAAGACGTGCTGAAGAAACAATACGTGAACGCCAACTACGTGTTCCCGATCGACAAGGATCAGTCCCTGACCCTGGACTTCAACGGCTACCGCACCAAGCTGGAAGATTCCTACGTCCGCGAAAACGGTATCACTGGCGACGACAACAAGATCTGGAGCCTGGCGGCCACCTTCATCACCGGCCCGCACTCGTTCACCCTCGCACACCAGCGCAGCACCGGCGACAGCAACCTGGGCTACGCCTACGGCGGCTACCAGAAAGACCAGGGTCGCATCGGCGACGGTGGCAACACCATCTACCTGGCGAACTCCTACTGGTCCGACTTCAACGCCGAAGACGAACGCAGCTGGCAACTGGGCTACGGCCTGGACTTCAGCACCTTCGGTGTACCGGGCCTGAGCTACAACGTGGCCTATGTGCGCGGTGACAACATCACCACCTCCACCAGCGAAGGCGGCACCGAGCGCGAGATCTTCAACCAGATCAAATACGTCGTCCAAAGCGGCCCGGCCAAAGACCTCAGCGTGAAACTGCGCAGCTCGGTCCTGCGCGTGTCGCAGAAGTCGAGCGAGTACAACGTCAGCGGCAACGAAGTGCGTGTGTTCGTGGATTACCCGATCAATATTTTCTGATGATTGGTTGCGGTATCGAGGCCTGATGCAAGGCTGAGAAAGGAAAAACCCCGACTGGTTCGGGGTTTTTTTGTGGGCGCTGGAAGGCTCTGGTCTGCGCCATCCGAGAAATTTTAATCACCCGCTGAAGCGAGTTCTCCGCGCTGAATGATCAAAATGAGCATTCGCAATGATTGAATTGCGCAATTTAAAGCAATGTCCTAAGATTATTTTGACTGAATCAATCACCGCGTGATCGGTTCAGTCACTTTCGAGGTGAAACACGTCTTACCAAACAATTATAAAAGGAGACCCTCGTGGCCCAGATCCCAATCAAGCGCACCATTGAACGCATCCCCGGCGGCATGATGATCGTGCCTCTGCTCATCGGTTCACTGGTGGCGACATTCCTGCCGGACACCCCCAAATTTTTCGGTTCCTTCACCAACGCGTTGTTCACCGGTGCACTGCCCATTCTGGCGGTGTTCTATGTGTGCATGGGCGCGAGCATCAACATCAAGTCCACGCCTTACCTGCTGAAAAAGGGCGGCACGCTGTTGGCCACCAAAGTCGGTATCGCCGTGCTGATCGGCATTGTGCTCGGGCATTTCCTGGGCGAGCAGCCGATTTCCTCGGGGCTCTTCGCCGGCATTTCCACGCTGGCGGTAGTCGCTGCAATGAACGACACCAACGGCGGCCTCTACATGGCGTTGATGGGGCAGTACGGCCGCTCCGAAGATGTCGGCGCCTATTCGGTGATGTCGCTGGAGTCCGGGCCTTTCCTGACCATGGTGACCCTGGGCATCGCCGGGTTGTCGGCCTTCCCATGGCCGACGCTGGTGGGCAGCATTCTGCCGCTGGCGCTCGGCATGCTGCTGGGTAATCTCGACCGGGACATGCGCGATTTTCTGGCCAAAGCCGTGCCGGTGATGATCCCGTTCTTTGCCTTGGCCCTTGGCGCCAGCCTGGATCTGCATAACGTCTGGCAGGCCGGTTTGCTTGGCCTCGGTCTCGGTGTAGCGGTTGTGGTGTTGACGGGTATCCCGCTGTTTTTCGCCGACCGTGCAACCGGTGGCACAGGCGTAGCCGGTGTAGCCGCAGCGACCACTGCCGGCAACGCCGCCGCTGTGCCCGCGTTGATCGCGGCGGCCAACCCGGTGTACGCCGAAGCCGCCAAGAGTGCGACGTTGCTGGTGGCCGCTTGTGTAGTCGTCACTGCCATTCTCGCGCCTTTGCTCACCGCCGCCGTTGCCAAACGCGTCCAGCAGCGCCAACCCGCCGCCGTCCCGAAGCGCGAGCCCCAGGAGCAGGAGGCGTTGCGATGAGCATGTTGATCATCGCTGACGATCTGTCCGGCGCGGCGGATTGCGCCATCGGCTTTGCCAGTGCCGGGTTGCAGACCGTGGTGACGCTCGACGCCTCGAATGATCAGCCCGACGCGCAGGTGATCGCCGCCGATACCGACACTCGGCGCCTGTCACCCGAGCAGGCCGCCGAGCGTACCGTCGCGGCGTTCAAGGCCCTGCGCAAACCTGGGCAGCGCTTGTACAAGAAAATCGATTCGACCTTACGCGGCAACTGGGCGGCCGAAGTTGCCGCCCTGCAACCGCTGGCAGGCCTGGCCATCGTCGCTCCGGCGTTCCCGGCCACCGGGCGCACGCTGCGCGGCGGTCGGGTGTTCGTCAACGGCCAGCCGCTGGAAAGCACCGACACCTGGAAACTGGAAAACGCCGACCGTCCGGCGGACGTCGAAGCCATGCTCGTCGCTGCCGGCCTGAGCACCGCGAAACTGGACCTCGACACCTTGCGCGGCAACCCCGATGCACTGGTCCATCATTTCGCCGAACTGGCCCGCAGCACCACGCAGGCACTGATCGTCGATGCGCAAACCGAAGACGATTTGCTGACCTTGGCGCGGCTGACCGCCAGCCTGGAGCAGCCGCTGTTCTGGATCGGTTCAGGCGGCCTGGCGCGGGAAATCGCCCGGCTGCCGGACTTCTTCGACACGCCTGACCCGCGTGCCGAAACCGCCGTCAGTGAAAGCAATCAGGCACCGATCCTGGTGCTGGTCGGCAGCCTCTCCGGTGTCTGCGAGCGACAGTGCAGCGTGTTGAAAGAGAGCGGCGGATTGAGCGAATTGATCGTACCGCCAGCAGTTCTTCGCCATGGCATCAGCCATCCGGATTGGACGACCTGGCAGGCACGCATCGGCGAACAGCTCGACGGCTGGAGTGACCTGTTGCTGCGCATCGGTCGCGACGACGCATTCGATCCGCAGGAAGGCGCGCACCTCTCGACCCAGTTGGCTGTGCTGGTCGAGCCGCACTTCGCCAAGATCGGTGGGCTGATCGCCACGGGCGGCGAGACGGCGCGAGCGATCTTGACCACGGTCGGCATCGACAGCCTGCAACTGCTGGCGGAAGTCGAAGCCGGAGTGGCTTATGGTCGACCCACCGCCTCCCGCCATGGCTATCGCCCGGCAATCATTACCAAGGCAGGCGCGTTCGGCACCGACCGCGCCCTGTATGCGGCATGGCAACACCTGAGCGAAATCAATGATCGCTCCCAGCCTCAACGCACACGAACCCAAGGACTCGAATGAACACTATGAGCAATTACCTCCCCATTATCGGCATCACCATGGGCGACGCTTCGGGTGTCGGTCCGGAAATCATCGTCAAAAGCCTGACCCACGACATCGTCTACCAACAATGCCGGCCCTTGGTGATCGGCGATGCGCGACGCCTGGAACAGGCCAACGTGATCGTCGGTGGCAGCACCAAAGTGCGCCGAATCGAAGACGCGTCACAGGCGCGCTACGAGGCCGGCATCATCGATTGCATCGACCTCGACCTGATCCCCGACGATCTGCCGTTCGGCGAGCTGTCGCCGATTGCCGGTGACGCCGCCTATCAATACATCGCCCGCGCCGTGGAGCTGGCCGAGGCCAAGCAAATCGATGCGATCTGCACCGCGCCGCTGAACAAGGAAGCGCTGCACGCCGGTGGCCACAAGTACCCCGGCCACACCGAAATGCTCGCGCACCTGACCCACGTCGACGAAGTGTCGATGATGCTGGTGGCGCCGCAGCTGCGGGTAATTCACGTCACGACCCACATCGGCATCATCGACGCGATACGCAAGATCGAGCCTGGCCTGGTGCAACGCACCATCGAACGCGGCAACGCGACGCTGATCAAGGCAGGCATTGCCCGGCCACGCATCGGCGTGTGCGGCATCAACCCGCATGCCGGCGAAAACGGCTTGTTCGGTTATGGCGAAGAGGAAGAAAAAATCATCCCGGCGGTGAAGCTGTTGCAGGAGCGCGGCCTCGACGTGACCGGCCCGTTGCCGGCGGACACACTGTTCTTCCGTGCCGGTCGGGGCGATTTCGACTTGGTGGTAGCGATGTATCACGACCAAGGCCACGGTCCGGTCAAAGTGCTCGGGCTCGAAGCCGGTGTGAACGTGACCGTCGGGCTGGAAGTGATTCGTACCTCGGTCGACCACGGCACCGCGTTCGATATCGCCGGCAAGGGCATCGCCGATGAACGCAGCCTGCTCGAAGCACTGCGCCAGGGCGCTGAGCTGGCCACGCGACGGGGATGAGCTGCGGCGGCGCGGTCGTGTAAGATCGGCAACCGTCCAAACAACGAGACCCGCCATGAAAGTGTCCGAACGTCACCGCGCCATCCTCGAACTCGTGCGCATCGGCGATGCCAACGTCGAGCAATTGAGCGCGGCGCTCGGCGTCTCGGAAGCGACCGTGCGACGCGACCTGACCATGCTCGCCAAACAGCGGCACCTGGTGCGCACCTACGGCGGCGCCACCGCTGTGGTCGGCGTGCACGAACCGGAAGCCTCGCTGGAAGAACGCAAAACCAGCCAGTGGGAACAGAAAGACGCCATCGCCCTGGCGGCCGCTGCCCACGTGCAGGACGGCGATACTGTGCTGCTCGACGGCGGCACAACCTGCGCCGCACTGGCCCATCACCTTTGCTCCCGCCAGGACGTGCACGTGGTCACCAACAACCTGCTCGCCGTGATGACCCTGGCCAACGCACCCGGCGTACGTCTGACCTTGATCGGCGGCGACCTGCGCGGGTCGAGCATGAGCACGTTGGGACCCTTGGCGGAACTGACCCTCAGCCGCTTGAGCGTCGACAAAGCCTTCCTCGGCGCGGACGGCGTGGTCGCGGAATTCGGCTTGTGCGAAGCGAGTGCGCAGCAGGCGTATCTCAAGGAGTGCATCATCAAACGGGCCGCGCAGATCGTCGTCCTCGCCGACACCGACAAACTCGGCCGGGCCAGGCAGCAGCATTGGACGCCGATTGAGCGCGAGTGGCGGTTGATAACTTGTGCGGCGGCGGATGAGGCAATGCTTGCGCCGTTTTATGCGCTCAAGCAGATCACTGTGGAAACGGTGATCGTGTAGGAACCGATTCAAGCACGTAGGTTGAAACACAAAAGCCCCGAATGATTCGGGGCTTTTTCATTGAGTTGATTTCCTTGTGCGCAAATATTGCGACACGTTACGGACTACATCAAAAGGAGCCAGGTCTTACTGCGGATAAAGCCGGCGATGACTACTAAACAGTGCCACCCGAATCGAATACTCAGGGGTGTTCGGAGGGCGTCGATTGTTTCAGGCAGGAATCCATCTTTTGAAGAGATTTGCTTTTGCAAACGAAGCTGCAACGCGCGAGTACAAAGATCTACCGGGCTGGGTGCAAGATGAGTTCGGGAAAGACCTGATGCGTGTGCAATACAGCGCAGATCCAGAGCTCGCAATAAAGCAGCTGAGTTCAGTAGGTGCGGGCGCCATTGAGTTGATCATCAATGGCAGTCCGGCATACCGATGCGTCTACATTGCGAAGTATGCAGGCACCATTTTCGTCCTTCATTCATTCGTAAAAACGACAAACGGAACCGATCGTCACGCAATGGCCGTTGCCCAAGACCGGCTGAAGGAGCTGAAAAGGGAGCTACGAAAGCTAGGGTTTAATGTCTAGCTGGCGCGAGACTGAGAAATGACTATCCGGGGAAGGGCACCGGCTTCGTTGGAGGGCAACGTGAATGTGGTGCGAAATCCCAGTCTATCCAGCATGTCCATCATTGCGTCGATCGTAAACTTCTCGATCTTGCCTGTGGTTAGCTCAGAAATGCGTGATTGGGTCACGTTCAACAAGGAGGCCGCTTCGCTCTGCTTGAGACCCAGTTTTTTGATGCAGTCACTGATGAATATCGACAGCTCCATTTTCAACGCCATTTTGCTGGCGAGCTCCTCGTCGTGCGTAACGTGGAACGGGCTATCAAAGAATTGAATTGCCATGAGAATTCACTCTTTTGGATTTATCTAAAATTTACGATAAATTGAGATTAGACGATTGAGCTTTTGATGCAACCGCTTTTTTGATGATCAGCGATTTACTGATTACACCACGTAACGAATGTAGTTCCCGTCCCCACCTTTATCCCCTCCAGCTAACTCCATACATTGAACTCCAACGCCTCTCCCATCATCCCGACGGGAAGGTCACTGGAGTTTCCCTCATGCCTTTCGTAACCGTACGCATCACCCGCGATGGCGTTACCACTGAGCAGAAAGCTCAGGTGATTGCCGAGATCACTGAAACACTGGAGCGCGTGCTCAACAAACGCCCTGACCTGACCCACATCGTGATCGAGGAAGTCGACACCGATAACTGGGGTTACGCCGGCATCACCACCACCCAGTACCGCAAGCAACTGGCTGAGGCGGAAGGGCAGTCATGACGTCCTCCGTCACCATCGATTTCATCTCCGATGTGGTGTGCCCCTGGTGCGCGCTGGGGGCGACGGCGCTGGAGCAGGCGATCGAGAACGTGGCCGGGGAAGTCTCGGTCGAGCTGACCTACAAGCCGTTCGAGTTGAACCCGGACATGCCGGCCGAAGGTGAGCAAGCGGTCGAGCACCTGATGCGCAAGTACGGGAGAACGGCCGACGACGTCGCCGCCGGCAAGGCCATGCAGATCGCTCGCGGCGAGGCCATCGGCTTCAAGTTCGATCTGGAGAAGCGCACGCACTTCTACAACACCTTCGACGCTCACCGTTTGTTGCTCTGGGCGCTGGAAGAAGGACGCCAGGTGGCGTTGAAGAAGATCCTGCTTCGCGCTTACTTCAGCGAAGGCCAGAACCCGAGTGATCAGCAGACGCTGGTGCGGCTGGCAGGTGAAGCCGGGTTGGACGAGGCCCGTGCTCGGGAGGTGTTGGCGTCGGGCGCGTTTGCCGACGAAGTGCGGGAGCTTGAGGAGTTTTACCGGCAGCACGGCATCAATTCGGTACCGGCCATGGTGCTGAACGGCCGTCACCTGGTGTCCGGTTCGCAATCGATCGAGTACTACGAACAGATGTTGCGACAAATGGCCCAGGCCACCGCCGAAGCCTGATCCACAATTTTTCTACCCCACTCTTTTATTGTCTGAGGATTTCATCATGAGCAATTCGAAAAAAGTCGTTGTCATCACTGGCGCATCCCAAGGTCTCGGCGATGGCATGGTCAAGGCCTTCCGTGAACTCGGTTACCAGATCGTCGCCACTTCGCGTTCGATCAAACCGTCCACCGATCCGGACATCCTCACCGTTGCCGGCGACATCGGCGAACCGGAAACTGCCCAGCGCGTCATCCGTGAAGCGATCGCCCGTTTCGGCCGCATCGACACCCTGGTCAACAACGCCGGCATCTTCATCGCCAAACCGTTCACCGCGTACACCGCTGAAGACTACGCCAACGTGCTGTCGGTGAACCTCAACGGCTTCTTCTACATCACCCAACTCGCCATCAACGAGATGGAGAAAAACGGCAGCGGCCACGTCGTCAACATCACCACCAGCCTGGTGGACCATGCGATCGACGGCGTGCCGTCGGTACTGGCTTCGCTGACCAAAGGTGGCCTGAACGCAGCAACCCGCTCCCTGGCCATCGAGTACGCCAAGCGCGGTATCCGTGTAAACGCGGTGAGCCCAGGCATTATCAAAACCCCGATGCACGGCGAAGAAACCCACGCCGCTCTGGGCGCACTGCACCCGGTCGGGCACATGGGCGAGATTGAAGACATTGCTCAAGCGGTCGTGTACCTGGACAACGCCAAGTTCGTCACTGGCGAAATCCTGCACGTCGATGGCGGGCAGAGCGCGGGTCACTAAGAGCTGGGTTTTTTAAACGGCAGAAACAACAAAGCCCTCGTATTGCTACGAGGGCTTTGTTTTTTATGGTGCGGCACCAGGAGTCGAACAATCTAATAAGCTATTGAATTGGCTGATTAATATTTAAAGGTCTGTGAGATTCTACCTCTAAAACTACCTCAAGGTCCTCGTACGCCTGAGGATCTTGCTTGACGTGACTAACCGTGAAGGGCCGGAGTTGCCCCCACAGCGGCCGGTCATTCGTCTATGAGAGTTGGGCCGTTGATGTGTCAACTGTCAACCACATTAGAGTTAGAGTAGGTCCATGGTGGCCATAGAATCAGCCATGCGGTAGCCCATCGCTTTGTAACCCGCCTGGCGCTTATCCCACATCCTCATCAGCGCGACATTACCCTCGTCAACGAAGTCGATCACTCGCACGTCGGCCTTATCGGCATGTGATCGATGCAACCGCCCCGCATATTGCTGAAGGATTCCCTTCCATGAGATGGGCATTGCCAGCACCAGCGTGTCCAACGGCGGATGATCGAAGCCTTCACCTACTAGTTTTCCTGTTGCCAACAGCACTCGTGGAGCATCAGGGGGAAGGGACTCAAGCTCATGCATACGGGAAATCCGCTGTTTCTTAGGCACTCGCCCATGAAGCGTGAAAAGGTTATGCACGCGCTGCTTCAATTCTAATTCAAGGGCATCCACATGTTCCGTCCGCTCCGTTAGCACTAGAATTTTTCTACCCTCGTTGTACGCCAGCTCAATCTCCGAGACGATTTTGGCTGTCCGCTCAGAGTCGTCGGCTAGACGCCGAAAAACGTCCTGAATCCCAAAGCCGTCGGGGACCACTATTGGTTTTGACAGCAATCGAGGCACGACAGATAGGTCATGGGGCGCACTCGCTGGTCGAGCAGCAGAATGTCGGATCGGTCCGCACTGCATAAAAATAATGGGCTGCTGTCCATCTCGGCGCACTGGGGTTGCTGTGAGTCCCAATACGTACCGCGCGGTCGCGCTCCTCAGTAGTGCCTCGAATGACACTGCTGATAGGTGATGACACTCATCAACGATGATCTGGCCGTAGTTTTTTACCTGATCGCTGATCTCGCCTTTTCGCGATAGCGACTGCATAACGGCAATGTCGATGATGCCTGTAAGCTTCGCTTTTCCGCCCCCAAGAGTACCAACGACACCATTCCCGACTCCCAAGAACGCCTGCAAGCGCTCTTGCCACTGCCTTAACAGTTCCGTCCGATGCACAAGCACCAACGTGTTAATGCCACGTGCGGCAATCAACGCAGCAGCACTCACCGTTTTACCGAAAGCTGTCGGTGCGCAGAGGATACCGGTGTCATGACTTAGCATTGCGCTGACAGCAGCCTCTTGGTCAGAACGCAGGGTCCCGAGAAAGCTCACGTCGATGGGGTCGCCCGCGAAGCGTTCGTCTTTAAGAATAGGGGTAACCCCGTTTTCCTCTAAAAGCTCCAGCGCAGCATCCAAACAGCCACGTGGTAACGCAATATGTTTGGGGAAGTTCTGGGCACAGCCGATAATCCTTGGCTTGTTCCACACTGACATGCGCATGGCCTGAGCTTTGTAGAACTCAGGATTTTGAAAGGCAGCGAGCCGGACAAGCTGGTTTGCCAATGGCTGTGGCAATTCCGACTTTTCAAAGTAAATTAAGTTAGCCAGCGTGATGTTGACAGCAGCAGGCAACGGGCATGTCAATTTACGTGATCTCGATTCACGATCTTTCCAAGGTTCTGCATCACCTTCGTCATCGACATAGGCGACCCCTAGAGGGTCCCGATTACCCATCGCCTGGATAATAACGGGCTGGATATCTTCTGGACTCATGCGCTGAATCGATGCCAGGAAGGCCCATTGATCAGGATGAGGCTCAAGCGAGTCGTCTACAAAAACGCTATTGTTTTGGGCCCTGGCCCGCTTTTGTAAAGGGAGCGCGATGAGATTTCCAAAGCCGCCTTTGGGCATATAGTCCTGGTTTGGAAACAGTCGATCATAGGAGCTGAGCGCCAACTGGCGGGTGCGCTCACAGGCATGACTGATGATTGCGGCACCGAGGCGGCGCGCATCGCAGGCAGGAACATTACGCTCAAAGAAAATCCAGCCATGAGCCCCTTGGCCTGAGCGCGATATTTCCAGCGCCACCGGGACGTTCAGCTCATGGCATGACTGCACAAAAGCTTTGGAATCATCACGCCATTCGGCCTCATCGAAGTCGACCGCCAAAAAATAACAAGTGTCATCAGAGAGTAGGGGGTAGATACCAACGACCACTTCGCCCGCCAGATGGCGATAGACCACCTCATCGGTCAGCGGAAGCAGCTGGCGGTTACCGCAGTCGCCACATTTAATTCGGGGCTTCTCACAAACGCCAGGCCTCCATTCGTTTGCGCAAGCGGGTGCGTATCCTGATTTGCCTGCCTTGCTTTCCCAGCGGATGGGATAAACGTCCGTCCTGCCACGAAACAAGCTTCGGAATAGGGCAAGCTTTCCTTCAGTATCGAGTTGCTGTGATTGCTCTGCTTGGACAATCGCTATTTTGACTGGCTCAGCAGGCGGGCGCCATTCGATGCCATGAGCATCCAGCAAGGCAACCAATCTTGCATTCTCAGCCCTTAGCTTCGCCACCAGACTAGTGTCTATCACCGCCTTCAGCCTCTACGTCTCAGGTGAAGCCTGTAGCCTCAAGCTACAACCCTCAGGTCCATCAGTAAAACATAGAGGTTATCAAACAACAGAGGTTAGGTTCAGGGGCTCAAGAGGTCCGCCCTAATCCCAATCAAATCGTTGGCTGGCTCAATCTGCCAGTGAGGGATACAGAGCGCGCAGTTGCTGGCATTCGGCTAACGTTGAAAACTCCAGGATTTTCATAGGCGCAGAGTGATCAGGCTTGTGGTCAGCAGGTAGTAGTAGCGCGTCGATTTCGAGTTTGAATTCATGTGGTGGTTCAAAAACCAAACGAGATGCTTTCTTTGCCATGTCCATGGATTATCTCGGTTCCAGCGTTCAGAAATGGCTGCTTGAATAGTCTTGGCCTGGCGGATGTGACGTTCGCGTGAGGCATGTGCTCCAGTCAGTACTCCAGCCAAGAAGATCTCCATATCGAATGGTTTATTCATACCCGACCACCGATGTACGCCGATACCACGTCGATTCGACCGTGTCCCAGTTCATAGCTGATTTGTAAGCGTGCCTCTCGATCAAGGCGTAGATCGAGGCGCCTGCACTTGCCACCGTTGATGGGCGCTAGGTGATGGGTAATCTGCTCATAGCGTTCGCACGCATAAGCCGCGCGCAGTTCGTGGAAGCCTTTGAGGTTGTGCGTATGGAGGATGTCTCGGGCGGGGCGTATGACACTCGGTTGGAAATCGAGGTAGCTCTCGTTCGGTGCCAGCAGGTTGCGGCTACCGTCGGGAGAGACCTGTTCGGCGTACCTGAGCGCTTCGCGAATATGGTCATCCACCGTGATCCAACGAGGCGCGGTTGCGCCGCCGCGGCCACCTTTGGTGCCATCCTGGATGTTGATCTTGTCGTAGTGTTCGGCTTCTCTTCGCAGGCGCGGAAGGTCGGCCAAGATGGCCTCGCGCAAGCGCATGCCGGTGGCTCGCGCCAACTGGGCGATGGCCGCCGCACGCGGCATTTGGTGTTCGCAGAGGACGTCGACGATCCGCTTCACGTGTTCGCGGTCTTGGCCTTTCGGCACCGAGCGACGAACACTGTTCCGCCGCATTCCCAGCGTCTTGCTCGGACTCGGCACTTTCACATACTGATCACCGCGAAGTGCGGCCATGGTCCGGTTCACGCTGGACAACCGGTTTTGCGCGGTGGCGATGCTGATAGCGCCTTGTTCAACTTGGTGACGCAGATGGCCGGCGTAATCCAGCAAGGTCTGCCGATCAATTTGTCGCGCATCGTTAATCCCTGGTCCATCCTTCGACCGACACCAGCGTACAAACACCTGCCAGCGATCACTGTGCGCTTTGACCGTGCCGTAATGCCCGTCGCCAAACATGTCCCGCAACGCCTGTGGCCCGGCATAACTTAGTTGCCGGCCATAGCCAAAATTCCGGCCATCTCGTCTACCGACCAATCCCATGACCAAACTCCTCTCGAAACCAAGCCCTTGTAGCTTTCCTCACGTCATCCCGCCAAGAATGTTGAGTGTTATCAGGGATCAAGGCCCCTGCGGCCTGTGAGGGTTGTCCACTAACGCGGGACTGGCGGCTCCTTACGACCGGGAGCTT
>RCUS01000228.1_pt1 | contig 41358 bp, 22 predicted proteins | sample 2166221 | NCBI WGS metagenome assembly RCUS01 (sample SAMN09932758, study PRJNA488358) | compost metagenome | isolation source: compost soil in cyclohexanecarboxylic | place: Germany: Experimental Botanical Garden
TCAATGCCCAAAGGATTGAGCATGAATTGGTTCGTGACAAATTGAATGTCGGTATACTTCTGCAGAGCATCAAATTCAAGGGGATTATGGTTGGACAAGCCAAAATATTTGACTTTCCCCTCGTTTCTAAGCTGCTGGATCGTTTCATTAAGCTCGGACGGATCGATCAACAGGTCAAACATATGAATCAGTAAAAGATCGACATAATCGCAGCGAAGCTTATCCAGTGATTCATTTACTTGTGCCAAAATATATTGTTTATCCGTGTTGAAGAAGCGAGTTTTGATTCCTGGATACTTGGCATTCGGAACACAGATGTCGCACTTAGTGACGATTTGGATCTTCTCCCGTAGGGATGGTTGCATGCGCAGCGCCTCTCCAAACAGCTCCTCGTTTCTATGATCGCCCCCGTAAATATCTGCATGGTCAAAAGTTGTAATCCCTCGTTCTAGGCACCATTCTATGAACTGGACGATTTCCATAATGCTTAATTTCCAGTCGTTCATCCTCATGCACCCGATGACTATCTTAGAGATTGAAAGCTGTTTGTTTAATTGAACTCTCATTTTGGTCAACCACCTTCTAATCAGAATAGATGCCGTTGTCCATGCTGACTTCCACCCTTGCTAAATCTAAAAAGCCCGATCAAGCGACTCCTTATGAATTCTTGTCCTCTGGCATAACATACTTTTTTATAGGCACAACGTTCGCACTACTCCCCGTACAAACGTTGTGTGAATTGATCTCCGTGATTGATTTGAGTCAAGCCATACGGCCGTGTATTCGCTTTCGAGCTTCTAATCTTGTGTTATCTATGATTCTTGCAGTTTGTTGCAAGGTCTCCTCCCCTTAGTTTTCATTAGCACAACACAAATGTAATTTTGAATACTCCTCTAGCGAAAGAAAGTGCTTCCATAAGTCACTGCCAACAAATTCGCAAATTCAATTTACAATATCACAATTGTTTCGTCAAGACTTTTTTGTAAATATAAAAGTAAACATATGCACACTTAAAAATGCTTTTTTCATTATAATAATGTAAAATTCGTTCATTTCTCCACTTAAAACAACGAAATAATAGCCTCGCATCACTAAGTGGCCAGAAAAACCGAATATACACCATCTTATTGCTTTGTGCATTTGTCCATTTATCACAAAACTTAACAGTTATTTTTCACCATTAACTTGCAGTTTAAATCTTCATTTGCAATATTCAGATTGACAATTCTAGTTCTGCAGATTCGCGAACTGCAAGCTATTAATAAAGCCATACTGCTTCAGACGCAGTTAGCATGTTCCATTTCAAGGACGATCGTTTATTAAAAGGAGCTAATTATTTCAGCAAGTATATCTTGGGATATGAAACAACGTGGTATCCAATAAAAACCTATAGTGAAATTGCAGATTTTGGGCGTGGCAGATTTTATGATTTCTATATGATGTACTGTTACTATCAAAAATCCGGTGTAAATATGAATGGGGATGATGCTAAATATTTTACAGAGGCGTTTCATAAAGCACCGTCACCAGGAAATGCGGGAGTAGAATTTTGGCTTCATATTCCGGCATCGGCTGCGGGTACGGCTGTTAATAGTGAGTCTACCAATCCGATAGAAGTAGAAAAAAATAGATATACATTATTGAGCGGTACAGCGGCGGAAGAGAGTGCTGATACAACTTCCTATTTGAAGCTTGATGCAGGAGGTGGTGGAACTGAGATCGCTGTCTTAAATATACCGGGTCTATACAATCGTGATAGTTATTGCGTCCTGGCATTTAAAGTAAAAACAAATGGAATCTCAAAATTGAAATTAAGAAGAGACAATGGTAGTGAACCTTTTAAAATCTTGAATTTGCCAAATACAAATGAGGAGTGGACTTATGTTACTGTTAATATGAATATTTCGGAAGTGCCTCTCTCAAAATTTGGTCCTAATATTATACTTCTAAGTCTTGAGGGTGACTCTGGAAATTATCTGGCCATCGATCATATAAAAGTGAGTCCGACAGATAACTATGCTCCCCAATTTGAAAATTCCGCAACAGAAAAGACAGTGGCCACTTATGTCGGCAATGCAACATCCGCTTCCTTTGGAGCTACAGATTTAAATAGCAGCGATACCTTAACTTATACAATGATTAATGGTCCGGGTGAAGCCGCCTTAGACTCAAGTACTGGCGAATTCACGTGGACTCCTGCAAGATCAGGCAGTTATTCTTTCTTTGTACAGGTTAGTGATGGGAAAGCGACTTCTATGCTCGCTGCAACCGTAAATGTGAAATCTAATATAGAAGAAACGGTTACAGAAATGATTGCACCATATGATAGTTCTAAAACTTACACAAGGTTAACATATAATGCATATAAAACTGCCTATGATGCAATACAACAGCTTATAGCGCATAAAGAGACGAATCAGGATACGTTAAATACTGCACTTGATAACCTGCTAGAAGCTGTAAATCATTTGACGTTGGTCACGCCGCTGCTAAGTGATGGTAGTATTAATTATGTAGGGAGTTACTTCTTCGGTGGCTGACGTAGAGGTATCTACGCTGGTGGATGGTGATACGCAAACATGGGTAACAGATTTGTGGCCTCCCAATGCGTTCTTTACCTTCGACTTTGGAGCTGATTATAAAGTCTCTGCCACTTCTTTTCGAATGCAGTCCAGAAAGTACTTTCCGAACCGTATATGGGGTTCCGAAGTTTTGGGGTCTAATGATGGTATTAATTGGACTGAATTAACCAATGCTTCAATCACAAGTGCAGAAGAGATGGTAGAACTTCCGGTAATAGATGAGTACAAAGATATGCAATTCAGGTATTTGAAAATAAATGCATCAGCCCGTCCATTTAGTCCTGCCGAGTTTCGAATTTTGGGATCACTTCACATAGGAGGTGGTTTAGTTTCCCATGTTTCGCGTGCTCAACGGGCTAAAACTCACGAAGTAAAATCCCCTTGCGAAATTTGAAGGATAGATATTGCGGTGGGACAAAGAATCCTTTATCCCACAAACCTCGGCGAATGTGCGGTGCCGTTCCACTTTAATGTCTGTTACATTGCGGCAAGGGCAGTGTTCTCGCTGGCGGTGAGAGCTCTCGCATAAATACGGATGTCATCTAATTTTGCATTGAGATACGGATCGGTTGAGTATTGGAAGGTCGGTAATGGTCCAGATTGGGCGTTGGAGTTGCTGGCGGTCTGCTTGGAAACTGTTGTACCGTTGGTGGTGGAATCCCCACTCCCCCGCTCCTTTGCCGCTATTGCGTGCAATCAATTGAACGTCAACCCGCTGGTTACCTGAGGGAAACGATACCAAACAACCTAAGCTCACTCATGTTGCCATACCACGCACCGTTATTGATCAACCGGATATACCGATATTTGGCAATCAGTTGGCTACTCGAAATATTTAACTTCTGCCAATCCTGCGTACTGGATGCATTAGAAGATATCAAAGTCGTCCAATTCGTTCCATCGTTAGAGCCTTGGACATAAGCTCCGTTGATTCGCGTATACGAACTGCCCTGTCTCGCTCGTACTTCAACCCTCGATAAGTTGACAACATTATTGAGGTTGCCGAAGTCGAAAGCGATATAACTGCCTGCTCCGCCGCTGCCAAGACGGAAGTCGGAGCCGGTGCTTATATTCTTGTCAGACAGATAGCCAACTTGTGTAGCGGTATACTCCGGCGTTCGATTTGCAGACGGGTCGATATAATTAGCTTTGGTGTAATCTATCAGGTTCTGATTGCTGGACAAAAAGACTTTGCTGTCATCGGTTGTAAATAGAATCGTTTCAGCCGTTTGATCGCTGTCCGAAATCGTATAATCCAAAGCAAATTGAGGACTCTTACCGATCTGCGTAGAGGTAACCGAAGCCACGTTCCATGTTCCGCTATAATGGATGCCGTCCGATGTAGTCGGTGTTACCGTATTTCCTTCAATCGTCAAACTGATATTGGAAATCGGACTGCTGGCAACAAAGTTCAGGATAACCTGATCGCCTTCCGCTGCGCGATTGTCCATTGTATTTGTGGATATCGACACGCTGGATATCGCGTTGACTGTTTCATATCTCTTTCCTTCAATTCGGAGCTCGCTGACACTGAAGAGTCCTCCATTTGCTTTAGCAATTTTAAAGAAACGGTACCCTGTATTCGTGTAGGGGCTCAAAACGGCTGTCCGATGCAGTTCCTCCAGTATTCCTGCACTCTGCCAAGCATCGGTATAGTGGATGGCGTTGCTATCGGTAATTTGTACCCAGTTGATGTTATCGTTGGATGCATAAACCGTTGCGGCTTCGGTCCTGGTCGGGAAATAACGTCTGTTCTGTACCCAAAAAGCAGAGGCCTTCACCCTGTAATTAGCGCCAAAGTCGATGATAAAATAATTGTCAGGTGCAAACAAATCACCGCTAAAGCTCTCCGGGTCTACATCCAACAGATTGGTCACCTTGTTGGCACTCAAACTGCTTGTCACCAGGCCCGGATAGTTGATGCTAGACAGCGTCGTTCCGTCTTTCAATGTCTCCGTATAAAGTGGAGTCAAGAGCTGCAATCCGGCTATTGCCGACTGTAGATCGTCAAAGGCTGTTGCAATCTGTGATGGAGTGCTGGCACTATTCATAATAGTCGCATGGACCGTACTGTAATGCTGGTTGTAATTATTCAAGGAACTTGTTGTATGAATTTGGGCTGAGTTGTAACCTGCATTAATTTTGCTTTCAGCCACTGAAGCGCTACTTTCCACGTGAAGCGTAACCGGAAGAACGGCTACGGAATCCGTATTTTTGGCTTGAATGTAAAAGGTATACGTCCCAAGTGCAGGAGACGTCCATGTGAGTTTTCCCGTAGAATCAATGGTTGCGCCTGCCGGTGCATTAATCAAGGAGTAAGAGCTTGCATTTGTTGCTGCAAACGATTGTTCCGCGATTCCTCCCACATAGGAATAGAAGGTTTTATTGTCCATGCCAAAGTTTGGCGTGGTATTTCCGGTCCGATTGACGGCCAAGGCGTCCAGAGTGACTGTTGCTCCGCTGCCGGAAACCTTGAAATACAGAAGCGCAATGTCTTCATTGTATTGAGCCGGGGTTACTTTGCTTTCAGTTAAGTCAACATCGGTATATTTCCATTGTCCCTGGGTATCGGGCAACACGACGGAAGTAAAGGCATTGCTATCTAGATCTTTTTTCAACTCCAGTGTAGCTATCCCGCTGGTCTTAAACCGGATGGAAACCACACATGTTCCATTACCCCAACGAGCCGCAAAACTTGTCTCCAGTGCAGCGATGGTTGTACCCGCCGAGTCTGCGGTCATTTCAACAACCTTGTGGCCGTTCGGATCCGTTACAGTCTTTGTTTTAGCAGGTGCAAAGGCCGTAAACATGTTTCCTACTTGAAGTATTGCGCTAGCAGTAACGCCGGGGTTGTAGCTGGCTGTCGAAGTGTAGGTATTGATGTTTGCATCATTGGCGGCGGCTGCCGGCATATAAAGCCAGAACTCGCCTCCGACAGTATTCTCCCAAGAGGCTTTATCCGACGGCTGGTATCTGTTTTTATACATTTGAACCAAGTTGGGAGCTGCCGTGTTAAGGTCAACTGTATTATCGGCAAGATACTTAAAGAAGTTATATACGAATCCTACATTATATAAGTGGCCGCGCCCTTGATTATAAGATGTGTTATACCATTGCTGATAATTAAGCGTTGGATTGCCCGACCCAGATCCTACCTGAATAGGTGTCCAAGGTACGGTATATCCAAGATTGTACTTGGCAAAATGATCCGCTGCAAAGAGCAGCCTGCTTCCCAGGAATTCATAGGCATTTACGGCATTGGCTGCAGTAGATACGGTACCAGCGGTCGGATCTACCTTGGTGCCTTGCTGATAAACCAACTGGCACAATTGAGGAATAACAATAACACCGGCGCTGGCGTGAGGTTGATCGCGTCCCATCTCTGCAAATTGATATTGACCGTTCCCCACTTCGCGTGCTTGCATCTTAATGCTTCCCGTCCCCCAGTTGTTAGTCAACCTTGAATTGACGGTTACCATCTCAACCGCGTTGGCATACCCTTGTGCATCATCCTCGAATAATAAAACAGACATGGCTCCCAGCAATGCATAATCGTGCTGGTTCATCCAAAAATCAGCCTGCAGTACCAACTGCGAAAAGGTATTGGTGGCGCTGTCGTAATACGTACGGTCCATGTAATTATAAAGAAGGCTGGAATGAAGAAACTTTCCGAAGTTGGTATTATCTGACGACGTCCATGCATTGTTCGGAACGGCTGCACTGCTGTACTTCATCAATTCTGCCGCACTAGCAAAGTAATAGGTTGCATAAGAAGACTTAATATGTTCCTTAAGTGACGGACTTTGGGTGACCTGCCCCCACAAGCGGAGGATTCGCATTGCTTCTGTCCTGTAGGACTCATTTCCTGTAATAAGATACATGATGGCCTGTGTAAATGCTGCCTGGGCATCAGGTCCTGCATCATTCATCCATTGATTTGTTGACGTAAGTGAAGTGTATTTCGGCGCCCCGCTGCCATTGTCAAGCTTGGGGGTATAATTCGTATTTGCAAAAGAAGACTTCGACATACCCACGAAATAACTGGCCCACGGATCTTGAACTGTCCGCACCTGATTCTGTAGATTGATAAGGACGTCTTTTGTTAATCCTACTCCGGGATGTACCAAACCGCTTCCTGTAGTTGCAGTTGTGATAGTCGGGGCCACATTGCCGGCTATCAAGGTATGAACTGTTTCTGCGATTGAAGTTGGTGCTTGCCCAGCGTGAACGGTTCTCGCTGACAAGAACTGTACTAACAACAGTACAAGCAGAAGCCGTGTAAGATTGGATTTGTAAGACCTCTTCATAAATCACTTCTCCTCTTTTTGATTTTGACTACAATATTGTGGGCAGCCTGCTAACTTGCTTTAGTTGATCACATCTTTCCGTGCAGGCTCTGATAGAATACGATCCAACTCGTTTTTCATTGACTGATCCCCATAACTAAGATTCGTTATCACTCTTAATTAAAAATCTCTCTTGTGCGATTGAAACTCGTAACATTATCAGCACAAGAGAGATTTTAAGGACTACGTTATTCTATTTTTTCCTATAGATCAAATCCTTTGGAACTAATCCGGCTGAACCAGTACCGTTATTTCTGATCCACTCGATTCGTAGATTAAAGTTGGTCGCTTTGGTCTTTCCGAATTTCCGGTATTGTCCGTGGAGCGATATCTCAAATATGATTTCCCGTCACGTTCCGTGGAGTCAGCCTTATGGCTGCTTGACGGTAACGGTGATCGTCTCTCCGGACGTCTCGCCAGCCGCATTGACCAGTACGGCGCGATACTCGTATACGCCAGGAGCTCTGCCGGAAATCGCCGTTACCGCTTGCTGGGCTATCGGCGTAGCTTCGCTCAACGTCTGTGTATCGATCAGTACTCCATTCTCATACAGGCGATATTCCGAAGCGTTCGTTCCCCACCACATGTTCATCGTGACGACGTAATTACCATCTTTGTCCCAGTTGTTATGAGACAATACCGGTTTACCCGGTGCTGCATCGGTGACGTTGACGACAAGCGAGTTGCTTGCAGTCGTACCGAAGACGTTCGTCAGTTCACAGGTGTACGTGTATGTTCCGTTCGGTTTCCCTGCGATATCAATGTTCACGGTCTGCGCCTCCGGCGAGTTGTCCGTCAGTTTCTGTGTGGAGATCAGCTTGCCATTCTCGTAAAGCTTGAACTCGGTGCCGTTGCTCCCCCACCACAGGTTCATCGTAACAGTATAGTTGCCGTCCTTCAGTCCCGTGTCATAGCCATTATTGTCAGACAGGACCGGCTTGCCCGGAGCGCCGCTGGCAAGCGGCGTCACATCGTGCAGCCACTGTGCCCATCGGACAAGCACAGCCACCTGTTCGGCCGTGAACACGTTGCCGCTTTGCTCCTTCACTTCCGCGATATACACTTGCAGCAGCTTACGTGCTTCCGCGCCGTTCCTTTCGTCGGCTTTCACTTTGGCTGCTTCCAGCTGCTGCTTAAGCGATGCTGCAACTTGATCCGCACCCGCAGCGCCGGTTTCGGCCGCAAACGTACCGGTCAGCGCAGACAGGCTATCGAATGTCGCCACCACGCTAAACGAATGTTCTGCCGATCCGCGATTTCCCGCGGCATCTTCCGCTTCCGCCGTTACATTATGAACGCCCGGCTGAAGCGTATATGCTTTGACATCCACCAGTGGCGTATTACACGGAGAGTAGGTCACGCCGGAAACTGAATCCTCTGCACTGCACGTGATGCTGACCGTCTGATCGATCGTATAGGCAGCCTCTCCATTGACGTTCACCTGAGGCGCAGTCATGTCGATCTTCGCCTCCACCAACTTTGGTGTGCTAGAACCATCTTCGGTTACAGGACGATACAGCATTTGGTTTAGCCCTTCCTGACCCAGAACAACAGGTGTGTCATAGACGTTCCATCTGTTCCCCCCGTCCAGGCTGTACTGCACATTTCCATAGGCCGACAACGTTACTGTAACCGGTGTCGTGTACCAACCGTTGCTTCCGTTAGGTGTTTCAGGATTTAATGACACGTCTGACTTGTCAATGGTCAGTGTAACCGTATACGTTTTTTGTGTGCCATTCTCTGACACAATCTGCACGATCACCTTATCGCTACCTTCGTTCAGCGAAACGGAAACTGGGGAACCGCTAGTCGCATCAATGCCATTGATCTTGATCTTTGAAGTCGGGTCGTAAACCGACGCGGTGACGGTAATACTGTTTATCGCATTCTTTACAGTAGCGGTGTATTCCCTCACTTCAGGGCTGAAAGCAGGGCTTAACTGCGCATCACCCAGGTTAAGGGCTGTTAAATCTGCGTTGTCGGATTTCACCTTGACAAAGTGAGCTGTTAAATTCCAGTTCTCCCTGACCTCAGTTACTCTGCCGCCACCAAGATAACCTCCATTGAAGTATCCAAGGGTATACACAGGATTGCCCGATGTTGCATAATCAACTTCCACCCCTTCTACCATCCGCTTGTGCGTCCAACTCTCGAACTTATATCCCTCATTAGGGACAGCCTTGACTGTAACTACCGCGCCGTCTGCAACTCCATCCAGCCGATCACGCTCTTCTTCCGCTGTTGTTCCGTAATCCATGTATACAACGCCGCCTTCTTCAGGCGAAGCCTGAGACTGCACCGTATAGGTAACCTCAGGTCCGGTGGTTAATTGATCGCCGTATTCACCGTAGAAACGCAGCTCGGAGATGTTGCCGTACCACTTGCCGCCATTGATCACCCGAATGTAACGGAAGGTATGAACCTGCTCTGACGCTTTCACTGAGAGTGATTGCCACATTGAAGTGTCACTAGCACCCGACTCGGAGAGAGTCTTCCAGCTTATATTATCGTTGGAACCTTGAACATAGGCCCCCGCAAGTCTGCTTCCAAAGCCAGGTCTGGCCAGCATCTCAATCCGATTCAGCTTGACGGCATAATCCGTCCCCGCTTTACCGAAATCGAAGGTAATAGACGAACCCCAATCACCAAACTCGATATTGCTGATTGCATTATCAAACAGCGATGCAATAGTACCGCTTTTGAGAGGGGACGAAAGAGTGGCGGTTGATTTGCCGAGCACATCGTCAATCAGATTGCCGGTGTTCGACAGCAGTACAGAAGAACCATCTGTTGTCAGAAATTCCTCTTCGCCAGGAGTTACGCCATCCGCGCCCAGATAGTTAATAGAAAAGCTTGCAACTCCGTTTTGTACACCGGCAGGAACTGTAAAAGCAGCTGTATACTTATTGCTACCTTCTGCTTTAACTACGGAAACGTTTTGTCCTTCGATGGCCACTCTCGGATTAACGATAGTCTCCGTAGTAGTGAAGGTCAACGTTACGTTGTCGCCTGGAACCGCACGTGTACTCAACTCATTATTTGATGCAATGGAAATACTGGTGATTTTATTCATATTTTCGTAACGTGTTCCAAAGATCCGCATCTCGCTAATCGACAATGGCTGATCCTCAACCGCAAATTCGTTAGGATTGATGACTCCGCCGTCCAAATCCTTAAACTTGAACATACGGAATTTGGTATCCCGATATTGCGCGAATACAGGGAGGCTCTGCATCTCCGTAGACTTGACGGCCATATCCGTCAAGCGGACCCAGTTTACTCCGTCATCTGAGCCTAAAACAACCATGCCTTCTGATCTCTGGGGGAACATATTTCTCGGCCCACTTTGGAATTCGGAAACCGCTACCTTATAGTTCCGGCCAAAATCAATCGTAAACGACTTGTCGTTGTTGCCCCACATATCGCCCATAGCTGTTAACAAGTCATTATCCAACATATTGTTGACATTGGAGCTTGACAGCGTAGAGGTGACAAGACCCCGATAATCAAGGCTGCCGTCGTACGCAAGAGGTGTCGCAAGCCTTAGTCCCTCTGCCGCAGCTTTCAAGGCCAGCAGTTTGGCGTTCTTTTCTTCCATGGTACCGTTGATTGCACCTACTGCCAGACTGTATGCATCAAGATAGGTTTTCAGAGTGGTGGATTCGTATATCTTGGACGAATCATATGACTTCGCCAATTCTGCGATCGCTTCTTCATAAGAACCTTGTACATTAATTGTCACTTCAAGCAAACTGATAGTGGTTCCGTCGGTTGCGGACACACGGAAGAAATAACTTCCGCTGCCGGGCGGTGTCCATGTAAAATTGCCTGAGGCGTCAATGCTCGCACCCTCGGGAGCACCGATGAGAGAATAGCTGACGGTGTCCGCAGCATTCGAATCGGTAGCCTTAAAGGAAGTCGAGAACTGTCCGCCTACATAAGCGGTTGCAGTCATACTCAAGGCCGAGCCTGTAAATACTGGAGGCGTAACGTCTGCGGCTCCTTCCTTCATATAATCAAGATCGACAATGGCACCATCGTTGCCGCGCAGATTAAAGAAAAGAATTTCATTTCCGAAAGCGTTGACCGGGACATTCCTAAGATCTAGGGTAATAAATCGCCATTGGTTCTCGGTATTAGGCAAAGTAATGGTTTTGAACGGCTGGCGGCCCTGATCCCGGCTAATGTCCAATTGCATCATGTCATTGGTTTTGATCTGAAATGCCAAAAGGCCTCCGCGCCAATTGAACTGATGAAAAATAGCAAATCTAGAACCTGTAGATGATGCCTTCACTTCCAGATAGGATACGCCGTCGGCAGTCTGTGTCGATGAATTGCCGTCAAAAGCCGTATATCTGGGTTCTATCTGATGAGGACCTGGGGTTCCCTGCTTTTCTTCTGTTTGGCTTTGTAACAGCGATACATCTCCCAGCGCCTGATCAGGAATGTATAACCAGTTATGGTCATACTCGTTAAACGATTGATAGTTGATTGTTCTTCGTTTGAACGCCTCCGCCAAGTATTGGAAATTAGGGTCAGTATCCTGATAACCGCGTACATATTTATAGTAATAGTACATATAGTCAAAATTGGAGAGGCGGCCCCGGCCAGACTCGGAAGGGGGTGATCCTATTCCGTCGTTAAAAGGAACGGTATAGCCCAGGTTGTAGGCACAATAAAGATTGGTTCCCTTGAGTATCCGGTCATTCATAAATTCAAAAATCCCAACAGCGTTCGATTTCGTCGAAGCCGTCCCAGCCACCGGGTCCACCTTGGTTTGCTGCGCCAGAAGCATACGCGTTATCATCGAAACCACATTGACATTATCTCTGGAGTGAGGTTGGTCACGCATCATTTCTTTGATAACGATAACAGGCTCGTCCAATGGAGTGCCGTCATAATTGGTACTGGTTTCAAAAAAAGCATTGACCAATGCACCGTGCCCATACTTTGCCTCTTCCGGAACAGAGCTGTTGACGGTAAACCGTTCAACCAACTTGTTGTATCCTTCCACATCATCCTTCAAGATGTAGGACGACATAGCTCCCGTCACAGCTGTTTGGAATTGGTTAAGCCAGTACGTATTTTTGTCAAAAAACAAACGCAGGGGCGGATCGACAAAGTTGGTTATATATTTGTCTGTGTCTTCCTGTGTCCATATAAGACTGCTATCAGTCGTGCTGGTCGAACGGATCAGATCGACGGCCGAATTCATCATAAACATCGGGAAGGCCAAATGGATGTGTGCATCGACTGTCGGGCCGGCCTCATCCGGATTCACCATGGACCATAGCTTTAAGATCCGGATCGCTTTGGCGCGGTAATCCTTATCGCCTGTCAAATAATACATAAGAGCTTGGTAATAAGCCGCATGTGAATCCTTGGTTAGCTGGTTGTTAAAAAATCCTGTGTTGTAATTGAGGTACCCGAAATTTGGCGCTAGCGTATCGGTACCCGGATATTTATCATTTTGTATCTGGTATGATTTGGAGGCCAAAGGGTTATTATTTTTGAAATTTTGATAATAGGTATACCAGGGTTCTTCCTTCTTCATCACATGTTCTCTGATGCGATCAAGGTCGGCTGCATTAAGCGCGATACCGGGATTTGCGAGATTCAGTCCCAGATCGACAATCTCAGGCAGTTTTTCCGCCAGCCCTTCAATTGCAGCTTTCAAAGCTTCGGTCAATGTATCCAGATCCGCTTGGATAAGATTGCCCGCAGTTCCGCCCTCCACTTTAGCAAGGGCTTCTTTCCCGTTAGCATAGGCGGTCTCAAGCGCTTGCCAGGTCGCATCAGAATAATGGTGTATGCCTGGAAGGAGTTGCCCCTGATCGACGATAACCTTGGCGGCTGCGACTTGATCCTGCAAATCATACGTGAAGAGAACTCCTGCCTGCCGGAGTCTTCCGTAGAACTTGATCTCCGACATGTTTAAATACCATTTTGCAGCGCTGTTAATTCTCAGATATCTGTAAGATGTCTTATCTGTGATAGACAATGTTTGCCAATCTATGCTTTGGATTGCACTGCTGCTGATTGTTTTCCAAGTCGCCCCGTCGTTTGAACCTTGCAAATAGGTGCCTAAGATACGGGCTGGCAGATCACTCCTGGCTATTAAATGTACCCGATCCAGAGCGATTGCATTGCCTTCGCCCATATCCACGTTCAAATATACGTATCCATTATATTTATTATAGTCCGGGTAAGTACTGGTGTTTTTGTCCATCATCAGAGTGGCAAAAGCTTTACCATTCTGAGAGTTGGTCGTACTATAATCAACATTGCCGCTTCCGTCTGGTGAAGGAATCCCAAACGCCTTAGCTTTAGATAATACATCAATAAAATCGGCGGGTTCCTTAATAATTAATGCGCTTTCAAGAAAAGCTGCGGTTGCCGGTTTCCCGCAATTGCCCTCCGCATCCGTGTAATAAATAGAAAAGGAAGCTGTTCCAGGGAATTCATACGGACCGATGACATAGCTTGTTGACCATTCTTTATTGTTTGAGCCTTCTTTCTGTACAGCAGGATATACTTTCCCGTTAGCAAGGATATTAACATTGGAAATGGGAGAAGCAGACGCAAAATCAAGGGTAACAGTATCGCCCGCAACTGCTTTAGTAGGATCTGCATTGCTGGACGACATGGAGACAGAGTTAATCAGATTTACCAGCGGCTCTCTTGTTCCATCGATTCTTAACTCGCCGATGTTGAATATGCCCCAGGATCCATCCGCCTGAATTCTCAGATAGCGGAAAGGAACAGATTGAAACTCTGTTTTAACAGGCAAGGTCTGCATGGCCGTGATGTTCGAAGACGCTCTTGAAGCTGTTATTTCCGTCCAGCCAATACCGTCCGCAGAAGCCAGCACCCGTCCGCCGGAAATTCGGCCGGAATATGAAGTCCGGGCTTGCATTTCGAATGCTTTCGCTATTACACCATAACCATCACCAAAATCAAGTGTTAAATAAGGTGTCGGCAAACTAAAGTCACCAATGTAGGTGTTGGTATTATCATCACTTAATTGTGCCAATTGAGCAGCAGTTAGCGTTGTGCCTGAACCGGAAGTACCGGTTGCCAATACGGGATAATTCAACATCCCGTCAGGGAGAGCGGTTTCAGCTTCGGCCGTCATGGGCAAATAGGACAGCAGCATGGCTGTAGCCAGCACAATGGACATCCACCTGCGAACCAAACGCCCCTTCTCAGTAATAAGTTTTCGTTCCATTCGTTTTTTAGCTCCTTCACTTAAGATATACATAAGGAGAATCGTACATCAAGATTCACACTACCTGAATGAGATCCTTCTGTTGTCACTCTATCAGATAGCCAATGTGCTGCTCACTAAAAATCCCCCTCCTCCCTTGTACTCTTAGAGTTGCTTTTCTTAGTAAAAACTGGTAGATGAAACGGATCACCCTCGCTTTAATTGAAGGCATGAAGTAAGCGCTTACTATAACCGTTATTAATATAGCAATCGAGTGATATGGTGTATATATTACTTTCCCACGATTCCTTGTAATTATTTTATTCAAATTTATTAGGGTTTGTATGCTTTTTCCCACCGGCGGAATCGAGTATACACCGAGGACCAAGAACCGTAACATTCAGGGGTACCTCGCATGGAATATCTGTACGAGCTACCCACAGCATGACATTAAGTATCATGCGATTGTCTTACGGAGGTCTCCCTAGGATTTGTGAAAGCGTGGCGCCAAGTTTTCAGCGGAGGAGGAAATCTTGTGGACATAGCGAATATTGCGGTTTTCTTGGCATAGCCCGATATCAACTGGCTACGGCCAATGTATGGAGGCTAGCGGAGGTTCACACTTGTAAATTGACATATGATAAAGAACGCTCTCTTACCATCTCTCAGGTATTCCTGCCTGCGATATAATCTGCAGTCCGGATGGCTAGCGCAATGTCGAAAGCGCTGGATTGGCTCCGCCTGTATCAGAAAGAGCCTTCAGCCTAAAGACACGCTTGTCTTGCCTTACCACCTCAACGCCGTATGCTCTGCCGCCGCAGATGAGAATCCTTGTGGCTCTTGCCCGTACTGCAAGATCATAGGACCAGGTAAATAGTACTTATTATTTTTCACTCTAGGGCCAACTGCACAAAGCACTCTACATGTGAAGAGGTGAGAGAGCACAACTGGAACATGGAATGACATTTGCTCTAAATTCGGGGCGGCTAAACTAAACCGCTCTTGTTATTACAACCTTACAGCACTAAAACCGCTACTCTATATCGAACCCTAGTTCTTTCAATTTGAAATGAACGAAATCGGTCTTATGATCAGCGTAGGTCAGCTTATCTTTGCTATGCGTCTGAGATAGCCTTTCCTTTAACTCCTGATATTCCTTTCGTGCCCATTCATACTGAATTAAATAATCGCTGAATACAAGTTGTCTTTATAATGAGGACTTTTATGAGACGTTTATGCAGCTGGTTGAATTTCCTCATGTTAACCTCCCACTCGTTTTCCCTATCCATTTTTTGTGCAATGCAGCAAGTTCACTTGCAATATTGCAAGTACATTATCACAGTTACATTCTTCTTACAATACTCTTATTGCGCTTAAATACGTTGTAGGTCGGCCTTATGAATCTAGAGATATGGTATCAAGGCAGACCAAAAAGCCCCTCATTTCTCCAAAGGAGAAACTGGGGCATAATAATGGGTTTCTATTCCTGTATAAGCTTTACGCTCCGATCATCAGAACGTTGTCATAATCAATATTTAATACAGGAATCCTCCCCAAATTAATCTTTGAAGACAGGAGAAATGATCAACTCGAAGGCGATATCTTTCTCATTCAGTTGGAATCGTTCGTGTAGCTCGGGACCGCAGGATTGGGAACCGATGCCGCTCATTTTATAATCCAGATGCACGATGGTTTCCTTACGCCGGATCAGCTCGTAATCATGGGCTGCGTGGGTCAGATCCTCTGGCGTGAAATGCGAAGCCTGGAATGAAAAATGCTTCGGAGCGGTAAACATTAAGCCCATGCCCAGCCCATTGGTTATTGTCGCCCACTCCGTACCGTAACGTGATCCGTTTTCCTGCGGCTTTATGTAATTCTCGAACATATCATCCACATGAAGCAGGTATTTCCCCTTAACAGCGCTTTGACGTTTGTCCACATAGCACTGGTGCGGCCCGTAACCGAAGTATTCGATTTCCTCCATGCCGGATGGCATAGTCAGTTGAAGACCGAATCTCGGCAAGTAAATCAGATCTTCACGTACTTTGACTTCCGTACGCAGTGATATGATCCCGTTGGTGTTAACATGCCATACCGTCGTCCCATGCATCAACGGATAGCGGATGTAACCGCCGAGTGAAAACTCTGTCACGATTTCAACGGAGCCATCCGCCTGTTGCATCCATTCGCACCGATACACCTTCATTTTCGCCCGGTCGTATCCTTCATCGATCCATTTCTTCTGAACCGGTCGGTCATTGTCTATGGGGGCGCGCCATATGTTCCAACTTACCGGTGCCGCAAGCATAGGAACCTGATGCTTGGTAATGGCCACAAATGTTCCATCACCTAGATGGAAGGTATGACGGAAATCGAAGCCTTCGATTACAAGCAATTGTCCGCTTTGGCTCGCATCAACCCCGTGTCCGTGTGCAGCGGTGTGAGAGGTTATTTCCGCCTCGGACAGTTTGCTGACCGGAAGCTCGAATTGCTCGAATGTAATTTCGTGCCCCGGCTTAGCCCAGCTTGTTTCCTTCCTTTGTAGAACGGACAAGTTCAGGTAATACCTTCCTGCTCCCCCCTGTGGCATTTCATACGGTATTGTCAACAGTTGTTGACCGCCGAATGGCGCAGCATCCAATTGCTGTATGTACCCTTGCTGTACGGTTTTCCCATCTTTCTCTACCTTCCAGAATATTTCCAGATGCGACAAGTCTATGAAATCATACAGATTCGTCAAGAGCACCTTTCCGCTCTCCAGATCCTCCACTTCAAGAAGCACAGGGGCAATCACTTTTTTCAATTCAAGCAGTCCCGTATGTGGGACCCGATCCGGTGTCACAAGTCCATCGATGCAAAAGTTGCCGTCATTCGGCTCATCCCCGAAATCCCCGCCGTAAGCAAATGTCGGCTTTCCATCACTCATTCCGGTCCTGATACCGTGATCACACCATTCCCAAACACAAGCCCCCATTAACTTCGGGTACTTATAGATAACCTCCCAATAGTCCTGCAGATCTCCCGGACTGTTTCCCATCGAATGGCAGTATTCACACAGGAACAGCGGCTTGAGCTTGGCCTCATCCTGCGCATACGCTTCCAAATACTGCACGGTCTCATACATTTGACTTTCCATATCCAGGCAATCGACATTGGGGTTCCCTTTATACAGCGGAGCCGCTCCTTCGTAATGAACCGGCCGCGACATATCCCGTTTGCGAATCCATTCCGCCATAGCAATATGATTTTCTCCATAGCCAGATTCGTTACCCAGAGACCAAACCACGACACATGGGAAATTTTTGTCCCTCTCGACCATACGCTTGGCCCGATCCACGAAAGCCTCTTTCCATTCCGGATTGATGGATAATTTATGAATAGCTCCCTCCGCCCATTTCTCCGCTGAACTCATGCCGTGGCATTCCAAATCCGCTTCATCCACCACATAAAATCCGTATTCGTCGCACAGTTCCATAAACCGAGGGTCGTTGGGGTAATGTGCAGTTCGGATCGTATTCACGTTATGCTGCTTCATCAGGTGCAAATCCTGGATCATATGGTTCACCGGAATCGTCTGTCCCATTAACGGGTGGGATTCATGACGATTGACCCCTTTCAGCTTCACACCCCGCCCGTTGATGCGGAACATCCCATCCTTGATCCGGATTTGCCGGAATCCCACCGGGAAGGACAGCACCTCCTCACCGGAGAAGATATACAACCGATACAGATACGGCAGTTCCGCATTCCACAGCACTGGTTCCTTGATCTCCAGTTCTGCAACTCCCTGTCCTTCAACCACAGCAGATGCTGTCCCCACCACATGGTTAGCGGCATCACGAAGTTCCACACGCACTTCCTTCCGTCCCGTCATCTCCACTTCACATCTGAGTACAGCTCGTTGGTAGTCTTCCGACAGTTCCTGTTTGTTGTATACGTCCCGGACATGTACCTTGTCCCTTGCAAGCATGTACACGTCACGGAAGATGCCGGAAAAACGCCACATGTCCTGATCCTCCAGATACGTGCCATCACACCACTTAAGCACCATGACGGCAATGTGGTTCGTTCCTTCCTGCAAATGCGCAGAGATGTTAAACTCTGCAGGAACTCGACTTCCTTGACTATAGCCAACGAATGAACCGTTCAACCATAAGAAGAAACACGAGTTTATTCCTTCGAACACGATATAAGATTCTTTCGATTCCCAATGCTTGGGAACGTTAAATTCTCTAACATACAGCCCTGCCGGATTGTCATCCGGAACAAAAGGAGGGTCGCAAGGGATCGGATAATTCGTGTTGGTATAATGAAGTTGGTCATACCCCTGGGTCTGCCAGCAAGAAGGAACTATTATATCATCCCAGTCGCCCAGATCCGTATGCGGGTTAAAGAATCCTTCATCCACCTGACCTACGCTTGTCTCGTAACGGAACTTCCAGTGACCGTTCAACGTACGGTAAAACGGGGATAACGAGCGCTCCCGCGAAGCGGCGGATGACATGTCCGCATAAGGAATGTAATACGCTCGTGGATTTTCCCGATTCACTTGAAGCAGGTTCGGGTTCTCCCAATACTTCTCAGTTTGAATCAAAAAGTATCACTCCTTTTCATTAGATGAGCTCACTATCGTATCATTAAAACACTTGTCTGTGCCAAAAAATGCAATTCTCTTGGCATAATCGTTGATATCAAAATGACCTTGTTGTGCATCCAGAATAAGCTGGCCGTTAATCCGCAAATTGATAAAAGTAACTCCGTCTACAGGTCGCTCCCCATCAAAGCCGTAGATCCGGTTGGGATTGGCATTGGCTCCATTGTAGCTGATGTTCTTAAAGATCACGTTCTCAATTCGGCTGCCGGGATTAGGGTTGTAGTCCTTATTCCATACAACCCGGAGGTCAAGCAACTGCCCCAGCTCAAAATCCTCGACACGTATATTTTCGTAGACAATGTTTCGGACGGTATTTTTATCACCGGCATTAATTGCCATGACACCCCAATAATTGGTCTGTGGCTCGTGGTGCTCCAATATATCGATGTTCTCAAACCGTACATTCTCAATGGTATCCCCATTACCTTGGTGATCTCCGTGAGTCCCCATCATCAGCGGATGGGCAACATCGGCCCAAAGCACCGAATCGCTTACGTGGACCCGGCGAGTATCCCCTTTATAGTCCCACCTTGTTCCATATACAGCGATACAATCATCGGAGGTCCGAAGAAACACATCATGAATGGTAATATCGGAGCTAGCCATCATATCGATGCCGTCGGACCAGCCACGGGTGCTGAACGATTTGAAATTGTTGATACGAATGTGCTCGGACTTGCCGATATAGATGCTGTAGTGTGGCGGGTCCAGCAAGATGATGCCCTCAACAGAAATATACCGGGAAAAGATGATCCGTATGCCGCGAAAGGCAGAAAACCGGTGAAAGTCAGACAAATACAAAATCCCCCGCCCTCGAATCACGATATTCTCGGCATGCTCACATACAAGGGAACCCACCACGATGGCGCCTCCGGCCAGATACACGGTTGTGTTCGACGGAATCCGCATAATGGTCTCCTCCAAATAGTGCATACCGGGTGCGAAATAAAGCACTTTTGGCAGTTGACCCGTTACCGCAAGCGGTGTTTCAGCCAGCCGGTATATATCCTCCATCCGGTGGATGGCTGGCTTCAGCAGCAAAACATCGGGATCATCAGGTTGTGGAGCATTCCGTTCGAAAGGGTTTGCAAACAAGTGCAAATTGTGAAAGCGATCTCCGTTTACCTCCAATGACAGCTTGCACGGACGGTCCAAGGTAAATGTTATCCTGTTCGCTTCGTTCCCAAAGACGATGGCTGCGGCCAGCGGTCGGATGGCCACACTTTCCGGATACTGCTTCAGACACTCTACCTGCACCTCTACCGTTCCTTCCATGTCGAAATATACCATGGATGCCTGACGTACCTTATGCATATCAACCTTTGCTTCGTAAACAAAAACCTCTTTCCATGACTGCCCCGGTATTCGTGCCCAGACTTTATAATCATTGCTTCCCACCGCATCCTTCGGTGCCTCATAAACCGTCAGCTTATCCATATTGCCCTCCATATTTGCAGTCATTTACTATTCTGCATCTATATATTAATCACAGCCACTTCATGACAAAATAACAGAATCCAATCTTGAGATCGCTTTTAACTTTATCAATTTGAGTACTTTGTGAAAATATCATTTATCCACGATTACTTGTAATTTTGGGGCTGATGCTAAAAGAACAAAGTAAGTGTTCTGCAGCACTCTCAGGCTGTCGAGCCCCCCCTTTTTTTGATGGGGAACTAAATTTACCTTATTCATCTCAACAGCGGGGACCTAAAGATCTTTTTTAAATCGATTTTTGTTTTGAAAAGAGGAGTCTCTCCATATAAAAAATTAAGTGTCGAAAAGTCCTTTGGACTTTAACGACACTCTGTGAGGGTTTTGCAGCACTCCGGTTTATTACCGACTATTCCAAGTTATGTCGTATTGCAGGAACATCAATAACAACACAGGTTCCTTCTCCTGGGTTACTCTCAAAACGAATGCAATGCTGTTCTCCGAAGTACAGTTCCAATCTTTTTTCGATATTCTTTACACCGTATCCGCTTCCGCGTGTTTCTGGCTTTCGATCCTGCTTGTTTCCTATGCCGATTCCATCATCTTCAATGGTTAATACCAATCGGTTATTGTTTATTACCGCTCGGATGGAGATTATCCCCTTCCCATCCGGTTTCTCCGCGATTCCATGGACAATCGAATTTTCAACCAAGGGCTGCAGGGTAATTTTGGGCAGCATACAAACAAGAGCCTCTTCCTCAATATCGGCCTTAAAGTCGAACCGGTTCTTGAATCTCTTTTGTTGAATCTCAACATAGATACTGGACATTCGTATTTCATCCTTCAACGTTACGAAGTCCTCCCCCTTGCTCAGGATTAGCTTATAGTAATCCGATAGTGCATAGACCACTTGCTGAATGTTGGCTCGCTCTCCTCGCTGGGCCATCCAATTTAACATATCAAGTGTATTATAGAGAAAATGGGGGTTAATCTGGGATTGAAGAGCCTTCAGTTCAGCTCCGGTTTTTTCGACACCCAAACGATACTGCTCCCGAAGAAGCTCCTGTACACTGTTGACCATATAATTATAACTGGAAACCAGTCGCCCTATCTCATCCTGTCTCGGCTCAATGTCCAGTTTGCGCAGCTCTCCATTACGGATTTGATCCATCTTGCGGGTTAGCAAGAATACTCGCGCTGTTATAGAACGGGTAACCGGAAAAATAAGAATCAGCAAGATGACAGCCACCATCACGTACATAGTTATTATTTGAGAACCAACTTTATTAACTGCTTCCAATGCCGCAGCCTTGGGAATTATCGAGGTCAGAAATATACCGCTCTTGCCGATCTGGTTGCTGCGATACAGGTAGTCATGATTGTTCAAACGCACAGCTTGAAACACACTTGTTGTTTCTTTCAATAATGTTATTCCGGGGATCGACTCTCCGTTATTGCTGCTTGCAATTATATTTCCGTGTTGATCAGTCAAATAAACCGTCTGCTCTGGAACCGATTTGGTCAGGGTGTCTCTTATAGACTTCAGATTGAGGTTGATCACCACAATCCCCATTGGATCGCTAAAGTCCCTTACATTCCATAATATTCTGCCTAACGCAAGATACTGGGGTAATCCTGTTACATTGATATCCGTATAGGAGAACCAGGTGGGTCCTCCTGTGTTGCTCAGTACCTCTTGAGCCCATTTTCTCTCCTCAATGGCGCGGATCTTTCGAAATCGCGTATCTGTTCCGGAAACTACAAACCGGTCATCAATATAATACACAATACCGTCACTATTATTGCTCTCCTCCAGAATTTTGGTATAGGAATCTATTTTTTCGAAGCCCATTATTTGCTCCGGTATATCTGTTACTTCCGGATCCTTATCAAGTGCAGCAACAAGAACATCGTTCAAAATAATCATGGTAGAAAGATTCTCAGTCTGCCGGAATTTGTCTGATAGCGTGCTCAGGGTTTGTTCGTAATTCTGGTTGGCTGCGTAATTTTGGCTGCTCAACGATTCCTGCTTGATTTGCCGGTAAGATATCATAAAAGTAATAAATAACGGAGCCAAGCCAAACAACGCCAAGTAGATCAACAGTTTTTTCCTGAGAGAGGAACTCCAAAACAAGTATTTAGTTTTCATTTGGTCATTATCTTCCGATATTCTAAGGGTGTATGATTGGTTGCGGCACGAAATACCTTTGTGAAATAGCTTGGACTGGCATATCCGCAGCGTTCGGCAATCGTATTGATTTTATAGTGTTCATCCATAATCATTTTTTTGGCATGCTCCAGCCTGTAATCCCCAATATATTGCCTGATTGTCATTCCTGTCTCATTCTTGAATATCAAGCCCAAATGGCTGGTGGACATATGGACATGGTCAGAAATTTCACGAATATCCAGATCGACCTTGCTGCAATGGGCGGCGATATACTTTATTACCTCGCGTACGATGCCTGAATATGAGGTGGACTCTCGCAAGTCTTCGACATATGCGGTAAAGAGTATGTTCAAGACGCTGTGAAGCTCATCTAAAGTGGGGCTTTCCAATATCGCTTTCTCCACATCACCTTCGCAGCAGGCATAGCTTAGCCGAGAAAGCACCGTGGCTCTTTCCTTAAAAACCGCTTGGGCAAAGGAGTGAAAAAGCTCACGAACTCTTTCTTTCTTTGGAAACTCCGCCTGCTTGATCTTATCGCATATGAAATCAAGCCAAGCTGGCAATTCTTCAACGTTATTTTTAAGAATGGTAAAGAATTCTGGATAAAGATCCATCCTCGGCTCAAGCTGATTTTCTGCTTCGAAGCCAAAAAAACGCTGCTCCCCATGATAAAAGGACCTTTCCAATGCACGGCATGCGGTTTTATAGCTGCCCCCAATACTCTCAAGCTCCCTTGCTTCATGTCCCACCCCCATAATTAGCCCCTCATATTGATGAAGAATCTGACCGCATAAGTGCTGCACTTTCCTGGTTTCATTCTTTTTAAATGCCAACACGGTAAGATATTTATTCTGATCCTTTTGGAGATTCAATGACGGGATGTGATGCGCATCCCAAAAATCTTGAATTGTCTCAGACTCCATTATGTGTTCCGCTTCTGTATTTGGGGTCCAGGCGGATAATATAATGCAAACGTAATGGCTATTTGCAGGGAATCCAACTTCCTGGCATTGTAGCACCACTTCACTTAAGTTAACTGCCTTAGACGTTATTTTTCTTGCCAAGCTCTGCCGTTGCAGCTCCAGCTTTTGCCCTATTACAATCTGCTGCTCCCTTGTAGCCTGGATAGATTGAACCGCTTTCATAACCGCGTGTTCCAAGTCCGGCAGTCTGATCGGCTTCTCGATATAGTCCACGGCTGACAACTTAATGGCGCTTTTGAGATACTCAACTTCCATATAGCCGCTCATAAACAGCAGCTTGCTCTGCTTGCACCGATCCCCAAGCTTCTCAGCGAACTCGATTCCATTCAGTTTTGGCATGCGAATATCTGTAATGACAAGATCCGGTTGGAGCTCTATCGCCTCTCGAAGAGCCTCCGCTCCATCCCGTGCCTCCCTAATTATCTCAATGCCGTACCTTTTCCAATCTACGGATTCAAGCAAGCCAAGACGGGTGTAGTCATCATCGTCAGCAATAAGCAGCTTCATTGCTCTCCTCTCCTTATGGCAGGTTATCATAATCTATATAAATAAGATAACAGACAATCCCGACCTCCGAAAGGTCAGGATTGTCAATAAAATTAGCAATTATTTCTTTTTGGTTGCCGCGAAATCATCCAATGCCTTCTGCAAAGCAGCCATATATTTATCCATTCCCGCGCCTTTTAGTTGCTGGTTCAAGGTGTTCAGATCCTCATCTATGCTCTTTTTAACCATCCCTACTCCCAACGGCACTGCGTATTGGGTTCTGATCGTTTCAATATTTGCCATCTCCGCCGTTAAATCTTTCGTGTCGAACACAAAGCCTTCATAAGGATCAATGCCGTTCTTTTCGCCCAGCTTTGTGCCTTCCGTTTGCAGGTTGTCATATATTTTTTGCCATCCGCCAGGATATTTTTCCACACGATTCATGTAGCCATCATTCAAACCAGTCCAACCCGGTTTTTTGTTCTTGGGGTCTATTCCATCATACGTAATAGACTCGCCATCCAATTTATAGTTTTCATCTTTTACCCCATATTGCAAAAGATCATAGTAAGCTCTATCCGTATGCGCTTTTTCAATAAATTTCAAAGCGGTTTCCACATTCTTGCTATGCGCCCCTACGGAAATCATCGTTGTGGTTTCCACAGAGTGTTTTGGTAAAAATGCGGTATCCGGAGCCAGGTCTACGATGTAATCAAGCCAGCCAAACTCCCAATCCTTGTTCACCGCTTGGACTTGGTTAATATAACCACTGCTGATAGCACCGAAGTGGTTGGAGAATTCAAGAGGCTTTTTGTCGGCTTTCATCAATTCCAGGGTTTTGCTGGTTTCATTGGCTTGTGAAGCCAATATGTCACGGGCTACAATACCATCGTCATACCATTTTTTTGCAATCTGCAGAGCCTGCTTATACTCAGGTATGTCGTAGATCGATACAACCTTGTAAGGATCGTTTACAGGTGCCATAGTAGTCATTGTGCCTGTAGGGTCTAAATACTTGTCGCCTGCCAACAGTCTGAACACATTGAGTATAAAGCCTTTATCGTTAATCATCGGAGTATCAGGGAATTCTTCCTTGGCCTTATAGAGGTATTTCTCTACAGAATCGAAATCCTTGATTTCCGGAAGACCCCATTGCTTCCGTAAATCTTCCCGGTAAAAGAATCCTGTGGCGCCACCACCGGGTTTGCCATATTGCGGAATCCCGTAGAGCTTGCCGTCAAGCGTTATCCGATCTAATATACCATTGTAGTGCTTGACTAACTCCGGCGTTTGGGAGAGCAGAGGCCTCAAATCTGCAAATGCGTTCTTGGTAGCAAAACTTTTAAAGTCGGACCAAAAGCCGCCTACATAGATATCATATTCTTTTGCAACAATGGCCCGGCTGATTTGGTTCTTTTCATCTCCCCAGGGAATAAAGGTGAATCGAATGGTGGCTCCCAGATCCTTCTTGGTCAGCTCATCTAACTGCTTGTAAAAATTGGCCATTCCGCTAGCAGGTTCTGTCCCCATGGTCAAAGCCTTCAATTCAATGATTTTGGTAGGTTCCTGAGCCCCAGGAGAACCGGAAGCAGCCGAAGAAGCACCATTATCTTTGTTTGATGAACAAGCGGCCAGAACCGTAGTGGAGACAAGCAATGCTGATAATACCGCTTTCATCTTTCTGTTTAATAACAAATTAATCCCCTCCATATGATTGGCTTGATATATGTTAATAGTGGAAGCATCTTCTCCATACAAATACTATTCAAAATGCCCCACTATTTAACAACGGTGATTCATTAACCCTTTACACTGCCGACCGTTAATCCGGTGACAAAGTAACGCTGTGCAAATGGGTAGAAGAGCAACACAGGCCCTGTAACCAGCATTGCGGTTGCCAATTTCATCGTTTCGGTTGGCAACTGATCGATAATAATCTGGGAATCACGCACCGCATCCGTCACACGGGATAACATACGGTACAGCAAATATTGCAATCCCCATTTATCTTTATCTGCTACGAGGTAAAGACTGTATCCAAACCAGTTATTCCAATAGCCCAAAGCCAGGAACAATCCAATAGTTGCCGAAACCGGCTTGCAAAGCGGGATGACAACCTGCCAATAGATCCGAAAATCTCCCGCCCCGTCTATCCTTGCCGATTCCATAAGCGAATCCGGAATCCCCTTAACAAAATTGCGGTACAAAAAGATGAAAAAAGGGCTCGTCATAGCAGGCAGGATAATGGCCATAAGACTATGATTCAAATGAAGCATATTCACATTGACCAGGTAAGAAGGGATTAGACCACCGCTGAACAAGGTTGTAAAGTAGATGAAGAAAGCCGCCTTGTTCCGATGCTTAAAGTCTGGTCTGGATAGAATGTATCCACTCATGGAGGTCACAATCAATCCGAGTAAACTCCCAACTAAAGTGACATAAATGGTGATTAGATAAGCATTCCCAATCGTGCTTCCTAAAGTCTCAAAAACTACATGGTATGCATTAAGGGTAAGACCCTGCGGCAGAAGACTATATCCATTGATAGCGATAATCGACTCATTGCTAAAGGAACCAGAGAGCATTAAAATAAAGGGGAGCACGCAAATAACAGAGAAAAATAGAACCACCAGAACGGAAACAACTGTAAATATTTTCGAGCCCGGATCCAAGCGGATCTTATTGTTACTTACTTCTGACGCAGCCATAATCGGCTCCTTTCATAATTAAGTCATGAGTAATCCAGCCATTAGAACAATGAATTCTCATTGTCCACTTTCTTTATGATGGCGTTTACGGTAAGGATGAGAACCAAACCAAAGAGGGATTGGTACAACCCGGCAGCCGAACCCAAGCCAATACTGAAGTTTACGGTCAAAGAACGGTACACATAAGTATCAATAATGTCCGTTGCGTTAAGCAGCAATCCATTCTGCCCGACCACGTTCCAGAATAGATCAAATTGTCCCCGCATAATACCACCCAGTGCAAAAAGAATCAGCACAATGACAGTCGGCTTCAGAAGCGGAAGAGTAATATGAAGTATGCGCTGCCATTTAGTTGCACCATCGACATACGCCGCTTCATATATACTTTCATCAATCCCCACAATGGAAGCCAAATAGATTACACTACCGTATCCTAGGCCTTTCCAGATCTCAATTCCCACAAGGATAAACGGCCAAACATAAGGAGTAGCATAAAAGTCAAACTTTTCGAACCCTAAAGAAGTGATGATACCGTTTACAACTCCGTAATCAAAATTGAACAAGTTATACACTATCGAACTTACAATAACCATGGATACGAAAAACGGTATAAACATTAGCGTTTGCGTTGTTTTTACAAATTTTTTGTACACTAACTCTTTCAACATAATTGCCACGGTTATTTGAAAGAAGTTATTCAATACAATAAATGCTATATTGTAAAGAATCGTATTTTTGGTTAGTTTCCAAATGATTGAATCCATACCACCATGGAAAAGAAACTCAAAATTTTTGAATCCGATAAACGGACTTGCCAAACCTTTGCTGAAATCGTAATCAACAAAAGCATAATACAAGCCAAACATAGGAATATAACTAAACAGTACAAAAAAGACAATCATGGGAAGCAACATGAAATAATAGGTCGGGTGTGCCCTGAAATCTGAAAACCACTTCCTCTTCTTGCTCAAAAGTTTGGTTTCTACAGCCACTGTAGTATTTGCCATAACATCTCCCTCTCTTTCTAAAGTTAGTTTAGCAGTGCAAAGAGAGGGGGTATATATTACTTTCTCCCGATTCATTGTATTTTTAAACGATTCGTAAAAACATATCCTGATTCAAATTAATGCCTTAAACTGGTTCTTTCACTCCTTCACGAAGAGTGGATCTTACGAAGCAAGCACCTGCCCCTGAGCAAGATTACTGAACGACAATAAGCCTCTTCGTTTATGAAGAGGCCTATTGTCGTTGTCAGACCTGAATTCATTGAATTACAAGCAACATATTACAGGAGACTCATCATATTGTTCCAAATGAATCTCTCATCTCATTTTTAGGCCGCGCAGAAATAAATAGATCGGTTCAACCTTTTATTCTTTTCCAGAACCAAAGTCCTAAGCTCTGCATTTTTCAGAAGCCGGTTATAAAATTCAAATTGTGGCATCATCATGTCAAAATCTCCGCTTTTCAGCATCGGCCAATAGACTAGGCGTTGATTTTGCGCCGTGAAGTTGCCTCCTCCCCAAGCTCGGAAATCCGGAGCCTTTCCTTCATGGTTTGCACTAACACTATAGCAGGCATCGGTTGTAAAAAGGCCGCCGTTGAATTTTGTCGGGTAATCTCCATATGCGTTACAACCCAACATGTATCGGAATAAAGCATAATTTCTCGCCAGCTGGAAACCAACATCCTCTTCAGTAGCAGTTGTATTAATATCAATATAGCTCCGTTCCCAGAATGCTGACCACCAGCTTACAGCAAGCCCGAATGCTGTTTGGTCCTCTTCTGCAGCATGGCAAGCGCATTCAGTTGTTTCACCCACTCTTCTACGGTATTCGCTTGCTCCGTATGAAAAGCGATCATAAAGCTTTGGCTTTGACGGGGACCCGAGACATAGGCATATCCTAAATAGTCTACACCTGCATAGGTTCCTGTTGTCTTCCCTTCATAGACCAAGCTCAACCGAACAACTTCCCGCCGAATGTGAGATCTTTTTGAGGATTCATCAATTGCTCCTTGATATCGTTCAAATGTTGCAGGTCTACCAGGAAGTCGAAGAGAAGGCGGTCGTTCCGATTTCGATGGTAGAACGTAATACTTTGATTATCAGATAGAATGTGGTCCGGGTACGTTATAACCTCACCTGGATATGATACATAACTGCTGCAGCCATACGTTCGTTCCGGGGCAGCGACCTTTCCATAAACCTCCAATTTTCATATTGAACCTTTACACCGATATTTGAGCCCGATTTGATGTCGACATGGCAAACAGGCTTGTACGTATCGAACCAAATCTTCAGTTCAAATTCCCTGCCTGCAATTCGCACGTCCCCTTCCTGCAACAGAAGCTCTTGTGTGAAACACTCTTCAAATGAGTTTCGGTCAAAGCTGATTCGAAAGCGGCCCTGCTTCAGCATTTGATTGTTCTCATCGAAGCTACCGCTCCGGTCGATATAAAAGAGCACTTCATTTTCTTCCACCCAGACATTTGCTCCGGTATCATACCCTCCACAAGGCATGCCTTCACCGGAATTCTTACTCTGGGAATCCCATCGTATATGATATTTTGATATACCCATCATTATGTTCTCCCTTGTTATCGCAAGATGCTACAACGAACCCGTTGCCATTTTCAGATACATCCATTTATGCGATTAACGGGGCTGGACTCCTAACAATTAAAAATCATTCGCTTATTCCGTAAAAGTCAGTATATACTTCTCACCTGCTTTTACCGAGAATTCAATCAGTCCATCCGCAGAGGGTTCCATCCGCTTCTTCGTTTCGCCTTTTCTTACCCATGCGGAACAATCGGCCAGGACAGAGCATTTCCCTTCAAGATAAGAAACAATCTCTGCTTCTGTTACTCGGCCGCCTTTCCATTTCAGGCTGACTTCAAAACCTCCGCGCGCTCGCAATCCCTTGACCGAGCCTTCCTGCCAGCGTGCAGGCAATGCGGGAAGAAATTCAAGATATCCTTGATGGGACTGCAGCAGCATCTCTGCGATTCCTGCTGTCGCCGCGAAATTTCCATCAATTTGGAACGGAGGATGAGCGTCGAACAAATTTGGATACACGCCTCCCCTTTCATAACTGATCGGTTCATTCGGCTTCACCAGCGTCAGGAGATTCGAAATTAATCGCTCAGCTCGGTTGCCGTCCTTCAATCTTGCCCACAACCCAACTTTCCAGCCCAAACTCCAGCCAGTCCCCCCATCACCCCGGATTTCAAGCGATCTTCTTGCCGCCTGGAATAGTTCAGGAGCCGTCTTCTCAGTAAGAAGTCGTCCAGGGTACACGCCTACCAGATGAGAGACATGGCGATGATGGATATCATCACCTTCAAAATCAACCGACCATTCCTGAAGCTGGCCCTGTGCTCCGATTTGGAAAGGTAACAGCCGACCCTTGCTTTCTTTGAGACTTTTGACGAAATCCTCATCAATTTCAAGCACTTCTGCCGATTGGATACAATTATCAAACAACTCTGCAATCAATGACAGATCCATTGTCGTCGCTTCGCTGACAGCGTGACGTTTATCTCTGATCTTGAACTTCTGCTCTGGGGAAGTGGAGGGGGATGTGATTAAATATCCATCCTTGTTCTCAACCAGCCAGTCCAGGCAGAACAAAGCCGCTTCCTTCATGATCGGATACGCTGTATTCTGCAAATAGGACTCGTCCCCGCTGAATGTATAATGCTCCCAGAGATGCTGAGTCAGCCACACCCCCCCCATTGGCCAAAATGCCCAAACCGGATCTCCATCTCCAAAATCCCCCACGGGAGCGGTCTGGGCCCACAGGTCGGCATTGTGGTGGGCAACCCACCCTCTTGCACCATAATTCGTTGCCGCAGTCTTTCTACCGTTGATGGCGAGCCTGCCGATAAAATCAATCATCGGCTCGTGCATTTCTGCCAAATTGCAGGTCTCTGCCGGCCAATAATTCATCTCTGCATTGATATTGAGTGTATAGTTGCTGCTCCAGGGTGCCCTCGTTTCCTCATTCCATATGCCTTGAAGATTGGCCGGCTGAGTTCCCGGCCTGGAGCTTGATATCAACAGGTAACGGCCATAATGGAACAGAAGCTCCACCAAGCCGAGGTCACTGCTTCCGTATTCGGCAATACGTTGATCCGTCGGCATATTCTCGGGAGCCAAACTTTCTCCCAACTGTAAATCAACCCTGTTAAATAATTGGCGATAGTCGTCCAGATGACAGCTGCGTAATTCAGCATAATCCTTTCCTCTTAACGCTTGAATCGTCTCGGCCGTCTGATGGCTTGGTTTACATTCTGTACTGATTGTGCCGATAGCCGGATCGAAGGTAGTCGCCGCGCTGAAGAAGAGAATCGCCTCGGTCGCTCCAATAATATGGAGGCCGTCAGCATTGGCTTCGAATGTTCCGCCTTTCTGCACAGCAGCAAGGCGACCATGAAACTGCAGACTTTGAGAGCTTTCGGCATCGCCATAACGGACCGGGTGTTCAACATAGAGATAATTGGGAGCCACATATTCTGGAGCTCTCCCGAACATCGTAAATTGGTCTCCGTCTGCCTTCGTTGCGTACCGGAGAGGGCTGTCCAATCTGGCACGAAAGTTGAGAAATCCTTCCTTGTTTGCCGACAGACGCACTACAATAACTTGATCGGGATACGACGCGAAGATTTCGCGGGTATATTGCACCCCTCCAACCATGTATGCAACAGTTGCGATTCCGGTAGACAGATCCAGCTTCCGGCTGTAATGGCTGCTTAACTGACCGTGATCCATCAATATGTTTAAATCGCCGAATGGCAGGTAGGATTGCGTATACGGTCCCATCATCTGCTTGCAGAGCTGGTCGGCTTCTTCGTACTTTTGCTGAGCAATGAGTGCTCTCACCTTCGGAAGGATTTCTTTAGATTTCAAATTATTCCAGTCCGTCGGGTAGCCAGACCAGAGCGTGTCTTCATTCAAAGCAAGACGTTCTCTCTCAATACCACCATAGACCATCGCACCGAGCCTGCCGTTGCCGACAGGTAGTCCTTCTACCCAATACCTGGCGGGGGAAGAAAATTGAATGTTCATCTTTTATAGCACCTCAATTTAGGATTCAGTTCATTAACATGCTATCCCTAAATAACACTTCAAAGTAATTCTCATCTATTATATCCCTCAGAATTACAGCTAATAAATAATACAAACTTACTATGAATATAAATAAATTACTTTTTAAGCCAGGGTGTGTATGCAAGCTATGTTTCTGTAAAAATTAGGTATATATTCGATATGTTGAAACGATACGAAATCCGTGATGACCAATGGGAAAAGATCAAGGACCAGCTACAGTCGAAAAAAAACACTAAGAGGAGGCCGCCCAAAGACATTTTCCTCTTGCGAAGCCTTTTTGACGATGTGGCAGGACTCACCTCATGTTACGGAAGTGCTTCGTAGGCACTCTAAAAAAGCAAAAAAAGATCCGCAGACGAACTCACGGATCTTTTTTTTCATTGTACCTTATTGATAATAACGTTCGATAATTGCTCGTTCAATTCGTTACTCACATATCATTCAATTTAAACCCGGCCAGGCGCAGGCCATAATGCCGGGCTTGCAGGTGCATAATGCTCTCCGGCGTTTTTTGAACAGAAATCCGCTATATTCCGCTCGCGGCATGGGTCAGCATCGGGAAGCCGCCGATGTACATAATCGTACAGGACATCCGCGTCGACATGCCTATTATGAGGTAGCCCCCTGCAATGAGCGCCTGCCTACACTCCCTCTATGTCATAAAGCGCGTTGTTTGTTCCTATAAATAGTCCAGCATCCCCTCCAGAGCCTTCCGGAGATCCTCATCGGTATTCCTCGTAAACTCTAGCGCGCAGGTATAGGCTTGCACCGAGACCCAAAAATCGATAAACTTCCATACTCGAGCATCCATTCTCCCGTTCATCCCGGAGTATTTTTTGGAGACAAGCCCTGCCTCCTTCAGAGATTGCATATTGCTCAAACGATGAAAGAATTCGATTCAAGGCTCTTAGCCCGCCCTCCCTAGTTTCTGCTACCAGATCAAGAAGTCACAGTCTTTCAGACGCAGAACAGCTTCGATTAGGAAATAGTCACCATAAATAATCGGCACTCCGAAGTCGCCGTTTCTGCTGTGGTACGCACCGGTACCGTTATCCACAATGGAATCAACTTCCGGCTTCCAATTGCAGAAGCGCCGGTCGGTCGCCTTCAGGATTTGAATAGCGCCATTAAGATACAGCGCCTTCTCAGATTCGCCGACATGATTTGCGATTTCGAGCATTCCGCAAGCAGCGCATACACCCGCCGTCGTATCCCAATAAACCTGCTCTTCGGGAGCACGGAAATCGACGAGCGGAATAAAGTCCGTGCCCGACACATTGGCAAGGAAATAATGAGCCACCTGCTTGGCAGCATCCAGGTAGCGCTGCTCTCCGGTGTAATAATAGCTTAGCGCAAAGCCGTAAATCGCCCAGGCCTGCCCTCTGGACCAGGAGGAACCACTGGCATACCCTTGTCCGCCGGGTGCTTTCACATATTCCCCGTTCTCCGGATCGAGAATGACTATATGATTGCAGGAGCCGTCCGGTCGGATGACCTGCTTTAGTGCCGTATCAGCATGATCCTTGGCTATGTAGGAGAAACGGGGATCTCCGGTTTCTTTGCTCGCCCAGTATAGCAGTGGGATATTCATCATGCAGTCCACGATGATCCAGCCGGTCCAATCATCATTCCAAGCGCGGATGAACTTTCCGCGCGGATTATAACGGCCTGCAAGCAGATTGGCGGCGTGCATGCCCCGTGTCTTCGACCGGGGATTGCCGGTCAGCCTGTAGTTGGCGACGGCCGAATGCAGCCACATGAAACCAACGTCGTGATGAAGACCGTCGAAACCGTCAAATGCGGCATCCAGTCTATGCTCTACGCCTTCGGCCGCCGCTTTGTACTTTTCTTCTCCGGTCGCATTGTACATCTGCCACAACATGCCCGGCCAGAAGCCGTTCGTCCACCAATAGATATCCGTTACGCCTTTATCTTCCTTATATTGACCGTCTTCCGGAATATACGGAATTTTGGTGCCAACCCGGTCGCACTCCGCAGACATCTTGATCTTCAGCTTCTCCCATGCTTCGTTCACCCAAGCCTGATTTTCTTCACTCAGTTTATAGATCATATTTTCTTCTCCTTTGTATGTATTTGATATGGCCTTCTCGGTGATAGCGTTTGCAGAAAATATATCTCAGCTTATCGATATCGCCCTTCTGATTCAGTATTGTACTACTTACACTTTATAGGAATAGAGATGAAAAAGTTTCCTTCAATTACACAAAAACATCATTTAATTGTACACTTTTGACTCAATTTTCAGGTTTTAAGTACAATAATATATAATCGGGGATATTGAGGAGGGATTTTGATGAAGCAGTTGTTCGAACATATACCGGTTGATTCTATTCCATTTCTATGCACTTACAGAAGTTGCTCTGTACAGCCGTTCAAAGGCTACTACCACTGGCATCAATGTTGTGAGATGTTGATTGTTCATGAAGGAGAGGGGACCGTAACAATCGGACCTCAGGTATTGGCCATTCGGCCCGGCGCCTTATTCTTTTTTCAGCCGTTTCAGCTTCACAATGTCTTTGCAGTTCCTTCTGCGGATAAGCCTTATGTCCGCTCCATTATTCATATCAACCAGGCGATGTGTCTATCCTTTCTAGAAAAATTTCCGGATCATATGCGTTTGTTCAATGATTTATGCTATGGGACATCGTCAAAAACCGCTTACTATTTGAAGGAGCAGGAAGCGTCGTTGATTTCCGGGTCGCTATCTCTGCATATCGGGTGTGAGGAAAGACGAAGCGCCTCCAGGCAAGAAAATCAATTAATCTTCCTGTTGCAATTGCTTTCCCTACTTCAAGCCAACGAGTCATGGGACGGTAAACGTTCTCCAACCTACCGCCAGCCCAAATACGCCGAACAAATAATGCTCTGGATCGAACTCCATTTTTTGGAAAATTTCGAGTTGGGCCGGCTTGCTGCGGATTTACATATAACCAAATCGTATGCTTCGCGTATTTTTAAGAAAGAAACTGGCAGCACCATTACCGAATACCTGCTAGCCAGGCGGGTCAAACAGGCCTGCGACCTTTTGGAAACGACGCGCCTATCCATTGATGCCATAGCCAGCAAGTTGGGGTTCAATACTTCTGCTTATTTTATATCCATGTTCAAGAGAGTATACGGTATTACCCCGCTGCAATACCGTAAATTGCAGATACATTCAAACCAGTGATTCGATGTTCCTGCAAATAAACGTAGGTGCTGTTCGCCATAGGTCGATATCTCCTTGGACTTCTCCGAACAAGCCCGGAAGTGAATCGGACCGGTTCGTTTGGAGGAAGACGCTACAATATTACCGAAATCCAATAAATTCCCCGGATTTGCGGAACAAATAAACAAGCCTACCAAGGATGAACGCCTTGGCAGGCTCGTTTGGCATTGTTCTGAAGTTCGGACTATTTTTTGAAATCGTATATCTCAAATACTGCCTTATCGCGCAAGCCTGTGATGCAGCCATTTCACCGATTTTTTGCCGGAAACCTCATGGCTGCCCGGATGGATATCGTAAACAAACTGATCGAAGGCTCCCCATGCCGTATACGTGTCTTTCAGAATGGAAATGGCCTCCCGAACATGCTCTACCGGGAATATCGGGTCCTCCTCTCCGGATTCCACGAAGAGGGCTCGCGGTGCGATCATGCCGGTCAGCTCGGACTGCTCCGAATCCAGTAGCAGGCCCGGCAGATAGTTGTCGATACAGTGATGCATGGCGAGAATGCTACCCTGGAAAGTATTAGTCCAGCCGCAAAGAACGGCCGCCTTGATCCGTTCATCCAGCGCGGTGGCCAAAGCCGCGATAAGGCCGCCTCCGGAGAAGCCGAAGACCCCGACCGCTCCGGGGATCACATCGGGACGAGTCTCGATATAATCGAGGGCCCGCATGGCTTCATAGACTCTCATCCCGGCAAGCGTACGGCCGTATACAAGAAGCTGTGAGGACAAGGTGCCGCAGGAACTGTAAATGGGGTTGGTCTTCAGCTCTTCTGCCATCCGTCGTACGCCGAAGCCCATGATTTCAGGGATGACAACAACCATCCCCTGCTTCACCAGTTGAACCGCGAAACGGTTGTGGATTCCCGGATCTACCAATTCGCCGCCTTCAGCATCTAGTCCGGCCGCATCCCGCTGCCCATTCCCGTGTCCGTGGCAGGCGAGAACGACGGGCCACGGCCCCTTGCTTGCCTTCGGAATCAGCACCAGTACCGGAACATGAACCAATACCATTGTGGTATAGGCGACCCGTTCGAGAATAAAGTCCTCATATTCCAGCCGCTCCAGTACCTCCACATCGAGCGGATGGCTGGATTCCGGGAACTCGCCCAGGGCCAGCTTCAGCCGGTCTCGCAGCCATTCCCGGTGCTCCTCTTTCGATCCGAATCGTTCCCGGTTCCGCTTTCTCCGCTCGTTCGTCTCCTCATACATATGCTTCAGAAAGGCGTCTATTGTCCAATCCATAGCCTATATCACCTCTCGTCCAACTCGCGGTAATCAAAATAATCAAAATCCGCATGCAGCTTCGTCCCCCGCAATTCCAGAACACAGACACCGGCGAAAAATGATCTCTCTCCGAATCAGCCGGGAACGGGTGCGGAGGGAGAATCGGGATCGGCACTTCAAGCTGCGGCAGCCAGTCTCCGGACGCCAGAGGGAGCCAGCCGTCGTCCGTCCAGACCACTTTTGGGATGGAGGTCTCCCGTCCCAGCGGGCTTAACCCGCTTCCATCCGGCAGTGAGCGGCTGCATATATGAACCATGTACCACTCGCCGTTCTGTTTAGACGATGAGGGTTGCATCCGATGCCAAAACCGCTTCCGGACTGGAAAAATACCGATAGTGTAACTCAACTACATCTACTCCAAGCCGCATCTGTCCCGAGTATGTGGCGCTCAACAACCACACCTCACCTTTCACAGCGTAATCTCGTTCATGTTGCTCTCCGCTATCTTGATCCTCTACACTCTACCGTTGGAAAGAACCTCTTCGGCCAATCTTGCCGAGACAACTGAAGCCTGCGCTGAGTTCCCCATATCCAGTAAATTGATCGCATTCAAAAAGGCTTCCACTTTTAAATAGCCACCGCCTATTTTGGGATTGATGCCCGGCTTAAAGAGATTGCAACTTGATTAATCTTCCTTCCCATTTTATCACTGTCGAAATAAATTTAAATGCAACTTTTTTAGCCTGATATGCAAATATTTTATCTTGATTCTCTCTGCATAAACCTCTCCCTCTTCATCCGATAATCGAAGGAGATAATCGATACAAACAACCATATGGATCCCCTTAAAGTCGATTTTTTGTAGCCGATTTCTTTTCAGTCTGGCTTGACATCGACCAGAAAAGCAACAGCCCGCTGACCATGCAGGTCAAACGGGCTATTGCCCTTTCAGACAACCTTGTCTTGTTTTGACTCGCAAAAAAGTTGCCTTGCCTTAGGTTTCGCCAGCGCAGATACGCCTGACTGGCTAATCCCCGTTCTTGATGTTTGGCGAAGGCACTGCCACTCCAGTACAAATTTTCGTATCGGACCGAAGTGGCATTCTATCCTGTACAGCCATGAAGCATAGGTCGGTTCAAAGATGAGTTCCACATTATTCTGAGAGGCATACGTCTTTACTTTCTGGTAATGTTGCAGAGAAAATTAATAATCTCTTATTCCATTTTAGAACGCTAAACCCAGTACGCATCAATTTCCATGCCGGGTTTCAGTAAAAAAATATGGATGGTTTTTGTGCTTATATGTAAGCTGAGCGTTTAAACTCCCTGCCCAGCAGGTGCGTTAGACAGATTGGATCAATATATCAGACATGCACCAGTGGCTTCGACATCTGGTAGACCTGGATCGTCGGTTGATTGGACTCGCCTGTAATCCGGTAACCCAACCTCTCATACAAGCGCTTGGCACCGTGATTCTCCTTCTTTACAGTCAGTGAACATTTCGCAAAGCCATGCAGAATTGCCTGCTGTTCTGCAAATTCAATCAGCCGCGAGCCAACGCCCAACCCTCTACATAACCATCCCTGATCAGTCTGGAGATACTCTGTTGCAGTTCTAGATGCCTCGACAATGGCCGGAAGAAATCTCTTGAAATCCGCTGCACACAATGCGTTCTTAAATGAACAGGTAATTCTCTTTCAGCAAAATTGAAACTAGGATCGGATGCCAACTGTTTGGCTACAGTTTTGTCATCCCATATAGGTGGCAATGCCTCCAAGAGAGGATTATTCCTATAATCCTCAAGCAGCGGATCTTGATAATCTGCCTCCACAAAATGACCACGACTGAAGTGAAACAATGGAATATCTACCTCGTTCACTCTTCATCACCGTCTTCCTGCAAATAGGCTTTGATCTTGGAAAGCTTGTCGGCCGGAGGGATATAGGCTTCTTGCGCTTTTGTTGTTGCATCTCGATTTATCGGTACTACGTTATCGTCCTTGGAGTCTTTGCCTACAACTGTATGGGATTCAGATAACTGAAAAACCTCTTGTGGTCGATTCAACTGCTTCTCTTCACTCCGATTTTTCCTGATCCCTTTAACGCGTTGATTACTACTTGTATCGCTATTTCGCAACGCTTCGTTTGTTTTTTTCGTCGCTTGGTCCACAATGGCCTTAGTCTGCGCATCCAGGTCAATCTTGGCCAACATATTGTTTGTCTCATGATGTCTGCCATGATATCGTTCAATCTCCAATAAGTCGTCTACTTCTTCAAATCTCTTGTTGAGATATCGTTCTTCTCGATCAAGCAGCGTGCATACCTCGAACTGTCTTCCCGCATTCAGCCATAAGTAGATTTCATTAGTGGATCGCGGGTCATAGCACACTTTTACACGCCAAGTCTTGCCGACTCTGGCCTTCACGAACCATTGCTCTCGCATCGCCAGATCACATCCATAATGGACACCTTTGAACTGGATTCCAGCAGATGTAACGGTAGCTTCTCCCTGGGGAAGGAGATTGAGCTTAACAATAGCTTCCGGAAGCTTCTTTAAGCGACCCGTCCGGTTTATTATTCCCCATTGCCATAATTGGTGCGGAATCGGTTCAACATTATCTGCTACCATAAATTCATTGCGATCATACCAGAGCATATGATGATCGTTGTTATGATAAAGAACGTATTTGATCATAATCTGAGTAAACTCTCGCAACGTCAATTTGGCGTCAAGGCGATAATCTCGCTCGCCGCGTTCTCTGAAGCGTTCCTTGATTGCCCCTGGTACAAATCGAACACTTCTCAAGTTCACAAGACGAAACTGTTGCTCTACAATTCCTTTCCAGTCTGCTCTATAAGGCGGGGCATTCTCGACATCCACACCAAGAACGTCAATAAGTCTAGCCGGTTTATCGCCCTCTAGCTCACCGCGGTCTGCTGTAAGCTTTTGCGGCAAGTGGCTACTCATCCATTCGGACTTGGTTATAACAATGCCATACTCGGCACAATAACGTACTTTATCAGCTATTGTATTGGCTAAAGCCATCATGGCACCAACCCAGCTCGGGCCTTCCAGGCCAATGTATAGGCCGGTTATATAACGGCTAAATACATCGATGACAATGTAAACAATCGGGCGGCCAATGATCCATTCGCGCTGATATTCGCTAACCAGATAAACGTCTGCAACCGTAGCATCAATCTGGAATCTGGAGCCTGGACCAAAGCTTTCAAGAGTAGAGCTTCCGAGTATTGGGCGGTGATTCAGTTCATATCTCTTTTTTCCGTGTCGGCTTTTCAGCGTATTTGCAAGGTCCTGTTCTTTCTGAAACCAATACTTATACTGGCCAAATGTGGGCAACTTCTCCGGGGGAGGCAGTACGGGAATCAGTGCTTGTCCTTCTTGGCGGTAACCATTCGCGAAGAATTTCTCCAGTGTTTTCTGGTAAGCATGTTTTAAAGGAGATTTCTCCTTAGTGTTATAAAATAATCGTATTCCTGATCTCAGTAACTGCTTAGTTTCTTCGTCGATGTTTATACCTGCTGGCTCATCTTCAAACTTTCGAGGACGCCCCCGTTTGGTTTCGGTAGGAGTACGATCATTGCCGTAACTACCGCAATTGTTATAGTGAGGCAACAGCGTATTCTTCATTTTCCCGCCCTGCCAATATCTGCGTAAGTAGCGATAGATTGTACTTTTGTGAACAGCAGTCCGTCCCAGAACCTCTCGGATTTTAGCGCCTCTGAAGTTCTTGTCATAGCAGTTTGGTTCATCAAGGACGATATCTTTGATAGTGTCCCATGACTTATCTCGAAGCACCAAATGCTCCAGGACAATATCGGTATCAATTACAGGAACGCTATCATTGATCCAATCCACTTGTCTGCAAAGCTTCGATGCAATACCTGCAGTAAATTCTGAATAAGCTTTCATAACAGGAAAAGCCTTATCATCATCCATTGCAATGCAGTAGAGATATTCCTCATTCGGGGAAATCCATAGTATTCTCTCAACCTGACGCACATCGGACTCAGGCAACTGCCATTCGACTACCATATTTTCATAGAGTATTTGCATATCTCAGCCGCCTTTCGCCAATAAGCCATCTGCTCCAGTAATATAAAACCCATTAGCACTATTCGATGGATTAATCTTCTCACTCATGTTTACGGACCAGATTCTCCGGGCTACAAAATGTCTGAACATAGCAAGGGCTGTCCCGGCTTCCAAACCCATTTGTTCATCACAAGCAAGACACGCCTTAGCTATTGGAGTCCCCGATTGTATTAAAGCAGCAAGTGTACGTTCCAAGCTCTGGACAGCAAATACCCCAAGTTTCTCGACATCTTCATTGTGATATTCTTTATGAATCCATTCGACATTGCGGATCAACGTATAAGGCAAATCACGCTCAGTCACAACTCCCCCAATCTACCTGATGTGACTCCCAGTAAATTCGTTCAATTTCAAATTTCTCTAATATGCGTTCGTTCTCCAGCTCTTTAGCAGGCTTAACCGTCCTCGCATATTCCTTATCCCTATATGTAATTACAAAGTCCGTAGTCATGACGATATCCACGCCAGTTTTAGGGTCTTTGGGATGTTCGATACCAAGCTTGTCAGCAATCAGCTTCGTCTCTTCAAGCGGAAGGAGGGGATATTGCTCACGAATGTCTGTTACTCCATCGGCATAATCCAGAGCATAAAAATAATCGCGCTCCAGATCGGACAAGAAGGTGTGTTGTCTGCCTGTGGTCCAGCCGACACCCCGAGTCGATCTGCCTGTTGAAGGCACATCCTGTACTCGCAGCCACGGAAGATAATCGGCTCCCGTTCCTTGTCCTCTGCCTTCTTTGATAAACCTATCAATCTTCGCGTCCGTAATTTCACGTTTTCGTTTGGCCACGATGACAACACCTCCTTAAAAGAAAACAGGGCTACCCGAAGGCAGCCCCGTTTGGAGTCATGATGTTATTCTGGATGTAAGTTCTGTAGACAGTAGAAGAGCTCCTAATAACAGTATGGCCAATTCCATCAGTCTAATACTTTATTTTCTCAGTCTACAACTTTATTTTCCGAGTCTAACACTTTATTTTTCAGTCTAATACTTTATTTTCCTTTGACAAATCATTATCCGCCCGTAATCTCCCTCACTCAACCGTGACACTCTTCGCCAAATTTCTTGGCTTGTCGACATCATGGCCAAGGGCCAGGGAAGCGT
>RCUS01000229.1_pt1 | contig 41352 bp, 45 predicted proteins | sample 2166221 | NCBI WGS metagenome assembly RCUS01 (sample SAMN09932758, study PRJNA488358) | compost metagenome | isolation source: compost soil in cyclohexanecarboxylic | place: Germany: Experimental Botanical Garden
ACGAAGGCACGACGCAGATCCAGCAGATCGTCATCGCCCGCAACATGATCAAGGCAGCGCAAAAGTGAAGGAGGCCGTCATGGACATCCCTGCCCTGCTGACCGGCTTGCCGGCGCGCCTGTCGGCGATCCCCGCCCACTGGGCCGCGCGCACGCCGGACGCGCCGGCGCTGCACGAAGGGGGCCGCAGCTGGACGTATGCGCAGCTGCGGCACAGCGTGGAAAGCGCTGCTCAGCTGCTGCGCCAGCTGGACGTGCGCGCCGGCGACCGCCTGATGGTGGTAGGCGAGAACAGCGCGCTGCAGGTGGCGCTGATCTTCGCGGCCGCCAGCATCGATGCGTGGATCGTCAACGTCAATGCGCGGCTGTCGGCGCGCGAGATCGACACCATCGCCGAACACAGCTCCGCGCGGCGCGTGCTGTTCCTGGCCGGCGCCTCGCCGGAAGCGGGCGCGCATGCGGCACGTCTGGGCGCGGCCAGCGCCACCGTCGATGGCATGGGCCAGCTGCTGGCGGGCGCCTTGAACGAGACGGCCATCGCGGAAGACACGCTCCCCGGCAACGAGCAGGTTGCCGCGCTGATCTACACGACGGGCACCACGGGGCAATCGAAAGGCGTGATGCTCACGCACCGCAACCTGCTGTTCATCGCCGCCGTTTCCAGCACCCTGCGCGGCTTGAGCAGCACCGACCGCGCGTATGGCGTGCTGCCGATTTCGCACGTGTACGGCCTGGCCTCGGTGGCCCTGGGCACCCTGTATGCGGGCGCCGCGCTGTACCTGGTGCCGCGCTTTTCCGTTGACGGCCTGCTGTCGGCCCTGCAGGATGACGGCTTGACCATCGTCCAGGGCGTGCCCGCCATGTACGCCAAGCTGCTGCAGACCTTGGGCGGCGCCGAGACTCCCCTGCCCACACGGCTGCGCTTTGCCTATGCGGGCGGCTCGCCGCTGGCGCCGTCGCTCAAGCACGACGTGGAAAAGCTGCTGGGCACCGCACTGCACAATGGCTATGGCATGACGGAAAGCGCGCCCACCATCAGCCAGACGCGCCTGGAAGCGCCGCGTTTTGATGATTCCGTCGGCACGCCGATTCCCGGCGTGGACGTGCGCGTCGTCAGCCTCGATGGCGGGGACGTGGCGCCGGGCGAGCCGGGCGAACTGTGGATACGCGGGCCGAACGTCATGGCCGGCTATTACCGCGAGCCGGCCATGACGGCGGCCACCATGCGCGATGGCGGCTGGCTCAATACGGGCGACATGGCGCGCCAGGAAGCCGACGGCGCCCTGTTCATCGTCGGGCGCACCAAGGAACTGATCATCCGCTCCGGCTTCAATGTGTATCCGCTGGAAGTGGAAACGGCGCTCAATGCGCACCCTGCCGTGGTGCAGTCCGCCGTGGTGGGCCGCACTGTGGCCGATGGCAACGAGGACGTCATCGCCTACGTGGAGCTGGACCCGCAGCACCCCGTGACGGTGCAGGCCTTGCAGCAATACCTGGCGCAGACCCTGTCGCCCTACAAATGCCCGTCCGCCATCATCGTCATGGAAGCCCTGCCGGCGGCGGCCACCGGCAAGATTTTAAAGGGGCAGCTGCGGCAAATGGCGCAGAATGCACTGTAAGTTGGACCATGCTGTATCAGACCCGACAATAAAACCCATGCGGGTCGCCTTGCCGGCACCGATCCTGGCGCCGGCAAACCAAGCCACATCACCGGAGGAGACACGATGAAACGCACATACACACGCATCGCCATGGCAGCGCTGGTCGCCAGCGCCTGGATGACGCAAGCCAGCGCCGACGAATTCCTGGTCGGCGCGGAAATCCCCCTGACGGGCAACCTGGCGCGGGTTGGCGCCGGCATGCAGGAAGGCATCATGGTCGCGGCCGAAGTGTTCAACAAGACCAACGGCAAGCACACGATCAAGATCGTCACCGTCGACGACGAATCGGCGCCGGCCAAGGCCATCGCCGCCGTGGAAAAACTGGCCAGCCAGGGTGTGGTGGCGATCACGGGCGGCTATGGCTCGAACAATATCTCGCCCGCCTCGGACACGGCGAACAAGCTGGGCCTCGTCTACATCACGTCGGGCGGCGTGGACGACAGCCTGGTGGCCAGCGGGCGCAAGAATTTTTTCCGCATCAATAACACGGCCGGCTACGAAAAAGCCATGCTGGGCATGCTTGCCGACGTGGGCGCGAAGTCCGTCTCCATCATCTACTCGACCAAGGACGCCACCACGGGCCTGGCCAAGGACGTGGAAAAAGCCCTGGCGGCCAAGGGCGTGAAAGTGACGACGCACTCGTTCGACCCGGCCATCACCGACTTCAAGCCCATCATCAACAAGATCAAGCTGCAGGACAAATCCGAAGTGGTGGCCATGGTCGGCTATGAAAACGACTACGTGGGCATCATCCGCGCCGCGCGCGTGCTGAAACCGAAGATCAAGGCCATGGTGGGCGTGTGGTCGCTGGCCACGCCGAAAATGGCGGCCGATTTTCCCGACCTGATGCCGAACGTGTTCGGCACGGCCCTGCTGCCCTTCCCCACGGAATTCAAGACGGCCGACGGCAAGGCCTTCAGCGACGCCTACAAGCAGCTGTACAAGAAGGAGCCCGACTACCTGGGCCAGTTCGGCTACGTGCAGTCGATGCTGCTGTTCGAGGCGATCGCGCGCGCCGCCGACAAGGGCACCATCAAGAAAGGCGGCGTGGCCGAGGAAATGCGCAAGACGGACCGCGAAACCCTGATCGGCCGGGTGCAGTTTGCCGCCAACGGCGACAACCAGAACTTCGTGCACCGCATGGCGCAGCACCAGGACAAGAAAGTGGTGATCGTCTGGCCCAAGGACCAGGCCACGGGCAAGCTGGCCTATCCGGCCGTGCCCTGGTAAGCCGCAGCCTCCCGCTGCACACGCGCGTGCCCCGGCACGCACCGATGAACGGCATCCCTGGCGCATCCCTTGCGATGCGCCAGGGGTGCCTGACGGGATGACGACATGACAGAATTAATCTTGCAAGCCCTGTATTCGGGCTTGCTGCAGGGCGGCTCCTACGCCCTGATCGCGCTGGGTCTGGCGCTGGTGTTCGGCACCATGAAAGTGATCAACCTGGCGCACGGCGAACTGGTGCTGCTGGCCGCCTACATCGCCTACAGCGTGGAGTCCGGGCTGGGACTTGGCCCCATGTTCGCCATTCCCATCGCGCTGGTGATCGTCAGCCTCACATCCGTGGGCGTCTACCTGATCGTCAGCCGCATCAAGAAGGACCGCGAAATCAATTCGCTGATCCTCACCTACGGCATCGGCGTCATCCTCACCAATTTCATTTTGCTGGTCTGGAAGGCGGACATCCGCTCGACGTCGTCGAGCTGGCTGCAGGAAGGTTTCGAGATCGGCCCCTTCTTCAGCATGCGCAGCGAAGTGATTTTCTTTGGCGTCAGCCTGGTGCTGATGGCGGCCCTGTGGCGCTGGCTGTCCACCAGCTGGTATGGCCGCGCCGTGCGTGCCGTCTCCAGCAACCGCGACGCGGCCAAATTGATGGGCATCGACCCGGGCCGCACGGAACTGGTGTCCTTCCTCGTCGCCGGCATCCTGGCCGCCTTCGCGGGCGTGGCGCTGTTCAGCTATGGCGTGATCCAGCCGGCCTACGGCGGCGCGCTGACGGTAAAAGCCTTCATCATCACGGTACTGGCCGGCATCGGCTCGATCCCCGGCGTGCTGATCGCCGCCGTGCTGCTGGGCGTGGCCGAGGCGCTGACCGTTACCCTGGCCAGTTCCGCGCTGCAGGAATTGTCCGGCATGGTGCTTTTCCTGCTGGTGCTGTTCATCATGCCGAACGGCCTGTTCGGCGCACAACGGAGGCGCGGATGAAGCGGTCCACATTGATTTCCACGGCGGTCCTGCTGCTGGCAGCATATGTCGCCGTGCCGCTGGCGCTGGGCGCCAACCAGTATGTGATGAGCATGGTGGTGGCGGCCCTGGTCATCGGCGGCGTGGCCATGTCCTGGGCCCTGCTGGGCAACCTGGGCGGCATGGTCAGCTTCGGCCACGCGGCCTTCTTCGGCGTGGGCGCGTATGTCTCCGCGCTCACCACCGTCAAACTGGGCCTGCCCGTGTTTGCCGGCATGCTGCTGGGCGGTGCGGGCGCGGCCATCGCCGCCGTCATCATGCTGCCCGTGCTGCGCCTGCGCGGGCCGTATTTTGCGCTGGCCATCCTCGCCTACGCGCACATCTTCCGCATCCTGGCCACGGAATGGAGTTCCGTGACGGGCGGCGCCGGCGGCGTCAACAATATCCCCACCCTGCCCACGGTTTTCGGCGTCGACCTGGCCAGCAAGACGGGCGCCTACCTGGTGGTTTTGACCCTGGTGGTGTGCTGCGCCTTTGCCTATAGCCGCATCCGCGCCAGTCATTACGGCATCGCCCTGCGCGCCATGCACGACAGCGAAGACGCCACGCGCGTCGTCGGCGTCAACAGCACCTTGCTGAAAGGCGCAATGCTGCTCGTGTCGGCATTCATGGCGGGCCTGTTCGGCGCCTTCAATGCCCACTACATCAACTTTCTGGAACCGGACTACGCCTTCAACAGCCTGTGGGTGACCTTGCCGATCGTGGCCGCCATCTTCGGCGGCTACCGCACCATCCTCGGCCCCGTGCTGGGCGCCGTGGTGGTCTACCTGGTCGACCAGCTGATCTTCAAGTCGCTGATCCCCACCGGGCACCAGCTGGTGCTGGGCGTGCTGCTGGTGGCGATGATCGTCTTCAGCCCGAACGGCTTGCTGCCGCTGCTGCAGCAATGGCTGAAAAACGCGTTCAACGCCAAGGAGACAACACATGCTTGAACTCGATAATGTGTGCGTGCGCTTCGGCGGCCTGACGGCCGTCGATTCCGTCACCCTGAACGTGGGCAGCCACGACGTGATCGGCCTGGTGGGCGCGAACGGCGCTGGCAAGACCACCCTGTTCAATGCCATTTCCGGCCTGGTGCGCCCCACCAGCGGCAGCATCCGCTTCGAGGGACGCGACATCATGGCCACGCCCATGTACCAGCGCGCGCGCCTGGGGCTGGGGCGCACCTTCCAGATCCCGCAGCCGATGCATGAACTGACGGTGCGCGAAAACCTGATCGTGGCGCAGCGCTTCGGCACGGGCAAGGTGGACCAGCGCAAGATCGATGAAATCCTCGACTTTACGAGCCTGGCCGACAAGGCGGGGCGCGACGCGGCCAGCGAACTGGCGCTGACGGAATTGAAGGCGCTGGAAGTGGCCAAGGCGCTGGCCACCAATCCAAGGCTGCTGCTGCTCGATGAAGTGCTGGCCGGCCTGGAAACCAACGGCAAGCGCCGCTTCATGGGCATGCTGAAGGATTTGCATGCCGCCTTTGGCGTGGGCATCGTCATGATCGAGCACGATATCGAAACCATCAGCAATCTGTGCCAGCGCGTGGCCGTGCTCAATTTTGGCCAGCTGATCGCCGACGGCACGCCGGACGCCGTGTTCCGCGATCCGGCCGTCATCGAAAGCTATACGGGAGCCGCCCATGCTTGACATAGAAAACCTGCGCGCCGGCTATGGCGCCATCAATGTGCTGTGGGATGTGTCGCTGGCTATCCAGAAGGGCAAGCTGACCACCATCATCGGCCCGAACGGCGCCGGCAAGACCACCCTGCTGCGCGCCATCATGGGTCTGCTGCCGGTCGGTGCGGGCAGCATCGCGCTCGATGGCCAGTCCATCAACGGCACGCCGACGTGGAAGATGAGCGATGCGAGGGTCACGATGATTCCGGAAGGGCGCATGACCTTCCGCGACATGAGCGTGGAGGAAAACCTGATCATGGGGGCGTTTCCAAAGGAGCACCGCAGGCACATGCCGGCGCGCCTGGCCGAAGCCTACGCCATGTTCCCGCGCCTGCACGAACGCCGCAGGCAGCTGGCCGGCTCGCTCTCCGGCGGCGAGGCGCAGATGCTGGCCATGGCGCGGGGCTTGATGTCGGATCCGTCGCTGCTGATCATCGACGAGCCGTCATTGGGCCTGGCGCCGCTGGTGGTCAACGAACTGTTCGAGATCCTCGCGCGCCTGAACGACGGCAAGCGCACCATCATCCTCGTCGAGCAGAACACGGCGCGCGCGGTGGGCGTGGCCGACCATGTCTACCTGATGCAAAGCGGCAGGGTGGCGCTGTCGCAAAAAGCCGACGAGGTCGACCTCGAGCACCTGCACGCGCTGTACTTTGCGCGCTGAGCGGCATGCGCCACGCGCATGGCGGGCGGCCTGCGGGCCGTCACTCCTCGTCGTCGGCCAGCTTGTCGAACACCTGCAGCTCACTCTTGCCGAGTCCGCTCGTCACGAAGGGATCGTCGGCAGGCAGGCGGCCTGTATCGACCAGCGTGCGCAGCTTGCTCAGGCGCTCGCCCTGCGCCAGCGCTTGCGCCTGCGGATCGGCATCCGCGCTGGCATCGGCGCCGGCCTGCGCGATCGCGCACGTCACGGACGCGGGAAACTCCCATAATTCGGCGATCCGCACCGACAGGATGCGCGCCTGCGCAAACACCTGGGCAATGAAGGCGTCCGATTGCGGGAAGGCGTCGGGCGCGTGCATCTGGTCGATCAGCCGGAACGCCACCACCAGGCCGACATTGGCCATCAGTCCCGCCAGGTAGGCATCAAAACCGTCCGCCTGCAGGGCCGGCGCGACCAGATTGGCCGCCAGCGCACATTTCTCGGACTGGCGCCAGATCAGCGGCGCCGTGCGGATGGTCAGCCCGCCGCTTTGCATGCTGACGATGGGACGGAAGGCGACGCGGGCCAGCAGCATGCGCATGCCGTTTTGCCCGAGCAGCATGATGGCGCCTTCCATATTGTTGATCGACGGGCTGGCGTTGTAGCGCGAATGGTAGCAGGGCCGGTTCGCTTCGCGGTAGACCTCGGCGACCAGCAGCACGTCCTGGGCCAGCTGGCGCGACAGCTCGGCCGCGCTCATGTTTTCATCTTGCAAGGTCCGCATCAACTGCGGAATGATGGCCGGAATGCGCGGTATCAGCGCGGCGCCAGCGATCGGTTCACTGGCCAGGCGCGTCAATTCGTCCAGAATCTGCTGCTCCGCCTGCGCCGTGGCCTGCGTCGCCCCCGCCGCCGCCAGCCAGCGGTAGTACATGGCATCGATTTCGGTGATGGTGGCCGGCTGCCGCGCCATCTCGGGCGCCGCCGCTGGCGTGGCGGGCGCCAGCTTGTTTTTGCCGTCGCCGCCGTTCAGTAATTTTCCTATCCAACCCATTGCTCTTCCAGCCCTCTATGCATCACTATCGCGACATCCGCGCCGCGATTTTACTTGATCACGGCAGCGCCGGTGCGGCGGGCGTGGTTGGCCTTGTCCAGCTGGCGCAAGCTGCTACAGTAGCGTTCCCGCTACCCTCCCTGCCTTGCAAGGTAAATCATGAACAACATGCTGGCCCAGTACATCACCAGCCAGGCGTATAACAACGCCTGGGCCAACCACCGCCTGCTGAAGGCGTGCGCGCAACTGACCGAGGCCGAGTTCCAGGCCACGCGGGTCAGCTTTTTCCCCACGATCCAGTCCACCCTGAACCATATTTTGACGTGCGACTGGTTTTATCTCGATGCGCTCGAGCGCGAGCTGCGCGGCGACGTGCCGCACCCGGACTGCTACACCTTCTTTGCACAGGACGAACCCTGCACGGATTGCGCCACGCTGCAGGCGCAGCAGCAGGCGTCCGATGCGCGCCTGATCGCGCATTGCCGCAGCCTCTGCGATGCGGACCTGGCACGGCCCGTGACGATCCTGCGCGACACGCCGCAAACCGACACGCGCCTGCGCCTGCTGGCGCATCTGTTCCAGCACCAGATCCACCACCGGGGGCAAGTGCACGCCATGCTGGCCGGCACGCGCATCGCGCCGCCGCAGCTCGATGAATTCTTCTGCGCCGGCGAAGCCGATGAGCGGGCGCAGGATTTTGCGGAACTGGGCTGGACGGAAAACGACGTCTGGGGCCAGCGCTGACCTACTGCCCGGCGTGGCAGCAGACGCACAGCTTGTTGCCGTCGAGGTCGCGGAAATACGCGCCATAGTAATGCGCGTGGTAATGGGGCCGCAGTCCCGGCGGCCCTTCGCACACGGCGCCCAGTGCCAGCACGGCCTGGTAGCAGCGGTCCACCTGCGCGCGGCTGGCGGCCAGCAAGGCCGTCATCTGCCCGTTGCCGGGCGCGGCGGGCAAGCCGTCATGCGGCGCGCCCAGCACGAACAGCGGACGCGGCGCCGTCTTCGCCATCCAGCCCGCCCAGGGCCTGGCCGGATCATGAAATTTCTCGATCAGATCGAGTTCTCCCAGCAGGACAGTGTAGAAAGCGTAGGCGCGAGGAAAATCGTTGGTGCCAAGGCAAATATGGGACAGCATGCGGCTCCTTCAAGGATACAGACACGTGTGCGGCGAGATGCGCCAGTTGATTATAATGGCGCATCGCTTTCCGACACGCTCCCATGCCAGACCTCGACCGCATCCAGCTGCACCCGCCGGCCAGCGCCGACCTTCCCGCCTTGCTGGCCTTCGAACTGGACAACCGCGCCTATTTTGAATCCTGGGTCACGGCCCGCGCGCCGTCCTACTACACTGCCGAAGCCGTCGCCGCCGCCATCGAACGGGCGCGGCACGAGCGCGAGCACGACCATGCGCACCAGTACCTGGCCAAGCTGGACGGGCAGATCATCGGCAGGGTCAACCTGACGGGCGTCGCGCGCCCGTATTTCAACAAGGCGACACTGGGCTACCGCATCGGCGAACAGTTTGGCGGGCGCGGCTACGCCACGCGCATCGTCGCGCTGCTGCTGGACGAGGCCTTCGGCGCGCTGGACCTGTGGCGCCTGGAAGCGACGGCGCGGCCGCAAAACCTGGGCTCGATCGCCGTCATGCGGCGTAACGGCTTCCATCAATATGGCAGGTCGGAGCAAGCCATGCGCTTCCAGGATGCATGGTCGGACTTGCTGTATTTCGAACGGCGCAACGGCACGGCCCCGGGCTGAAACACGGCATTTCCTCGCATCAGCGCGACTTTCCCCCTATCGGCCGCGCCTTTGTGACAGCGCAAAGCCGCAGCATATTGAACTGATAACGTCAGACTTCGGGAATTTTTAATATCTTGCCAAGTCCAACATGAAACTGCATCAACGCCTGTTCGAACATGTGCTGCTGATACTGGCATTGGCCATCGCCATCTTCGCTGCCGCCATCGTGCTGGCACGCATGACACAGTGGGCAGAAGTGCAGGAATTGCCGGCCTGCGTCGTGCAAGGCATGCACCTGGTGGGCAAGGTGCTGTTTATCCTGGACGGCTGCGTCGTCATTGCCGTCAGCAGCATCCTGGCCGCCAGGCTGTTTCGCATGCCCACCAAGGAGGACCTATGATCGACCTGCACTACCTGCTGACCCTCCGGCATCCGCGCCGCTTCTGGTACAGCGCCCTTCTCATCGCCGTGGCCTCGGCCATCCTGCTCGATCCGTGGCTCGACAGCATGCCCTGGCTGGTGGCAATACCATTCGTGGCCGGCGGCTTGCTGGTGGCGCTGGGCGAACTGTGGGACGAAATGCCCGGCAAGCAACGGCCAGATGGCAATGGCGATGCGCACACGCCATGCCGGCGCCCGTAAGCGCCGCGTGACGCTGGCGCGCAACACAAGGGCACGCCAGCATCGCTGTCAGGGGCCTTTTAAGACTGGCTTCAGGCTGGCCATGCATCGTGGACAGACGCCCACAACGGGCGTTTTCCCAACGATCACGGGCACGGGCCCAGCGAAAGAGCCAACATGAGCAAATGGATGCGCGCCAACAAGGGTTTTTTGATGTTTTTGCTGCTGTTCGGCGTGTTCCGCACGGCCGTGGCCGACTGGAATCCGATACCGTCGGCCTCCATGCGTCCCAACCTGCTCGAAGGCGACGTGGTCTTCGTCAACCGCCTGGCCTTCGACTTGAAAGTGCCGCTCACCGATGTCGTGCTGCAACGCCTGGGCGAGCCGGTACGCGGCGACATCGTCACCTTTTCCTCACCTAAAGACGGCACGCGGCTGATCAAGCGCATCATCGCCCTGCCCGGCGACACGGTGGAAATGCGCGATGAACAGCTGATCATCAATGGCCACGCCGCCCGCTACACGGCGCTCGGCACGGCGCCCGAGGCGATCGACCGCGTGGGACAATTGACGGCGCAGCGCTTCAACGAACGCAACGGTACCGAACAGCACCACATCCAGGTCCTGCCGCAAATCGCTGGCGCGGCGCGCAATTTTTCCCCCGTGACGGTGCCGCCAGAGCATTTCATGATGCTGGGCGACAATCGCGACAACAGCGCCGACTCGCGCTATTTCGGCTTCGTGCCGCGCGCGCTGCTGATCGGCAAGGCCGAGCGCATCCTGGTCTCGGCCAATATCCAGGAACATTGGCAGCCGCGCCTGCAGCGCTTCGGCATGAAGCTGGAGTAAACCCCTTGCCGTGCAGAACGCCAGGCTTTTCGGTTAGCATGGCGCATCATGCCGAACTTTCCTCTTGCCAGCCCGCACGCCGCCAGCACGCATCACGCGCTCGACCAGCTGGCGCACTTCCTGCAACGCCATCCCGACGTCTTGCTGCTGACGGGCGCCGGCATCAGCACGGCGTCGGGCATCCCCGATTACCGCGACCCTGACGGCGTGCGGCGCGGCAATGCGCCCGTGCAGGGACCGGATTTTCGCCGCCAGGATGCCGTGCAGCGCCGCTACTGGGCGCGCAGCATGGTGGGCTGGCCGGCGCTGGCGCGCGCCGTGCCGAATCCCGGACACCTGGCCATCGCCCAGCTGGCCCAGCGCCAGCAGATCGGCGGCCTGGTGACGCAAAACGTGGATGGCTTGCACCAGCAGGCGGGCAGCAGCGGCGTGACGCAATTGCACGGCAGCATACATGCGGTGGTCTGCCTCGATTGCCATGCAGGCTTTGCGCGGCGCCTGGTACAAGACTGGCTGGAACGCGACAATCCGCAACTGCTGGGCGCCACGGCCACGCCGGCGCCCGACGGCGACGCCTTGCTGGAGCCGTCGCAGCTGGCCACCTTCCACCTGCCGCGCTGCCCGCACTGCGGCGGCACCCTGCAGCCGGACGTGGTGTTTTTCGGCGATGGCGTGCCGCCTGCCTGCGCCGAAGAAGCAGCACGCAAGATGCGCGAGGCCAGCGCCCTGCTGGTGGTCGGCTCGTCCGTGATGGTGTATTCGAGTTTTCGCCTGTGCCGCATGGCGGCGGAAGCGGGCAAGCCCGTGGCCGCCATCAACCTGGGCAAGACGCGCGCCGACCATTTGCTGGCATTCAAGACGGAAGCCCCGGCACAGGACATCTTGCCAGCATTAGCGGCCATGCTGGGCTGATCACGGCGCAGCGGCGCACCGCTCTGGCTATACTATGCGATTAACGAGGAGAATTCATGCTGGAACTGTTGAGTGAACACGCCTGTTTTGGCGGCGTACAACGATTTTATCGCCACGATGCGCAAGCCATCGGCTTGCCCATGCGTTTCTCGGCCTTCATTCCCGACACGGCAGCCGGCGCCACGGCCAGCACCAAACGCCCCGCCCTGTTTTACCTGGCGGGCCTGACCTGCACGGAAGAAACCTTCATGATCAAGGGCGGCGCCCAGCGCGTGGCGGCCGAGGAAGGCCTGATCTTGATCACGCCCGATACCAGCCCCCGCGGCGCAGGCATCGCGGGCGAGAGCGACAGATGGGATTTCGGCGTGGGCGCCGGCTTCTATGTCGATGCCACGCAAGCGCCATGGAACGGCCACTACCGCATGTACAGCTACATCCTGGAATTGCGCGCCTTGCTGGAACAGGAACTGGCTATCGATGCGCAACGCACGGGCATCTTTGGCCACTCGATGGGCGGCCACGGCGCGCTGGTGCTGGCCTTGCGCAACCCGGAACTGTTCCGCTCCGTCTCCGCCTTCGCGCCGATCGCCGCACCCAGCCAGTGTCCATGGGGAAAAAAAGCCTTCACGGGCTACCTGGGCAGCGACACCGCCAGCTGGCAGCAGTACGACGCCAGCGCGCTGATGCGCGGCCTGGCCGGCCAGCCCGTGCTGTTTCCAGCAGGCATCTTGATCGACCAGGGCCTGGCCGACAAGTTCCTGCCCGAGCAGCTGTACCCGGAAGTATTCGAAGCGGCGTGCCAAAGCGCGGGCCAGCCCCTGCAGCTGCGCCGCCAGGCCGGCTACGACCATGGCTATTACTTCATCGCCACTTTCATGGAAGAGCATGTGCGCGTCCATGCACGCAACTTGCGCGCCCTGAACTGAGCTGAGTGCCTATTGCACCGTGCTGGTATGCCCGTTGAAATGGCGCGTGTACCAGTCGGTAGCCAGCACGGCCGCCTGGTGGCGCGTGTCGGGGCCGCCCGGTGCGGCGATCTGTTCCAGTTGCTTGTCGCAGCGCAAGGTCGCAAAGGCCATGCGGTTCAGGCCCGCCACGTCCGGGTCGCGGCCGCCCACAATCAGCAACGATGGCACGCGCACGTTTTCCAGTGCCGCCTTGCCGGCCATTTCCACCTGGCCATCGCAAACGGCCAGGGCGGCGATATCGGCACTGCGCCAGGCGGCCAGCTGCATCACCACGGCCGCGCTGGTGCCATAGCCGTACAGGCCGCAAGGCAGGCGCCGCGTGGTCGGGTCCACTTGCAGCCAGCCCAGGGCTTTTTCCAGCTGGCGCGCCAGCAGGACGATATCGCTGCGCACGAAATACGCATGGCCATTGCTGCCGCCGCCAGGCGCGACGCCGCCCTGGTCGAAACGCAGGGTGGCGATACCCGCTCGCAAAAAATCCTGGGAAGTGGCGTGGCTCGATGCGCCCAGATAGTCGCTATCGGCGCCGGCGCCGTGGGCAAACAGGACGATGCCCACGGGCCGCTCGGGCATTTCAAGCACGCCGTCCATCTGAAGTTCATCGGCCGTGATGCTGACAAATTGTTCTTGCATGGCTGCCTCCGCTATCGAGCTGAAATCCAGCTGCGCACATCGAGCTGCTGCTAAGCTGATTTTGCCGGGCTGGGCGACGCCTGCATGCCCTGGGCGGCAGTTATCAGTGTAGCAGCCTGCGGCCATTCCTGCCCGGCCGTTCGTGTGGAAACGGCGCACGGCAAGCACAGGATCGGCGCAGCGGCAAGGCTAGACGGCGCCGTGCCGGTCGAGTCCCTTCAGCACGGCTTCCGGACGGATCGGCAAATGCCGCACGCGCGAGGCGACGGCGGCAAAGATGGCGTTGCCGATGGCGGGCGCCACGGCCGTGGTGGGCGGCTCGCCCATGCCCGTCGAGGTTTCCGTGCTGGCCACGAACTCGATATCCAGCTGCGGCACGTCGGCCATGCGCAGGGGCGTGTAGGTATTCAGGTTGGTATCCTTGACCTCGCCATTCAGGAAGGCCGTGCCTTCATGGATGGCCATGCTCACGCCCCACAGGGCGCCCCCTTCCGCCTGTGCCAGCGCGCCGTCCGGGTCGACGATGGCGCCCGCGTCGATCACCATGGTCAGCTTTTCGACGATGACCATGCACGTGCTGCGGTCGACTTTCACCCGCGCCACGCATGCCGTCCAGGTCGGCATGTCGCGCTCCTGGCCAAACGTGGCGGCGATGCCCAGGCCCGTGTCGGGCGGCATGGCCGTGCCCCAGCCCGCCTTTTCCGCCGCCCGCCGCAACACCTGGGCCAGGCGCGCGGCGCCGCCGACGGCGTTCGGCGCGCTGCCGGCATTGCGGCCCGTCGCTTGCAGCAGCGACAGGCGGAAAGCCAGCGGATCGACCTTGGCCGCCTGCGCCGCTTCGTCCATGAAACTTTCCACCGCCCAATTCGTCCATCCCGGCCCCACGGACCGCAGCCAGCCTGGACGGAAACTGCTGTTGGCCAGGTCGTTCGACACGGCCCGCACGCGCTGCGCGCCCACCGTGTACCAGTGGTCGGCGCCGGCGATGGCGAACGGATCATACGGATGGCCCTGCTTATCCTTGGCCAGCAAGGCGGGGATCATCGCCTGCGTGGGCCAGCCCGCGCTGGCCTCGTGCACCATGGCCGACACCTTGCCGTCGGCGTCGAACGCCATGCGCACATGCTGTAGCGAAGGCGAACGGGGCGAATCGAAGCGCGCATCGTCGGCCCGCGTGCAAATCATCTTGACGGGACGCCCGATGGCTTGCGCCGCCAGCGCGGCCGGCACGCAGTAATCGCCATTCAGGCGCCGGCCGAAGCCGCCACCGAGCAAATAGGTGTGCAGCATGATTTTGTCTTCCGGCACGTTCAGGGCGGTGGCCAGCACGGGCAGGATCAGGGATTGCCACTGGTTGCCAGCATGAATATGCCAGATGCCGTCAATTTCCTGCGCCAGGGCATTCACCGGTTCCAGCTGGAAATGCAGGACGGTGCTGGTCGTGTAGTGGCGCTCCAGCTTCAGGCTGGCATCCTTGAAGGCTTGCTCGACGCCATCATCGTCGACCACGCGGGCGCCCAGGGTCGCGTCGGCCAGCTGCTTCGTGCCATAGTTGACGATGTCCTGCTCGGACACGTGGCCAGCCGCGCCGGCGCGCCATTTCACCTGCACCAGGTCGGCCGCGCGCACGGCGGCAGCGTAGCTTGCCGCATACACCATGACCCAGCCGGGCACGCTGCCGCTGGGGTCCTGCAAGGCTACCGAATGCAGATAGCCGTTGACCTTCTTGGCGGCCGAGTCGTCGATGGACACGACTTTGGAACCGTAGCGCGTGGGCGGCAGCTTCGGGCGCGCATACAGCATGCCGTCGACATGCGCATCGATGCCGTACACGGCCGTGCCATCCGTCTTGGCGGGGATGTCCAGCGCCTGCACAGGCTGGCCGATCAGGGTGCGCTGCTGCGGCGTCTTCAGCACGATGGCTTTGAGTTGTTCGGGCGTGTACTGGCGCGTCAGCTTGCCACGACGCACGATGTCGCCATAGGAAATCGAACGCCCCCGCCCATGCACGGCGCCCAGTTTCGCATGGCAGGCGGACGCGGGCACGCGCAGCAGCCGGGCGCCCTCCTCGACCAGCGCCAGGCGGCCGGCCGCGCCGGCACGGCTGAGCGGATCGAAATTCTGCCAGACGGACCAGCTGCCGCCCGTCACCATCACGCCCCATTTCGGATCCGTGTCCACGTAATGCAGGCGTACTTTGCTCCAGTCCGCTTCCAGCTCATCGGCAACGATGCGCGCCAGGGCCGTGCCGATATGCTGGCCCATTTCCGCCTTGGCGATATTTACGGTGACGATGCCGTCGCGGCCGATCTCGAACCAGATGCTGGGATCGAACACGGGCGCTGCCGGCGTGGCGGCCGGCGTGGGCAGCGCCTTGCCGGGGGCCGGGGCAGTGTTGGCATAGGAGCTGTCGGCGCGCAAAAAGGCCAGGGTAAATCCCGTGCCGGCGGCGGCGATCAGGAAGCCGCGCCGGCCCAGCGAAGGGGCACGCGCGCCGGCGTTGTCTTTGGGCAGCTTAAGCATGTGGCGCCTCCGGCATCCCGGCCGCCAGCTTGATGGCCTTGCGGATACGCACATACGCCATGCAGCGGCACAGGTTGCCGCTCATGACGGCATCGATATTCGCATCCGTGGGCTGCGGATAATCTTTCAATAACGTCGCCGCCTGCATGATCTGGCCCGACTGGCAATAGCCGCACTGGGGCGCCTGCGTGGCGATCCACGCCTGCTGCAGCGGGTGCGTGCCGTCCGGCGACAAGCCCTCGATGGTGGTGACGGCGGAACCGGCCACGGCGGCGATAGGCGTGATGCACGAACGGATGGCGCGGCCATCCACATGCACGGTGCAGGCGCCGCACATGCCGATGCCGCAGCCAAATTTGGTGCCCTTCAGATTGACTTCATCGCGCAGCACCCACAGCAAGGGAGTGTCGGCGTCGACCTCGGCGCTGAAGGGCTGGCCATTGACGGTAATGTTATACATGCGTGAGACTTTCAATAATTACTTGGCGGCACTGCCGCTGGCGGGAGCGGTTGCACGCGCGCGCGCCACGGCCGCTTCCAGGTTCGTCCAGGCCGGCTGGTGGCTGCGGCTGCGGCGCAGGTAGGCGGCCAGCTGGGCCACGTCGTTATCCGTCAGCGCGGCGGCAAAGCCGGGCATCAGCACGCCAGGCATGGCCTCGTCCTTGCCGATGCCGTGCAGGATCACCTGGATCAGGTTGGCGGGATCGGGCGCGCTGACGGCGCTGTTCAGGCTCAGTTCCGGACGCAGGGCCACGGGCTGGCCATTGCTGTTCGAATGGCAGGATGCGCAGGCGGCCACATACAGGCTGGCGCCACGGTCGTTGTCGACCAGGCTGACCCGCCGTGAACGCTGGATGCCGGCTTTCACCACCGTATCCGTATCGACCTGGCGCTGCTCCGCCGCGGCCACGCCGGCAAAATACACGGACAGCGCGCGGATATCGGCATCGGGCGAAGCGTCCATGCCTTCGTGCACGACGGCCGACATGGGGCCGGCCGCCACGCCATGCAGGGCCGTGGCCCCCGTGCGCAAAAAGGCATACAGCTCGGCCTGCGTCCACGGCAGGGGCGCCGTGTTGGCGCTGGTCAGGGCCGGTGCATACCAGTGGTCGATGGAGGCGCCCAGATAAGCGGAATTGGCAACTTCGGCGCCCAGCGCATTGCGCGGCGTGTGGCAGGCGGCGCAATGGGCCAGGCCTTCGGCCAGGTAGCGGCCCCGGTTCCAGTCCAGCCCTTGCGCCGCGTCCAGCTGGAAACTGGCTGGCTTGAAATACAACAACTTCCAGCCCGCCTGCAAAGGCCGCAGGTTCAGGGGAAACGGCACGCTATTGGCGGGCGCCACCGCGTACACGGGCGGGCGGGTCATGAAATACGCGTACAGGGCCGTCAGGTCGGCATCCGACACCAGGTTGAAGTGGGTGTACGGAAACACGGGATACAGGTGGGCGCCATCGCGGCCCACGCCTTCGCGCATGGCCCGCTGAAAAGCCGCCAGCGACCAGCGGCCGATGCCCGTTTGCGGGTCGGGCGTGATATTCGTCGCGTAGATCGTGCCAAACGGCGTGGCCAGGCCGTGGCCGCCTGCGTACTCGGCACCGCCCTTGGCCGTGTGGCAGGCGGCGCAATTGCCCATGCCAGCCAGGATGCGGCCCTTGTCCACCACTTGCGGTGAAAACGCCGTGGCGGCCGGGGGATTGATGGGCGCCAGCGCGGGACGCCAGTAATACAGATACGCGGCCAGCGCCGCCACGATGAGCAGTGCCAGCAAAAGCAGCAGGCCGGTGAAAATCTTTTTGAGCAAAACAGGAACCAGTCAGGATAAAAGCCGGGAGGCTAAGCAAGAATACGGAGCGAGGCAGGCCTGCCACCGGCGAACAGCGGCGGCAACAGGGCCACAATGACAATCTTACCGCGATTGTGACTTGTTGTATGTACGCAATGACACGCAGGCAAGCCCGAGAGCGGGCTGCGCCTTATAATCACCTTTTCAGCACGGCCCCTGCCCTCCCGCCCCACCATGCATACCGTTTCCATTATTCTCATCCTGGTCCTGACCGTCGTCCTGTGCGGCTTTGTCGCCCGTTCGCGCTGGGTCAAGCTGCCCTTGCCCCTGATCCAGATCGCCGGCGGCACGGGGCTGGCCATGTTCGGTGTGCAAGTACCGCTCGATCCCGACATCTTTTTCCTGCTCTTCATCCCGCCGCTGCTGTTTCTCGATGGCTGGCGCATTCCCAAGGGCGCCTTCTTTTCCGATGCCCGTTCGATCCTGATGCTGGCCATCGGCCTGGTGCTGTTTACCGTGCTGGGCATGGGCTTCTTCATCGACTGGCTGATCCCCAGCGTGCCGCTGGCCGTCGCCTTCGCGCTGGGCGCCATCCTGTCGCCGACGGACCCCGTGGCCGTCTCGGCCATTGCCGCCGGCAACCCCATCCCGCCACGCCTGATGCATATCCTGGAAGGCGAATCGCTGCTGAACGACGCGTCCGGTCTCGTCTGCTTCACGTTTGCCGTGGGCGCCATGATGACGGGCGGCTTCTCGATCGGCGCCGCCTCGCTGAGCTTTGTGCAGGAAGCGGGCGGCGGCATCATCATCGGCCTGGCCATTTCCTGGGGCGTGGGCCTGGCGAACAAATGGCTGGTGAGCAAGGTCGGCGAAGAGCCGGGCCTGCAAATCCTCATCAGCATCCTGATCCCGTTTGCCGCCTACCTGGGCGCCGAGCAAATCCACGGCTCCGGCATCCTGGCCGCCGCCACGGCGGGCGTGTCCATGCATTACGCCGACCTGATCGGCCGCCCCCTGGCCGCCACGCGCACCCAGCGCAAGGCCGTGTGGGATACGGTGCAACTGGTGCTCAATGGCGTGATCTTCGTCATGCTGGGCGCGCAGCTGCCCACCACCGTTGCCGGCTTGCCGGCCGCATCGGCCGAAGTGGGCGCCGGCAGCGCCTGGAAGCTGCCCCTGTTCGTGCTGGCCATCACGGTGGGCCTGACTTTCATGCGCTTTGTCTGGGTCTTCATTTCCATGAAGCTGACCTTGTTCAAGCACCACAAGAAGGTGGCGGGCGAATCGAAGGAAGCGGCCATGCTGGCGCGTCCCAGCCTGCGCCTGCTGATGGTGGCCTCGTTTGCGGGCGTACGCGGTGCGCTGACCCTGGCCGGCATCCTGACCCTGCCCTTGTTCTTGCCTGACGGTACGCGCTTCCCCGCGCGCGACCTGGTCATCTTCCTGGCCATGGGCGTGATTTTGCTGTCGCTGCTGCTGGCCAGCGTCACCCTGCCCCTGCTGACCAAGGGCCTGGTGTTCGCGCCGCCCGCGCGCCGCTCGACGGAAGAGCGCAACGCGCGGGCTGCCGCGGCCGAGGCAGCCATCGCGCGGCTGGAAAAAGTCTGCGCCGGCATTGACAAGGATAGCAAACAGCAAGTCATTACCGAGGCCGCCAACCGCCTGATCGAAGCCTACCGGCGCCGCCTCGCGTATGGCGAAAGCAGCAATGACGAGGCCACGCGCATGCAGGAGCTGGCCAAGGCCGAACGCGCACTGCGCCTGGAAGCGCTGAACGCGGAGCGCGATGAACTGTTCCGCCGGCGCATCTCGGGCGAACTCGATGACACAATTCACTTGCGCCTGTTGCGTGAAATCGACTTGCTGGAAGCGACATTGGAAGAATAGAGACAATAGAAACAATCCAAAGCGGTTTTGAGCAATGTTGACCAGCAATTCTCATGGTAAAGAATGCAAGTTTTAACATTGCTGTTTATAATGCAAGTTTATATCGCAATATGATTTACTTTCAGCACGCAGTTCCGTACAGTCTGTGTTGACGAGTAGCAATTTCTGACCTGCATAAAGACGCTCAAAACCGTGCTTTCCTTCCCTTGCCACTGGCAGCGCACCGCGCCGCCAGCCTTGCTTTCGGCCGTACTGCTGGCCTCGCTGCTCGCCTGTGGCCTGCTGGCGCCGGCGGCGTGGGCGCAAGGCGGCGCGGCGCCTGACACCAGGCGGCCGGCCGAAGTGGCGCAAGTCTTGTTCGGCATCATCAGCTATGTACGCTGGCCCGTGGCGCGTCCGGAAGTGCGCGTCTGCATGGTCGGCGCCACGCGCCATGGCGCGGCCATCGTCGACACGCCCGCCTCGAACGCGGGACAGCGCATCCGCGTGAAAGTCCAGCCGGCGGCCGGCGCCGCCGGGGAATGCGACGTCGTCTACATGGGCACGCTGCCCGAGAGCGAACGCGAGGTGCTGCTGACGCAAATCATCGGCAAACCCATCCTGTCGGTCAGCGAACCGGGCACCAGTTGTTCCGTCGGCATCATGTTCTGCCTGCGCCTGCTCGACGCGCAGATCGGCTTTGACGTCAACCTCGACGCCATCGCCCGCAGCGGCCTGCGCGTGCATCCGAACGCCTTGCAAATTGCACGTCGCAAGGGACCTCAGCCATGAATGCCCGGATCAGTGCCAAACTGGCCCGCAAGCCCCGTCCCACGCTCGACAGCGTGCTGCGGCGCGCCCACCTGAGCGTGTCGCTGATCGCCGTGCTGGCCGCCGGCCTGACCCTGACGGCCGTGGCCCTGCTGGCCTTGCGCGTGTATTCGGACCAGAACCTGCGCCTGGTGGCCCGCTCGATGAGCTACACGGTGGAAGCGGCTGTCGTCTTCGGCGACCCGATGGCCGCCAAGGAAGCGCTGGCCCTGATCGGCGTCAACGAAGACATCGACCAGGCACAGGTGAGCGATAAAAACGGCAATATGCTGGCGCGCTGGGAGCGCGGCGAACACGGCACGCGCTACTACATCGAGCGTACCTTGACGGGCTGGATGCTGCCGGACTCGCTGACGTTCCCCATCACCCACGATGAACAGGTGATCGGCAGCATCAAGCTGATCCCGCACAGCCGCAGCCTGCTGCCCTTCCTGCTCAGCGGCCTGTCCTGCCTGCTGGCCTGTTTGGCGCTGAGCCTGATCGTCGCCGTGCGCCTGTCGCGCCGCATGGAAACGGAAATCACGGCGCCGCTGCGCCACCTGGCCGAAACGGCGCACCGCGTGCGGCGCGACCGCTCGTTCGAGTTGCGCGTGCCGCCAGCCAATATTGCTGAATTGAATCAGATCAATGACGACTTCAACGCCCTGCTCGACGAACTGGAAGCATGGCAAAGCCATCTGCAGAAGGAAAACGCTTCGCTGTCGCACCGCGCCAACCACGACAGCCTGACGGGCCTGTCCAACCGCGCCTTCATGGAAGCGGAACTGGAGCGCGCCATCACGGAAGCGCGCATCGGCAACGGCAAGGTGGCCGTGCTCTTCCTCGACAGCGACCGTTTTAAATATATCAACGATACCTTTGGCCATGCCTCGGGCGACCGCGTGCTGGTGACGATCGCCGCGCGCATCAAGCAGCAATTGCGCGAAGGCGACCTGGTGGCGCGCCTGGGCGGCGACGAGTTCGCCATCTTGCTGCGGCCGCTGCGCAGCAGCGCCGACGCCATGCATATCGCCGACAACATCATCAGCGCCATGTCGCAAGCCATTGAGCTGCCAACTGGCAACAGCATCGTCACCTCGCTGACCATCGGCGTGGCCGTCTTCCCCGATCACGCCATCGACGCCGTCTCCCTCGTGGGCGCGGCGGACGAAGCCATGTACCGCGCCAAGCAGGCGCAGCGGGGCACGCGCCAGGTGGCGCACCAGCCGCAGACACACATTCACCCATGACCGCAAGGAGCATCACCATGCAATGCATTTACAAGCAGTTACGCCTCGGCCTCCTCGGCCTGTTCCTCGTCGGCCTGCTGGCCGCCTGCCAGAGCGCCCCTGAAAAGAAACCGCTGTTCAACGCCGATCAGGTCGCCACCTTGCAGGAACAAGGCTTCAAGCAGACCGACGAAGGCTGGGAGCTGAGCTTCACGGACAAGCTGCTGTTTGAGTTCGACGCCGCCAAGCTGACGCCGCCCAGCCGCAGCGCCATCCAGAAGATCAGCGCCGCCCTGCTGAAAGTGGGCATCACCCACATGCGCGTGGAAGGCCATACGGATAACGAGGGTACGGAAGCGTACAACAATAACCTGTCGCTGGCGCGCGCCAACGTGGTGGCCGATGCCATGAGCGCGACGGGCATTCCACGTAACAACATCGTCATCAAAGGCCTGGGCATGAGCAAGCCCGTGGCCTCGAATGCCACCAAGGCGGGCAAGGCGGAAAACCGCCGCGTCACCATCATCGTTTCGGCGCCATGAGCGCAGGCGCGCCTGCCGTGCGTTGGGTCGTGATGGGCGTGTCCGGCTGCGGCAAGAGCGCCGTCGGCGGCCTGCTGGCCGGCGCGCTGGGCGTGCCCTACGTGGAAGGCGACGACGTGCATCCGCCGGAAAACGTGGCCAAGATGGCGGCCGGCATCCCGCTTGAGGATGCGGACCGGGCCGGCTGGCTGGCGGCCTTGCGCGAACGCATCGCCACGGCCCGCGCGCAGGGCAGCGGCCTGGTGGTGTCCTGCTCGGCCCTGAAGCGCGCCTACCGCGACTTGCTGCGCGAGGGCGACCCCGCCCTGCGCTTCGCCCACCTGGACGGCCCCCGTGCCGTGCTCGAGCAGCGCATGCAGCGCCCCGGCCATTTCATGCCGCCCAGCCTGCTCGACAGCCAGCTGCGCACCCTGCAGCCATTGCAAGCCGACGAAGCCGGCATCGTGCTGGACATCCGCCAGCCGCTGCCCGCCCTGCTGGAACAGATCCTGCAAGCGCGCTGACTCGCCGCACGGGCCGCGCGCTGGACAGCCAGCGGCCCGCTGTGTAGACTGGCACGCACTTTTATGAGGGATCACATGAACACACCAACAACAAAACCCACGCCGGGTCCGGAGTTCTGGGAACGTGCCGACCAAATCATCGCCCTGGCCAACGAGCAGTGCGAGCAAAGCCGCGGCAACGAAGTGGCCACCTCGCTGCTGTACGCGGCGGCGCGCTTCAACGCCTTCCTCGTCGCCAGCAAAACCAACGATGTGGCCAAGATGCAGCAGGAAAAAGAGGATGCCGTGGCCTTCTTCACGGAACAGTACAAGCGCATGCTGACGGATAACTTCAACGACTACATCGCCAATTTCGACAAATACACGCAACCATCGTCGGCTCCCCAGGCCTGATGTCCGCCCGCGTCAGCGCGCCGCATGCCGCCAGCGTGCTGGCAGGCACGGTGCGCTACGCGCCGCTGCCATCGCTGTGGCTGGCAGCCATGCTGGCCGGCGCCGTGCTTGGCGCCACCCTCGCTTTCAGCTGGGGCGGGCTGGCACTCTTCATCATCAGCACCGCCATCGTCTTGCTGTTCGGCCATTCGCTGGGCAGCCACCGCAAGCTGATCCACGATAGCTTCCACTGCCCCCGCTGGCTTGAATATGTGCTCGTCTACCTGGGCGTGCTGGTGGGACTCAGCGGCCCGCTGGGCCTGCTGCGCCAGCATGAACTGCGCGACTACGCCCAGCGCCAGCCCGATTGCCACCGTTTCCTGCGCCACGGCGGCGGCTTCTGGCGCGATGCATGGTGGCAACTACACTGCCGTCTCGATCTGAACCAGCCGCCGCACATCGCCATCGAGCCGCGCATCGCGCACGACCACTTTTACCGCTTTTTGGAAGCCACCTGGATGCTGCAGCAACTGCCGTGGGCGCTGCTGTTCTACGCCTGGGGCGGCTGGGGCCTGGTTTGCTGGGGTGTCTGCGCGCGGGTCAGCGCCGGCGTGCTTGGGCACTGGCTGATCGGCTACTTTGCCCACAACCATGGCCAGCGGCACTATCACGTCGACGGCGCCGCCGTGCAGGGCCACAACATCCGCCTGACCTCGCTGCTGACCATGGGCGAATGCTGGCACAACAACCACCATGCCTATCCGGGCTCGGCCAGGCTGGGCTTGCGCCCCGGCGAATGGGACCCGGGCTGGTGGGCACTGCTGCTGTTGCGGCGCCTGGGCCTGGTGTCCAGGCTGCGCCTGCCGGCGGACCTGGCGCCGCGCCCTGAACTGCGCGCACGCCTGCCTGCAGATAGTTATTGACCAATCGTTCACCAATGCCTATAGTGGTGGCAGAGACGGGACATTCCGCCCCGCCGCACACCTTGCATCGCCACCATGGCCAGACCCCGCAACTTTGACGAAGCCACCGTGACCAGCCAGGCCGCCGCCGTCTTTGGCCGCCTGGGCTACAACGCCGCGTCGATCGATGACCTGGTCAAGGCCACCGGTTTGCTGCGCGGCAGCCTGTACAAGGCTTTCGGCTCCAAGCAGCACCTGTTCGAGCGCGTGCTGGCCCAAGCGCTGCAGCCGGGCTGGCCGGCGCGGCAAGAAGCCGTCGATTTGCTGATCATTGCATTGAAGGAACTGGCGCCCGCCGACGCCGCCATCACGGCCCTGTGCCGTGCGGCCGTGCTGGAAACGGGCGCCGCCACGGCCCGACTGCTGGGCGAACGCCTGCTGCACCCTCTGGATCCACCACCGAAGGAGACACCACCATGCCTGTCCTCGAATTGACTGACGAAGCACTGACCATCCGCCTGACCCTGTGGGAAAAGCTGGCGTCCTTCCAGGGCAATGTGCGCATTCCGCTGCGGCACGTGCGCGGCGCTACCGACGATGACGGTTTTCGCGGTACGGCCCTGGGCTTGCGCGCGCCGGGCACCGGCGTGCCTGGCGTCATTTCGGCCGGCACCTACCACAAGGGCGGCGACCGGCAGTTCGTCTTCATGACGCGCGGCACGCAGCCGCTGGTGATCGAATTGCAGGACGAAAAGTGGGCGCGCGTGATACTCGGCGTGCCGGACGCGCGTGCCATAGCCACGCGCATCAATGCGCTGGCCAAGGCTCCAGCCTGAGCTATCAGCCCGGCTCGCCCGCCAGGTAATTGTTTTTCACGCGCACGTAGTGTTCGGCAGAATAGCGCAGGTAGGCAATCTCGGCCTCCGTTAGCGCGCGTACCTTGGCGGCCGGGCGGCCCACGTACAGGTGGCCGCTTTCCAGCACCTTGCCCGGCGACACCAGGCTGCCCGCGCCCAGCATCACGTGCTTTTCCACCACCACGTCATCCATGACGATGCTGCCCATGCCGATCAGGCACTCGTCGCCGATGGTGCAGCCGTGCAATATCACGGAGTGGCCGATGGTCACGTATTTGCCGATGGTCAGGGGCGAACCGTCGGGCTTGGCGGCATTTTTGTGCGACACGTGGCCCATGGAAAAGTCCTGGATATTGCTGCCCTCGCCAATGACGATGCGGTTGACGTCGCCGCGCAGCACGCTGTTGCACCAGATGGAACAGTCGTCGCCGATCTGCACATCGCCAATCACTTGCGCCGTGTCATGCAGATAGACTCTATCGCCCAAGACGGGACGGGTATTCAGGTAGGAACTGACAGGCATCGTATTTTCACTTTCACTTCATTAAATTAATCCACGGGCATCATACCCAGCCCGCGGCCAGCGCAAAAATCGCCAGTCCATGCGCCAGGGACGCGCCCAGAAAGCCGGCACGGCAATATACCAGCCCCGCCACCACGCCTTCGATCACGGTAAACACGAGGATGGGCGCGCCCACCTGCGTGACAGTGGTGGCAAGGAAGGCGTGGCACAGGCCAAACAGCAGGCCCGACACCAGCGCCGCGCGCCAGGCCGGCAGCCAGGCGCGCAATTGCTGCTGCAGCAAGCCGCGAAACAGCAACTCCTCATAACAGTTCGCCGCCAGCGCAAAGCCCAGCAGCATGGGCAGCAAGGATGGCGCGACAGGCGCCAGGGAGGGCAAGCCGGCCAGCGCCTTCAAGCCGCTAGCCATCGCGACGATCACGCAAGCGCCCGCCACGCCCAGCAGCACGGACAATGCCGGCCGCATGCCCAGCCAGCGGATCTGGCGGCGCGCCTCGCTTTCCAGCCAGCAGGTGCCGACAAGCAGTCCCAGCGACATGATTCCCAGCGCCAGCAAGACCAGCGGCGGCGCCGTGAAGCGCAAGCCGCCCGCCGCCACCTGCCAGTAGCCATGCGCCGTCATGGCGTCGCGCGCCAGCACGAAAAACAAAATATGCACGAGCACGCGCAGCAACGGCACCGTACCGGGAACGGCCAGCAGCAAGGCGGCGCAAACCAGAAAGGCGGGCGTGATGGCCAGCAGGTACTGCGCCAGGGAAGTGAAGTCGGCCATCGCTCACATCGGGAAAAGACGGTGCCAACGGGCACGGGCGCGTTAATTGTATGCGGCGGCAGGCGACATGGGCAACCTGTCCCGCTATGCCGCCTTGCGCCAGCCATGCATCAGCCCATGTGCCGCCAAGCCTGCCGCCAGTCCCCACAGGGCGCCGCCCACGCCCAGCAGGGTCACGTTCGCGGCCGTCGCCAGGAAAGTAATCAAGGCCGTTTCGCGCGTGCGCACGTCCGCCATCGCCTGCGCCAGGCTGTTGCCGATGGCGCCCAGCAAGGCCAGGCCGGCCAGGGTCGTGATGAAGGTGCGCGGCAAGACCATGAACAGGCTGGCCAGGGTCACGCCGAAGACGCCCACGAGGATGTACAGCACGCCGCACGCCAGGCCGGCGACATAGCGCTTCGACGGGTCCGCATGCGCATCCTTGCCCGTGCAGATGGCGGCCGTGATGGCGGCCACGTTGAAAGCGTGCGCGCCGAACGGCGCCATGAGCAGCGAACCGAGCCCCGTCACCGTCACAATGGGATTGGCGCTGACGTTGTAGCCGTCGTTGCGCAGCACCAGCATGCCGGGCATGTATTGCCCCGTCAGGGTGATCAGGAACAGGGGCAGCGCCACGCCCAGCAGGGCCGCCACGGAAAAGCGCGGCATCTCGAACACGGGCGCGGCCAGGGCCAGTTCGATGCCTTGCGTAGCGATGCGCCCCTGCGCCAGCAGCAGGGCCAGGCCGATCAGCATGATGCCCACCACGGCATAGCGCGCCGTAAAGCGGCGCAGCACGGCATACGACAGCAGCAAGACCACCACCAGCACGGGATCGGCGCTGGCGCCGCCGAACGCGTTCACGCCGAACTGCAGCAGGATGCCGGCCAGCAGGCCGGCCGCGATGCCACCGGGGATCAGCCGCACAAGGCGCTCGAAGGCGCCGGACATGCCCAGCACAATGAAGGCGATGGCCGACATGACATAGGCGCCGATCACCTCGGCGTACGGCGTGTGCGGCATGACGGTGGCCAGGAAGGCCACGCCGGGCGTGGACCAGGCCGTGATGACGGGCGCGCGGTAGCGGTAGCTGAGCCAGATCCCCGTCACGCCCACGCCGATGCTCAGCGACCAGACCCAGGACGCCGTCTGCGCCGCGCTCAGCTGGGCCAGCTGCGCCGCCTGGAACACCAGCACGAAGGTGCCGCCATAGTTGACGAGCACGGAGATGCAGGCGGCGATGGACGGCGAGACCAGATCGCGCCAGCGCGGCCGGTTCGCCGTGGCGGCGTCTGTAGTGCTTGTATTGCCAGTTACCTTGATCGTCATGCGCATGCTCCCTGCCTTGAAAAAGGAGCATGGTAGCGCCGCGATGGACTGCCGTAGCAGGCCAATTTCAACAAGTACAGCAGACCACTTCAGTGCTATGAGCCGAGCGCGCGGGCCAGCCGGGCAATGCCGCTGCCGATTTCGTGCGGCGTCAAGGCCGCAAAACCCAGCAGCCAGCCGCCCCGGGCCGGCGCCGCCGCATACAGCCGGCTCAGGCCGGGCAGCACGATGCCCGCCTGCGCCGCCAGGCGGATCGTCTCCAGCTCGTCCCTGCCCTGGTGCAGCAGGCATGGCATCTGCAAGCCGCCCGGCGGCAGGTGCGCCGTCACGATGTGGGACAGGTGCCGCTGCACGGCCTGCGCCATCGCATCGCGGCGCACGGCGTAGATATTGCGCATGGCGCGCACATGGGCGGCGAAATGGCCGTCGGCGATGAAACGGGCCAGTGTCAATTGATCCAGCTGCGGCGTGTGGCCATCGAGGATGCTGCGCGCATGCGTCATCGCTTGCACCAGCGCGGGCGGCAGCACCATGTAGCCGATGCGCAAGCCCGGATACAGCGACTTGGCGAACGTGCCCAGGTAGATCGTGCGCTGGCGCGCATCGAGCCCCTGCACGCAGGCCGTCGGCAAGCCTGCGTAGTGAAACTGGCTGTCGTAATCATCCTCGATGATCCAGCCCTGGCGCTCGGCGGCCCAGGCGACCAGGTCCAGGCGGCGCTCGAGCGCCAGGGTGGCGCCCGTCGGATACTGATGCGACGGCGTGACGTATACCGTATTCGCCCCGCTTGTGTCGGCGCGCAGGCTGGCTGTGCACAGTCCCTGCGCATCGACGGGCACGGGCACCACGCGCAACTGCGCCATCTCGAACGCCTTGCGCGCGCCGAAATACCCGGGGTCTTCCATCAGGATGGGGCCATGCGCGTCGGCCAGCACCTGCGCGCACAGATATAAAGCCTGGCGCGTGCTGCTCAGGACCAGTACCTGCCCGGCCGTGGCCCGCGCGCCGCGCTCCAGGTTCACATAATCGGCAATCGCCTGGCGCAAAGGCTCGGCCCCTTGCGGGTCGCCGTGCAGCAGCACGCCGGCTGCGTGCCCGCTGGCGGCCTGGCGCCGCAGCCGCTCCCACACATCGTGGGGAAAAGCCCGCGTTTCAGGCAGGCCCGTGGCGAAGGCCTTGACGCTTTGCTGGTCAAGCACGCCGCCGCTGGCGAGGATCTGCGCGCCGCGCACGCTGAGCGCCACCGGCTGCGCCGATACGGGCGCCAGCCCATGCGAATGCTTGCCCAGCAGGCTCGCGCCTATCGTCGGCGAGACGAAACTGCCCGATCCCGTTTTCCGCCGCAGATAGCCGTCCAGGCGCAGCTGCGCATAAGCCTGCTCCACCGTGTCGCGCGACACGCCCAGCGATTGCGCCAGCGCGCGCGTGGCCGGCAGGCGCAGGCCGGGCGCCAGCACGCCATCGAGTATCAGCTGGCGCAATGCACGCTGCACGCGCACGCGCAAGTCGAGCGCCGCCAATCGCGGGTCGGCCAGGCGGATTTTCAGGGTCTCGAGTTCGAACTGCGGCGTCATGGGGCCCTGGCGCGGGCAGCATCCACGGCAGCGACGCTGCTGGCCTGCGAAAACCCATGCTGCTGCAGCACCGCCACCAGCTGTGCGCCGGGACAGCCAAGGCGCAGGTTTTCCGCCACCCAGTCCTGCCACTCGCGGCTGATGTCCGGCATGGGCTCTTCCTCCAGGGTGAGGCCGAGTATCCATTCGGCCAGCAAGCCGTTGATGCGCTTCGTGTCGATCAGGTGCTGCACCACCGCGTGGCCCGAATGGGGAAACGGGTGCAGGGTGCAGCGGCCAAAGGCGGCCAGACGCTGCGCGTGCATGGCGTCGAGATTGACCGATTCGCTGGCACTGGCGCCCGCGTTGGCTGCATCCGGCCGCGTGCCGAAGGCCAGGTGGATCTGCGTCTTGTCCGTCGCCCTGGCGCGGCACAGGGCCGCCAGGTCCGGGTAGCCCGAGGCCGGCGGATCCTGCGCCAGCGACTCCATCACGGACAGCCAGCGCAGTTCGTGGTACAGGCGCGCCTGCTCCACGTCGAGGAAGGACAGCGGGCCAAAGGCGATGATCTGCTCCACTTCCAGCAGCAAGCCAAACATGACGGCCGCATACGCGCCCATGGACTGGCCGATGGTGGTGGTCTGGCTGGGCGCGATGCGGCGCGCCAGTTCGCGCAGCGCTGGCGCCGATGCGTCCACATGGCTGCCCAGTCCAGCGATGCCGCGGTGGTACCAGGCATTGCCGGAATCGCGCACGAGGATCTTGTTCAGGTGCTGGCCGCTGGCCTGCTCCAGCTTGCGCAGGCGTCCGTAAAAATCGAAGGCGGGACGCGTGGTCCAGGAAACGAAGCCAAAGGCGATCACCAGCGGCGCGCCGGGCACGATGCGGTCCACCAGCACGTCGTCGCCACTGGTGGCGACCAGTCGGTTATCCAGCGCTTGCGCTTGCAGCATCGGCCCGGCTCCCAGGTAAAGGTGAAAACAGCAGAAAGCATGAGTTTAATGCCAGCACTGGCAAAATGGAAACAATTGCCGCTGCCGTACGCGGGCCGGCGCGAAAAACTGCTAGTCTGCTCGCATCCCCCTCACAGGAGCATCCCATGCCGCATCGCCTGACATACCTTCCCCTCGCCGCCGCCATCGCCCTGGCCGCCGGCTGCGCCGCTACCAGCGACAGCGCCAAGCCGAACGCCAGCCTGGCGCCGCAGGCCAGCCTGACGAATACCTACTGGAAGCTCACGCAGCTCGATGGCGCCGACGTGGCGATGGCGCCGCAGCAGGAGCGCGAAGTGCGCATTACCCTCACCAGCGACGGCAAGGTCACCGGTTTCACCGGCTGCAACCGCGTCATGGGCGGCTACACCCTGGCCGGCAAGACCTTGCGCTTCACCCAGCTGGCCAGCACGCGCATGGCCTGCCCGCCGCCATTGATGCAGCTGGAAAGCGCGGTATTGGCCAATTTGAACAGCGTGACGGGCTACCAGCTTGAAGGCGAGAAGCTGATCCTGCTCAAGGATGGTGCGCCCGTGGCCAGGTTTGAATCGGTGTATCTGTAGGCTGTCATCCGACAGCAGGTCAGATGACCTTGAAGATTTCCAGCCCCCGCTGATTACGCAGACAGTACACCTGCTCAGATTGAAATGAGACAACAAATTTGCAGAGGCTCGATTCGACCAGGCAGGCAACGACCTCGCGCAAGGTGCCGCTGCAGGCATCGTATTCATCGCTGTTGTAGCGGAAATTGATCCTGTATTCCACCCGCCAGTCCTGCGGCGACGGCAGAAATTCGGCGAGCACGCAGTCAGGGCTGGTGCTTCCCATATCTTTCTCGATGCTCCTGATGCGGACATAAAAACTCAGGCCCGACCGGGGGAACCAGCCATTGAAGCCCCTGTCGGTCGGTTTGAACTCCTGCGCCCCGCAGCGTGTCAGAACGCCGGTCAATACTTCCTGCTCCAGCTGCGCATCCGCTTCCAGCGAAAACTCGATTGCCACTGCCTGTCCTTGTCCGTATCAGTATCATGCCGGCCACAATGGCCAATGCGCTGAATGTAGCACAGCACGCATATTGCGCTTTCACTTTACAATGGACGCTTCAAAAAAGCCTCGACCCACCCGCCCGGAAGGAAGCCATGTCCGCACTGCCCTCGCCATCGTCTCCCCCCCTGCCATCGGCCGCCGGCCGCTACCGCGCTTTTCTGTTCGACATGGACGGCACCGTCATCAACTCCATCGCCGCCGCCGAACGCATCTGGGGTACGTGGGCGCAGCGCCAGGGCCTCGACGTGGCGGCATTCCTGCCCACCATCCACGGCGCGCGCTCGGTCGACACCATCGCCAAACTGCGCTTGCCCGGCGTCGACGCGCAGCGCGAGTCGCAGGGCATCACGGATGCGGAAATCATCGATGTGGCGGGAATCATTGAAATTGCGGGCGCACTGCGTTTTTTGACGTCGCTGCCGCCGGCGCAATGGGCCATCGTCACCTCGGCGCCGCGCGCGCTGGCGACAGCACGCCTGCAGGCGGCCGGCATGCCGATACCGGCCATCATGGTGACGGCCGAAGACGTCAAGGCCGGCAAGCCGAAACCCGATTGCTATCTGCTGGCGGCTGAAAAACTGGGCGTCGCACCAGGTGACTGCCTGGTGTTTGAAGACGCCTCGGTCGGCATCGAGGCCGGTGAGGCGGCCGGTGCGAAAGTCATGGTGGTCACGGCCACGCACGCGCATCCACTGGCCACGCGCCACCCGGCCATCGCCAGTTACGAGGGCATCGTGGCGACGGTCGACACGGACGGTTTCATCATTCTGGCCGAGACGGCTGCAGCACCCGCGACAAGATAGACTGTTCCAGCGCGGCGAAGGCCGCATGGCCGCGCTGGCGCGGGCGCGGCAAGTCCACCCGCACATCCAGCGTGATCCGCCCATCTTCGATCAGCAGCACCCGGTCGGCCAGGGCCACCGCCTCGGCCACGTCATGCGTCACCAGCACGGCCGTAAAGCCGCGCGCCAGCCATAGCGACTCGATCAGCTGCTGCATCTCGATGCGCGTCAGGGCGTCGAGCGCGCCCAGCGGCTCATCGAGCAGCAGCAATTGCGGTTCGTGCACGAGCGCGCGCGCCAGCGCCACGCGCTGCTTCTGGCCGCCCGACAGGGCCGCCGGCCAGTCGTCCGCACGCTCGGCCAGGCCCACCGTCCATAGCGAGGCGGCCGCCGCACCGATGGAGCGGGGCAAACCCAGGGCCACATTGTCGAGCACCGTCTTCCACGGCAGCAAGCGCGATTCCTGGAACATGATGCGGATATCGGGTGCGCCTATGCCCGTGCCGATCGTCAGCTTGCCGTCATCGATACTTTCCAGTCCCGCGATCGAACGCAGCAAGGTGCTCTTGCCGCAGCCGCTGCGCCCCACGATGGCGACAAACTCGCCCGCTTCCAGCTGCAGGTCGACGTTTTTCAACACGGGACGGCTGGTGTAGGATTTACTCAGCTTCGTCAGTTCCAGGGGCACGCCGCGCCGCGCCAGGGGCGCCGGTGGAGCGGACGGCGGCGTCCTGGCCTGCGGCGGCGCGCTGGCCGGGTCATACCGCATGAAGTGCGACAGGAAATCCGATTCGATCTGGATGGGGGCGAGCAGCATGGTGTCCTCTTTCGTCATTTCGTCACTATCGGTAGGCGGGATTCCAGCGCAGGCAGTGGCGTTCCAGCCGGCGCGAAAACAGATCCGCCAGCTTGCCCAGCAAGGCGTACAGCAGTATCCCCACCAGTACCACATCCGTTTGCAAAAACTCGCGTGCATTCATGGTCATGTAGCCGATGCCGGCCTGCGCCGAGATGGTTTCGGCGACGATCAGCAGCACCCACACGAGGCCCAGCGAAAAGCGCACGCCCACCAGAATGGAGGGCATGGCGGCGGGCAGGATCACGTCGCGGTACAGCGGCCAGCCGGACAGGCCATAGCTTTTCGCCATTTCGATCAAGCCCTGGTCGGCCGAGCGGATGCCGTGGAAGGTATTCAGGTAGACGGGAAAAAACACGCCGACGGCCAGCAGAAACAGCTTGGCCGTCTCGTCGATGCCGAACCACAGGATCACCAGCGGAATCAGCGCCAGGGCCGGGATGTTGCGCACCATCTGCAAGGTGGTGTCGAGCAGGGTTTCCGCATGCCGGAAGCTGCCCGTCAATAGCCCCAGCAGCAAGCCCAGTCCCGCGCCGATGGCGAAACCCACCGTGGCGCGCCACAAGCTCGTTTTCAGGTGCAGCCACAATTCGCCCGACGCGGCCAGCTGCCAGAAGGCTTTTGCCACGGCCCACGGCTCAGGCAGGATGCGGCTCGACAGCCAGCCCCACTGCGACGCCAGCTGCCAGGCCAGCAGCAGCGCCACCGGCAGGGCCCACGGCGCCAGAGCGTGACGTAGCGCAGGCCATGGCGTGCCGGGCGCGCGCTTGACGATGCCGGCCGCCATCTCAGGCCGCCTTTTTCTGCGGCGCCACCGGCACGATATTGCTGGCCATGATTTCGCCAAAAGGCCCGCTCAAGGACTGCTCACCCACGGCCTTGCCCTTGCCCAGCAGCGGGAACACCAGTTCGGCGAAGCGGTACGACTCTTCCAGGTGCGGGTAGCCGGAGAAAATGAAGGTGTCGATGCCCAGGTCCGCGTATTCCTGCATGCGCGCCACCACTGTCGGGCCATCGCCCACCAGGGCCGTGCCCGCGCCGCCGCGCACCAGGCCCACGCCGGCCCACAGGTTGGGCGACACTTCGAGCTTGTCGCGCTGCCCGCCATGCAGGGCCGCCATGCGCTGCTGGCCGACGGAATCCATCTTGCCGAACGCCGCCTGCGCCTTGGCGATGACTTCATCGTCCAGATGGCTGATCAGTTCATCGGCCGCGCGCCAGGCCGCCTCGTTGGTCTCGCGCACGATCACGTGCAGGCGGATGCCGAAGCGCACGGTACGGCCTCTTTTCGCGGCGCGCGCGCGGATGTCGGCGATTTTCTCGGCGACTGCGGCGGGCGGCTCGCCCCAGGTCAGATACACGTCCATCTGCTCGGCCGCCAGTGCATGCGCCGGCTCGGACGAGCCGCCGAAATACAGCGGCGGATACGGTTTCTGCACGGGTGGATACAGGGTTTTCGCGCCCTTGACCTGGATATGCTTGCCCTCGAAATCATAGCCGGCCGCGCCGCCCTCGCCCGCCAGGGTGGCGCGCCACACCTTGATGAATTCATCGGAAATTTCATAGCGCTTGGCGTGGTCGGCAAACAGGCCGTCCGCTTCCAGCTCGCCCTGGTCGCCGCCCGTGACGACATTGATCAACAGGCGCCCGTTCGACAGGCGGTCGAAGGTGGAGGCCATGCGCACGGCCAGGCCGGGCGTGGACAGGCTTGGACGGATGGCGACGAGGAATTTGAGTTTCTGCGTCACGCTGATGAGGGACGAGGCCACCACCCAGGCGTCTTCGCAGGAGCGGCCCGTGGGCAGCAGCACGCCGTCGTAGCCCAGCGTGTCGGCAGCCACGGCCACCTGGCGCAGGTAATCGGCATCGACGGGACGCGCGCCCTGCGAGGTGCCCAGGTAGCGGCTGTCGCCGTGGGTGGGGATGAACCAGAAGACATTCAATGACATGGTGTGTTTTCCTTATTTTGCGCTGGTGGCCAGCTGGCGCGCCGGCAGCAGCGCGTCCTTGACAACGATGGGTTTCGGGATCAGCTTCAGGCTGGAAAATGCGTCCGCCACCCTTTGCTGCGAGGCGATGACGTCGACCGACACGGGTTTCACGCCATACGCATAGCGCGAAGCGGCCAGCGCCACGACATCCTTGCCCAGCCCCGTCTGCGCCGACAAGATCGTCGCCACCTCTTCCGGGTTGTTGCGGCCCCAGTCATCGACCTTGGCCACTTCATCGAGCACGATGCGCAGGATCTCGGGATTTTTTTCCGCGTAGGTGCGCGACGCCAGATAAAACTGGTAGTTCGCCACCAGGCCCTTGCCATCGGCCAGCACGCGCGCGCCCAGCTGCTTTTCGGCGGCCGCCAGGAATGGGTCCCAGATGGCCCAGGCGTCCACGCTGCCCCGCTCGAAAGCGGCGCGCGCATCGGCAGGCGGCAGGAATACGGGCTGGATGTCGGCATACGCGACACCGGCCTTTTCCAGCGCCTTCAACAACAGGTAGTGCACGTTCGAACCCTTGTTCAGGGCAATCTTCTTGCCCTTCAAGTCGGCCAGGGTGCGCAGGCCGGAGCCCTTGGGCACGACGATGGCTTCGCTGGCCGGCGACGCCGGCTCATTGCCGACATACACCAGATTGGCGCCGGCCGCCTGGGCGAAGATCGGCGGCGCCTCGCCCACGGTGCCGAAATCGATGCTGCCCACGTTCAGGCCTTCCAGCAGCACGGGGCCGGCCGGGAACTCCGTCCATTTCACGCCCACGCCCTGTCCGGCCAGGCGTTTTTCCAGCGTGCCGCGCCCTTTCAGCAAGGTCAACGTGCCGTATTTCTGGTAGCCGATACGCACCTGCACCTGCACCTGCACCTCGCCCTTGGCTTGCGCCTGCGCCGCCACCGGCATGCCGGCCGCCATCACGCCGGCAGCGGCGGCAAACAGCAATCCCAGGGTGGTACGGCGCGAGAGGCGTTGTGCGTGGCGGTGTGTCATGGTGCTTCCTTTGGTCAGTGAGTAATCAGGCGGCTTGAAACTGGGGAGCGTAAGGCTGCTCTTGCAGCGAACGCAGGGGCACGGCGATATCGGCAGGCGCGGACGGAGGCCGTCCCTGCAGCAGGAACAGGCCGGACGACACGTCGTCGATGCCGGCCTGCACACGCGCGGCGATAGTCGCATCCAGGCTCAGGCCCCGCTCTTCGTGCCAGGCCAGCTGCTGCGCATTGGCGTAGATGCTGGTAAATACCTGCTTGGCGCCCAGCGCATGCAGCACGGGACGCAGCGCATAGTCGAGCGCCAGGGTATGCGCGTGGCCGCCGCCCGTGGCCAGCGGCAGCACCAGCTTGCCGGCCAGGCCGTCTTGCGGCAGCAGGTCGAGGAAGGCTTTCAGCAAACCCGTATACGAGGCCTTGTAGATGGGCGTGGCGATCACGATGGCATCCGCCTCGGCCACGGCGCGCACGGCGTGGGCAATCGCCACGTCGTCATGGTCGGCCTGCAGCAAGGCACGCGCCGGCAGGTCGCGCACATGCAGCTTGTCATAGCTGTGGCCCTGCAGCGCCAGCTGTTCGCCGATATGCAGCAGCAAGCGGCTGGAACTCGATGGGAGTTGCGGGCTACCGCCCAATAACAAGATGCTCATGTGATGCCCGTCCTGTGCGTGATGGTTGAAATTGGTGTGAATTGGCGACTCGGATGCTTGCAGCCTATCGCCATCAGCGGGCGTGTAAAACGAATGCTTTCGCGCTTCGATATGCGTTTTTTGACTATCCAGGCCTGACGCCCCGTAGGCCATCGCACCTTCAGCCGCGCGGCTTTTTTCGCATATCCATGTGCGGTTTTCTTCGTGTACGGCGCGCAGCTGGCGGTGCACTATCGGCTGCATCGCCTTAACGGAATGTCACCCATGTCTAGCGCTTTTTTGCACACCGCCCGCCTCCAGGCTCCACCACCCGAGCCACTGCAGGACGCCATCCACGTCGCCACCAGGCTGGCCGCGCGCCTGGCCGAAACGGCCAATGCCCGCGACCGGGCCGGCGGCCACGCGGCGCAGGAGCGCGAATGGCTGCGCGAATCGGGCCTGCTGACCCTGTCGATTCCCGTGGAATTCGGCGGCCAGGGCGCTTCCTGGCCCCTCGTCTACCAGGTGATCCGCATCCTGGCGCGCGCCGACAGTGCGCTGGCGCATGTCTTCGGTTTCCACCATTTGCAGCTGGCCGGCCTGCAGCTGTATGGCAGCGCGCAGCAGCAGCGCCGCCTGCTTTCCCTCACCGTCGACGAGCGCCTGTTCTGGGGCAATGCCCTGAACCCGCTCGACAAGAGAGTCACGGCCACCGATAGCGAAGAAGGCTATATCCTCGATGGCATCAAGAGTTTTTCCTCAGGCTCGGTCGGTTCCGACTGGCTGACCGTCTCCGCCTGGCACGCGCCCACGCAGACGGCGCTGATTGCCGCCCTGCCCACGCGCCAGGATGGCGTGCGCGTGCAGGCGGACTGGGATGCCTTCGGCCAGCGCCAGACGGACAGCGGCAACGTGCATTTCCATGGCGTCGTCCTGCCGCGCGAACTGGTACTGCAGGCGCCCGCGCAAGCGGCCACTCCGCAAGCCACCGTGCGCTCGCAGATCGCCCAGCTGATCATGAGCAACCTGTATCTGGGCATCGCCGAAGGCGCGTTCGAGGCGGCACGCGCATATACGGCCGAGCAGGCGAAAGCCTGGTTCGCCTCGGGCGTGGCGCAGGCCACGGACGACCCGCTGGTACAGCACCGCTATGGCCAGCTGTGGCTCTTGCTGCGCCCCGCGCAGGCGCTGGCCGACGCGGCGGCGCAGGAACTGGAAAGCGTGTTCCGCAAGGGTCCGCTGGTGACAGCCCAAGAACGTGGCTTGCTGGCCGTCTCCGTGGCCGAAGCCAAGTGCCTGGCGCACAAGGCGGGACTGGAGATCAGCAGCCAGATGTTCGAACTGACGGGCGCCCGTTCCACCTCGGCCCAGTATGGCTACGACCGCTTTTGGCGCAACGTGCGCGTGCATACCCTGCACGACCCCATCGACTACAAACTGCGCGACCTGGGACGCTTTGCCTTGACCGGCACGGTGCCCGAGCCGACGGCGTATTCCTGATTCACCCACCAAGGAGCCACCATGACCATCGCCCGCCGCAGCATCTTCCTCACCGTCCTGTCACTCGCCCTGGCCAGCGGTTTCGTCCACGCCAAGGACCCGAAAGACATCACCATCGGCACCAGCGCCGGGCCGTATGCGGACCAGATCAAGCTGGGCATCAAGCCCATCCTGGAAAAGCAGGGCTACAAGGTCAAGCTGGTGGAATTCAATGACTACATCCAGCCGAACTTCGCGCTGGCCGAAGGGTCGCTCGATGCCAACGTCTTCCAGCACATCGTCTATTTGAAAAAATTCGCGCAGGAGCACAAGCTGGCGCTGACGGACCTGATCACGATCCCCACGGCGCCGATCGCCATCTACAGCAAGAAGCACAAGACCCTGGACGCTGTGAAGGAAGGCACGACGGTGGGCTTGCCGAACGACCCGACCAACCAGGCGCGCGCGCTGGTGCTGCTCGACCAGCTGGGCTGGATCAAGCTGCGCGCCAGTTTTGATCCCGTGCGCGCGTCGGAAAAGGATATCGCCGTCAACACGAAAAAAATCAGGCTGTTGCCGCTGGAGGCGGCGCAACTGCCACGCTCCCTGGGCGACACCGACTACTCCTTCATCAACGGCAATTACGCGCTGGCGTCGGGATTGAAACTGACGGACGCGCTGGTGGCCGAGAAAATCTCGCCCAACTACATCAACCTGGTGGCCATCCGCGCGGCCGACAAGGACAAGCAGTTCGCCAAGGACCTGGCGGCCGCCTACCGCTCGCGCGAATTCCTCGACATCACGAATAAACACTTTGCCGGCTATTCGAAACCCGACTACCAGCAAGCGTTGCAGACGGCGGCCAACTCGGTGACCAAATAAGCCATGGCAAAGACAATACGCTTCAACGCCTTCGAGATGAACACGGTGGGCCACCAGTCGCCGGGGCTGTGGACGCATGCGCGCGACCGCAGCCACCGCTATACCGACCCCGAACACTGGACGGAACTGGCGCGGCTGCTGGAAGCGGGCCTGTTCGACGCGGTGTTCCTGGCCGACGTGCTGGGCGTATACGACGTGTACCGCGGCAGCCTGGATGCGGCGCTGGAACACGGCGTGCAGGTGCCGCTGAACGATCCGCTGGCCCTCGTGCCCATCATGGCGCAGGCGACCACGCACCTGGGTTTCGGCGTCACCTGCGCCCTCACCTATGAACACCCGTACACGTTCGCGCGGCGCATCTCCACGCTCGATCACCTGACAGGCGGGCGCATCGGCTGGAATATCGTCACCGGCTATTTAGACAGCGCGGCGCGCAACCTGGGCTTGCGCCAGCAGCTGGGCCACGACGAGCGCTACGATCTGGCCGACGAATACCTTGATGTCGTCTACAAGCTGTGGGAAAAAAGCTGGGACGACGACGCCGTCGTCAACGACAAGGCGCGCGGCATCTATGCCGATCCGGCCAAGGTGCATCCGATCAACCATGCCGGGCGCCACTACCAGGTGCCCGGCATCCATTTGTGCGAGCCGTCGCCGCAGCGCACGCCGCTGCTGTACCAGGCGGGCACCTCGCCGCGCGGCACGCGCTTCGCGGCGCGCCACGCGGAAGCCACCTTTGTCAGTGGCCCCAGCAAGACGGTGGTGAAACGCTATGCGGACGACCTGCGCGCCGCCGTGCGGCAAGGCGGGCGCGATGGCGACACGCTGCTGATCTACGCGCAGGCGCTGGTCATCACGGGCGCCACGGAAGAAGAAGCGCGCGCCAAACACGCCGACTACCTGCGCCATGTGAACATCGAGGCGGCGCTGGTGCTGCTGTCGGGGTGGACGGGCGTCGATTTCAGCCGCTACCCGCTCGACGCCACCATCGATTACATCGATTCCGCGGCCGGCCGTTCGGCGCTGGCCTCGTTCAGCCAGGCCGACCCTGAGCGGAAATGGACGGTGCGCGAAGCAGCCGAATACATCGGCCTGGGCGGGCGCGGTCCCGTCATCGTCGGTGATGCGCGCCAGGTGGCCGACCAGCTGGAAAGCTGGCTCGATGAAACAGGCATCGACGGTTTCAACCTGGCCTTTGCCGTGGCCCACGACAGCATAGCCGACGTGGTCGCCCACATCGTGCCGGAACTGCAGCGACGCGGCCGCTACCGCACGCACTATGTGGAAGGCAGCCTGCGCCACAAGGTCTTCGGCCACGGACCGCGCCTGCCTGCCGATCACGCGGGACGCCTGGTCAGCATCGCGCCCGCCGCCGACGCCCTGGCAGCGGCCTGACATATCCAATTCCCCATTCAAGGACACCATGAAACGCAGAACCATCTTGCAACTGGCCGCCAGCGGCACCGCCATCAGCGCCTTGCCCGGCATCACCCGCGCGGCCACACCGGCGCCGCTGAAGGAGCTGCGCCTCGACTACGCCTATTATTCACCGGCCAGCCTGGTGCTGCGCCGTTTCGGCTGGCTGGAAGAAGCCTTCAAGCCTGACGGCACCAGCATCAAGTGGGTACTCAGCGCTGGCAGCAACCGCGCGCTTGAATACCTGAACGCCAACAGCATCGACATCGGTTCGAGCGCCGGCCTGGCCGCCCTGCTGGCGCGCGCCAACGGCAACCCTGTCCGCGCGCCGTATATTTTTTCGCGTCCCGAGTGGACGGCGCTGGTGGTGCGCAAGGATAGCCCCATCCGCAGTCTCGCCGATTTGAAAGGCAAGAAGGTGGCCGCCACCAAGGGCACCGACCCGTATCTGTTCCTGCTGCGCGCACTCAAGACGGCAGGCCTGAAACGCGGCGACATCGAGCACGTCAGCCTGCAGCACGCCGATGGCCGCGCGGCGCTGGAGCAAGGCAAGGTCGATGCATGGGCCGGCCTCGATCCGCACATGGCCGCCAGCGAACTGGAGGCCGGTTCGCGCCTGATCTACCGCAACGTGGCCTTCAACACCTATGGCTTCCTGAACGTGCGCGAGGACTTCCTGGCCAGCCGTCCGGCCGAAGTGGGCAAGGTAATACAGGCCTATGAACGGGCAAGGACCTGGATACGCGCCCATCCGGCCGAGGCAGCGAAAATCCTCTCGGAAGAAGCCAAGGTCAGCCTGCCTGTGGCGCTGCTGCAGGTAAAACTGCGTAGCGACTTCAGCAATCCGCAGCCGTCGACCGAACATGTGAAAGCCTTGCTGGTGGCCGCGCCCATCCTCGTCGATGAAGCGCTGGTCAAGCCGGGCGCCGACCTGCATCGCGCCATCGCGGACCTGGTCGACACACGCTTCGCCCAGCCTTACATCGCCAAGGCATAAGCGACCATGGCCAGAGACACGCTCACCGCGCCGACGCAATCGAGCCACGCCGGCGTGCAGCGCAAGCCGCATTTCCCCCGCCTGCCACGCGCGGCATGGGGGCTGCTGCTGCCCGCGCTGGTCTTGATCGCGGCGGAACTTGGCGTGCGCACGGGCGCCATTCCCGCCAACCTGCTGCCCGCGCCCAGCGACATCGCCGCCACCATCGCCGCGCTGGCGCACCAGGGCCTGGCCGGCCATGTGCTGGCCAGTACGGTGCGCGTGGCCATCGGCTTTACGGGCGGCGCCCTGCTGGCCGTCGTGCTGGGGGCGGCCGTGGGCTTGAACAGCAAGGCCGAGGCGCTGCTCGCCCCCACGTTCCAGGCCCTGCGCGCGATTCCCTCGCTGGCCTGGGTGCCCCTGCTGCTGCTGTGGCTAGGCATCGACGAAGCGCCCAAACTGGTCTTGATCGGCATTGGCGCCTTCTTCCCCGTCTACATGGGCGTGGCGTCCGGCATTCGCGATGTCGACCGCAAGCTGATCGACGCGGCGCGCATGTACCGCCTGAGCCGTGCCGCACTGGCCCGGCGCGTGCTGTTGCCGGCCGCGCTGCCGGCCATCTTCACGGGGCTGCGCAATGGCTTGAGCCTGGCCTGGATGTTCATGGTGGCGGCCGAGCTGATCGCCGCCAGCCAGGGACTCGGCTATCTGCTCAGCGACGGACGCGAAACGAGCCGCGCCGACATCGTGCTGGCCGCCATCGTGCTGCTGGCCGTGC
>RCUS01000230.1_pt1 | contig 41350 bp, 36 predicted proteins | sample 2166221 | NCBI WGS metagenome assembly RCUS01 (sample SAMN09932758, study PRJNA488358) | compost metagenome | isolation source: compost soil in cyclohexanecarboxylic | place: Germany: Experimental Botanical Garden
TGACGACGATCTTCACATCCCGGATGTCCTTGTTCACAACCTTCAGCGCATTCAGCATGCCCGCCAGCACTACAATAGCCGTTCCGTGCTGGTCATCGTGGAAGACCGGGATGTCTAGTTCCTCCTGCAGCCGGTGTTCGATCTCAAAGCAGCGCGGCGACGAAATATCCTCCAGATTAATGCCGCCAAATGTCGGCGCCAGCGCCTTGACGACCGCAATAATCTCTTCCGTATTCTTCGTATCGAGACAGATCGGCACGGCATCCACATCGGCGAACTGCTTGAACAGCGCCGCCTTCCCCTCCATGACCGGCATGGCCGCCCGCGGACCGATGTCTCCGAGTCCCAGCACCGCTGTACCGTCACTGATTACCGCCACCGTGTTCTTTTTGATCGTGAGCTCGTAAGCCTTCTCTTCATCGGAAGCAATCGCCTGACAGACCTTGGCTACCCCAGGCGTGTAGACCTTGGCCAGATCCTCCATCGTTTCGATCGGATGCTTTAGCGTGGTCTCCAGCTTCCCGCCCTGATGAAGCCGCATGATTTCTTCCAGATTACTCATTAAATTCCCTCCCGTTAATTGGCCCGCCTGTCAGGTCTTGTCCATCTATTCCCGTTCGGATGAATCATCACCCGGGACTGATATTTATTCAGGATTCTGCATTTCTTAATTCAAACATATTGCCGGGCTCCTTACTGCCACATGTGTCACATTTCCCGTGCAAAAAATCCTTTCAACTCAAGAGAAATTTCGTGATTCATCACGTTTCCCCAGGTATACGAAAAATTGACTCACAGCTTACATAGCTTGCCCGTTAACTGCGTTTGTTCATCCGAACAAGCAGCGTTTCCAACAGACCCTAATGTATCAGATTGCAAGGGTTTTGAAAATATCAGGAAGCGAAATTTTCACCATTTCACCAATAATAAAAAAACTGTTGCATTACTTGCCAGATATATGATAAGATATTTTTTGTTGCAGGACGGTAGCTCAGCGGGAGAGCACTATCTTGACAGGGTAGGGGTCATGGGTTCGATCCCCATCCGTCCTATATGATGTACCTCGAAGAAATCCTTATTTTATAAGGGTTTTTTCTTTTTGTATCCAATTAAGTTCTTAGTGACTCAATAAAAACCAGAGCTGTTGGGAACGGAATTTTTTCTACATAAAAACCGCAAGGAGCCTCTCCAATAAACGGCGAATGTTTCAATAGTTGAAAAGATTATAAAGAGGATAGGTTCCATGGACACCACGACACCGCCTAACATAATTTTCATCCAACTCAATTATATATCTCAAGTCCCAAATTCGTGCACAAAAGATTGCTCCAACCATTACATCAGGCGGTGCCAGGAGCAGCGTTAACACCGCCCCTTCACCTTCGCTAATGCTGCGACGGACTATACCAATGCAACTCCACTGATAACTAATGTGATCGATTTAGCATGTCGGTTCCTCCTTCAGAGGGGGCGCGCCACTCTCCTTTTCGGAAGCATTTCTTTCACTTCCTGTAGATAATATTCACTATATGTATTTGTTGTCAAACATAATATTTGACTTCCTGTATTTTTTAGTATTTGTATATAAACCACAGGAGGGTGAACACAATGCCGTTCTCATACAAGCCACTAATGGTCTTATTAGCGAAAAACGAAATGAACAAGCAGGATCTTCGCCAAGCTTTAGGGTTTGGCCCATCAACCATTGCTAAAATGGGCAAAGGAGAATACGTATCATTAGAAGTAATTGATAAGATATGTACTCACTTTGACGTACAACCAAATGACGTAATCGAACATGTACAGTCATCACCCAATGATTAATTTGGGTGTTTTTTTATTTTTCCCCAAAATATCCATAGTAAATTTTACCTACGTCTGCTAAACTATATTTCATTGATTATTCATACTATGGGGGGATATGGGGATTTATGAAGAAGAAGTCGATTTTTAAGAGATGGTGGTTCTGGGTAGTTGCGGTTATCGTATTTTTCATCGTAGTTGGAAGCTTGGGGAATAGCGATGAGCCGACGAAGGCCGATACTGCTTCCGTCGCTGAAGCAACTGCTACTGCTCAAACTGCGGTGGCAGAGTCGGCGGCGCCGGCAGCAGCCGAGGCGAGCGCAGCGCCAGCAGTGGCGCCTGCAACTTCTGAGCCAACTGCATCGCCGGTCGTAGCGGAAAAAAGTGTTCCTAGGGAATATGCTGCAGCATTAACAAAAGCGGAAATGTATGCAGAAGCTATGTACATGTCCAAAAAAGGCATTTACGAACAGTTGACTTCTGAATATGGAGAGAATTTCCCCAAAGAAGCCGCTAAATATGCTATTGATAACGTTGTGGTTGATTGGAAAGAAAATGCATTGAAAAAGGCGCAAACGTATGCAGAGTCAATGAGTATGTCAAATTCGGCTATTTACGATCAGCTAACTTCCGAGTACGGGGAAAAATTCACTAAGGAAGAAGCGCAATATGCGGTGGATCATTTAAAATAGCACAAAAAGACAAAGCCCCTGTCATCCTTCCACTTGGCCAGCAGGGGCTTATATTATGATGTTACCGCGATCATCGTAACTCCTCCCGGTTATCCTTCATGATCCGTCTCTTATGCTTAGGCAGTATCATCCGGCTACTCTCCCCATAGGCCTATGTAGATCTCGCGATCCCAAGCCATGCACAAGCCTCAGCTACCGTCACTTCTTCCCGAATGGACCCGATTCAGGCAACGACGACCCCTGGTCCCCCCTCCTTTCCAACTCCTTGTACTTTTTTAGTAGGTCTAATTACTGCTTCAGGAATCAGTTGCTTTTTTTAAACAATTAGCACACGAAAAGTCCCATCAGATGAAGAAAACCGTATATCGTCAATGGCTTGATTGGTGAAAAGGTGAGAACTCAACCATGAATTAATCCCCTTCCCAGATAATCTTTGTTAGAATTACCTTTCAACATTAAGAAAACATTCTCCTATTTAAATAAAAAAGAGCAGCTCGGAAGTGACTCAATAATTTACAGGACATTCTGTATAAATTTCTGAGCAACACCTTAGGCATTTGCAGTTTCCATCCACAAATGTACACATACATTAGTGTAGAAAGTTTGCAAAGGAGGAATATGAATGGGCGAATGTGCAGGATTTACTTCCACTACCGTCATTCTGGTACTCTACATTCTCTTGGTCATTGTCTTGAGAACGTTCTAAGCTTCATGGACCCTGAGTACGGGAGCCTGTCACTCTGTAGGTTCTCGTACTCAGGTGTACAGCAAATTAATTACTAGCAGTTCGTAGAGTACAAGGGTAAAAACCATTTTGTTCCCAGAAGTGCTATCATCTCTTCACGGAAAAAAGAGCCACCGTATTGGACCGTATTGGCGACCCTTTTAAAATCCCCTGGGTTTGGGAGTATGGATATGGTATCGCTTTGTAGATGGGCCTCTAGTCGACAATCCCTTCCTTGAGCTCCTTGTACGATACATAACGGGTGGAATACCGAATTTGGTGGATGATGCGCTTCTGGATCTCGGTCTTGGGGTAACTCGCATCCATCGCCTCTGAATATCCATTCAGAAACTTTCTTCATAAGAACTCCCCATTAAAAAGGCTTCTGCCCGAAAAGCCTTTAATTAAAATGCTCCCGGGCAGAATATGTTGTGTTAAACAAAGATAAGGCTTAACCTCTGCTGATTTGCTTAATTCCCAGCTCAATTCGGTAAATTAAATCGGCTTCGGCTACTGAGACTGCCCATGCAATGTATCCATCCGGTCGAATCAACGCCGTGTGCACATCTTCCCAGTCTTTGACTTGATCAGTCAATGTTGCGCTTGCGAATTTGAAATGCTGGTGCTGCAGATTATTTACGATGGTTTCTGTGACATTATCCGAAGCTAGGTTCAATAATACATATTTACCTTCATGGAAAAGCTCATAGCTACTGAAGACATCGCCATTCTGCGATCGCAATTTAATCTCTGCAAGCCGGCGGCCATTTAGTAGATGTGACGAAACATTCTCTCGCACGTTGTATTGAACATCCACCGCCGCAATTTGACTGGCTAAGCGATAGTTTGCATCAGGGCTTAGCAACAAATCCGAAATCATACTGCGGAGGTGGATTGCTGTAGGCGAAAAATCGGTGCCAAACAATAGAGTTTGTACCTTGGTATTTCGAAGCAGCGTCGTATTAACGGGGAATCGTTCCGCATGGTAACTGTCCAGCAAGTCCTCGGGAGCCCAACCCTTCACTTCGGCAGCAAGTTTCCATCCAAGATTCATAGCTTCCTGCAAGCCCACATTCATTCCCTGTCCGCCGGCTGGGAAATGAATATGAGCAGCGTCCCCCGCAAGGAACAGTCTTCCTTCCCTATAGCGCTCCGCTTGACGGGTTGCATTACCGAAACGAGTCATCCAGTAGGGATCGGAAATTCCGTAGTCATCCCCTAACATGCGGATCATTCCCGAGCGTAATTCTTCCAAAGTAACGGGCTCATCCTTCGATATTGATTTTCTTTCCGGATCGATAAAGACGACACGGTGCAACTCCTTCGAGACAGGGACAATCATAATCATTCCTTTTTCATTAAAGCTGGAAACGACGGTGGTTTTCGGCGGACTTTTAAATACGACATCCCCTTGAACCGCAGTAAGTGTTGCATCCGTGCCGTTGAACGCAATGTTAGCCTGCTTTCGTACAACACTGCCTGCTCCGTCGGCGCCAATCGCATAAGCTGCCGTTAATGTAATTTGTCCGCTAGCTCCGGAAGCAATCACCTCGACACAATCAGAGCTCTGAGTCACCGATAATACATCTATTCCGCGGCGAATATCGGCGCCAAGCTCCTTCGCTCTCTGCTCCAGCACCTTCTCCGTTTCTGACTGGGCGATAAACAAGGAATAATTAGAGGATGAGTCGATGACTGTAAAGTCCAGCCGAGTTTCCAAGCCTGCAAAGTGGCCTGTAGGCAGCGTTTTTCCAATCTTCAACAATTCCGATTTCAATCCACGCAAATCCAAAATCTCTAATGTACGGGGATGGATACTAAGCGCTCGCGAGTAAGGCGTAGTGGCTTCCAGCTTTTCCAAGACGCAAACCTTAACATCAGCCAATGCGAGTTCCCCAGCCAACATCATTCCGACCGGTCCTCCGCCGACTACAATAACGTCATAATCCATCCTTATTTACTCCTCTCTTAGTTAGAAACGGTGACGATCGCATCGACTTCAACTAACCATTCCTCAAAGCCAAGCGCCTGAACGCCTATAAAAGTACTTGCAGTAAGCGGCCACTGGTCGCCGAATACTTCAAAGCCGGCTTTAAAGATCGAATCAACCAACTCTGGCCTATGGTTAACGACATGAATTTTCATTTGAACAATATTCTCTGGCCCAGCTGCAATAGCTTCCAATGCGAGCTTTAAGTTAATAAACACTTGTCTTGCCTGCAGCCCGTAGTCCCCTTCACCGATAAGCTCTCCCTTTTCATTTAACGCGACTTGCCCGGAAATAAAGGCTAACGCAGACACGGGAGCGACGACGATTTGAGAAATCAAACTTGTTACTGTACTCGTTAGAGTATCGGGATTTATTTTCTTCATATGAAATCCTCCAATTTGATTTGTCACAGATTAAAAGCTGTCCCTTGAGAACGAGAGAGTATGTTAGAGCGCATGTCCCGAAGAACCCACGTTAAGGAATCATCGGGGATCAGATACCCCCCCACTCCGTCTGTAAACAAGATGTCAAAAATGCGACGGCAAGCAGCATCCAATGCCTCATTGCTTGTATCTCCCTCTATGGGCGACGGAAGGAGAATCGTAATGGTATCCGGTTCTTGGGGGATGATTTCAACTTGAAACTGCCCCTCGGGCACCGTGCCTGATCCAAAATACTCATTGAGCCCTGCTTTTGGATCAAGAATTAAGCGTTGGCGGGCAGCTTGATTTCGTTGAAGCAATCGATAATGACCGGTAAAGATATCATGTTGATCCATTAGGGGTTATTCCTCCTGAAGCTTTGTCGCATCGCCAAGAGCTGCACTTTCAGTTTCTGAGGCATGATCCAGACAAACAGTTCGGCGCTCTGCCACAGATCCATTTGATTAATGACGCTATCGGCTTGGTCCGGCTCCTCTGAATACGGCGGTATGACGTAGTAAAGGGTATCTCTCCTTTGCCGCCGGATGTCGAGCTTAACACCTTCGGGCACTTCTACTCCTATTTGCGCAAGCGCCTGGTGCGGGTTTCTTTCAATCAATTCGGCAAACAAGGGGTCTCTCCAAGCGAGTTCGGTAATTTTCCGTTCAAGACTGCTATTCATGGTTTTTATTGTCCCTCTCCGACTAATGTTGTTAGCTATTTTGAATAGCCTCGTAACCGATAATGTTTGGCTTCGATTCGCCGATTACTCTAACGGGCTCATGAACAGATTTATCGAAATTTAAGCTTAAGAAGCCGGGAGTGGAGTAATGCCCCGCATGATCGATCAGGAATTTGCCGGGAATGATCTGTTTGAGATCAATGTCCGCATACACAATACCTTCCTCATCATGCTCTAGCGTATTGCTGATAACATGACCGTTCGGTGCAATGATCTTCGCAAAGCCATATCCAATCTTCATATAATTTTTTTGGTACTCGGTTTCTCCGAGCATATCTTTCATTTCTTCTGTCCAAATCTGGGAGGCCAGCAGACAGAAGGTTTGATTGGATATCGCGTAGTACTTCGTTGCGGTTTCGCATACCTCGATGCTGAACAAATGGCCGTCATATGGCAAGCCCGTTGGCCAGGATGCGACATGCACCTGTTCATTCAAGGAAGCCATTGCCGAGATGTTCAGAGGAATGAGATGCTCCCAGCATTGCAGCCCGCCGAGATTGCCATACTCCGTCCCGAACACGGGCATCATGCTTCCATCGCCGTCACCCCAGATCATCTTCTCCGCATTCGTTGCTTTTAATTTACGGTGTTTGCCGATCAAGTCGCCATTGGGATTAAACCATAGTTGCGTCAGATATAAGGAACCGCGGTCTTTTTCGGTAACCGAGACACAGAAATAAACTTTGTTGCGTTTGGCGGCTTCGGATAATTTCCGAATAGAATTGCTCGGAATTTCAACGGAGTTCTCGTACAACCTAATGTAGTGCTTCATTCCATAGTCCGCATTGCCAAGCCATATCCACCAAGGGTATCCCGGTACGAACGCTTCCGGAAAAGCAATGACCTTAGCGCCGTTAGCTGCTGCCTCATCCACGAGCCTGCATGTTTTGTCAATCGTAGCATCCAGATCCAAATAGACGGCGGCAGCCTGAACAGCAGCGGCTTTGAAGTTTTGATTCATGATTGAACAACTCCTTATTCATTTATTGGTATGAGTTCACCATTAGTGTATACTATTCACCTATAGTGATTTGAGCTTAGTATAATTTAGCTTTCTTTCTTGTGCAAGGAAAATTTCCAAAAGCAGAAACAGCTATGCCGTACTATGAATAAAAAAAAGACACTGCAGTCGATTTGACCGCAGTGTCTTTTGCACACTATGACAGTTGATTGGTTATTTGATTGGCTTTCTCCTTGAGCTTGAGGACATTTATGGAGGATGGACTAGTATCGATTTCGCCTGTAAACCCGATGAGACAAAGTGCGGCAACCATCTTTCCCGTATAGTCAAAAATCGGACTTGCTACCGACATGCTCCCAGGTATTCCGGCAAAGAGCGTATTGCGAAAGGAAACTCCTTCTTCCCGAATTGCCTGTAATTCCTGCTCCACCACTTGCTCGTCAAGTTGATAGATGTCGATCTCCCTTTGTATCAATGACTGAACCTGCGAGGACGGAAGAAAAGCGGCAAAACACTTACCAAGGGCTGTCATCAATAACGGAAAGCGATATCCAGCTTGAATCTCGACCTGTATCGGTTTATCGCTTCGTTCGTATTCTGCAATTATCGGCCCTCCCTCGCTCCAAATCGCAAGCGCTACGGAGTGATTGATCTGCTTGCTAAATTCGCGGATATGCGGTTTGGCGATCTTGGCAACATCGAATTGTTGAAGCGCGACCAAACCCAATTCAATTAGCGCTGGCCCCATTGCGTAAGTCGAGTCTTTTTTATTCTGAATAAGCGCGCCAACTCTTATAAAACTAACCAAGTATTTATGAATTTTATTCTTCGGCATTTCCATTCTTTTGGACAATTCCGATACGGACAAAGGAGTTTTTGCCTCTTTAAAACAATTCAGTATGGAAAAAGCGGTCTCAAGCGATTGAATACCCTGAGATGAGGAACTTAAATGAGTTGCAGCTTCCAGCTCTTTCATGAATTCACCCTGCCTAAAAGTAGTGTTCTAGCTCATTCATTTGTTGATGTTGTTTTAATAGTAATGGATATGATTTTTCTTCGCAAGGAAGGGACAGGGCCGTTTATTTAGGCCTTTTGCAGAAGACCACCCTTTTCTTTTTTGTAAATTAAGTTGACACACACGCTGAAAATAGTTGCAAAAATGATAAACGCCTATATAATAATGTTAAAAACATTCACATATAGTGTATATGTACACTAATAGTGAACAAAAACAGGAGGGCAAACGTACTATGTTTGACAATGCAGAAATTTTAAACAATCCATCGATTGTACTCATTCATGGTTCTTGGTTAGGGGGATGGAGCTGGAGAGAAGTCGCCGGACACTTAGCCGCTCAAGGGTATCATGTTCTGACTCCGACTTTAACAGGGCTTGGCGAACGTAATCATCTGCTGACTGGAGACATTAATTTATCCGTCCACATCGAGGATATTGTTAATCTAATCTTGTACGAAAACATTACAAATGTTGTGCTGGTCGGACACAGTTATGGAGCTATGGTTGCTGCAGGAGCCGCAGACCGTTTGTTCGGTCGAGTACGTTGTGATATCGTTATCGTAGACGGCTTTGTTACCGAACCCGGTGAGTCTATTGTAGATCATTATCCGGATGTGTACGCTCTCATGCAGAATTTCTTATCACCGAACAGCTCCTTGATTGAACCGCCGCCTGTAGAGACATTTGGATTAAACGATGCCGAAATCTCTGCAGCCATTACTCCCTTCCTAACCAAAATGCCTCTTGCCACGCATACGGAGAAGCTCAACTTCTCTTTAGAAAAGCAAGCACAAATGTCCCGTTCCTACATTTGTTGCAAGGAATTTCCTATGTTTCATCAAACGGCATCCGCCGCAGCCAAAGAGGGGTGGCATTCCTTCGAAATTAATGCCGGCCACCTGGCTCCAATTACTCATCCGAAACAAATTGCCGAATTGATCAATGCAGCAATCCAATCCTCACATTAATTTTCTTTGGAGAAATACTGGCGCTTAACGATATGGATAGAGATGTTGAAGCAGCCCTGGCCGGGATTGACGTAGTAAGGTTTGCCATATGCCGATTGGGCGATTTCCACCTCTTGAAGAGGGACACCGTACTCGTCCTGCGCCATCTTCCGGGCGAGCAGAACGCCGATCAGCTAACGGTCGCGGTCTTCCTGTCTCCAATACTTCAGAATCCGAGTCTGCACCGGAAGCGGTACCAGCCGAAGCGCATCACGGACGTCCGATTCATTCAGTCGGCCGGCGATGATCACCGCTCTCACCCGCATCATCTGCTCTCCTCTGCCCGTTCCCAGGCGAGCATCCCGGCTCGCAATTTTCCGTGAGCGAGATCAATGCCCGGTCTGTGGCTTCCGTGAAAATCGCTTCCTCCCGTTATTCGCAGCCCGTTCTCTTTGGCCAATCGGAGACAATAGGCTGCCCAATCGTCCGTATGCTCGGAGTGATAGCATTCGATACCGTCCAGCCCATACCGGATAAGCTCGGCCAGTACAGGCTTTAGCTCCTCCATGCTCTTGTTGAGACGCACCGGGTGCGCAAGAACCGCAATGCCGCCCGCCGCCTTAATCAGATTAATGCAATCCGCCGGCGGCCATTTATACGTCTTGATGTACGCCGGCCGGCCTTGTCCCAGATAACTCCCGACAGCATCCCTCCGGTCCTTCGCGTATCCGAGCTTAATCAAGGCGTGAATGATGCTGTTTATGTCAATCACGCCCTTTGAGTTAAGCAACTCCTCATATGGAACGGGCATGCCCAGCTTCTTCAATGTCCTCAGCAGCCGGATCGTCTCCTGCGTGCGATGCTTCCTGATCTCTTCCATATACCGAATCAGATGCTCGGAATTGATGTCGATGAAGTAACCGAGAATATGCATCTCTTCCTCATAGTCCGCGCTCAGCTCGATTCCCGGGATGACTCTTACCCCGCAGCGCCCGCCTTCTTCCATCCCTTCCCTTACGCCCGCAATCGTATCATGATCCGTGATCGCAATGGTCCCCACATGGCGGGATCGGGCGCAATGAATAATTTCCGATGGAGACATGGACCCGTCCGAGTAGTGGGTATGCACATGCAGATCAATATACTCGCCCAAGCGAGGACGCCCCCTTTCCATAAACAGTCTCCAAGCTATGCCCAAGCGGTTGTCGATTTACGCATATTGCTCTTTGAACAATTCATCATACGCTTCATTGCGGTCCAGCAGCTCGGTATGATGTCCGTTTGCCGCGATTCTTCCATCCTTCAGAACAATGACCCGGTCGGCCAGCAGCAGCGACGACAACCGGTGGGCAATCAGAATGATCGTCTTGTCGCCAGTTGCGTTCCGGATCACATCATGGATCATTCGTTCGGATTCATGGTCGAGCGAGGAGGTCGCCTCGTCCAGAATCCATATGTTCGCTCTGCTCAGGAACACCCGGGCAATGGCAAGACGCTGCCTTTGTCCGCCCGACAGCTTCACGCCTCTCTCTCCGATGATCGTTTCATATTGATCCGGAAGAGTGTCAATGAACTCGTCGATATGGGCCTTCCGGCAAGCCTCCACAATTTCTTCATCGGTCGCCCGGCTTCTCGCCAGCTTCAGATTATCCTTGATCGACATGTTGAACAGAATGCTGTCCTGCATCACCGCACCGACATTCCGGTGGAGCAGCGGCTCATGCAAGCTATCGATGTCGGTATGGTCATACAGGATTTGCCCCGCCCGGCACCGTTCGATTCCGAGCAGCAATTTGGCAAGCGTGGTTTTGCCCGCGCCGCTCTTGCCGACAATGGCGACCTTCTCGCCGGGAGTGATCGTTAACGAGACATCCTCCAGAATATGGCGAGTGCCGTTCTCATACCCGAATGTAACATTCTTGAGCCTAACTTCTCCCTGAAACGGGGTTTGCGCCAATTGACCGGCCCGTTCTCCCCGTCCTCCCCGTTCTGCGTGTACTTCCCGTTCTGCGTGTACTTCCCGTTCTGGCTGTTCTGACTGCTCTCCCTGTTCTGCCTGCTCGCCTTCCTTGTCATGAATGACATCGAATATCCGATGAAACAGCGGCTTGTCGTTATTCAGGCTAATATTGCACTCATTGACCCTATTGACGCTTTCATAGAATCCTGAATAGAATTTCATGAAGATCAGCAAGCTGCCGATTGTAAAATCGCCGTTCATTACCAGAAGGCTGCCCGCCAGATACAGCGCGAACTTCATTATAAATTCATCCTTGATCGCCGGCAGAATCAAATCGTGGAGCAGCCAATAGTTAATCCACCGTGCATCGAGAATCCCGCTTCTGTGATGATATTGAGTGAAGATTCTCCGTTCCCTGTTCTCAATGCAGAGCGCCTTGACCTCCTTCCAGCCTTGAAGACTGCTCAGCATCCAGTCATCCTTCCTCGCCCAGACCTCCCTCCGCTGCTCGTTGAGCGCGTTCTCGTTCCTGCCCAGCACATGGCCGATGAAGAAGGTAACGGGTACCATAATGACGGAGAACAGAGCCAGCTTCCAACTGAGATACAGCAACACGCCGCCGTAGGAGACAATAATCAGCAAGTTGATGATATAGCTGTACGTTTGCTGATTGATGAACTCTTCGATTTTGTTCGTGTCGTCGTCCATCCGCATCTTCAGATCGCCGACCTGATACCGGTTGTATCTCGTCAGCGGCATCTTCAGATAATTGCTCCAGATTCTGAGCCGCATATTGAAAACAAGCTTGTTCAAAAAACGGTTCGAGGCGTAATTCCCGGCCGTCTTCATGCCCGAGGTGATGAGGTACACCGCCGCATATCCAGCAACCACGTACCAGAGCGCATGCACCTCCCGGTTCAGGATCACGTCGTCGACCAGTATTTTATAGAACACCGGTGTCAGCATCCCTGCGAACATCAGCACCAGACTGGATATGAACAAGATGGCAAAGTACCTCTCCAGCCCTCTGGCAAACGGAATAATCCGCTTGAGAATCGCGAATCTCTCTTTCATTATGCCTGACACCTTTACGCCCCCTGTCCGATATATTGAGATTTGAACAGCTTTTGATAATGGGCGCAGGTCTCAAGCAATTCCGCATGGTTGGCGCACGACACAATCTCGCCCTCATGCAGTACCGCAACCTTGTCGCTCTTGAGAATCGTCGTCAGCCGATGGGCGATGGTGATGGTCGTTCTGCCCCGGCTGACCGCATCCCATGCTTGATGAACGGACTTCTCTGTTTCGAAATCCAGTGCCGAGGTCGCTTCGTCGAAGACGAGAATCCGGGGGTCCTTGAGATAAATCCGGGCAATGCCCAGCCGCTGCTTCTGTCCTCCGGATAAGTCGATTCCACCATGGCCGACAATCGTATCCAGACCTGCGGGAAGCTGCCGGATGAACCCGCCGATATCCGCCTTGTCGCACGCCTCTATAATCTCCGCGTCCGTACAATGCCGGTTGCCGAGCGAGAGATTGCTGCGGATGCTCTCATTAAATAACAGCGTCTCCTGCTGGACAATTCCGATATTCTTGCGAATCGACTTCAGCGTGCAGCGGCCAATATCGCTCCCGTCCACCAGAATCTCCCCGGAGCCGGCCGAATACAGCCGGAGCAGCAAATTCATCAGCGTCGTCTTGCCCGACCCGCTCGCACCCACGATCGACAGATGCTGGCCCTCCTGGATATCCAGATTGATATTCTTCAATACGGGGTCCCGGTCATTGTACGAGAAGGACACATTCCGAAACCGGATATTTCCTTGCGGCACCAGCAGGGGCCTGTTGGCTTCATCATTCTTCTCCGTATCCACTTCAAGCAGCTCGCACACCCGGTCCACGGCCGCTTGTCTAAGCTGCCTGTCCACATTGTTGTTCACCAGGTCGGCCAACTTGAGATTCGCCGTCGCGAAATATTCCGCCATGGCAATGAAGGCTCCTAGCGTGATTTCACCCCGCAGCACAAGAAACCCGGACAGGATGTATAGGCTCAAATTCGAGAGAAGCGCAATGCCTTCAATGAACAGAGTCGCCTTGAGCTGAATGATCGACGTTTTAATTTTAATCAGAACCATCTCTTTGTAATGCCGGACAAAAGCAACCTTCGAATTCCGCTCCGCCGCCAGCAGCCGGATCTCCCGCAGCCCCTTCAGCCATTCCACCATCCAGCTGATGTAACCGCCGTATGCGGCCCGCGCTTCCGCCGAACGCTTCCTGGCTCTGCCTCCAAAATGCAGGGACAACAGCGTCGAGAGCGGAATGACGACCAGCATAAGCATGGCGGCCTTCCAGCTGTAGATCCAGACGAAGATCAGGGCCAGCGCAACCTGGACAATGCCGTTGAAGAAATGGAACATATTCCGCTGGATAATATTCATGAACTCCGAAGCATCATGGACATTCCGTGATATCAGATCGCCGGTCTTGGCTTCCGAGAGAAATGACGCCTTCGCGTAAGTAATCTGGTCAAACAGCTTCAGCTTGATATCGAAAATAAACCGGGACATCAAATATTGCCATATATTCGGATGTATCGTATACAGAACGCTCATGAACGCGATGCATATCCCGAACACGAGCGCAATTCTCCAGAAGAACTCGATGTTCCTGTAGTAGACGACCTCATCGACCAAGAGACCGATAATCAGCGGCGTAAGCATCGCGAGCAAAGCCTCGATCGCCAGACACAGGTACAGAGAGACGAAGCTGAACTTATATTTTCGGGCAAATCCCCAAATCACCCTCAGTTGGTCCCGGTTACGCATCTGCGCCATATCACTTTTCCCCCTTCGCCATCAGACGGTCCAGCAGTCTCTCTTCACCAGTAGCAAGCTCCACCGTTACCGCATCACCGTTACCCCCGCGATCGGCGTCCGCCACATCCCCGGATCGGGTCTCAAGCACAACAACGTTCCGGCCCTCCGTCTTCACAACGTCTATGATTTCGGCCTGATACACTGCCCGATTCTTGTCATAATACCAGTAAGCCCGGTCATGAAGACCGACCTCCACGCTCTCGCGTCCGTCAATCGCGGCTTGCACCCGAATGATCCCGTTCTTGCCGGAGACGAGCTCCCCCTTGTGGGAAGAATAGACCTCCATAGTCGAGACGACGGCCAGGTTATACAGAATCGCGAATATCACCGCAGACAGGGCGATTACAAGGATGGGCGTTCTGACGCAGAGATTCATATACAAATGGACCAAACTGGCTTTCCTTGCCGACAACAGGCTCTCCTCCTAACTTTTTTGTGAATTCATTCACATGAATTGCTCTGCCAATACTTGCGTGGTCAGAATCCCCATGAACCGCATAATATCCTTCTCGTTGACACGCTCTTTGCTCGACAGGAACGCGATGTATTTGCCGGCGGACTCCGGATCGAAGATGCCGAACCTCCTGATCGTGTCCGGCTCCAGAACATATCGGATATATTCGTCATTCAGCAGCCGCGCAAGGTCAACCGGCGCCCGGTAAGGGAACTTGGTCCGGTTAATGATCTCCCCGGGAACGTATTTCCGGGCCAGCTTCTTCAGAATATACTTCTCGTCAAGACCTTTCAGCTTCAGCGAATCCGGCAAGTCCATTGCATAATCCAGCATATCGCTGTCCAGGAACGGGTATCGGCATTCCACCCCGGCGGCCATCGCGACCCGGTCTCCCTGGGAGGACAACAAATAATTCGGGAGGAAAATAAGCAACTCCAGAAATTGCGCCCTTCGGATCGGCGTCCATTCCGCAAATCCCGGCGGAAGAAAGCCTTCCACATCCTGAAACTTCCCGCCTTGGGCCATCTCATACCGGTAATCCGCCGAGAAGAGACGCAGACTGCTGTCGAACAACCGCCATCGCGATACATGCGAACCCAGAACGGAATCCGCGGACGAGCTGCCATAGTACATGGCCAGGCTCCGGACAGGCTGGTCGTTCAGCCCGTTCACGAACTGATTCACTCTCTTGTACAACGCGCTTCGGAAGTTCGAATCCGGGTTGCGGCTGACGAACGTCCGGATCTTCACTTCACGGAACAGATCGTAACCGCCGAACAGCTCGTCCGAGCCTTCCCCCGACAGTACCACCTTTCTGCCCCGGCTGCCCACCAGCCGCGCCAGCACGAACATGGGGAATGCCCCGGTGCGCACGAGCGGCGTCTCCGTATGACGGACCGTCTCCCGGATGACCCCGGGCAGATCGTCCATGGAATAACGGACTTCATGATGATTCGTCTCAAGCGTATCCAGCATCGCCCTCTGATATCGCGATTCGTCGAAATGACGATCCTCGAACGTGAGAGAGAAGGTGTCGGGCCTGCGGCTCAAGCGTCTCGATGCGATGGCGAGAATCAGGCTCGAATCGAGGCCTCCGCTTAAATAGAAGGAAACCGGCACATCGGACAACAAGCGCCGCTCAATCGCCTGAGTCAGCCTGACATCCAGTTCCTCTATGTAATCCTCAAGACTGCAGGTCTCCTTCGTGCAGCCGGCCGGATACGTGAACGACCAATACGGCGCAATCCGCACCTCCCCCTTCTGACAGACCAGCATCGAACCGGGAGGGACGGAAGAGATATGCTCGAACACACTCGTATCGCCTAGAGTGGACCAGTACGTGAATACTTGCCTCATCGCCCTGGAAGAGATGACCGGCTTCACGAATCCGCTCTTCAGAATCGCTTTGCATTCCGAGGCGAAGCAGAGCCTGTTCCCTTCCCGCGCGTAATAGAGGGGCTTCTCGCCCATTCTGTCCCTCGCCAGAATCAGGGTGCTCTGTCTCCGGTCCCAGATTGCGATGGCGAACTGTCCGTTCAGCCGGCCGAACATATCAAGACCGTATTCTTCGTACATATGCGGCAATATAGCGGTATCGGAATCGTTCGGGATGGCATGTCCGCGCCTCTTCAGCATGTCCCTCAGCGCTAAATAATTGAAGATTTCGCCGTTAAATATCACAATTACGGACCCATCCTCATTCGCAACCGGCTGCTTGCCGTGTTCAGGGTCCAGGATGCTCAGCCGGACATGGCCCAGGCCAATCTGACCGTCATGGAAGAAGCCGATATCATCCGGTCCGCGGTGCCCGAGACTCTCCGTCATCACATGCAACGTCGTTGCGTCTACTCCACTGGCATTGAATATACCGGCAATTCCGCACATAATCCCTTGTCTCCGTTACTGGTAGTTTGGATGAACCTCAGAGTTTCTTAATTCGCTTCGCTTGATCTTACCGTTTGCGGTGCGCGGCAGCGAACCGATGAACCGGTAGGCATGGGGTCTTTTATACGGAGGCAAAATCTTTCGCACAGCTCGGTCGATTCTGTTCTCGTCGCAGTTCTCGTCCTGACGGACCACATAAGCTACAATTTGTTTCTCTTGATGAATCTCCGATTCGACGACCGCGCACTCCAATACGCCTTCACATTGATTGATCGCCGTCTCCACTTCGAGGGGACTGATTCGGTGGCCCAAATATTTGATGATGTCATTCTTTCTTCCTTTCATATACAGGAACCCTTCGGAATCGGCTGTTGCGAGATCCCCGGTGTGCAGCCACCCGTCCCTGACCGCCGCCTCCGTCTCGATCCGGTTGTTCCAGTACCCCTTCATAATATTGGGGCCGGAAGCGATAATCTCGCCAATCTCGCCGGGCCGGACCTCCATCCCGTCATCGTTCACCACCCGAAGCTCGACTCCGGGAATCGCTCTTCCGATCGAGCCTCTCTTCAGCGGCAGCAAGGGTGGCTCCAGATAGCTTAATCTCGCCGCAGCCTCGGTCTGGCCGTACATCATATAGATGCTGAGACCGGGCGCCAGAGCGCTCAATCTGTCCACATCCTCGGCAGAGCAGGCTTCCCCCGCAACAGTCAGATACTTGAGTCCGGCAAAATCAAGATCGGATACCGTATCCTGCTTCAGAAGAAGATGCAGATACGAGCCGACAGTCGAGAATCCGCTCATGTTCCCGTCCCGCAGTCTCTCCAGAATCTTCACCGGAAAAGCCGCCCGGTTGTCCAGGTATAACGTCCCGCCCGCCTTCGTCTGCGTCAGAATCAGAGAATTGCCGTAAGCATAGTAGAAAGGAATGGCAACCAGCAGTGAGTCTTCCGGCTGTATGGGGAGATAAGCCAGTATCGATTCCGTATTGGCCTCCAGGTTGCGGTGCGTCAGCATGACGCCCTTCGGGTTTCGGGTTGTGCCCGAGGTGTACAGAATTAGCGCCACCCGTTCAGGCTCGGCGGAAGGAAGACCTGCCGCAGCCGGCATATGCGTTTGCGCTGCGGTTGCAGCCTTCACCCATTCGTCAACCGGCAAGACCACCGCATGCCGTTCGCTTGCCGGTCCGCTCACTCTTCCCGCGCTTCTTGCATGAGTGAGAATCGCCTTGGGGGCTACATCATCCAGAATGAACCGCAGATGCTCGCCGCTAGCGGCGGGGCTGACCGGAACGGCGATCGCCCCGGCGCGCAGCACCGCAAAGTAGGCGATGATGTACTCGGCCGAATTGTCCATCCATAGCAAGACTCTGTCGTCTTCACCGATCCCGAGCCGGGCCAGATGGCCAGCCAGGCCGGTTGCCAGATCGAACACCTCCCGATAACTCCAGCTGCGATGATGCTCTTCGATATAGGTGCGGTCCGGTTGCCCGCTTGCGCGATCCGCCAAGAACGCAAAAATTGTACCCATCTCCATCCCCCGGCGTTTTCAATTTGGATTGCATGCTTGCCCGATTACCTGCTTCACCTCACCAATGATGCGCTCATCTCCCGGCTTCATCAGCCTGCGCATCCCTTCCTCCCGGGTCATCGACCCGCTTCGGACGAGAGCCGCGATCTCCAGACTGTACGGATTGAATCCGTATCGCTTCATATGGATATCGTTCGCGTAAGCATTGAGAAGACAATTGGTGCTGTTCGTGTCCGTATCCTCGGGCTTCCTCCACCCGATCGTCCGGATTGTATCCAGTATAAGTTCCTCGTCGTACAGACCGAAGACAAGCGGATAAATCTGGGCGGGAATATCCGCTTGTCTCTCTTCCATCCAGTCGTCATCAATGAAATATTTGCCCATCCCAAGCCCGAAGAGGCGGACAAGCGGCTCCTTGATCTGCCTTTGATTCGCCAGAATCATGCTGCGGTCCAGCCGGACAACCGATGATTTCGGGAGAACTTGCCCGGGAGTCCAGCCGAAGGAAATATACGGAATCCGCCTTAGCATCGCTTCCTTGTAGATGGCCGATTTAATCAGACCGATGCATGCCGTGCAGATCGAGCTTGCCCGTTCCAGTGCTTTCCCGGGGAAAATATCCAGCTTGCCCGCCGCGTCGAACACCTTGGCCAAGTTGGCGAATGACGGCTTGATGACGAGATGATCGACATCAAGAGCCGTTGTCGCCGCATGCATGTTCCGGCGGCATTGGTCGTTCAGAAACCCGTTGTCGAATGTGACCGCCAGCACCGAGAATCCATATTGCTTGCGCAGCATATGGAGCGCATACGTGCTGTCCTTGCCTCCGCTGTACGCAAGCAGAACCTGGTAGTCGCGATCCCTGAAGGAATCGGCGGCCTCTGCAAGCAGACGGCTCTTTCGCGCGTAATCGGGCGATGTAGCGCCGTGATTCGCGCTATTCTCCCGCTCGCAGTAATTGCACACGCCTTCCTCATTGATCCGGACAGAGGCGATGTTATCGTTCAGCACGCATCTTTTGCATACATTCATCCGATCACCCCCGGTCCCGGTGTTGTTTGCCCCAGACAAACGCGGCGATGCAGCGGAGGGAATCAAGATTCTCTGGAATAATCTCCGAATCCAGCACCTCCACGTCGAAGTGGCTCTCGATCATGGATACCAGCTCCATAATTCCTGTTGAATCCAGAATTCCGAGTTCCAGAAACGACGAATCCGGGTCCAGATCTTCCTCGGCGTAGCCGAACAATACATGATTGAGCAAATGGCCTTTCACAGTCAGCATAATTTCATTCTGTTCTTCGGTAAGAATTGTCACCGCGAACCACCTCCGCACACTTCAATACAAACAGATACCGACACTCCGCCGCGGTTATACCCGTTAACGATGAAATGATCGCCCGGACGGATGCACACCTTCTCCCTGTCTCCGTATCCCACGTTCAGGGCGATTCTGCGATCGGGCTCATACGTATGCCGATTGACCGGCAGCCGCTCCCCGGTCAGTGCGAGAACGGAGACGATGCCAAGCAGCCCCGCCGCGGAAGAGGTTTCGCCGAAATAAGATTTTGGAGCATACACCGGGGTATCCGGTCCGCAAACTGCCTCAATGGCGGCTGCCTCCAGCCAATCCGCCGTCATAGTCCCGTTGGCGTTGGCTGCGACAAAGGACAGGCCGCCTGGACGGATTCCGCTTCGCTCAATCGCGGCTCTCATCGCCTCTTCAATTGCGCGCGCCCGGCTCCGGCCGGAAGCTGAAGTCGCCATTCCGATCCCTTTCACCACTCCGTACACCCGCTTGCCGCCGCGAAGCGCCGTTTCTTCCTTCTCCATTCGGACAAACGCCGCCGCCTCGCCCCACACCGCATGCTTGCGTTCCTGATCGAACGGTCCCCTCCAGCGCGCGGGCTCCGGTCCAGTCCCGAGGAGACCGAGACTATGAAGCTGTCCGATCAGTTCATCCGATATGCCGTCCGCCCCGCCCGCAATCACATATTCCGACTGGCCGGACTCCATGAACCGGATGCCCTGCCAGAGCGTCATCAGTCCAGACTCGGACGACCCGGCCAGATGATTCGAGACGCCTTTAAGCCGAAGCTCCGTGGCGGTTATGGAATTGGGCATATTGCAGATCGAATGCATGAAATAGAGCGGGCTTGCGAACCTCGATTTCCTCAGCGTCTTGAGCTGATGCAAGTACCGGGAGGCGGAATCCAGACAGCCGAACTGGGAGGCGGTAAGAAGACCTCTTCCGGCCGCATCGACATCGGCATCATCCTCCTCCAGTTCCAGCTCCGAATGTCCTATGGCCTGCCTTGCCGCACAGGCGCATAGCTGGCTTACCCGATCGGCATACGTCTTCAACTGAAATCCCAGCTTGTAGAAATCGAATCCCGTTGCCTTCGCGACGGGGTATGCGCTCTCCCCGCGGTGCTCAACCGCAAAGCCGGTTTTGTCCCCGCTGAAGCCGCTTCTCATCTCGCTCATATCGTTGCCCATGGACGATACTTGGCCGAGGCCCGTAATGACATACCTATGCTTCATCGCAAGCCCCGCCCTTCTCGAAGACGATACAGACATTCGTCCCGCCGAAGCCGATGGAGTTCGACATGGCGAACCGAAGGTCCGCATCGACATATCCGTTCGTGCAGTAATTCAGATCACAATCCGGATCGGCATCCGTATAGTTGGCGGTTGCATGAACCCGACCGTGGACCAGCGCCAGAACCGCGATAACCGATTCTATGACCCCGGCGGCGCCCAGCGTATGCCCGATGATGGACTTGGAGGAATTAATCAGCAGCTTGCCGGCATGTCCGCCGAACACCTTCCGGATGATCCTCGTCTCTAGCTCGTCATTCAGCGGCGTGCCCGAACCGTGGGCATTGATGTACCCGACTTGGTCCGGGTCTATGCCGGACATCGCAATGGCCGACCTCATGGCCTTCTCTAGCGCGGCGCCTTCCGGATCGGGAGCGGAAATATTGTAAGCGTCGCTGCGGATTCCATAACCTGCGACAGAGGCATAGACAACCGCGCTTCTTCTCTCGGCCCATTCCCTGCTCTCCAGCACCAGAACCCCGACGCCGTCCGCCAGCTCGGTGCCGGACCGGTTCAAGGCGAACGGTTGTATCCGGTCCTTCGACAACGCGCCGATCACGCGCATGCCATTCTCGGGAATTACAGTCCGCACATCATACCCGCACACAATGACCAGCCCGGATTCGCCCGCCTCGATCAGTTGGCAGGCCAGCACTTCCGCGCTGGCACCGGAAGAGCACGCCGTGGAAGCGTTAAGCGAGACCCCATTGATCGCAAGCTCTGCCGTCAGTCTGTGAATCGCGGAATTGCACGCCCATAACAGGCTGCCGCTCCGGCCGCCCTGCTCCCATTGCCCCGTCTCGAAGAAGTTGGAGCCGAATATGAGGCTTACCCTTGACCCGCTTGCAGTCAGCGAGACTACGTCCTGCCGCGTCCATCCGGCAAGCTCCAGGGCTCCAAGCACGCAGTCACGGATGAGGTCAGCGACCCCGGATGGATTCCCGTAATCGTACTCCAGCGTGTTCCAGCCGCGTTCCGGGCCGGAGGTGCAGCCGGCTCCGGCTCTCAGAGAGGCTACATTGGCTTCCAGGGAATGGCCTGCCACCGTACACAGGTCATATCCGGTAATTACCGCTCCCGCTCCTGTCTCCATGGCTAGACCCCTACTTCTTCATCAAGGGCCCGAAGCAGATCCGAGACCACCTCATACCGGGACAGGTCCAGCGCCTCATCGTCCAGTTCAATATCCAGCTCCTGCTCGAGCTTCACTACAATTTCAATGAACGTAATGGAATTAATCCCTGCATCTCCAATCGGAGTTCCGGGTCCCAATTCATCCAACGCGATGCCGCTTGCTTCGCTGATTATAGCCATAATCTTGTCAACGTTACCGCTCATGCCTTCACACCTCCGCTAAGGACAGACACTCGTCCGGATTATTTGGGCTGGAAATTTTTAGACGCAAAATCCTCCCGCTTCTTGAATGCCCCGAAATCTCCCGTCTCGACAGTCTGTCTAATCAGCTCATACCGGTCCTTATTGAAGATTCTCTCGATGAAGGGCATTTCCCATTCGGCTCCCTGCTTGTTCTCCGCGCCATATTGATTCAGATAGGACTTGTCTTCAGGCTCGATGGAACGCAGGAACTCTTCCGTTAACGGTCCGATGTCCGGGAAGACCTGGCCGCAATAATGCAGCGCGTAATAGACAGGCTTGTCCAGACCGAACTCCGTAGCGGTAGAGGTCATGTACGGCCAATCCAGTTCGCCGGCCCAATTCGCAATCATCCGGCTCAATTCGACGAATTGATACAGCTTCAGATCGTCCTGATCCTTGATGTGAAAGACCGCCGTCGTATCCCTGAATATCTCGAGACAGCAATGCAGCACCAAATCTTCCCTGGACAGGCCGGGGAACGCCGCGTCCCCGCATTGGATCATCGTTCTACGCGCAAGCAGCCTGTCCGTCAGTCCCGCATCCTTCATATTCCGATCGGGGCCAAGCCCGAAGTTCAGATCAATCTCGATGAAATCAGTTACGGGATCATCGAAGACCTTGCTGAACGGGAACGTCTGATGCGTCGTCATTTCATAGAATTTGACCGCCTCCGGCGTCGCTTCAAGGATAATACCCTTGCTGAAGCTGTACTCGCCGCTTGTATAACCCGCCTGGACAAAAGCCTCCTTGATCCGCTTAAGGTCCTTCTTCCTTACCATCAAGTCGATGTCGCCGAAATACCTTTCACCGATGCTGCCGTACAGCCGGCTTGCATGCACAACCCCTTTGGACATGGCGAAATCGACGGATAGAGACTCGAAGATCTGCACAATCTCGGGGATAATTCTGCGGTACACCAGGGAGTTGCGGTAATGGGTCGCCAGATACTTGCATCTTAAATCTCTCGCGACAATCTTGTTGATCTCGCTCCAGCTCATGCCGTTGATCGTCTTCCTGGCGAACATGCAGTCGATCTTGTTCAGGCTCATGAACCATAAGGCATCGGCCCAATCCAGCTTGCGCAATTCGTCCTTGTCAAGCTGAACCTCGATATCCGTCCGGTCCCGGCACATTTCAAGAATCAGCCCGTATTCCGTCTTCATGGCTGCCCTCCTTGTATCGTATCCTTCATCCGCGCGCCGTCCACTCCGCCTCTGTCTCCGTCGGCGTGTACTCGAACGAACCATTCGTCTTGAACCAGTCATAGGTCAGCCTCAAGCCGTCTTGCAGCTTCGTCTCCCTGAACCCCGGAATCTGCTTGAACTTGCCGACATCCAGGAAGAAGTGATTGTGGCGGAATGGAAAATACGCTCTTGCCCGCACCTCCGTGTTCCGCACATACTCCAGCCGGGGGACCGTTCCGGAGATTTCGCCCAGAATCCGAATGTAATCGTTGAAGGAGTAATAGGCGCTCTCGCCGATATTGTATGCGCCCTCTTCGATCCGATCGTTCCGGACAATATCCCCGACGAAATCGGCCAGGTCATGAACATAACAGAACTGAACAAGCGTCTCGCCGTCTCCCGGCACGAACACAGGCCGGTTATGTAGAAGCCGGGCCCAGATGAACTGTTCCCGCTCATTGTAATTATGGGGGCCGTATACATAAGGCGGACGGATCATGAAGAGCCTCGGCAGGCCGTAAGCGGAGAGCATCTGCTCGCACTCATACTTGAGAGTGCCGTAATCTTCCCAGATCGGATCGCCGCCTCCGGGCGCTTCTTCGGCAAAGGGAAGCGGAGACAGCTCCCGGTTGTAGATAGCCGCAGAGCTGATGAACACATACTTGTCCGGCTTCTTCTTCAGCGCCCGCAGCACGCACTCGATATCCTTGGGCTCCAGAGCCGAAATATCCACGACGACATCGTATTCCTCCGTCAATCGGCTCTCAAGTCCCGCGGCGTCTCTTCTGTCGCACCGGATCGACCGGATTCCCGGCAGCGGGATTGGCCGCGTTCCCCGGTTGAGGACCGTAACCTCTCCAAGCTCCTTCAGCTTCTCCACGATTGCCAGACCGATAAAATAGGAACCGCCAAGCACCAGTATTCTCATAACATCCTCCCCAACATATCCTGAATCGCGGTCAATTGATCGGTATGATCCGCTTCCGGCTCTTTCTTGACCCGGGTGTAGAAATTATAGGTTCGTACATGCCACAGAACCCGGAAGAACACCACACCGCGCATGAACGCTTCCTTGTCCTTGCCCGTCAGCTTGCAATACGTCTCCAGCAGCAGGTCCTGCCGGTCCTCGGACAGCCAGCGGTAATGGGCCTGGTTGAAATCGGAGGCTGCCGCCCTGAAGCGCGCGGCCTCCCAGTCGATCACCCACAGCTTCCCGGCGTGGTCCAGCAGAAAGTTCCCCTGGTGAACGTCTCCGTGACACAGGCAATTGTCCTCCGGGTTGAACACAACATGCCGATCTGCATACTTCCTATATCCGGAGAGCAGAGCGGTAATGCCCGGATTCGGGCAATGGAAACGTTCCAGTTCCGTATGCAGCAAACTCTTCATGGCTCCGTCGTAATCGGCCGCCGGTCCGGCGCTTCCGACATAGCCGACGCAATCGCTCGCCACACTGTGAATATGCGCCAGCGCTTCCGCGAGCTTGACGATGACCTCCTTCCGGCTCCAGTCGATCGGGATATGGTCGATATAGTCGAATATCGCGCAGGCACCCTGCCCGTTCGGCGACGGAAGCACTTGATGCAGCCTCGGAACATTCACCAGATGGCTTACGCTCGGGTATACCCACCGCTCCGCCGCGAATGTCTGGCTGTATTCCCCGTCGGCGATGATCCGTTTCCGGACGAACCATTTATCACGGCCCGATTCGACCCGGTACGCATGGTTCAGCGGCCCCCTGACGATGATATGCCCGGATGTGCCGATCAGATCCGCAAGCGCTTGACGGGAGCTAACTCCCATAACGCGAGACCCCGTCGTACTCGCTCTTCGTAAGCAGCACCGGCGTACAATCCACGCTCTTGATCCAGTGGAACTCCTCCCGGATCGGATTGATTACAGGCTGCTCGTACCGGCTCCCGCCAAGCGCAAGATTGCAATATATTTCCGCGAGGTTGAGGCCGGACCTGGTCAGGAAGTAGATCGAGGAATAGAACCGGCTCGCCTGGATTTCGGTCGGATACGGAACGCCGTCGAACCCCCAGGTGAAATCGACGCACATTATGCCGTGTGGTTTCTTCACGGTCGATCTTACGCATTTCATCGCCAGCTCATGCAAGTTCTCGTCCCAGAAGGTCTTCTGGTCCCCCGTGATCCCGGTTACTCCCGAAGGAGCAAGGTTCGCGTATTTCCAGTACAGCCGCTCGCGCAGCTGGCATACCTGAAGCTCTCCCTCGAGCCATACCCCGATCCAGGTTCCCGTCCTCTTGGACAGCTTCTCCGACACGATGAACTTGCCCCAGCCGTCATGATGCCGCACCCAGTTCACCGCTAGCTCGAAGCTGTCTGTAGGGAGCGAGCAGGCGCCTCCGCTTCCATAGATTCTTCTTAACCACACCTCGCGGTATTGTGAAATGAAGTCCTCCAGTACGGATTCGGAATCCACCAGCACGGTTGCCGGAACCGGAACGCCCGAAGCCTTCAGCCTGTTGTACGTGGCCCATTTATCTTCCGTGACCTCAATATCTTCCTGGGCGGGCAGGAACGTTCTGCATTTGATCCGATGCCGGTTCTTCGCGATGGTCAGCAGCTCATTGCCCGTATCCGCCGCATACAGCAAGTCCACATCATGCCGTTCGATGATCCGGTTCAGAACGCTGATGTACGAAGGGTCGTCCCAGGCCGGAACCAGATACTTCTGATCCGCCGCGATCATGAAATAATCCTCCCGGCCGGACTCGACGCCGATGATGTGGAAGTCCTTCGTTTCCTGTAAAGAGCGACAGAAATTGATCCCGGTGACATCGCCCGCATTTACCACTAATACCGTCTTTTTCCGCATCATATGCCTCCGAACCCTGAATTAAATATATTCCGATACCGCCATATTCGCAGAGTCGGCCAATGACACGATACGGTCATAGCCCGTCTTCAGTCTGGAGCTTGCCCGGTATGCCGAAAAGTCGTCGATATGCTGCTCGGGCGTGCTGTGGTGGGATACCACATTGGCCCCTGCAAGCAAGCCTTCCGCTTGCCGCTGCGCGAAGGAAGTGCCAATGGGGATCAGTACATCATCCCGCAGAACAAGCCTCAGCAACGCGATCAGATTCAGAGCGGTGTCAACATCGCCCGGAGGATAGTCCCTGTAATCGGACTGCTTGTTCGGGCTGAATACGCTGACGCTCGCCATATCGGGGTCAATCTCCCTGATTAGCTTGATGTCATTCACAACATCCTCAAGAGTGGTGCCTGGCAAGCCCACAATGACACCCGTCCCGATCTTGAAGCCGATGTCCCGCAGCCTCATCAAGTGGTCGATCCGGTCCTTGAGCGACTTCCTTCCCTTGCTCCGGTAATATACTTCGGGGTTCGACGTTTCGATCTTCAGGATATACCTGGAGGCGCCGGCGTCGTACAGTTCCCTGTATTCCCGTTCCAGTCTCTCCCCCAGCACAACGGTTGTATGGATGCCCAGTTCTCCGGCGTATTGAATCATTTCGACGACCGGCCGGATCGGCTGGCTCCGGTCTTCGCCCGACACGATATGAAGCTGCTTGATGCCCATTCGGGCCATCAGGGATATCGCCTTCCTGGCATCGCTCTCCGATACGGTGTACCGGTTCAATTCACGGTTCCTGACCGTCATTCCGCAGAATGAACAGGAATTCGCACATATATTGGAATATTCCAGGCTTCCTCTGACCAGCAGCTTGTTGCCGATTGTAGAATCTCTCTTCGTTGATGCGGCCGCGAACAGTTCTTGCTGCTTGTGCAGCCTGCTGTCCAGCGCCTCGCGCATCTGCGGGTCCCGGGCTTCCGCAATGCCGGTTAACCATTTATTCACTTGCCTTACCCGCCTTCCTGGTTCAGGGAATAATCTCCGCCGTATAGGCCAGCCCTTTCTGATAGTCGATAAGCTCCTTCAATTTCTCGGTCTCCTGTGCGTCCAGTCCGGCAATATAGTCTGCGGAGAGCCGATAAAGCTCTTTCACGCCGTCGCAATACAGATCGTCGTCCGTCATCGCGCATCTTCCGCCGCAGAACTTGACGATATCGCATTCCAGACATCGGTTCTTGAGCGGATATGGTTTGAAATCAAAGTCATCGACCGTGCCGATTCTCTCTTTCTCCGACAGCCGATGCGAGCTCTCCGGACAAGGGTACACATCGCCGCTGATGCTGATGTTCAGATTCTTGCTGCCCGCGCCGCAGATCAGATCGGGCTTCTCCATGCCGCCGGTCAGAATGAGATGGCACATTCCGATGAAGGGGGCGATGGTGAAATGCTTCATGTCATATAGATGCTCCTTCCAATACTGGAACAGCGTTCCGAGGTTCTCGTTGTATTTGGCGATGAACGTATCGGACAACTGGGTTCGCGTATTGTTAAGCTGCCAGTATACGGCATCGAAATGCTTGGACATCTCGGGAATATCCAGAATCTGATCCGGCGAAGAAATAGTCATTCTGGCGACAACCCCCGCATCGGAATACTTCCGCAGATACTTGATATTGTCGATAACTTGATCGTAGACACCTTTGCCCCTGAACTCGTCGTGGTGCTCGCCTACCCCGTCGGTGGACAAGTGGTGGAAGGTGAACCTGCCCAGAAATTCAGGGTCCATATTCCGGAACTGGGTGCCATTGGTCACGCTGGCGTAGAGCATCTGATTCCGGTTCAGCGTCTCGTCGCTCATAATCTGTTCCATGTACCTGGAGTTTTTGAAGGGCTCCCCGCCGAGGAAGCAGACAATGAGCTTGCCGATCCGGCTGAAGCTCTGCACTAGGTCTTCAATCGGATATTCCGGCAGCTTCTCTTCCTTGTGATAGTAGCAATATGTGCATCTCAGGTTGCAATTGGCCGTGGTCTCTACGAAAATATACTTGTAATCGTCATAATCCTCTACGTGCATGTAGTTGCTCACTGTAAATCCTCCTCATAATGGGTATATCCTTACGGGAATGCCTGATGACAGGGTTGTCCGGATCATCGCTGGCCCGTACTGTGCATGGCTCAACGCCGTTGAATCCGGTCATCGACGCACAGGAGTAGGCTCCGATATTATGAACCAGCAGCACATCTCCGATCTCAAGCTCCGGCAACAAAATATCCTCTTCGATAATGTCGAAGCTGTCGCAGGTGGGGCCCGCCAGCACGCTTTCATAGATCCGTTCCTCCCCCGATCCGAAGACCGAGACCGGATAGCTGGCATAATCGAATACCTTGCCCGAGAAGGCGCCGTACACCCCTTCATTCAGGTAGTACCACCGCTTGCCGTTCTTCACATTTTTGCCCATTACCCTCACTGCGAGAATGCCTCCGGGCCCGGACAGGAATCTTCCCGGCTCCGATACGATGTCCATCCCTTCGAACCGGGCCAGCGCTTCCCTGACGGGAGCGAAGAACTCCGTCATGTCCTCCGGCGATTCATCGGTAAATATCGGGAATCCGCCCCCGATGTCCAGCAACCGAAGATCGTGATGCCGCTGCTCGCGGATCAGCTCATGGCATACATTCAGCGCATAGACATACTTCTCGGAAGAGGTCACATTGGACCCGACATGGAAGCTTAGGCCCTTGACGGTAAGGCCGCGGCTTCCGGCAGCTTCCAGTAGGGCGGACGCCTCTTCCGGCGCGCAGCCGAACTTCTTGGAGAGGTCCATCCTGGTCGCATGGTTGCGTATGGCGATCCGGATCACCAGCTCGCATTGCCCGCGGTACGGCTCATACTTGTGAAGCTCGAAGAGATTGTCCGCCACGAAGGTCTTCACACCGCTTCGGATGCATCGTTCGATAAGCTCCGGGCTATTGATCGGATTCGTGAACAGGCAGGCCGATGTGCCGATTCCAAGCCTTTGCAGCAATGCCAACTCGCCCTCGCCCGCAATCTCGAACCCGCAGCCCAATGAATCGAGAAAGGACAGCAGCTCGGGACAAGGCGCCGATTTGACCGCGAAGAGATTCCTCACCCCGGGCAGCATAACAGTCAGCGCCTCATACAGCGCCCCGACTTTATTCAAATCGTAGAGAAGCACCGCCCCCCGCGCGCTCCGGCCCACCCATGAGCAAATGTCATGGTACAGCTCGTCCTTCACCGAATAGTTCTGAACGTATAAGGTGTTCAACATATCTCCGACGCGGCCTCGCTGATAAGCAAACTGATGGCGTCCGCCGATTCGAGCCGATAGGAACGGGCGGCCGACATTCTGAGTATTGTCCGGTCCGTCATTTCGGCAATGCGGTCAATCTCTTCCAGGCCGATCCGCGACCACCAATCCTCTTCCGGATTATGCGGAGTGAACAGGTTCTCTCTCAGAGCGCCGGCGATGTGGTCAGGGTCGGTTAACGGCGTCAACCGGTCCGGACGGTCATAATGGATATAGGGGAACACCAGGCAAGCGACGGAAGCCGACGTTGCCGCTCTCCGTCCGATGAACTCCTCCAGGCGGTGAAGACCCATCCTTACCTTGCCGTCGCCGTTTCCCTTCCACAGCTCTTCGGATGAAGCGCAGCGGTACTGCTCCGGCACGATGTCAATGAAACCGCCTTCATATTTTCTCAGCGTGCCCGCCAGAACCCGGAGCGGCGACGGATGGCAGGCCATGAGCAGCCCGGATCCTACAGCTTTCACATAGGTCTTGTCCACCGAGAGGGGCACGGCTCCGTTCCGGATGCAGGCCTCGAAGAATGTTGTGGTCTTGCCTGTGCGTTTCTTCCCGATAAAAAGAAAGGCCTTGCCGCAGATGGCGACCGACGAGGCATGCAGCAGGATATAGCCCTTGGCTGCCGCTTTCTTGCTGATTACGTGCTCGAACAGATGGTACAGATCGTCGTTCGGCTTGCCGTTTGACACATAATCGGATTTCACGAAGACCTCGTACTCGCCGCCCTTCTCGATCACGATGAAATCAGTCTTCTGGGCCTTCAGCAGGCGTCCTTCTTCTTGATACTCATACTCGATCAGACGGTAAGTGCCCTTCTCCGTCCGGCACAACGAAATGACCCATTCGTTGATTCTGGTATTGTAATTGTCTTGAAGCCGATGAAAGAGCGTATCGTCCAAATGAATGGAGACCGTCACCTCCGGCCGGACGTTCTCCGGAAGCTCCTCGGAGACATAGGGATAGAAATAGTCGCGGACAACCCGTCCAACACCGTCATTATCCGATGTTACGCGAATTGTTGTCTCGCATAGGTTATAATCCAGCACCAAGGATTCGTTCTTCACAATGCCCTCCTTACGTATAGGGGCCGGGAGGCCCGGTAGTTACAAATTTCACATATCAATCCGGCAAAAATTTCAGTAAAAATGCATGGATATACACTGAGAGGCAGATTTAAGTTTGCCGGATCAAAGCCGATTTCATCTTGTTTCCTTCAGGGGACCAAACGGTTTCTTACCTTCAATTTTTGTTCATTGCCTCCTGCGTATGTAATGTATTATACTTCCAACAGATGATATGTCAATACATGGAATCCAAAATAAATGGACGATTCGTGCAAAGCATTGCATGAAAATAGAGCATGAAATCGCCTGAAATCACGAGAAATATGCCGAAATATGAAGATAAACTATAGTCAAATGCAAACGTATGCATTTTGTGAACGCTTTCTTACGGTTGTCTTCCTTAAGTGTGTATCTACGCTATCCATTGGCTGCAGGCGCTGCGACCGATTGAATTTCAGCGGGCCGATTTCATGCAGACTGCTCTCCCGAGCGTTCCCGCATTACTGATTTCTTGGTCGGATTCATAATCTCAACCTTGCATATCATTACATTATCCATAATATTTATTCATATATGAGGAGCGTGATTCTTTTGCGAAATATCTTGACCAAAATTAAACCGGGCAACGACGACTACCCGCTTACCCATCTCACCTGCTTCGAGAAGCCCTTCGGCATTGCCGTCGAAGGACTGGCAAGCGGCCATTCCTCCCTGTTCTACATGTATCTGAAATTGCTGACCACTCATGAATGCCTGATTACGGATTATGATCTCTATGATCTCTGCAGCGAAATACTCCCGAAGCTCGGATTTCGCCTCAACCTGTTCCGGGAGTGCGACCCCATTCTCTTGATTGAGGAGCAGATCGCCGCGGGAAGACCCGTACTCGTCCCCGGCAATCTCAGAGAACTGTACTACTCGTCCCATTTTGATGCGACTGATTGGCCGCACATGTTCCTGATTACCGGCTATGACAAGGAACATGAGCTATTCTCTGTAATCGACGGTACCCAGAAGCGGAGCAATGAGCATAACTACGAAGAGTTCGTCATTCCTTACCCTATAATAGATAAGATGTACAGGTCCTACCTGCGCAATTACGCAAGCGAAACCGGCATCGTGTCGCTGGAGAGAACGGAGCTGGCGATCGACATTCCGCGCTTTATCGCGGAAAGCCTGGATTTGTATGTTGCGCAGAGAAGCGATGCTCCTCCTGTCGAGATTGCTTTCTTCGAGGCTCTGACAAGCTCGCCTTCCCCTTCGATTGATCTGTCGACCAATTTGCTGCTGAAGCATATTAACTACAAGGAAGTGTACTACTCCGAACTGTTCGCCCTGTTGACTCGGTATTCCCGTGTCGATCCCGACGATCTTAATCGTATGAAGGACAAGGTCAACTCGCTCGCGGAGAAATGGCGGAAGGCGATTACCCGATATGCGGTCCATTTCAAGCGCGGCAAAACCGGTTCCTGGCGCGAAATCACCGTGCCGGCATTCCAGGAAGAAGCGGACATGTGCCGGATGATGCAGGAGCTGCGGGAGCGGCTCTCGCATCGTCCGGCCTGCTGGATAGAGGACCGGGGTTCATTGTGGATCTACGAGAATAACCGCGACAAGCTGATCGCCGGACATGGAACCCGGCTGCTGTTCCATTTCGCAAATTCGAAGCTGTACAATTCTTGGATCAACGACGAATCACCCAAGGCGCTGCTGAATCAGGACCTGAAGGGCCGCAATTGGCTGTTCTCCTGCGAGGTCTGCGCCGATGCGGCCGAGCCGGAGACCGAGTATCACGGCGGCATTGTGCTTCGAAGCACGACGGGAGAGCTGTTCTTCTGGGGAATCTACAGAGGCGAGTCCTTGGTGCTGCAAAAAATCGGGGACGATCATATTCCAAGCACCGTGCTCCTATCGGCCAAACGTTTCATTCTGGAGCTTGAGCATGCGGACGGACTGTATATGTTCCGTTACGGATACAGCCGGGACGAAGTGAAGGAGGTGTACCGGACAACCGCGCTGAAGCCGGTCGATCAGCTTGGCGTAGGCTGCAAAACATGGGGAACCTACAAGCCCCTGACGATCGCCTTCTCTGACGTCGGCGTCCGGTTACAGCCCTCATAACCGCAGCCGGACCGCACAGAGCGCGGCGTGTGGAATGGAGGTTGTGGTTTGTGGTTTGAGCCAGCTCCTCCTGCTTGCCGATATTCCGTCGACAACCTGTGAATCCACATCGCCATAATCGCCTAGCTTCCGCAAGAACGCGGAGGTCTCCGACGGTCCGACCGGAAGCGCCGGAATATGCAGATACGGCGTTCAGTCTGAATGAGATTGTTCAGCAAACCCGAAAAAAAGCCACATAGAGCATAATACTCACATGTGACTATTAATTTTTATCGGCTGCCCTATCCCCTTTTCTATTCCGGCAGCTAAATATTTAGTAAGCGGATTAAGCTTGGCAGCATCAGGCCTGTTGATTAACCGATATTTGTAACTGAAAGTGATCCATATTGGAGATTGACCATACGAATCTATGCGAATGATCCATTCGACCGGTAGCTCGCCTAAAGTAGCAAGCGAGCAAAGCGGACAAAAGAGAGATGGGCATGACGAGAAAATGCTTATCCTGCCCCATCAAATAGCCATTTGAGCAACACAAAGACGATAAGTGTAGGGAACAACTGCCCGTAGACTTCATTTTCGGTCATATCCAATAGGGTTGGAATGTTTACGTGTTGCTTGACCCAACGAAAGAACACTTCTATTTGTCAGCGGACTTTATAAATCAAGGCGATTTGTTCAGCGGTAACGCCCATTAATTCGGTGGCAAAGCGAATCGCTCTCCCTTCAAAATCACGAAATATGACGACACGATGACGCTGCTTTGAACGACACTGGGGGGGTCCCAACTGGCAGGTGATATCCTGAATAATCGGAGAATGTGCTGCAGCTTGCCGTCGCAACGCAAACGGTTTTTCGAAGTGAACATTGTCGCGAGGCCGAACAACAAAGGATTGCCCATCTTGTTTGTAACGATCCAGTCGTTCTAGTTTGTTTAACCGCAGCTCGGTCTCCGTGGTAAGGAGCCCAGGGCAAACGGGTTTTTCCACCCGTCATGGTAGTCGAATCAATCAGCAGCAACTTCTTGGGAAAAGCGAGCTTTCGTCTCGTTTCCCGATTACATTTGCGGACAAGGAGTTGAAGCAGCTCTTTACATACAGTAAACGGCACATCGGCTGCTTTGCCGGAAAAACAGGAATAATGAACAGGAGACAAGCCACTACAGGCAGCATGATCCGCGGCAAAACGATACCCTGACCACTCTTCACTGGCTGCAGTAACCCAATATTGAAGTAAATGATACACCGTGAATTTTCGTGCCTTGTCGACATAGCCAACCGTCTGGACGATGGATTCGACTTCCTCGGACGTTAGAACTGTTTGTAGGATTGGGAGAATCATGTTAGACTTTTTCATGGAGTCGTCATCTTCCGGTCGTTTGTAGGGGTACAAACATTTTACCGGGTTGACGGCTCTTTTTCTACCATTTGATGGTTAATCAACAGGCCTGTTTGAGTACATATCAATTGCCTGTTACTTATATTCCCAAAGCAAATAATCCAGTTATACATAACTTTGTGCAAAGCGTTCTACCGGAAGACAGCCATGACGCTTTTTATGAGAATAGGTCAGGAAAATGTATCTAATATTTCTCTTCAAGATTTAGACCACCACTTTAGGATTGCAGGTATCGAGAGGAAACTTTAAACGCATTCTCTGACTTGCCGCAGAAACCAATTGATGACACAGGAAACTTCAAGGCAACTCGTTTCAGAAGAACCGATAACGGTATATGTCAGATGGTTATTTTCGCCGAGGGTTAATATTTGATTTCTGCAATAAATTCACAGATGAAAACAGAGACATAAATTTGATACATAAATTGACAACCGATAGCGCTCTTTCAACATTGTTAAATCTGGCGATTGAAGGACTATTAAGGCTGCACTTGAACAAAAAATTCACAATCGGTGAAAATCCTACATAAGCCATCAACCAATACCGCATTAACGCTGACTCTGTAGTTGGATTTCTGGAAGCAAATTGTGTAATTAAGGAAGGATATACCCTCTATACCAAAGATGTTTACAGAGCATATCGGCAAAGGTGTGAAGACTGTGGTTTAAGACCAGTAAGTACAATCAAATTCAGTCAGCGGTTATCGCTTAAGAAAGGACGGTAAATTGTGAATAATGATGGAGAACTGTCCCATTCATATTAAATGACCAGCAGCAATATTTTATAGACAATGCCAAAAAATGCAACTTGATCTTAAAGCCGCGCCAATTAGGATTTACTACAGCTTCCCTCGCCTACTGTTTGTGGATGGCTATCAATAACCCCAATACAAACTATTTGATAGTCTCATATAAAGGTGACAGTGCAAAGGACTTATTTGCGAAACTGAAGCGCATGAACGATCATTTGCCTCGAGCCAAATATGATATATTCCCTTCGGTTGTACGTGATAATCGGGATGAGCTAGTTTTAAGTAACGGTAGTACAATCCGCAGCACGACAACAGGTAATAAAGACCTGGGGCGCGATATGAACCTGAATTACTATCAGAAGCAGCCTTCTATGACGATCTAAACGGTATTCTTCTTTCGCTTGCACCAGCCCATTAATGCCTTCGAGAAGACCGTTTGTCATTTTGCTATGAAATCAACGCAGGATCCCTTCTTCATGCTGCTTAATGGTTTTGGCCAAGCTTACCAAAGGTTGGAGCTGGGAACGGGTTGCCCAGCCGATCCACTCCCGGAGAAACACATCCGAAAAATGTGGGGCGTTGACCAAAACTCCTGTAGTGCCAGCTTTAATCGGTAGGCACGCCCGGTTAACAGATTGGTATCCTTCAGGCGGTACAGCGTTTCTTTTTTACTCCGCTTTCAGATTAACTTCGTTTTTCAGCCAGATGTATTTGGTTTTCTTCAGCTGGCCGCTCTTTTTTATTCCTGGATGCGCACCTCATCGACTGCTTCACCTACCAGCTTCATGACATGAAACTTATCAAACGTGATCTCTGCTTTCGGGAAATACTCCTGAATGCCGCTAATGAAGGCGGGCGACATGTCGCCTCAAACCTCTTGGATCGCATTGGCAGTAAGTTTTTTTCAGCAAGATGGCGTTTAAACCGATCGAGCGTATCTTTGCCTTTGCCTTCCGTAGCAAAGAGAACGATCCTGCGGTCTACATCACGAACAAGGTAATGTAACGGTAGCCGCGTTGGAGGAGGTTTCATCAATGGCGATGCGCTTCACGCTTGAAATATCCAACTCTGACATTGCACTGTCCACGTAGTGGTGGAAGATTCTCCACATCCGGGTATCATGCTCTCGCAATTCGCGTGCTGCCGGATTAACTGGCATTTCGGCCATCAAATGCATCGCCCATGCCTCGAATAACAGGGTAAAATGCGAAAGCGGCCGGGCCCACTTGGCATACACCTGCGTTACCTTGTTGCAGGAGGTGCACTTTACCCGCGGCATTCTGGCGTGCATGAAGGTTTTCCAATCCCAGAAATCCAGGTGCCGCCAGTGTTTGATGGCGCAGTCGTAAGCCTTACACTCGGCGCCGCACTGAGGACATGAAAAGACTGTACCCCGTTCAAAATCCAAATGCAGGTGCCAGGCTTGATCCTGGTCGTCAAACTCAATATGTGTGAGCTCCCACGGTTTTTCCAACTGTAAAGCCACCCTGAACATGTCCATGATCAGGTTTGTATAACTGAGCAGTATTGACTATTTTTCTATGATTCAGACTTTAAGCCACAAAGTATAGCGACGAAGCTTATATTTTGACGTTGGTGAATTTTCTACGAAGTTATGGAACACATAAAAGAGCCGTCCAAGGACTAATACTGGACTGTTCTCCTACTTTCCTACAAATTTAACAATAACGTCATAGTAAATAATACCCAATACTGATAAACTACTTTTTGTCTATTAATGTAATTGGGGGAGATTGCATGAACAAAAAAATTCTCATCGTCACTTTCTTATTTTTATTGTTAGTCGGATGCTCACAACAATCTAGCACAGTAAAAGATAAACAGACATCGAAAGACGATCGATCTCGATCTATGCTGATGAGCTTGACAGACATATACCTAATGGATGTAAGTATTGACGGAGAAGTAAAGGAAGAGAGTTCCCAGAAAAGTGCAGACAGCATTAAATTGTATTTGAATAATTACGAAGGTCCTGATAAATCTGACTTTTTAGAAATTGTCGAAGCGATTGAGGTTGGTAACCCTAAGTCTGTGAAAGAAAAATACGAAGAACTCGGAGGCGATGCATCTTTAATAAAAATTCCAGAGGCGTCAGTTCCCTTGCCAACTTCGCCCGTAACAACTGATGACAACAGTGACTTTCCTTCAGAAACAGAACAGCCTTCCTCATTGGTCAATGTAGTCTCAGAATTAAATCATGAAGAGGTCTCGCAAAAGATCAAGGATTTCGCAAAAGAGAATTGGGAAACTGATTATGACATGCAGGTTTACACAATAAAGAAACAAGAGGACGCATATCAAGATCTGCTCGCAATAAAAATCGATGATAATGTTAAAGATACCGTACTAAGAGAATCATTCGAAAAGTGGGAGTATGAGTTTGATATGGTGCTGTATAACTATAACAAACAAATGGATGCATATAAGGAAATGCAAGCACTGAATCTGGATTCAGACGAGAAGAAGGATATTCTAAATGCCGCTTTAGATAAATGGGGTGCTGAATACGATATGGTAATATATGAGTACAATAAGCAACTCGAAGCCCTTGGGGTGTTGACTCAGTGAATTATAATATCCCCGCCAGATGTGGCGGGGATTACTTATGTCCTCACATTTACAATCTCGTTGATCCATATACACTCTGGCTCTCATCTTAGGAACGGTCTTCGAACGGGTCAACGATATTACTGGTGATCGTGGTCCCGAGCTCTTGGATTCCGCCAGAACCTTCATGATCAGTTCCCTTCCCTGATTGCTTCGACTACCTCTGGCTTCCCGCGTCTCTCCTGTTATATAACGCTCCCGCGCCAACTCGTGAAGCCCGTCCAGAATCGCATCCTGCTTCCTTTCGCCCCTTAACTCCAGCTCTGACATGTTAGCGTGCCCCTGTGATGAGCAATGGAATAATTTATGATAAGCCGCAGCTTCCTGGCCGTATCGCTAACATATGTACTACCTCAGAAATAAGAATATTTTTTTGTACTATATATGAATATGTGTTCTCAATTCAAAGGTTAACTTATTCCATTTATGAAGATATCAATAGATTTTTCTCTTCTTCATCATATATATACATATTTAGTTATTATTGTTTAGACATTACATTTTAAACTGTGTAAACTATATACAAAACATACATAAAAAGGAGTTGCTTGTATGAAACAGAGATTCAGTATTATCATAGCTTTAACTCTATTGTTTGCTTTGATCATTCCGTTTTCGTCAGCTAGTGCTTATACTGGAGGCGTACTAAACGGTAGAGAACTCCCTTATGGAACCGGCTATAACACTGACGGAAAAACCACTTTTGTCACAGACAATAACGAATCCACCACCTTCACCCTGGAGCCGGGAAAACAACTATGGTATGAGTTTAAAAGTCCTGTGAAATTAATTGCCTACCAATTAAAGGCCATTAGTGGAGATACTTCAAAAATCGGTATGAGTTATTCGCGTTATAGTGGCGGAGGATATGGATATTTTGGTGTTCTTAATACAGACGGAACTAAAACATTCGGGAATAGTTATAACGATGTTCATTGGTTTAGACTATACAACGCTGGAAGTACTGCTGTAGTAATATCTGAGTTTGATATATTTATCGACGGAGACTATAGCGAGCTCGCACCGCCTCTGGATTTAAAGGGAGAAGGTTCTGATTCAAAAGTAAAACTGGATTGGACATTAAATGGACAAGCTCAATCCTATAACGTTTACCGTTCAGTAACAGAAGGCGGTCCCTACTCAAAGATTGGAAGTGTAACAAGTAGCACTTATGAAGATATTTCAGTTACAAATGGAACAAAGTATTATTATGTCGTAACCTCAGTTAATCAAAGTGGCGAGACCGGTTATTCCAATGAAATATCCATTACTCCAACCAAGGCAGCAGTCGATCCCCAACCTGAACCAAGTGGAGATCGCGCAATCCTAACTATAACCATGACAACCGGTATAGAAAAGGAATACGATCTCCCTATAGATGAAGTCCAAGCATTCCTTGATTGGTATGATGCCAGAGATGCCGGGTCCGGTCCTGCCAAATACGCTATAAACAAGCATAATAACAATAAAGGGCCGTTCATCAAAAGAACTGAATATGTAATCTTCGATAAGATACTCACCTTTGAAGTAAGTGAATATACAGCTGAATAAACAAAGTAGACCCCATCAAGCCTATGGCTATATGGGGTCATTTTTAACTTCACTTCTAAAAAAGAACTAGACGGTTCAATAACCATCCAGCTTCATATCCCCTTAATTATTGAAGGCTTGGAGTGTCGCATCGACCATTAGGCCATTCCAGGACTGAGATCACTCAGCGTGACCGAATCACTCTTAACGCTTTGGGATGAACTTTCTCTTCGCTCAATGTACCCCAGCTTCTTCAATCTCTCCAGTTAGGCATACTCCGTCGATGTTGAGGCTAAAGCCCATTCCCTCATATTCCATTTATGAAATATTAAATAGAATTTTCTTTTCCACTTCATTAATATACATATTTAGTTATTATTGTTTGGACATTACAATGATGTACTTATATTATTACTCTTATAAATATAAACAAAGGAGAAATCAAAATGAAAAAACTGTTTTATGCTCCATTAGTAGTATTTTTCTTGCTTCTTTTCGCATTCAATTCTAACGTCTTTGCTTATACGGATGGGCTTTTACAAGATCAATCCATTTATTATGGTAAAGATATTTCAAATAGTGAAGGAAGTACTGGGAAATGGACAGATAATGATGAAGCCACATCTTTGCCACTAACTGTATCAAGCATGGCTTGGTATACTTTCCAAGGAACGACAACTATTGATTCTTTTAAAATAAAATCAAATAGCTCTCTATTAGTCACATTCTATAATGAAAACAACGAAGTGATCAGTACTTACACTCATAATTCAAGTATTACATCTGTTGAAAATTTACCTGCACCAGTCGCAAACGTTCATACTGTTGCATTTAAAAATACAGCATCAACAGGTATGACAATTTATGAATTAGACGTTTATAACAATAACATTGTGCCAAATATCCCATCAGCTCCAACACAACTTACAGCTTTATCAAATGCATCGTCAGTTGATTTAACATGGCAGACCGGCCCTGCTTCAAGTACATATACAGTAAAACGTTCCACATCACCAGGAGGTCCATATGATACTATCAAGTCTGGTATAAAACTACTAAGCTATTCGGATTCAACTGTTACCCCTGGAAAAAAATATTATTATGTAGTCTCTGGTGTGAATGTTACAGGTGAAAGCATAAACTCAAATGAAGCAAGTGTGTTTATGTATTATCCGGGTCTATTGCGGGGAAAAGCCATTCATCTTGGGACATCGTTAGGAGATACGTCGGCAGCAGATGTCGTAAAATGGACAGATGGTATTGATGCAACGTCATCTCCACTCGCTGCTTATTTAAATGGTTGGTATGAATTTAATGACTCGGTAACTGTGAAAGCATTGGAGCTAAAGACTAATGGAAGTTTAGATATTACATTCTATGATTCGTCAAAAAATCAAATTGGTTCTTATAAATATTCTTTTACGACTGGTGACTTAGGAAAACTAATAATTCTTGATGCTCCGATTGAAAATGTAAAGTATATTTCATTCAATAACAAAACCATTGGAATGACCGTGTATGAATTTGATGTTCTTAGCACAATTGATTTTGATCAAAATCCGTCTGAGCCAAACCCTGAACCAGAGCCTCAACCAGAACCGTCGGGAGATCGGGCCATCCTCACAATTACAATGATTACTGGTTTAGAAAAAGAATATGATTTATCAATTGAAGAAATCGATGCTTTCTTAGATTGGTATGACGCCAAAGAAAACGGAACTGGGTCAGCAAAATTCGGATTCGATAAACACAACAATAACAAAGGACCATTCAGCAAACGAACTGATTATGTAATCTTCGATAAAATACTCACCTTTGAAGTAAGCGAATATACAGCGGAATAATCAAAGTAGACCCCATCAAGCCATCAACCGGCTGTGTGGGGACTACTTTTTTTACTTTTATTCTACAGAACCATTCAGCCTTAAGTTCCTTGAGCACCTGACAGATTGGTGACTGGCACCGGCCGCCAAGCATCCCTGTACCAACATCGTCGACGATTAACTGTGATGATTGGACGAGTGATTGAATGTTTAGCGGCAGTTTCGAGCTGTATCGCATAGCGTATTATCCCCTTCATTAGCTTAGTATAGGAGAACGCCCCTTTATTGAGCTGCCGCATCCGATCGTCCAATAATTTAAGTATTATTAATTAATTGAATGGGGGGACGATAAATTTTAGAGGTGAATATTAATGTCTAACAGATTAATTCCTGGAGAAGGACTTCGGCCTGGCGAACAACTCGATTCGGAAAACGGAAAGTACAGATTAATATTCCAGAATGATGGAAAATCAGCTTTTTCAAACTGTTATTACTGTGCACAACAGGTAAGAATATAGAACTAAACCCAGTCTGGTATGTTACGGAACTAGATATCTGTTGAATCCCTTGAGGTTGGATTTGTATAAAGTTATGAACTGCAAAGAGTTGAGTTTATTATTTTTACTTTATAAATTCAACCGTGGCATAGTAAGCTTTGAAAATACGTACAATGCAAAAAGAGCCGTGCTGCTAACACGACTCTCCGAGCAAT
>RCUS01000231.1_pt1 | contig 41094 bp, 38 predicted proteins | sample 2166221 | NCBI WGS metagenome assembly RCUS01 (sample SAMN09932758, study PRJNA488358) | compost metagenome | isolation source: compost soil in cyclohexanecarboxylic | place: Germany: Experimental Botanical Garden
GCATCGGCATCGACTACCAGCAAGTGATCAAGGGCCTGGTGCTGCTGGCGGCCGTGTTCATCGACGTCATAAATAAAAATAAATGAGAAGAACAAGGAAGCACAGGTTCGAGCCTTAGGGGGCTCTGGCCGGCGCTTGCGCCGGCCTTTTTCATTTACGTGATCGCCAGCCGCGCCGCCCTGTCACCCCACCACGCCGCTTCCTCGAACACGGAAAAGCCCGACAGATCGGCATGCGCAAACAGAATCGCGCCATCATGCTCGCGCAGGGCTTTCAGGCCCGCATTGCTGCGAAAGCCCGTCAGCGGCGCGGCCATGGCGTGGCCGCGCAAAGTGATGTCAACGCGCTCGACGCAGCTGGCGAAATCGCGCCCATACGCCGTTTTCAAATCGACGCTGGCCAGCGCCAGCAATTCTTCGGGACTGGCCGTATCGAGCCACTTGCGGGCTTGCTGCGGCGTGCGGTCGGACAGGGCCACGTAGGCGCTGAAGACGGTTTTCTCGGGCGGGCGCACGCGGATATCCTGGTGCGTGGCGACGACATAGCCGAGACCCGGTTCCTGGTACACCACGTTGTCCCAGCACAGGGGCGCATGCGGCAGTTCGTCGGGAAAGCGTTTAAGTAAAAAGTTCGCCACCATCCATGGCGCATACGCGGGGGTGTCGCGCTTCGCGTCAAAGCCATAGCTGGCGATGTTCTCCACCACGCGGGCCGCCACGTACACGGGCATGGCGCAGATGGCCTTGCGCGCCTTGAGCAGATAGGTGCGCGGCTGGCCATCGATCAGCTCCAGGCACAGCGCTTCGACGCCCTGCGCCGTGGTCTTCACGGAGACCACCGTGCCGGCGCGGCGCTTGACGCCAGAGGCGTGTTCCATGGCCGTGGCCACCGGTTGCATGCCACCGGGCCAGGTCAGCCAGGCGCCATTGCCTGCATTTGCCGCCTGTCCCCAGCGGCTGCAGTAATAGTGCAGACCGGCCCAGGCCGAGACCTGGTCGTAGCGGGTGCCGTAATCGTCGCGGCAGCAGTAGTTCAGGTACCAGTGCAGGGTGGGCGAGGTATAACCCTCGCGCTCCATCCACTGCTTCAGGGTGATGTCATCGAGCGAGCGCCAGGCGGGATCCTGCGACGACTCCACGGTGGGAAAGACAAACACGCGCTTGCCGTCATTGCCATGCGTCTGGCGCAGGCGCCGCACCTCGGCAAAAAAGCGCTCGTGCTGCGCCAGTTCATCGGCAGAGACGCCTTCGGTGGGAATGAAGCCATCCTGCCACTGGCCGTTGAACAGCAGGCGTTCCTCGGGCGCGTGCAAAATATAGCGCTCGTCGTAATAGGGTTTTTCCGCCATCGGGTCGCGCTCGATGATGCCCAGGTCGAAGAGGATTTCGCGCACATGCGTCGATTCGGGCGACGGCAGCGGCAGGTAATGGCCGCCGGTCGGATACGCTAGCTCGCCGAACTGCCCGCCGGCCGCGTTGCCATACGGCTGCGGGCCATCGATCATGAGAAAGTCCCGGTGCCCCAGCTTGTTCAGGCGCCATGCGGCCGTCAAGCCGGCGATGCCGGAGCCGAGGATGGCCACGTCGGTAACGATGGTCTCGGAGGGCGGCGGCAAGGCCTTGTGCTCGCGCAGCAGTTCGCGCAGATAATGGCCTTCCGTACGGCCCGGATACAGCACCCTTGGCGTGATTTCCTGCCAGCGCAGATAGGCGGCGATGCTGGCGATGCCGGCTGCCGCCGCCGCGGTGCCGCCGGCGGCCCACAGCATGAAGGAACGGCGCTGCATCAGCGGATCACCCGGTTCCAGTCCTGCTCGAACTCATGCACGAGCGACTGGGTATTGAGGCGGTTGGGCGCCATCGGCAAGGGCTGCATGTCGGGCGGGAAGATAAACATCTCGCGCGTGGTGTCCGCATTCAGGTAGCGCATGGGCAGGCGGTAGGTCGTCGGCGGCGTGTAGTCGAGCTGGGGCGAGGCCAGGATAAAACCCCATTCGCCGAACGAGGGCACGTAGGCGTGGTAGGGCCAGGTGCGCATGCCCACTTCGCGCAAGGTCGCATTGATGGTCCAGTAGGCGTGCGGCGCGAAGAATGGCGACGTCGATTGCACCACCATCAGGCCCTTGGCGGCCAGGTGCTTTTTCACCAGGTCGTAGAACGGCACCGAATACAGTTTGCCGAGCGCGAAACTGGACGGATCGGGGAAGTCGACGATGGCCGCATCGAACATCTCCTGGTTATTGCGCAGCCAGACGGCGGCATCGGCGTTGATGACGGTGACGCGCTTGTCCGAGAACGAACCATTATTCAGCTTGGCCAGTTCCGGGCGCGTGGTAAACGCGGCGGTCATGGCCGGGTCGAGGTCGACCACGGTGACGTGTTCGATCTGTGGATAACGCAGGATTTCGCGCAGCGCCAGGCCGTCGCCGCCGCCCAGCACCAGCACGCGGCGCGCCCACGGCAGCGCTTCCAGCACGGGGTGCACCAGCGCTTCGTGGTAGCGGTACTCGTCGCGCGAGGAAAACTGCAAATTGCCATTGATGTACAGGCGCGTATCGTCCTTCCAGCGCGTGATCACCAGGCGCTGGTAGGGCGTGGTGGTGGAATACACGATCTGGTCGCCGAACAGGCCGTGCTCTCCCCAGGCCACCATGCGGTCCGACATGGCAAAGCCGGCGACGAGCAGCAGCATCACGGCGCAGGCGCGCAGCAGGCGCCCCGTGAGGTTTTTCAGCTCCGCGCGGAAGACATAGATACTCCACAGGCCCACGCCCACATTCAGCATGCCAAACAAGAAGCCTGTGCGCACCAGACCCAGATACGGCGACAGTACCAGCGGGAACAGCAGCGAGACGGCCAGCGCGCCCAGGTAATCGAAGGTCAGCACGCGGCTGACCAGCTCGGAAAATTCCGTCTGCCGCGTGTTCAGGGCGCGCATCACCAGCGGTACTTCCATGCCGACCAGTGCGCCGATCAGGAACACCATCACATACAATAAGGTGCGGAACGGCGCCGCCATCCACGAAAACGTCATGAACAGGATCGCGGCCGACAAGCCGCCGATCAAGCCCACTGCCAGCTCGATGTCGACAAAGCGCGAGAGCACGTCGTCGTCCTTCACATACTTTGAAAAGTGAGCACCCACACCCATGGCAAACAGGTAGCAGCCGATGATGGTGGAAAACTGCAGGATGGAATCACCGAGCAGGTAGCTGGACATGGCGCCGGCGATCAGTTCATACGCGAGGCCGCAGGAGGCGACCACGAAGACAGACAAAATCAGAATCTTTTTGTTCATGGGACTTTTTTTGTTCTAATATGCGTTGACGTTATCAAATGCTCATTGCGAGGAATGCCGTGCCCGCCATCCTAAACTATCTGATCCATCTTATACTGGCCGCCACGCTGCTGATTGCCTTTTTTATCATCTATACACGCGTCACGCCCTACAATGAAGTGCTGCTGATCCGCCAGGGGAATCACGCCGCGGCCCTGTCGCTGGGCGGCGCGCTGCTGGGCTTTTCCGCCACCATCGCCTCGTCGCTGATGCACACGGCCGACTACCAGCAGTTTTTCGCCTGGGCCTTCGGCGCCATGGTGGTGCAGCTGCTCGTGTATGTGGTAACCACGCGGCTGCTGCGCATGTCGAAAGACCAGATCGAATCGAACAACAGCGCCTTCGGCGGCCTGCTGGGCGCCATTTCCCTGTCGCTCGGCGCCATCAACGCCGCCTGCATTTCCTGACACCGCTTTATCTTCTTCAAGGACATCCATCATGAGCCTCGGCAGCTTTATCAAGAAGCAGTTTATCGACGTACTGCAGTGGAACGAAGAGACGGAAGGCGTACTGGCCTGGCGTTTTCCGATGCAGGATTTCGAGATCCAGAACGGCGCCATCCTCAATGTGCGCGAATCGCAGGTAGCCGTCTTCGTCAATGAGGGCAAGATCGCCGACGTCTTCGGCCCCGGCACGCACAAGCTGACGACGCAGACCTTGCCGTTGCTGACCAACTTGAAAAACTGGGACAAGCTGTTCGACTCGCCCTTCAAGTCGGACGTGTATTACTTCAGCACCCGCGTGCAGACGGGCCGCAAGTGGGGCACGCCGCAGCCGATCACCATCCGCGACAAGGATTTCGACATGATCCGCGTGCGCGCCTTCGGCATGTACTCGTACCGCATCGCCGACGCCCGCACCTTCTTCACCGAAATCAGCGGCACGCGCGAGGTCTACACGCGCGATGAAGTGGAAGACCAGCTGCGCGGCATTCTGATGTCCAGCATGGCCAGCTCACTGGGCGGCGCGAACGTGCCCTTCCTCGACATGGCGGCCAACCAGGCGCTGATGGCGCAGGAGGTCAAGGATGGCCTGGCGCAGGCCTTCGCGCGCTACGGCGTGGGCCTCGACGAGTTCAACGTGGCCAGCATCAGCCTGCCCGAGGAATTGCAGGCGGCGCTCGACGAGCGCATTTCGGCCGGCATGAAAGGCGGCCTGGGGGCCGACAAGATGAGCGGCTACACCAAATTCCAGGTCGCCAACGCCATCCCGCTAGCGGCGCAGAATGAAGGCGGCATGGCCGGCATCGGCGCGGGCCTCGGCGCCGGCCTGTCGATCGGTCAGGTGATGGCGCAAGGCATGGGCAATGCGCTGCAGCAGCCTGCCCCGGCGCCAGCGCCGGCCGCGCCACCGGCCCCCGTGGAAGAGCCGATCGAGGCGCGCCTGGAAAAGCTCAAGGGCCTGCTCGACAAAGGTCTCATTTCGCCAGCCGACTACGACGGCGCCAAGGCTGAACTGCTGAAAAAACTGATCGGCTAAATATTAGCGAAATACGACTGCATGCAAACTGTTTCCTGTCCCAGCTGCGGCGCGGAAGTCCACTTCCGCTCGCACGCTTCCGTGCTTGCCGTGTGCGAGTACTGCCACAGCACCATCCTCAAGGACGCCGATTCCGTCAGGGACGTGGGCAAGATGTCGGCCGTCCTGGAAGACTATTCACCGATCCAGATCGGCACGGCCGGCGTGCACGATGGCCTGCACTTCACCGTCGTCGGGCGCATCCAGCAGCGCTACAGCGCCGGCACGTGGAACGAATGGTATCTGCTGTTCGATGACGCCAGCACCGCCTGGCTGGGCGACTCGTCCGGCCTGTACACCCTGACGCGCGAACGCAGCACGCAAGATACCTTGCCCGCCTTTGGCGAACTGGCGCCGGGCAGGCGCTACACGATCTGCGGCGAACCATATACGGCGGCCGAGATCCGCAGCGCCGAATGCATCGCCGGCCAGGGCGAACTGCCGTTCAAGGTGGGCGCCGGCTGGCGCATCCAGGTGGCGGATTTCCGCAACTACGCCAGCTTTGTCACGCTCGACTACACGGATGGCCCGCAGCCCGTCGTCTACCAGGGCGTGGCCGTCACCCTGGATGGCTTGCAATGCCAGCTGCTGCGCGATGACGACGCCATCGCCAAAAGCGCCGGCAAGTACCGCGGCAAGCTCGATGCGCTCGACTGCCCGTCCTGCGGCAGCGGCATCCAGTACGTCCCAGGCGCGGCGGCGCAGCTGGTATGCCCCGCCTGCCACGCGCAGCTCGACGCCAGCGGCCCGGAAGCGCAGGTGCTGGCCATCGGCAAGCAGGTGCACGAGAACGCCGACATCACGCTGGAACTGGGCGCCAGCGCCAAGATCAACAATGTGGACTTCACGGTGATCGGCATGATGCGCCGCGCCGACGACGAAGGCAGCGAGTGGAACGAATACCTGCTGTACAACGCGCGCGCCGGCTTCTTCTGGCTGGTGGAGACAGACGATGGCTGGTCGCGCGCCAACGTGCTGCCGAACTGGCCCAGCTGGGCTTCCGTGGATGCCGACAGTTGCACCCTCGATGGCGCCACCTACCGCAAGCTGTATGGCTATGGCTCGCAGGTCGTGTACGCGGCTGGCGCCTTCAACTGGAAAGTGGCGGTGGGCGACAGCACGCAGGTGGTGGAATTCGAGCACGGGCAAACCAAGCTGGCGGCGGAAATCACCGGCGAGGAAATGACCTGGTCGCGCTCCGTGCCCGTCGCCTATGACCAGATGGCCGCCTGGTTCGGCGCCGCTTTCCATGGCGTCAGCAAAACGACGAATATCCAGCTGAGCCACCGTGGCATTGCCAAGATTTTCATCGTCATCGTGCTGGTGCTGAATGCGATCCCGATGTTTGTCTCGTTTTCCAGCACCCTGATGTGGAGTTTGCTGGGCTGCCTGGCGCTGTTCCTGCCCGCCGCCTTCCTCGACAAGAATGAAAAGAATCCCCCATGAGTAAATACGTGATCTATGCCTTGATGGTGACGTTTTCCGTCACGGCCGCCAATTGGGTGCGCATGTTCAAGGTGGCCGGCAGCGGCACCGGCGGCGGCAGCAGCTGGAGTTCGCGCACGGGCGGCGGTGGCGGCAGCTATGGCGGCGGCTCCAGCGGCGGCAGCCACAAGTAAGCATGACAGCCACACCGCATCTGCCCCTGGGAACCCATCTGCTGGCCGACCTGTCCGGTATCGCACCGGAGCGGCTGCGCGACGGCGCCGCGCTGGAACAGCTGCTGCGCGGCGCGGCCATCGCGGCCGGCGCGCAAGTGCTGCACAGCCATTTCCACAGCTTTGGCGCCGGCATGGGCGTCACGGGCGTGGTGCTGCTGGCCGAGTCGCACATCTCGATCCACACGTGGCCGGAATGCGGCTTCGCCGCCGTCGACATCTTCATGTGCGGCGCGGCGCGGCCGCAACTGGCATTGGGCGCCATCAAGGATGCGCTGCAGGCGCCGCACTGCCAGCTGCAGTCCGTGCGGCGCGCACCGCCCGGGCAGGCATAAGCCCGCTGGTGGATCGCGGGGGGATCGCTTACACTGTCGGCTCATCTTCCAACCGTGACTTCCATGCGCCGTTCCGCCCTGCTTGCCCTGCCCCTGCTGCTGCTGGTCTCCGCCTGCAACGACTACACGGCGCCCAGCCTGTACCAGGCCACCACGCCAGAGTGCAAGACGTGGACGGAAGGCTCGCGCTTCGAGCTGCCGCGCGGGATCAGCGTGTACGCCACGCCGCCCGTCACCTTGAAGGAAGGCGGCACGGAACTGGCATTGATCTTTACCTTGCCCATCGGTACGCAAGCGAGTTTTACGCGCCTGTCGTTCCTGCTGGAAGAACCGCACAAACCGCCGTTCGCCGCAGCCAAGGTACTGACCATCTACCAGCGCGGCATGAACCGCAAGGCGGAAATCGTCGACGTCATCGAGACCTTGCCCATCATGTTTTCCGCCGTCGGTTCAAGCGCCGAGACGCAGTGGCGATTGCGCCTGCAGCTGCCGCGCCAGCTGCCGCAGCGCTTTGACCTGTCCATGCCCGACATGCTCATCGCCGGCAAGCGCTATCCGGTGCGCACGTTTACGTACCGCTATTTCCCCGAGCGCCAGGCTTACGGCATGTGCAGCTAATTCAACAATCGCGCCAACAATGTGTCGCATTACGCCCTGCGGACTCATCCGACCTACGGCAGGTGCAGCCAAGCCACACATTCCGTTGACGCCGGCGCGCGCCGCTGGCACACTGGCGTTTTCCATCACACACCAGGAGTAGACAACATGCGCCATTCGGATACTGCCGTGCTGTCGGCTGCCTGATCACGTTTTCCCCGCTAAACCTTTTAGCCCGCACTTCTCCATACGCGTGATCGCGTAGCCGACGTTCCCCTTCTTCGTGCCAGTCATCGCGACTGGCGGTGCCTGCACGCGCAGGCGATATGTCCGCACGCGGACGACAGAATACGGAATCACGCTACCATGATCGCATGCGATTTTGCACAACTACGCTACATCGGACTGCAGCAGGCCATCGCCGGCGCAGCCGCCCAACTCGACCTCTCTTCTTCCATCGCACAGCTGATGCGCGTGAGTGCCGTGCACCGCGACAGCATCGGCGTGCACGACGGCGTGCAGGAACGCCCGGCGCAGATCCTGCCGCACCTGCTGCACGACTTGCGGGCGCAGGACCATATCCTCACGGTCGGCGACTGGATCGCCGCCGAAGCCGATGCGCACGGCGCACTGTGGATAACGGCCTACTTATCCCCAGTCACGCAGATCGCGCGGCGCGGCAATGACGGCCGGCGCCAGCTACTGGCCAGCAATGTCGACACGGCCCTGCTGGTGATGGGACTGGACGAAGACTTCAACCCGCGCCGCCTGGAGCGCTACCTGGCCATCGTGCTGGCCGCGCAAGTGACGCCCGTGGTGGTGCTGAGCAAGGCGGACGTGGCCGGCGGCGTGGCGGGCAAGCTGGCGCAGCTCAGGCAACGCCTGCCCTCCCACGTGCCCCTGTTTGCCATCGATACGCGCCATGCGTATGACGTGGCCATCCTGGAGCCGTGGCTGGAGGCGGGACAGACCCTGGTGCTGCTGGGTTCATCGGGGGCCGGCAAGTCCAGCCTGACCAATACCCTGTGCGTCGCGCAGCAGGCGACGAAAGGCGTGCGCCATGGCGACGGCCGTGGCCGGCACACGACGACGGCGCGCTCGCTGCACCTGTGCGCCAGCGGCGCCTGCATCATCGACACGCCGGGCTTGCGCAGCTGGCAGGCCGATGCCGATGCGTCAACCCTGGCCGCCACCTTTGACGACATCGCGGCGCTGGCAGCGACGTGCCAGTTCCGCGATTGCCAGCACGCCAGCGAACCCGGTTGCCAGGTGCGTGGCGCCATCGATGCAGACCGCCTGCGCAATTATCACAAGCTGCTGCGCGACGCCCGGCGCGGCGAGGCAACCCCGCTCGAACGCATTGCCGCGCGCGCCAGGTGGAAAGTGACGCTCAAAGCCGTCAAGCAACGCGGCAAGAACGGGCTTGCGTGAACAGGCGTACGGAATCACAGCTTGTCAACTTTATCAAAGTTGCAGTTGGGAAATATGCAAGGTATAGTCAAATGCTGTACCAACAGACATGCGCCGCATGCGATGCACGCGGCCCGCCCACCATGGAATGAGGATGCACTGTGTTCAAGAAAAAAACCATTTTACTTTTGAGTACATTGTCAGCGTGCCTGTTCGCCAGCGGCACGCTGTTCGCGCAAAAGCTGAGCGTGCCGCTAGAGATACACTATGCCGACAAGGTCTACAAGCTGGCGTTTACCGCGCCCCAGAATCGCAACAGCAAACGGGCCTTGTATGAATACACGACGAACGGGGAAGCGGTGGAAAAATGGAGCAGCCTGATTACCCTGCTATACGATAGTAATGCCAAAAGCGATCCATTTGCCTTCTCGGCGGCCCTGCTCAAGTCGCTGGCGGCCACCAAGCCGGAGCCCGTTTCTTCCGTCGTGATCCACGATGGCCATGTGCTGATGCGTTCCGTCTATGAACCGGATGCCGCCAACCCCGTGTATGAATCGAATGTAAGCAAGAGTTTTCATGGCGCCGCCGCCTGTGGTGGGCTGTTGCAGTTCCAGTATGCGGTAAAAACGCCGCCTGGCGAGGACCAGTCGGCGGCGGGCAAGCAGGCGATACTCAAGCTGGTCAATGAGGGCAATGCCAGCTTGGCAACCCAGTTGCGTGATGGCGGCTGGCAACCAAGCTGCGAATAAGGCGGGAGGCCGTGGCATAAAAAAAGGCAGCCCGAAGGCTGCCTTTCTTGTGCGGCGCAGATTGAAATTAAATCTTGCGCAGCTTCTGGATCGCTGCCAGCTGCGCAATCGCGCTGGCCAGCTCGGCTTGCGCTTGCGCGTAGTCGATGCCCGAATCCTTGTTGTGGATATTTTCTTCCGCCAACTTCTTCGCTTCCAGCGCTTTCGCTTCGTCGAGGTCGTGACCGCGGATCGCGGTATCGGCCAGGACGGTCACGGTATCCGGTTGCACTTCCAGCAGGCCGCCGGCGACGAAGACGAACTCTTCTTCTGCCTGGCCGACTACCTTGATGCGGACCGCGCCCGGACGGATGCGGGTAATCAAAGGCGTGTGGCGTGGGTAGATACCCAGCTCGCCCTGTTCACCCGGCAACGCGACGAATTCTGCTTCACCTGAAAAAATCAGTTCTTCAGCGGAAACCACGTCAACGTGAATTGTGTGTGCCATGTGTGTCCTATCGGGTTGAAGAACCCCGCCTTCTGAGGGGCGGGGTTAGGCCCAGACTTAACTTAGTTAAGTTTCTTGGCTTTTTCGATTGCTTCTTCGATCGTGCCGACCATGTAGAACGCTTGTTCCGGCAGGTGATCGAGTTCGCCCGAAGCGATCATTTTGAAGCCCTTGATCGTGTCTTTGAGCGAAACGTATTTACCAGGCGCGCCGGTAAAGACTTCAGCGACGTGGAAAGGCTGCGACAGGAAACGCTGCATCTTACGTGCGCGGGCAACCAGCAGTTTGTCTTCCGGTGCCAGCTCGTCCATACCCAGAATCGCGATAATGTCGCGCAATTCCTTGTAGCGTTGCAGGGTCGTTTGCACGGCACGCGCGGTGTCATAGTGCTCTTGACCAACGATCAACGGATCCAGCTGACGCGAGGTCGAATCCAGCGGGTCCACGGCTGGGTAGATACCCAGGGAAGCGATGTCACGCGACAGCGCAACGGTCGAATCCAAGTGAGCAAACGTGGTAGCAGGCGATGGATCGGTGTAATCATCGGCTGGAACGTAGACGGCCTGGATCGAGGTGATCGAACCGGTCTTGGTCGACGTGATACGCTCTTGCAGACGGCCCATTTCTTCAGCCAGGGTCGGTTGGTAACCCACAGCCGACGGCATACGGCCCAGCAGTGCCGAGACTTCGGTACCAGCCAGCGTAAAGCGGTAGATGTTGTCGACGAAGAACAGAACGTCCTTGCCTTCATCACGGAACGATTCAGCGATCGTCAGGCCGGTCAGCGCGACGCGCAGACGGTTACCTGGCGGTTCATTCATCTGACCGTAGACCATCGCCACTTTGGAGTTCTCTGGATTTTCCAGATCGACCACTTTCGCGTCAGCCATCTCGTGGTAGAAGTCGTTACCTTCACGGGTACGCTCACCGACACCGGCGAACACGGACACGCCGCTGTGCGCCTTGGCGATGTTGTTAATCAGTTCCATCATGTTCACGGTCTTGCCTACGCCAGCGCCGCCGAACAGACCAACTTTACCGCCTTTTGCAAACGGGCAAACCAGATCGATCACCTTGATGCCGGTTTCCAGCAGTTCTTGCGAAGGCGACAGTTCGTCGTATGCAGGAGCGGTGCGGTGGATCGACGCGATCTGCTCGTGCGACACGGGGCCGCACTCGTCGATCGGGTTGCCCAGCACGTCCATGATGCGACCCAGGGTTGCTTTACCGACTGGCACCATGATTGGTTTGCCGGTGTTCTGGATCATCATGCCGCGACGCAGGCCATCGGACGAGCCGAGTGCAATGGTACGGACAATGCCGTCGCCCAACTGCTGTTGTACTTCCAGGGTCAGTTCCGAGCCTGCCATCTTCAAGGCATCAAATACCTTAGGCATCGCGTTGCGGGGAAACTCAACGTCCACCACAGCGCCGATACACTGAACGATTTTGCCATCAGCCATGTTCGTTCCTTCAATATAGTTAAATTCGTTTAAACCGCAGCCGCACCGGCGACGATTTCGGAGAGTTCTTTGGTAATCGCAGCTTGGCGGGTCTTGTTGTAGATCAGCTTTAATTCGCCGATCACACTACCCGCGTTGTCGCTTGCAGCTTTCATCGCGACCATCCGTGCCGATTGCTCGGACGCCAGATTCTCCGCGACTGCCTGGTACACCAGCGCTTCTACATAGCGCTCCAGCAATTCGTCGATGATGCTTTGTGCATCCGGCTCGTAGATGTAATCCCACGAGTGTGCGCTCTTGTCGGCAACCATTTTGTCGGCCGTCAATGGCAGCAGCTGTTCGACCACTGGTTCCTGCTTCATCGTGTTGATGAATTTGGTGTAGCACAGGTACACTGCGTCGAGCTTGCCAGCCTGGAACTCTTCGAGCATGACCTTGACAGGTCCGATCAATTTTTCCAGGTGGGGCGTATCACCAGTTTGAATGGCAGAGGCGACGATCTTGACGCCGATGCGATTCAAAAAACCCAAACCCTTGTTACCGATGGCAACTGCTTCAACCCGGTTGCCAGCTGCTTCCAGCTCGCGCGACTTCGACGTCACCTGGCGCAGGATGTTGGTATTCATGCCGCCGCACAGACCCTTGTCGGTCGTCACAACGATGAAACCTACTGCCTTCGCTTGCGTACCCTGGGCAGCTGCCAGGAACGGGTGCGTGTATTCCGGATTGGCATTCGCCAGATTGGCGGCGATATTCCGAATCTTGTCACTGTAGGGACGGGCGGCCCGCATCCGGTCTTGCGCCTTGCGCATTTTGGACGCGGCGACCATTTCCATCGCCTTGGTGATCTTCTTCGTATTCTCTACGCTCTTGATCTTGCCTCGTATCTCTTTGCTTGATGCCATGAGTCCTTACTCCTTCTGCGCGTAGGGCGGCGCCTCACTCAAAGGTGGGCGCCGCCTGGCCGCTTAATATGCGCCGGATTTCTTGAAATCAGCAATGGCCGCCGACAGAGTTGCTTCGCTGTCTTTGTCGAGTTGCTTGGTTTCTTCGATCTTGGCCAGCAGAGCAGCTTGCTTGGTCTTCATGTAAGCGTGGACACCAGCTTCGAACGACAGCACTTGCTTGACTGGCACGTCGTCCATGAAGCCTTTGTTCACCGAGAACAGCGATACGGCCATCAGCGAGATCGACAGTGGCGAGTATTGGGCTTGCTTGAGCAATTCCGTTACGCGGGCACCACGGTCCAGCTGCTTGCGGGTCGATTCATCGAGGTCCGAAGCGAACTGCGCAAACGCGGCCAGTTCACGGTACTGCGCCAAGTCGGTACGGATACCGCCGGACAGGTTTTTGATGACCTTGGTCTGGGCGGCGCCACCGACGCGCGATACGGAAATACCGGCGTTAATTGCAGGACGGATACCGGCGTTGAACAGCGAGGTTTCCAGGAAGATCTGACCGTCGGTAATCGAAATCACGTTGGTTGGAACGAAGGCGGACACGTCGCCAGCTTGCGTTTCAATGATCGGCAGCGCCGTCAGGGAACCGGTCTTGCCTTTGACGGCACCGTCGGTGAACTTCTCGACGTAGTCGGCGTTCACGCGTGCTGCGCGTTCCAGCAGGCGGCTGTGCAGGTAGAACACGTCGCCTGGGTACGCTTCGCGACCTGGTGGACGGCGCAGCAGCAGCGAGATTTGACGGTATGCAACAGCTTGTTTGGACAGATCATCATAGACGATCAGTGCATCTTCACCGCGGTCACGGAAGTATTCGCCCATGGCGCAACCGGAGTACGGCGAGATGTATTGCATGGCGGCCGATTCCGAAGCGGAAGCGGCGACAACGATGGTGTATTCCATCGCGCCGTGCTGTTCCAGCGAGCGCACGATGTTCTTGATCGACGAGGCTTTTTGGCCAATCGCGACGTAGATACATTTCATGCCCTGGCCTTTTTGATTGATGATCGCATCAATCGCCACAGCCGACTTGCCGGTTTGACGGTCGCCGATGATCAGTTCGCGCTGGCCGCGGCCAACTGGAACCATCGCATCGATCGACTTCAGGCCGGTTTGCATCGGTTGCGAAACGGACTCACGGGCGATCACGCCCGGGGCGATTTTTTCAATCGCGGCCGTCAGTTTGGTCTCGATGGCGCCTTTGCCGTCGATCGGCTGGCCCAGCGCGTTGACTACGCGGCCGAGCAGCTCAGGACCGACTGGCACTTCCAGAATGCGGCCGGTGCATTTCACCGTGTCGCCTTCGGAGATGTGCTCGTAGGCACCCAGAATCACGGAGCCGACGGAGTCGCGTTCCAGATTCATTGCCAGGCCAAACGTGTTGCCTGGGAATTCCAGCATCTCGCCTTGCATCACGTCCGACAAACCGTGGATGCGGCAGATACCGTCGGCGACGGAAATAACCGTGCCTTGATTACGCACTTCAGCGCCGCCGTCAAGACCTTGGATCCGGCTCTTGATCAACTCGCTGATTTCAGATGGGTTGAGTTGCATACTAACTCCTAAAAGTGTTTCTCTCAGCTTGCGCGAGGGGTAAGGGTCTGTCTAAGCTGGCCTGCCGAAGCGCGTGTCTTACGACACCAGTGCAGCGTGCAGTTGCTGCAACTTGGCGCGCACCGAGGTATCGAGCACCTGGTCGCCTACGACCACGCGCACGCCGCCGAGCAGCGATGGATCCACTGTGACGGCAGGGTTGAGCTTACGACTGAATTTCTTTTCCAGCGTTGCGACCAGCTCGGCCGTTTGGCCTTCGCTCAGATCGAAAGCGCTCGTGATCTCGGCGTCAGCCGCACCTTCCAGGCCATTTTTCAAGGCATGGAATTGCGCGCCGATTTCCGGCAGCAGGCTGATGCGGCCATTTTCGATCAACAACGTGACGAAGTTTTTCACTTCTTCATTGAGCGGCGATTTCAACAACGACAGGATGGTGGCGGCGACGTCGCTTTCCGAAACTTTCGGATTGCGCGCGTACGCCTGTACCTCGGGGTGGCTACCGATCTGTGCCAGTTCGGACACCAGTTCGGACCACGCCGCGAGGTTGCTTGACTCCTTACCAGCTTGGGCTACGCGGAACAAAGCTTCCGCGTAGGGACGGGCGACGGTTGCGAGTTCTGCCATGATTACAGCTCGACAGCAAGACGCTGCAACATTTCGGCGTGAGCCGTTGGGTTTACTTCACGCTTCAAGATCTGCTCGGCACCCTTGACAGCCAGGTCAGCCACCTGAGCGCGCAATTGTTCGCGTGCTTTCGACAGTTGCTGTTCGGCGTCCGACTGGGCTTGCGCAATGATACGCGCAGCTTCAGCTTGTGCATTTTGCTTGATCTCTTCAGCAACCAGCTGCGCGCGCTTTTCAGCGTCCGCAACGCGTTGCGAAGCTTCTTCACGTGCACTGTTCAATGCCTCTTGCGCACGCTTTTCAGCGACAGCCATCGAAGCCTGACCTTGATCGGCCGCAGCCAATCCATCCGCGATTCGTTTGGCACGCTCATCCAGCGCGTTGTTCAACGCTGGAAATACGAACTTCATCGAGAACCAGACCAACACCGCGAAGGTGATCATCTGGCCGATGAGCGACATATTGATGTCCATACCTTTGCTCCTAACTAAAAGTTTCTCCTAGGGTTGGAGCGAATTACTGAGCAACAGCCGTCAGAGCGGACAGGAACGGGTTAGCGAACGTGTACAGCAGAGCAACACCAACGCCGATCATCGAGATAGCATCCAGCAGACCAGCGATAACGAACAGTTTGGTTTGCAGTTGTGGCATCAGTTCTGGTTGACGTGCCGAAGCTTCCAGGAATTTGCCACCCAGAATAGCGAAGCCCAGAGCGGTGCCGATTGCGGCCAGGCCGATGATGATTGCTGCTGCCAGAACGGTCATGCTTTGTACTTGTGCGATCAGAGCTTGCATAAAATTCTCCTAAATTTAAAAACGAAAGATACTAAAAAAACAAAATATAAAGTTGATGATTAATGTTTCTCAACCGCGAGGCTCAGATACACAACCGTCAACGCCATAAACACAAAAGCTTGCAAAGTTACAATCAAGATATGGAAAATTGCCCATGGACCACCCAACGCCCACTGTGCCCACCAAGGCAACAACGCGATCAAGATGAAAATCAGTTCGCCGGCATACATATTGCCGAACAGTCGCAGCGACAGGGAGATCAGTTTTGCAACCAGCTCAACCATTTGCAGCAGGAAATTGACAGGGGCCAGCGCGATCGTGCCGATGATGCCGCTCGCATGGAACGGTGCCGTGAACAGTTCCTTGATCCAGCCGCCCAGGCCCTTGGCCTTGATCGAGAAGGCGATCACGCACAGCACAACCGACAGCGACATGGCGAAGGTGTGGTTGACGTCGGCGGTCGGTACGGCACGCAGTTTATGCACGCCAAACCAGCTCAGAATCTTCGGCAACAGGTCGACCGGCAGGAAGTCCATCGCGTTCAGCAGCCAGACCCACACAAAAATAGTGATGGCCAGCGGTGCGATGACCTTGCTTTTCGCGTGGAAGGCCCCATTAATAGTGTCATTGACGATTTCCATGACCATTTCGACGAAGTTTTGCAGCTTGCCAGGCACGCCGGCAGTGGCACGACGCGAAGCCATGTAGAAAACAGCCAGGAAAACAAAGCCCAGAATGGCCGAAATCCAGAACGTGTCCAGATTGATGGTGCCTTCGGCATTGCGTAGGTGAGCCAGATGGTGGCTGATGTATTCTGTGGCGTTGGCCGGGGCAGCATGGCCCGCTTCAATAGCGTGTTCTGTGGTCATAATGAATTTAGATTTGTCGTTTCAGAGCACAACAGGCCCCAAAACCAATGATTAAACAGCGAGCAATGAAAACCAGTATGCTAAGGTTGCCACCGCGAAACCCAAGATCAGCCATAACCAGGCGGCCGACTGAAACAACACCAGTGCCAAGATAAAGAGCACCGCTGTGATAAATATTTTCACCACTTCTGCGCGCAAATGCGCCCGGAATGCCTTATTGGCGTCGCTAGAACCGCGAACGACCAACATGGCATACACCAGGCTACCGATGACTGCGATAGCGCCGCCATATGCGGCGGACCAGCCCTTCACACTGCCACCGAAAAACAGGGTGACCGTGGCAAAACTGATGGCAATTGCGAGCTGCAAAGCAACTACTTTGTAGACTGGTTTGGCAATATTTTGTTGTGAATCACTCAATTGCCAGGTTCCCAGAAAAATCTACACACGCAAAGACACGGGATTATAGTTGGCTTTGATCTATAGAGTCAAACGTTGCTGCACCGCAGCAGGGCAATTGCTGCGCGAAACTGACGCTTTACCGACTATTCGCCGCCATTTGCACCACTATATGGCAAAGTCGCTTGCCGGGCCGCTTCCAGCCGTGTTATCAAGGAATCACGTGGTCCATCCGGAAAGCATGGCCGGATTGTCCACACCGTATATCCCCTGTCTTTGCAGCTTGCTATTTAACCACGCAAGCGTGCCAGCACACCATCGAGCACGTCAAGATCGGCAAAATCGATCACCAGTTGGCCACGCCCTTTATTGCCCATCTTGAAGACCACCGGCGTGGCCAGCGCATCGGACAGCTCTTCTTCCAGGCGCGCGATATCGCCGGACTTTTCCTTGTGGCGCGGCTCGACCGGATTCGCCGCTTCTTCGATGGTGCGGGTCACCAGCTTTTCCGTCTCGCGCACGGACAGGCGCTTGGCCACCACCTGGTTGGCCAGCGTGATCTGGCTGGCCGCGTCGACGGCCAGCAGCGCGCGCGCGTGGCCCATGTCGATATCGCCGGCCATCAGCATGGTCTGCACGGGATGGGCCAGATTCATCAGGCGCAACAGGTTGGACACAGCGCTGCGCGAGCGTCCCAGCGCAGTGGCCGCTTGCTCATGCGTAAAACTGAAGTCGGCGATCAGGCGGTGAATGCCCTGCGCTTCTTCCAGGGGATTCAGGTCTTCGCGCTGGATGTTCTCGATCAGCGCCATGGCCGCGGCGGCCAGGTCGTCGACGTCGCGCACCAGCACCGGCACTTCCGTCAGGCCGGCCAGTTGCGAAGCGCGGAAACGGCGCTCACCGGCGATGATTTCATATTTGACAAGTCCGCTCAAGGTATCCTGGCCGATCGGACGCACCAGGATCGGCTGCATCAGCCCCTGCGCCTTGATCGAGGCGGCCAGTTCATTGAGGGCGCCTTCGTCCATGCGCGTACGCGGCTGGTATTTCCCGGCTTGCATTTGTGACACGGGCAAGTTCGACGGTTGATTGGTTTCCGGACTGGCGAAGTCGCCGCCGCCGCCCAGGAGGGCGTCGAGTCCGCGACCGAGTCCTTTTAATTTTTTCGTAGCCATGCTGTCCTAATCGTGTTTTCAGAGTAAGCGCTCACATCTTGATGTGCAGACGCTCGCCCCTTGTTTACATATGTTTGATGCGTTCGACCATCTCGGCGCCGAAGGCGATATACGCCTGGGCACCTTTCGAGCTGGGGTCGAAGGTCACGCCGGGCAGGCCGTACGATGGCGCTTCGGCCAGGCGGACATTACGCGGGATGATGGTATTGAATACTTTGTCGCCGAAGTGCTGTTCCAGCTGCGCCGATACTTGTTGCGATAATGTCATGCGCGGATCGAACATCACGCGCAGCAGGCCGATGATTTTCAAATCCGGGTTCAGGTTGGCGTGCACCTTCTTGATGGTGTTGACCAGATCGGACAGCCCTTCCAAGGCGTAGTACTCGCATTGCATCGGAATGATCACGCCATGCGCGGCGCACAGGCCGTTCAGGGTCAGCATCGATAATGCCGGTGGGCAGTCTACTAATATGAAGTCATATTCGCCATCCACTTCGGCCAGCGCATCCTTCAGGCGGCGTTCGCGGTTGTCCAGCTCGACCATCTCCACTTCGGCGCCGGCCAGCTCGCGGTTCGAGGGCAGCACATCGAAGCGTCCGGCTTCCGAACGCTGGCGTGCCGTTTTGACATCGGACTCGCCCAGCATTACTTCATAGGTCGACGCCTTCAAGCCGGCCTTGTTGATGCCGGCGCCCATGGTCGCATTGCCCTGCGGGTCGAGGTCGACCAGCAGCACACGCTGGTTCAACTTGGCCAGACCGGCGGAGAGGTTGACGCTTGTTGTGGTTTTACCAACACCACCCTTTTGATTTGCTACACAAAAAATTTTGGCCATGTATCTTCTAGTTGTAAATAGGTGCAAACTTCATCGTGCGCCCCGGCATCCTGCCGAAACGATTTATACTGTTTATTTGATTTATACGATATAAATCGTTTATACGGTTTATATTATTTATACCGTATAAACTGTTTATATGATTTACATCGTTTAATTCTGCGGTCTTTAAATTCTTGCTATAAAGACCAGATGACGCTCTGCATTTAGCCCTGGCACCTGGATTGCTCGTAATTCCGTCACTTTCCAGTCCGCCGGCAGTCGCTCTCTCTCGTCTGGCGGTGCCACCCCTTTCAAGGCGATGAATTGCCCGCCCTCGGCCAGCACATGGTTCGACCAGTTGACGAAGTCGGACAGGTCGGCAAAGGCGCGCGAGGTGATCACGTCGAATTTCTGCTGCACTTCCAGCTGCTCCACCCGTTTCGTGTACACGGTGACGTTGGCCAGGCCCAGTTCGGCCTTCACTTGCGTCAGGAATGCCGTCTTTTTATGCACCGTGTCGATCATCGACACCTTCACATCGGGCCGCGCGATAGCCAGGACCATGCCCGGCAAGCCGCCGCCAGCGCCCACGTCGAGCACGTTCTTGGCTTGCGCGAACGCCGGCACGGCCGCCAGCGAATCGAGCACGTGCAAGGTCAGCATCTGCAGGGGATCGCGCACCGACGTCAGGTTGTACACGCTATTCCATTTGGCCAGCAAGGCCAGGTAATCGAGCAGTTTTTCCGTCTGATCCGCGCTCAGCTCCAGGCCCAGCGCGGCGATGCCTTCATTCAAAATCTGGGCCAAAGCGGCCCGGTCAAACTGCTTCATTCAACAACCTCATCCTTTAAAGTGGTGGTCTGTATTTCGGCCTGACCTGCACCAAAACCGCGCTTTTTCAGGTGCACCAGCAGCAGCGAAATGGCCGCCGGGGTCACGCCGGAAATGCGCGATGCCTGGCCCAGGGTTTCCGGGCGCTGCTTGTCGAGTTTTTGCCGCACTTCGACCGACAGCGCGCCGATGTCCAGGTAGTTAAAACCTTCCGGCAAGGCCAGGTTTTCATAGTGTTCGTGGCGCTCGATTTCCTTGCTCTGGCGCTCGATGTAGCCCGCGTATTTGAGCTGGATTTCCACCTGCTCGCGCACGGCCGCGTCTGCCACGCCGGGGCCGGCCAGGGCCTGGCCCTCCATGCCCGTCATGCTCATCAAGGTGTCATAGGCAACGTTCGGGCGGCGCAGCAAGTCCGCCAGCGAGTATTCGCGCTCGATGGCCTGGCCAACGATGCGTTCCGACTCGGCGGCCGCCAGGATGCGCGGGTTGACCCACGTGGAACGCAGGCGCTCGAGTTCCAGCGCCACCGCTTCGCGTTTGGTTTCAAAGGCTTGCCACTGGGCGTCGCCGACGCAGCCCAAAGCGCGGCCGATTTCCGTCAGGCGCATGTCGGCATTGTCTTCGCGCAGGCTCAAACGGTACTCGGCGCGGCTGGTGAACATGCGGTACGGCTCCTGCACGCCCTGGGTGATCAGATCGTCGACCAGCACGCCCAGATAGGCCTCGGAGCGGCCCGGTACCCAGGCGTCCTTGTCTTGCGTCAGCAAGGCCGCATTCAGGCCCGCCAGCATGCCTTGCGCGGCCGCTTCCTCGTAGCCGGTGGTGCCATTGATCTGGCCGGCGAAGAACAGGCCCGCCACGGCCTTCGTTTCCAGCGAAGCCTTCAAGCCGCGCGGGTCGAAATAATCGTATTCGATGGCGTAGCCTGGGCGCAGGATGTGGGCGTTTTCCATGCCCTTCATCGATTGCACCAGGGCGATCTGCACGTCGAATGGCAGGCTGGTGGAGATGCCGTTCGGATAGAACTCGTGCGTCGTCAAGCCTTCCGGCTCAAGGAAGATCTGGTGCGATTCCTTGCCCGAGAAACGGTGGATCTTGTCTTCAATCGACGGGCAGTAGCGGGGGCCGACGCCCTCGATTACCCCCGTGTACATGGGGCTGCGATCGAGGCCGGCGCGGATGATGTCGTGCGTCTGTGCATTCGTGTGCGTTACCCAGCACGGCACCTGGCGCGGGTGCATGGCCGTGTTGCCCATGACGGAGAACACGGGTACCGGGTCGAGGTCGCCCGGCTGTTCCTGCATCACGGAAAAGTCGATCGTGCGGCCATCGATGCGCGGCGGCGTGCCCGTTTTCAAACGGCCCTGCGGCAGTTTCAGCTCTTTCAGGCGGGCCGACAGCGAGATGGCAGGCGGATCGCCGGCGCGGCCGGCCGAATAATTGTTCAGGCCCACGTGGATCTTGCCGTCAAGGAAAGTACCTGCCGTCAGCACCACGGCGCGCGCCAGGAACTTCAGGCCGATCTGCGTCACGGCGCCTACGACGCGGTCGCCTTCGACGATCAGGTCATCGACGGCTTGCTGGAACAGCCACAGGTTAGGCTGGTTTTCCAGGCGCGTGCGGATGGCGGCTTTATACAGGATGCGGTCGGCCTGGGCGCGCGTGGCGCGGACTGCCGGGCCTTTCGAGGAATTCAGGATGCGGAACTGGATACCGGACTCGTCGGTGGCGATCGCCATCGCGCCGCCCATGGCATCGACTTCCTTGACCAGGTGGCCCTTGCCGATGCCACCAATGGAAGGATTGCACGACATCTGGCCCAGTGTCTCAATATTATGCGTGAGCAAAAGCGTCTTCTGCCCCATGCGGGCGGAAGCGAGGGCCGCTTCGGTACCGGCGTGACCACCACCGACAACGATGACGTCGAATTCTGTAGGAAATAACATGATAAATAGGTAACAGTGCAAGTAAAAATGCGGGAAGAGAGCTCCGATTATAGAGTCTTTTTGCAGACGCAACCTTCCGCCGGCCATTTTTTGCTTAATTTTTACTCAGCAAGGGTGTGGCGCCACCCGTTTCTGTTTCACGTGGAACACGAATTGACCCCGCAAGCGCACCCGGGATAGAGCTGCAGGGTCCGCCAATGTTTGCTACAATTGCCGCATCGTCCATCAACGTCGCCACGCCAGTGGCCATCGGGACGGTCATTCAGGAGGACGGCCTCCCCCACATGGGAACACACCGGGACGGCCCGCTCTGCAAAGGAGCCGCCATGGCCTGGATACTTTTACTGATTGCCGGCATGTTTGAAGTCGTGTGGGCGTACTCGATGAAACTCTCCGAGGGTTTCACCAGACTCCCCCCCTCTATCGTTACCGTGGTCATGATGATCGCCAGCTTCGGCTTGCTGTCGATCGCCATGCGTACCCTGCCCCTCGGCACGGCGTACACCATCTGGACCGGCATCGGCGCCGTCGGCGCCTTCATCGTTGGCGTCGCCGTCCTGGGCGAACAGCTGAGCTTGATGCGCATCTGCGCTGCCGTCCTGATCGTCATCGGCATCGTTCTGATGAAGCTGTCTTCGGCCCACTAAGTTTTCCCCGGTAGCGCCTGGCGTAGACACGTCCTGCGCTACCACCTCACCCACCGTCTGTACTACACAGCAAATCTCCACAGGAATTCCCATGCTCCTCGAAAACTACTTTCCTGTCCTGCTCTTCATCCTCGTCGGTATCCTGGTCGGCATCGTGCCCATGCTGCTGGGACGGGTGCTGGGACCGCACAAGCCCGACCCGCAAAAGCTGTCGCAATATGAATGCGGCTTCGAAGCGTTTGGCGACGCGCGCATGAAATTCGACATCCGCTTCTACCTGGTCGCCATCCTGTTCATCCTGTTCGATATCGAAGTCATTTTCCTGATGCCGTGGGCGGCCAACGTCAACGCACTGGGACTGGTCGGCTTCTGGGCCGTCATGGGTTTTCTCGCCGTACTGACGATAGGCTTGGCCTATGAGTGGAAAAAGGGCGCGCTGGAGTGGGAGTGAGCAGTAGGAATGAGAGACCTGCTCCTGCTCAATATCGTGCTGGGTGTGGCGCTGGCCTATGCCGCCACGCGCGAATACCGCAAGGACGCCCAGGCATGCCGGCTGCTGGCAACGGTGGCCGGCGTCGCGCTGACGGTCAGCCTGGCGCTGCTGGTGCTGCAGCGTGGTTCCACGTGAAACATGCGCGGCGTTGGAAAGCGGAGTAAGCTCGTTACTGTCCCACTGCCAGGAGTCCGCATGTCCGCCTTCCAGTTCCGCACCGTGCCGCATCTGATCGTCGAAGCAGGCTGTGCCGCCCAGCTCGGCCAGCACGTGGCCCGCCACTTTCCGCACGTACGCCGCGCCCTGCTCGTCACCGATGCGGGCTTTTTGCGCACCGGCCTGGCCGATACTCCCTTGCGCAGTCTGCAGGCGGCAGGTATCGAGGTGCACGTGTTCGCCGATGTCCTAGCGGATCCACCCGAAGCCGTCATCCTGGCTGGCGTGGCACAGGCACAGATGTTTCACGTGGAACTGGTGATTGGCCTCGGTGGCGGCAGCTCGCTGGATGTGGCCAAGCTGATCGCCGTGCTGGCGCCGGGCCACCAGGAGCTGGGGCAACTGTATGGTATCGGCAATGTCCACGGCCAGCGGCTGCCGCTGGTGCAGTTGCCAACCACGGCCGGCACGGGTTCGGAAGTGACCAGCATCGCCATCGTCACGACGGGCGCCACCACCAAGATGGGCGTAGTCGCCCCGCAACTGTATGCGGACCTGGCCCTGCTCGACGCCAGCCTGACCCTGGGCCTGCCACCGGCTGTGACGGCCGCCACCGGCATCGATGCCATGGTGCATGCGATCGAGGCATATACCAGCCGTCTGCAAAAGAATCCGCTGTCCGATATGCTGGCCACCCAGGCGCTGTCGCTGCTGTCCGCCAACCTCGTCACAGCATGCCGCGATGGCCAGAACATGGCAGCGCGCCAGGCCATGCTGCTGGGCGCCATGCTGGCCGGCCAGGCATTTTCCAACGCCCCCGTCGCCGCCGTGCACGCCCTCGCCTATCCCATCGGCGGCCTGTTCCACGTGCCACATGGATTGTCGAACGCGCTGGTGCTGCCGCATGTGCTGCGCTTTAACTTGTCCCATGCCGCGCCCCTGTATGCGCAGCTGGCCGCCGTTTTGCAACCCGGCATCACGGGCAGCGACGAGGCACGCGCCCATGCCTTGATCGATGCCATGCAGGACATCGCCCTCGCGACCGGCATCGCACGAACCCTGCGCGAGGTGGGCATCGCCGCCAGCGACCTGGACCGCTTGGCCGACGAAGCCATGCTGCAAACGCGCTTGCTGGGAAACAATCCCCGCAGCGTCACGCGCAGCGACGCGCGCGCCATCTATGCGGCCGCACTGTGAGCCAGCAGACGGAGTCGCCTGACCCACCCTGTTACACTGCCGCCATGACGCCACCCGACATCCCCATTCATGCCGACGACAGCAGCCCGCCACCCGGGCGCTGCACCGGCTGCCACGATAGCGCACCGCTGGGCTTTGCCTTCGAGTACGCCTATCAACCTATCGTCGACCTCGCCACGCGCAGCATCTACGCACACGAGGCGCTGGTACGCGGCCCACATGGCGAAGGTGCCGCCAGCGTGCTGGCGCAAGTGAACGACGAGAACCGCTACCGCTTTGACCAGGCTTGCCGCGTCAAGGCCGTGGCTGGCGCCGCCAGGCTGGGCATGCAAGGTTTTCTGTCGATCAATTTCCTGCCCAATGCCGTGTACCGTCCCGAGGTCTGCATCCGCAGCACCCTGGAAGCGGCCAAGCTGCACAACTTTCCTACCGACAAAATCATCTTTGAAGTGACGGAAGGCGAACGGGTGCAGGACCGTCCCCACCTGGTCGAGATTTTCCGCGCCTATCGCCGCTTCGGTTTCCAGACGGCCATCGATGATTTTGGCGCCGGCTATGCGGGCTTGAACCTGCTGGCCGAATACCAGCCCGACATCGTCAAGATCGACATGGACCTGGTGCGGCAGATCGACACCTCGCCGCCGCGCCAGGCCATCGTGCGGGCCGTCGCCAGCTTGTGCCGCGAGCTGGGCATCCGCGTGCTGGCCGAAGGCATCGAGACGCGCGCCGAGCGCGATTTTCTTTCCGGCTGCGGCATTTCGCTGATGCAGGGCTACTGGTTTTCCAAGCCCGTGTTCCAGGGTCTGGGGCAGATCCCCGACTCCGCCTGGATCTAGCCTGGGCATAAAAACGGCCACGTGAAACGTGGCCGCAAGTTCCCCAGACGGTGCAGTCTAGTTGGGAATATCCACCACCGTGCCCGTCACACTGATGAGATTACCGGCCGCCGGCGCCGCCGCGATCGGCGGCACGTTGACATTCGTGATCAAGGTCGATGCATCGGCACGCGTTACCGTGCGCACCACCTGCGATGGCGGCAAGGCCTGCTTGACGGTCAAGTGTGCATACATGGCGTCGAGCGCCCGGTTCAGATACACGTGCAGGGGCACAATCAAGGTCGGCAAGGCGCTGCTGAAAGAATCGAAGTGGTTGGCATGGGTCACCTCGATATAGCGCAGCTTGCTGCCTGCGCCCTCGCCCACCGCATTCAGTCCCACATAGGCACGCGACGCGTGATTCACGGGAATCAGCGTATCGCTGCGGCCATGCACGATGATGGCCGGTTTGCCATTGAGCTTGGCCGTTGCCTGCACCTCGGCCACGCCGGCACGCACCCGGACACTCTGCGCCGCCAGCGTGCCCTGCAAGGCGGTGCCGCTGACACTGACGCTGTCGCGTCCCGTCGCCAGGCTGCGCAGGCACAGGAAACCATCGAGTGACTGGTCGGCCAGGCCGTTGGAAGGCGACACGCCAGCCGTGTACACCTTGGCGCCGCCAACGCTGTTCTCATACACGACATTGCCCAGAATGCCGTTTTGCGCGGCAAAGCTGGCCGCCTTTTGCGCGCTCGTGTAGGCGATGGGGTTGCCCGTCCCGTCCGTCTGCGCAAAGCTAAAACCGCACACCTTGTCCGTCACGGAGAATTTGCCGTAGGCGTACGCATACGTGACTGCCACCAGGATGTTGGTGCCCGCGTGCGCCGCCTGCAGGGGATCGGAGTCCGCCAGCCAGCCATACGCCTGCAGGCGCTGCTTCGCATCCGCCTGCTGTTGCACCAGGTCGGTGCCGCTCAGCAAGCCCTTGGCGACGAGCGCCGTGCAGCGTCCCGCGCTGCCGGCCACGGAGGCGATGCACGGCTGGTACAGGGCGGCATAGGTGGCGTAGTCGAACAACGCGCGGCCCGGCCCGCTCACCACCACCCCGCCCTGGCGCACGCTGTAGGCGGTCGATGGCGCCGGCTGGACCTGCGGCTCGCTGACGGCCACGCCGCTGATCAGGCCGCGCGTATCTTGCTCGGCTGCCAGCAAGGCCGAGCCGCCGCCGTTGGAAATGCTCGAGGCGATCGTGATGGTGTTCTTCGGCGTCAGGCGCAGCAGGTGCGAACTGCCGTCGCGCGCCAGCACGCCGTAGCGCTCGTTCAACACGTAGTACGCCAGCTCGATGGCTTGCAAGGTGACCTTGCCCCAGTCCTTCTCCGGATTCTGCTGCGAGTGCGCATGCTTGAAGGCGATGCGGTTGGGGTTCGCAGCCGCCCAGGCCTGGCGCTCGGCGTCGCCCAGGTCGGGAGCGAAGAGCGCGTTCTTGCCGGCCGCGACCCTGCCCGCGCGCACGCCGTTTTGCAGGTTGACGCTGTCATCCTCGAACACATACAGGCCCGTGCCGGAACCTTTGTCCGCATAGGCCACGGCGCAGCCCTTTTTCAGGCCCCACTCGCCCGAGCTGCCGATGGCGCCATAGATGCCACGCGAGCCGCTGGACGTGCCCGTGACGATGCAGGCACGGTCCGGGTCGAAACTGGCCGGCACCTGCACCATCAGGGTGACGTTTTTCTTGCCCGTGCCATCGTCCGCATAGGCGATGTATTCGCTGCCGGCGATCAAGCCTTCGCCGCTGCCCGCATTGCCCGCCGCATCCACGTTCGGCCCATACAGGGTGCCGTAGCCGCTGTTGGCGGCAATGTCGAGCACGGCGCGGTAGTTGGCGTGGATGGCGTTGCGGCGCAGTTCCAGCGGCGTGGGACTCTCCGCATTCGCGTATGCGGGTGCCGCTGCCGCCAGCCCCGTCTTGCCCAGGCCGGCCGTCAGCAGGTCGTTGCTCTTGCCGTCGTAGTCGGCCCGCGTGATCGTGCCCAGGTAACTGGGCATCTGGTTCAGCTCTTCCGGTGCATGATTGCTGCCGCAGGCTGACAGCAGCAGCACGGTGCACAGGCCGGTGCCGGCGCGCATATTCCTTGTTTGCATGGTGGTTCTCTCCGTTGAGGTAACACTGGACGCACAATGAAAAACGCCGGACAGACAGTCCGGCGTTGCTGCAACCATCAGACAGCGGCCTTGGCCGGCCTGCCGCCGAAACGGGCAAGCGCTTCGCCGACGATGCCACGCCGAAACATCAGCACGCAGATGACGAAGATGATGCCGGTAACGATGCCCACCGATTCGCCCAACGTGCCGAACCACTCGACACCCGTGTGCGTGGCCAGATAGGTGCCAAAGTCGCCCAGCTTGTTTTCCAGCGCGATGATCAGCACGGCGCCGATGATGGGGCCGGCCAGTGTGCCCATGCCACCGACCAGTGTCATCAGCACGACCAGGCCCGACATGCCCCAGTACACATCGGTCAACGTCTCAAACCCCAGCACCAGGGTCTTGGTGGCGCCGGCCAGCGCGGCCAGCGACGCCGATAGGACGATGGCCATCAGCTTGTACTTGTTGACGTCGTAGCCGAGCGAGATGGCGCGCGGCTCGTTTTCCTTGATGGCTTTCAATACTTGCCCGAACGGCGAGTGGATGGTGCGCACGATCAGGGCGAAGCCGGCAATGAAGATGGCCAGCACCACGTAGTACAGCACCGTGTCGTTGCCCAGGTCGATTGTGCCCAGCAAGGTTCCACGTGGAACACCCTGCAAGCCATCCTCGCCGCCCGTGAACGGCAGGCGCAAGGCGAGGAAGTACACCATCTGCGCCAGCGCCAGGGTGATCATGGTGAAATAGATGCCCTGGCGACGGATGGCCAGGCCGCCCATCACCAGGCCCAATAGCGCCCCGGTGGCGACGCCGGCCAGCAAGCCCAGTTCCGTCGGCCAGCCCCAGGTGCGCAGCGCATAGCCGGTGACATAGCCGGCGCCGCCAAAGAAGGCAGCGTGGCCAAACGACAGCAAGCCCGTATAGCCGATCAATAAATTGAAGGCGCAGGCAAACAGGGCAAAGCACAGCAACTTCATCAGGAAGACGGGATAGCCGTAAAACGGGGCCGCCAGAGCCAGCAGCAGGGCAATGGCGTAGCCTACATTCTTATTCATCGTGGTAGCTCCAATACATGACTGATGAGGATTACTTTTCTTTACCGAACAGGCCGGCGGGACGCAGCAGCAGCACGATGACCATCACCACGAAGACCACGGTGGCCGAGCCTTCCGGGTAGAACACGCGGGTCAGGCCCTCGATCACGCCCAGGCCCAGGCCCGTCAGGATCGAGCCCATGATGGAACCCATGCCGCCGATCACCACCACGGCGAACACGACGATGATGAGATTCGAGCCCATCAGCGGCGAGACCTGGATGATGGGGGCGGCCAGCACGCCGGCGAACCCGGCCAACGCCACGCCGAAGCCGAAGGTCAGGGTCACCATCAGCGGCACGTTGATGCCGAACGCTTCCACCAGCTTCGGGTTTTCCGTGCCGGCCCGCAGGTAGGCACCTAACTTGGTTTTTTCGATGACGAACCAGGTGGCCAGGCAGACGGAGAGCGAAGCGATGACGACCCACGCCCGGTAGTTCGGCAGGATCATGAAACCCAGGTCGGTGGCGCCGGCCAGCGCTTCGGGTACCGCATACGGCTGGCCCGAGACGCCATAGAACGAGCGGAACACGCCTTCCATGATCAGCGTGATGCCAAAGGTCAGCAGCAAGCCATAAAGGTGGTCGAGTTTATACAGCCAGCGCAGCATGGTCTTTTCAATCAGGATGCCGACCAGGCCGACGAGGATCGGGGCGATGACCAGCATGGCCCAGTAATTGATGTCGAAATAGCTGAGGCCCATCCAGGCCAGGAAGGCGCCCATCATGTACATGGCGCCGTGCGAGAAATTAATGACGTTGAGCAAGCCGAAGATCACGGCCAGACCGAGGGACAACATGGCATAGAACGAGCCGTTGACGAGGCCCAGCAGCAGCTGGCTCATCATCGCTTGTAATGGAACGCCGAAAATTTCCATGGCATCACAGTATAAAAAGCACCGCCGGGTAGCGGTGTGGTATCAAGGGAAACACGCCACCGCGGACGGGTGCGGCGGCGCAAGGCGCACCCTGCGCACCGGCAGGTGGCGCGCAGGAAGGCAGACTGCCCGCGCGCGGCGGGCAATCCGCAGGGATTGCTACAACGTTACTTCCACAGCGAACACTTCGATTCAGCCTTGGTCACGTACGCTTGCGCGCCGGGCACGGTGGCCACCACCTTGTAGTAATCCCATGGGTATTTCGACTCGGACGGCTTTTTCACTTCCATCAGATACATGTCGTGCACCATGCGGCCATCGGGACGCACTTCGCCGTTCTTGGTGAACATGTCATTGATCCTGGTTTTCTTCAGATACGCCATGACCTTGTCGGTATCGTCCGTGCCCACCGCCTTGACGGCTTTCAGGTAGTTCGCCGCCGCCGAATAGTCGGCCGCCTGCAGCATCGAAGGTTCCTTCTTCATCTTGTCAAAGTAACGCTTCGACCAGGCCCGCGTTTCCGGGTTCAAGTCCCAGTACCAGCCGTCCGTCAGGTACATGCCCTGCGTCAAGTTCAAGCCCAGCGAATGGATGTCATTGATGAAGATCAGCAGACCAGCCAGTTTCACGTTTTTCGTCACGCCAAATTCGTTGGCCGCCTTGATGCTGTTGATGGCGTCGCCACCGGCATTGGCCAGGCCCAGGATCTGCGGCTTTGCCGCTTGCGCCTGCAGCAGGAAGGACGAGAAATCCGAGGCGCCCAGCGGATGCTTGACGCTGCCCAGCACCTTGCCGCCGGCTGCCTTGACGACTTCGGCCGTGTCTTTTTCCAGCGAGTGGCCGAACGCGTAGTCGGCCGTCATGAAGTACCAGTTCTTGCCGCCCTGCTTGACGATGGTGCCGCCCGTGCCGCGCGCCAGCGCCACGGTGTCGTAGGCGTAATGCACGGTGTATGGCGTGCACTCTTCATTCGTCAGGCGCGAGGAGCCGGCGCCGATGGCGATGAAGATTTTTTTCTTTTCCGCCGCCACCTTGGCCATGGCCAGGCTGGCGCCGGAATTGGTGCCGCCGATCAGCATGTCGACGCCCTGCTGGTCGAACCATTCGCGCGCCTTCGAAGCGGCGATGTCGGCCTTGTTCTGGTGATCGGCAGAAATGAATTCCACCTTTTTGCCAGCCAGTACGACGCCGGCATCGGCGATCGCCATCTTGATGGCTTCCGCGCCACCGAGGCCGTCGACGTCGGAATACACGCCGGACATGTCGGAAATAAAGCCGATCTTGATGGTGTCGCCCGACACCTGGGCGTGCGCGGCAGCGGACAAGCCCAGTGCGCAGAGAGTGGCGGTGGCAATGGCGATAGCGTTACGTTTCATAGTGTCTCCGTTGGGATTATTGTTTGCTATTCAGACGATTGCTGGTCGATGACGAGTAAAACGCACTACATGGGGACTACACGCCTAGCAGCTCGGTCAATACCGGCATCTTGGCCTCCAGTTCGGATGCAGCAAAAGTCTCGACGATCTGACCGTGCTCCATCACATAAAACCGGTCCGCCAGCGGCGCGGCAAACCGGAAATTCTGCTCCACCATGACGATGGTGTAACCCTTCGCTTTCAGGGTGGTGATCATGCGCGCCAGGCCCTGCACGATGACGGGCGCCAGGCCTTCGGAAATTTCATCGAGCAGCAGCAGGCGCGCGCCCGTGCGCAGGATGCGCGCCACGGCCAGCATCTGCTGCTCGCCGCCCGACAGCCGCGTGCCCTGGCTGTGGCGGCGCTCCTGCAGGTTCGGGAACATGGCGTAGATCTCCTCCACCGACATGCCCTTCTCGCCGCTGGCCAGGGTCGGCGGCAGCATCAGGTTTTCTTCCGTCGACAGCGACGAGAAAATGCCGCGCTCTTCAGGACAGTAACCGATACCCAGGTGGGCGATTTTGTGCGTGGCCAAACCTATCGCTTCGACGCCGTTGACCTTGATGGAGCCCGTGCGCGCGCCCGTCAGGCCCATGATGGCGCGCAAGGTGGTGGTGCGGCCAGCGCCATTGCGGCCCAGCAAGGTCACCACTTCGCCCTGCTGCACTGTCAGGTTTACGTCGTGCAGGATGTGCGATTCGCCATACCAGGTGTGCAGCTGTGCAATTTCCAGCGCGGGTGCGCCGCCATTCACTTGTGTCGCCATCAATGCGCCCCTTCCAGTTCCGCGTGGGTGGTGCCCATGTACGCTTCCATCACCTGTGGATTACGCGACACTTCCGCATAAGTCCCTTCGGCCAGCATGGCGCCGCGCTGCAGCACGGAAATCTTGTCGCAGATTCCGGAGACCACGTTCATATTGTGTTCCACCATCAAAATCGTGCGGCCAGCCGACACCTTCTTGATCAGTTCCGTGACGCGGTGCACGTCTTCGTGGCCCATGCCCTGCGTCGGTTCATCGAGCAGCATCATTTCCGGTTCCATCGCCAGGGTGGTGGCAATTTCCAGCGCCCGCTTGCGCCCGTACGGCATGTCGACCGTGATGGTGTCGGCGAACTCCGTCAGGTCGACCTCGGCCAGCAAGGCCATGGCGCGGTCATTGAGCTGGTTCAGCGAGCGTTCGCTTTGCCAGAAGCGGAACGAGGTGCCCAGCTGGCGCTGCAAGCCGATGCGCACATTTTGCAGCACGGACAAATGCGGGAAGACGGCGGAAATCTGGAACGAGCGGATCACGCCCATGCGGGCGATCTGGGCCGGTTTGGCGGCCGTGATGTCTTTCCCATTGAACAGGATCTGTCCGGATGTGGGGACCAGGAATTTGGTGAGCAAGTTGAAACACGTGGTCTTGCCGGCGCCATTCGGGCCGATCAGGGCGTGGATATGGCCCCGTTCCACCTTCAAGTTGACGTCACTGACCGCCGTGAAACCCTTGAATTCCTTGGTCAAATTTCTTGTTTCCAAGATTACGTTTGACATCGTGTCTCCTAGTTGTACTTTTTGTACTACTTAGTCATTTTTATAATACACAACTTAAATTTAACGCACAATACAGTATAACTACGGTCATTTCTGGCCAGCCCGAATGGCGCAAACAGGCGCTTTTAGCCCGTCATTTCCAGGCCGCGTGTATCATTTGCGCCGCCTTTTCCGCAATCATCACGGTCGGCGAGTTGGTATTACCAGAAGTAATGTACGGCATGATGGAAGCGTCGACCACGCGCAAGCCGGCCACGCCCAGCACCCGCAGCTGGCTGTCGACGACGCTCAAGGGATCGCTGGCCAGGCCCATGCGGCAGGTGCCCACCGGGTGAAAAATGGTGGTGCCGATCTGGCTGGCCGCCTGCGCCAGTTCTTCCTCGCTCTGGAAGGCGATGCCGGGCTTGTATTCTTCAGGCGCAAATTTCTGCAGTGCCGGCGCGGCGGCGATGCTGCGCGTCAGGCGCAGGGCATCGGCCGCCACCTTGCGGTCCTGGTCGGTACTCAGGTAATTGGGCACGATCTTCGGCGCCGCATAGCTGTCGGCCGAGGCGATATCGACCCGTCCGCGCGAAGTGGGACGCAGATTGCAGACGCTGGCCGTAAACGCGGGAAACGCATGCAATGGCTCGCCGAACTTATCCAGCGACAAGGGCTGCACGTGGTACTGCAAATTCGGCGTCGCTTGCTGCGGGTCGGATTTCGCGAACGCACCCAGCTGCGATGGCGCCATCGACATGGGCCCGCTCTGGAACAGCGCATATTGCAGGCCGATCTGCATCTTGCCGAACATATTACTGGCCATCACGTTCAAGGTTTTCACGCCCTGCACTTTAAAGACCATGCGCAGCTGCAAATGGTCTTGCAGATTGCCGCCCACGCCAGGGGCATCGCGCACGGGCTCGATGCCATGCTGACGCAGCAAGGCGGCCGGGCCGATGCCGGACAATTGCAGCAATTGCGGCGAACCGATGGCGCCCGCCGTGAGGATGGTTTCGCGTTTCGCCGTCGCCTGCCACTGCGTGCCGCCGCCCGTAAACACGATGCCCGCGCAGCGCGGTCCCGCTTCTGTCGTTTCCAGTAATAACCGTTCCACGTGGCAACCGGTCATGATGGTCAGATTCGGGCGGCGCGCAGCCGGTTTCAAGAAGGCTTTCGAGGTATTCCAGCGGATGCCGCGGCGCTGGTTAACGTCGAAGTACGCACTGCCGCTATTGTCGCCGCCGTTGAAATCGCTGGTTTTAGGAATGCCGACTTGCTGCGCCGCATCGCGAAAGGCGTTCAGGATATCCCACGACAGGCGCTGTTTTTCCACACGCCATTCTCCGCCCACGCCATGGTTTTCCGAGGCGCCGCCGTAATAATCCTCGCTTTGCTTAAATAGCGGCAAGATTTTGTCCCAGCGCCAGGAAGCGTCGTCTGTCAGGTCCGCCCAATGGTCGTAATCGCCGGCCTGGCCGCGCATGTAGATCATGCCGTTGATGGAAGAACTGCCGCCCAGCACTTTTCCGCGTGGATAGATCAGGCTGCGTCCGCCCAGGCCAGCATCCGCCTGCGTGGAATACAGCCAGTCCGTGCGGGGATTGCCGATGCAATGCAGATAACCGACGGGGATGTGGATCCACACATAGTCGTCCTTGCCGCCCGCTTCCACCAGCAACACACTGGCGTCCTTGTCGCGCGTGAGCCGGTTGGCCAGCACGCAGCCTGCCGTGCCGCCGCCCACGATGATGTAGTCGTATTCGCCTGCCGATTCCAATGAAGCTCCTTTAGGTATGCCATCAAGCTGTCGCGCGGCGTGTCTCCCCGCCGCGTCCCGTTACCAGAGTCTGTATTCGTTCATGCATGCACGGCCGTGCGCTGTGAGTCGCTTGCGAGCCGCAAGCCAGAGTACCACCTGTGCCGTGCCAGGGCGACATTAATCGCATTGCCATGGTTTTGGCGCGACAACAAGGCTGCGAACAGGGAAAAAAATCGTTTCAGACAAGGGTCATCAGCTGTGGATAACCATATGGATATCCACAGGTACACAATGTGCGTAAACGAAAATTTTTTTACCGTACTTTTTTTTGTCCAGAAACGGTCCTATGGGCATACAACGCTTACTCAGCGTTTATCCGCGCGCCAAGCGATTGTTTACAAGGATAAATCTGTAGTTATCCACAGAAGTTGTCGGCGTTAACTACTATTACTATGCTTGTATACAAGCTTGTTAAGGTAAACCCGACAACGCTGCGTTTTGTCCTGCTTCGCGCCATGACCGGCACCAACGTCAACATCACAAAAAAACAGCGCGTTGCAAAAAAAAAATCGCGCCAGCAACTGCGCCACGAAAACCGGCACGGCCAACGTCACGCGCACAGCACTGCAAAACCGTTTTGCAATCAAGCAGACGCAAACGGTTCCTGCCAGGCACAGGACTGGCAACAAGATAGGTGTCAAGAGGGGGTTTTTGAAACGATTGTGGATAACTCACTTGATATCCACAGGATGACTTGTGTGTAAACACGAAGTTATGCGCAGGCCCGCATTTTATACAATTTCGCTCCTCGTGTGATACAGCGATTATGCACGCTTTATTTTTCACGTAAACGTTTGATCCTGTTGAAAAAAAGCGACTTATCCACAGAAAAAAACGCGTTTACTATTACTACTATTTTTATATATAGATCTATTGTAAACCGACAAAAAAAGCGGAAGTCCGGGGATACTTGCAAAAAACAGGCATCGAACGGTAAAAAAAAAGTCAAAGGCGACAGCACGACGCACTGCCAAACCGTCTTCCAGGAATTACCTTGATGCCAGCGTCGGTGAAAAAACCGCGCCAGTGAACTGCCGACGTTCTTTGCGACAGCATGCGCATCGCGTCCCGGCAAGCGCCGAGTGGCCTGGATTGCAACAGAAACCCCGATTTTTGCTTGCCGTTGTGGATAAGTGCCTGCATATCCACAGGATGAGATGTGGGAAAAGTCGATCTTTGTCCACAAGCCGATTTTTATCCCAAACAAGTCCGGCGTGGATACAATGCTTGTGCGCCTACTTTTTTGGACGCCAAGTCGATGATTTTTATACGGTATACCGACTTATTCACAAAAAAATGGGCGTTTACTATCATTACTATTTTTATGTATACATCTTTATTTAAAACACAGAGACAAACGCGGACGGTGGAAAAGTCGCCCGAACGGCTGTCAAGCACGTGTTTTAAGTCTTGCAACCTGTAAAACCTGTAAAAACGGCATGTATCCACACAAAAAAATGCGTTTAGGCATCATCAGTGCCTTGCACGAAGAACAGCAGGGGCTGGTAGAAGCCATGCAAGGCCCTCAGAGGCACTCGCACGGCATGCGCGACTACACCCTGGGAACACTCTGGAATATCGACGCTGTGTGCGTCCTGTCGCGTCTGGGCAAGGTTGCCGCTGCCATGACAGCTTCTATCCTTGTGGAAAAGTACGGAGTTACCCACATCGTCTTCACCGGCGTGGCCGGCAGTGGGGATAAACACGTGATAGTGGGCGATATCGTGGTCGCGGAAGCGCTGCTGCAGCACGATATGGATGCGCGTCCCCTGTTTCCCCGCTTTGAAGTGCCGCTGACGGGTCTGCAGCGCTTTGCCACGGACCTGGAGCTGAGCACGCAACTGGCCGGCGCTGCGGAAGATTTCCTGCGTAACGACGCTTCCAGCGTGCTGCAGGAGGCCGATATCGCGCAATTTGGTCTGCAGCACGCCAAAGTACATCGCGGCATGATTGCCAGCGGCGACCAGTTCATCAGCAATGCCGCGCACATCCGTCAATTGAAACAGGATCTGCCCGATTTGCTGGCCGTCGAAATGGAAGGGGCGGCCGTGGCGCAAGTATGTTTTGAACTGGGCGTGCCGTTTACCGTCATGCGCACCATTTCCGACAACGCCAACGAAGAGGCGGCGGTCGACTTCATGCGTTTCGTGCAGAGCGTCGCCTCACCGTATGCGTTTACCGTGATCCAGCAACTGTGCCAGCGCCTGGCTGGCTGATTTTCATTCGGCGTGCATAAAAAAAGGGCAGAACCATTGGTTCTGCCCTTTCTATTTCAACACAAGGGAAACTGAAAAATGTTCAGGGTGAGGCGCCTTGCCCCAGGCAGTACGACTGTACGGCCAGGCAAGGCAACAACGCCTGGAGTTTTTCTCAGCGTCCTTTAAACACTCAGCATCATCAGGCTGGCGTTACCGCCGGCCGCCGTCGTATTCACGCACAGCGCCCGCTCGGCGACCAGGCGCCACAGGGGGATGACACCCTCCTCCGTCGTCTCGATCGTGCCCACCAGGGCGCCTTCCCGGGCCGCCAGCAGCGGTTTGAGCTGGCTGTCGAGCACGGGTTCGATCATGGCGATCTGGAAATCATGCTTGACGGACTCCAGGCTGGTGACGACCTGGATGCGGTCTTTCAACGCCGCCGGCAAGTCGCCCGGGATCAATGCCGGCGATTGCGCCAGCACCAGCGCCTGGTTGCCCGTCGCCAGCACGGCCGCCAGCTGGTTCATCAGCACGCCCGTCGTGGCTGCCGCACACAGAATCGTGCCGCGCGCGGCAAAGCTCAGGGTATTGCGTTCGCCCGTCGGGCCTGGCAAGACGGTGGTGCTGCCCAGCAAGGTCGTACGCGTGTATTCCTGCGCCAGGTGCATGACCTTGTCGTGGCCATGCATCTTCGCCCACACGGTCAGCGCATCGAGCGCCGGTGCCGCCTGGCGCTGGTGCTGCGCGCCGGCCGGCGCATTGCGCTGCAGGCGTTTCAGGTACAGCGGGCCACCGGCTTTCGGACCGGTGCCCGATTTGCCTTCGCCGCCGAACGGCTGCACGCCCACCACGGCACCGACGATGTTGCGGTTCACGTAGATATTGCCCACATGCGCGCGCTTGGTGATGAAATCGATGGTTTCATCGATGCGCGTATGGATGCCCAGGGTCAAACCGTAACCGCTGTCATTGATCGATTGCACCAGTTGCGGCAATTCGGCGCGCTTGTAGCGGATCACGTGCAGCACGGGGCCGAAGACTTCGTGCGTCAATTGCGACAGCGACTTGATTTCCAGTACGGTCGGGGCGACAAACGTGCCTTTCACGGTGGGCAGGTCGAGCGAATAATGGTCGAGAGCCACGGTCTTCATCTTGTTGATGTGCGCCAGCAGATTGCCTTGCGCTTCCGCATCGATGACGGGGCCGATATCCGTTGCCAGGCGGTCAGGATTGCCAACACGCAATTCCTGCATGGCGCCTTTCAGCATGTGGATGGTCTTGTCGGCGATTTCCGCCTGCAGGAACAGCACGCGCAAGGCCGAGCAGCGCTGGCCGGCGCTGTCGAAGGCGGACGACATCACGTCCTGCACCACCTGTTCCGGCAAGGCGGACGAATCGACGATCAAGGCGTTCTGCCCGCCCGTCTCGGCGATCAGGGGAATGTCGATGCTTTCCGCCACGGCACGCGCGGCCAGGTTGCGGTTGATCAGCTGCGCCACTTCCGTCGACCCTGTGAAAATCACGCCTTTTACGCGCGTGTCGTTGCACAGGCCGGCGCCAACCACTTCACCGCTGCCAGGCAAAAATTGCAGGGCGCCGCGCGGCACGCCAGCCGCGTGCAGCAATTGCACGGCGCGCCAGGCGATCAGCGGCGTTTGCTCGGCCGGCTTGGCCAGCACCACGTTGCCGGCGGCCAGGGCGGCGGCCAGCTGGCCCGCAAAGATAGCCAACGGGAAATTCCACGGGCTGATGCAGGTAACGGGACCGAGCGCCAGGGTGTTCGGCGCATGCTCCACCTGCGCCGCGTAGTAGCGCAGGAAATCGACGGCTTCGCGGATCTCGGCGATCGCGTTCGGCAGGGACTTGCCCGCTTCGCGCACGGCCAGGGCCATCAGCTCGATATGGTGTTCCTCGAACAGGTCGGCCGCGCGCAGCAAGGCTTGCGCGCGGATCGACGGCTCCGTGGTCTGCCAGTCCATGGCGTAGGCGCTGGCGCTGGCCAGCGCCGTTTCCACATCCGCTGGGCCAGCTTCGGCGACCTTGCCGACGATATCGTCGTGTTGCGCCGGGTTATGGATGACCTGCGTGGGCGCGTTCAGGCTGACGGCGCCATCGATCAGCGGCGTCGCCTGCCATTGCTGCTGCTGTGCCAGGCCGGCGGCCAGGGTGCGCAGGGTGTCTTCATTCGACAGGTCCAGGCCGGACGAGTTCTTGCGTTCGTTGCCAAACATGTCCAGCGGCAGCGGAATCGACGGGTGCGGCAAGCCGCCCTGCAGGCGCGCCAGTTCCAGCGGATCGCGGATCAGGCTATCGATGGCCACGCTTTCGTCGACGATCTGGTTGACGAACGAGGAGTTGGCGCCGTTTTCCAGCAGGCGGCGCACCAGGTAGGCCAGCAGGGTTTCATGCGAGCCGACAGGGGCGTAGATGCGGCATGGCTTGTCCAGGTTGGCCGGGCCGACGACCTGGTCGTACAGGGTCTCGCCCATGCCGTGCAGGCACTGGAATTCGTAGTCGGTAATGCCGTCGCGCTTGGCCCAGGTGTAAATGGTCGACAGCGTTTGCGCATTGTGCGTGGCAAATTGCGGGTAGATATCCTTGCTGGCGGCCAGCAGTTTTTGCGCGCACACCAGGTAGGACACGTCCGTGTAGACCTTGCGCGTGTAGACGGGATAGCCTTCCTGGCCGTCGACTTGCGCGCGTTTGATTTCCGCATCCCAATACGCGCCTTTCACCAGGCGCACCATGAACTTGCGGTTGCTGCGGCGCGCCAGGTCGATCAGGTAATCGATGGCAAACGGGCAGCGTTTTTGATACGCCTGCACCACGTAGCCGATGCCTTCAAAGCCGGCCAGGTCGGGATCGAAGGCCAGCGCTTCCATCAGGTCGAGCGACAGTTCCAGGCGGTCGGTTTCTTCCGCATCGATATTGAAGCCGATGTTGTACTGCTTCGCCAGCAATAGCAGCGCTTTGACGCGTGGCAACAATTCGTCCATGACGCGGGCGCGCTGGGCGCGGCTGTAGCGCGCGTGCAGGGCCGACAGTTTCACGGAAATGCCCGGGCCGTTCTTGATGCCGCGGCCATTCGAGGCCTTGCCGATGGCGTGGATCGCCGTTTCATACGAGGCATAGTAGTTGGCCGCGTCTTTTTCCGTCAGCGCCGCTTCGCCCAGCATGTCGTACGAGTAGCGGTAGCCGCGCGTTTCGTTCTCGCGGCTGTTTTTCAGCGCTTCCTCGATGGTTTGGCCCGTGACAAACTGGTTGCCCAGCATGCGCATGGCCAGATCGACGCCCTTGCGGATCAGCGGTTCGCCGCCCTTGGCGATGAGTTTGGTCATGGCCGAGCCCAGGCCCGATTCGCTGCCGGTACTGACCAATTTGCCCGTAATCAGCAAGCCCCAGGTGGCCGCGTTGACGAACAGCGAGGGCGATTCGCCCAGGTGCTTGCGCCAGTCGCCCTTGCTGATTTTGTCGGCGATCAGGCGATCGGCCGTTTGACTGTCGGGTATACGCAACAGCGCTTCGGCCAAACACATCAATGCAACACCCTCTTCCGAGGACAGCGAGAACTCATGCATCAGTGCATCGACGCCGGAGGCGCGTGTGCGTTTTTGGCGCACGGCGGAGACCAGACGGTGCGCCAGGGCCTGGCCTTCGGCCGTTGTTTCATCGCTGCTGGCGCGCACTTGCTGCAACAACCACTGCACGGCGGAAACCTCGTCGCGCCTATAGGCGGCCGTGATGGCAGCGCGTTGTGGCGTCGCTTCGGGCAGGATTTCCGCCTGGAGCGCGGCAAAGGGAATCGGGGTAAAAGCCGAGGGGCCAGCAGGGTGCATAGGAGCTCTTTACAAGGAAAAAGAAGACGAAACTTGCGGTAATTCTTGCCCTTTTTTGGTGCAAAAAAATACAGAAAGTCGAACGTTAAGATGATTCGATTGTAAAGGGGATTCTTATGGATTAATTCTGGTAATACACAGGACTAGCAATAGATAGTTTTTGATGCGACAATTTAACCAAATAATATTTATATGGGGGTGATTCGCATGCTGGACAAGATCAGTAAGAAAATCCTGATGGAATTGCAGAGTGATGGACGCATCAGCAACGTGGAGCTGGCCGCACGTGTGAACCTGTCGCCTGCCGCTTGCCTGGAGCGCGTGCGCAAGCTGCATGAATCGGGCTACATCATGGGCTACACGGCCCAGTTGAACCCGCAGTTGCTCGACGTCTCGTTGCTGGTCTTCATCGAAGTGGTGCTCGATCGCACGACACCGGAAGTGTTCGACGCCTTCAAGCATAGCGTACAAATCATTCCAGAGGTACTGGAATGTCATATGGTTGCCGGCGGTTTCGATTATCTGGTCAAGGCGCGCGTCAAGGATATGGCCGCTTACCGCGAATTCCTCGGCAAGACCCTGTTGCAAAAAGGTGTGCGGGAAACCCACACTTATGCCGTCATGGAAGAGGTCAAAAACACGACCAAATTGCCGATTAAGTGACCCGGGAGTAGTGTCGCCACTTTTGTGATTGAGCTATCGGAACAAATGTTGTAGGGTAGAACTACAATTCTGCTATCCGGTAGCCGCCTGAAACGACGCACAGACGCCAGTTCAGGGTGCAAGGCGGGCAATCGTGCCTCCCCGCATACGGTTACACCACGTCCCCGATGGGGGCGTGACGGTTTCGCGCAGCGGGGGACAAATGAAGCAGTTGCAGCATCAGCTGGTGCGTTTCTTTGTATTCACGATCCTGGCCATGGCCGTGGCCTGTTGCCTGGCCTATCTGCTGCTGCTGTCGGGCGGCGACCATCCCTATCTGATTGCCTGCGTGGCCGCCGCCATCGGCGCCGCGCTGCTGGCGTTTGCCAGCCGTCCGCGCGGCGAGCCGGGCTTGCATCAGTTCGCCGATACGGTGGGCACGGCCATCGACGCCATCATGATCGGCGCGGCGGAAACCTCGTATTTCGTCGACTCCGTCAAACAGAAGGTGGAACTCGACGTGCAGACGGCCAGCGACATCGCCGACAGTTCGGAACAGAACGCGGTGATGACGGAAAAGATCGCCGCCAATGCGGAACGGGCCGCCAAGGTGGCTGCCGGCGTGCGCGTGGAAAGCGTGGCGGCGCGCGCCGAAGTGGACCAGGGCTTGCGGCGCATCAATAGCGCCCGCGAGGAAGCGCAGGGCGCTTCCTCGCGGGC
>RCUS01000238.1_pt1 | contig 40480 bp, 40 predicted proteins | sample 2166221 | NCBI WGS metagenome assembly RCUS01 (sample SAMN09932758, study PRJNA488358) | compost metagenome | isolation source: compost soil in cyclohexanecarboxylic | place: Germany: Experimental Botanical Garden
TTCGCTCTCTGATCGAGTGTACTATGGATGTAGCAGAACGGGCAATTGTTCCCTCTGGAACCACTCGCTGTGGCGCCGGCGCACAACGCTGCCCCGCGGTTGACGGAAAATCGTCCTCAGCCCGCCACAAATAATGCCAGCGCATGGCGCAGCAACTGTGGCGTCTGCCCCGTCCAGCGCTTGAACGAACGGCGAAAGTTGGTGGCATCATGAAAGCCGAGATAGGCGGCGACGGCGTCATTGTCGTAGCCATGCGCCTGGAACAGGTAGATCGCCTTGTGCGCGCGCACCTGGTCCAGCTCGGCCTGGAAGTGCGTGCCATGGCGCGCCAGGTGGCGCTTGAAGGTGGCGGGACTGACGCCGAACTCCTGCGCCGTGCGCTCCAGGGTGGGCGCGCAGCGGATGTTGGCCAGCAAATAATCGTACAGCGCGCCCAGCAGGCTGGCCGCCGGGACCGGTGCCATTGCCGCCGCGCGCACGGCCAGCGCGGCCGCCGTGGCATTGCCGCGCGGCCAGGGCTTGTCCAGCCAGCTGGAATCGATCAGCATGGCGTCGACCTGGCAATCGAAGCGCAGCGCCTGGCCCAGGTGGACTTCGTGCTGCTCCACATGCCGGGGCCGCGCCCGGTTGAAACAGAAGCGCCACGGCAGCGACTCGCCGGCCAGCCAGCGGCACATGGCGGCCAGCGCCGTCATGTGCATTTCCACCAGGAAGGGCAGCTGGCTGGGCGCGCCAAAGGCGTCGACCCAGTACAGCACGTGCATGTCGCCCGCCTCGCGCAGGCGCGGCTGCAGCAGCGGGCACAGCAAAGTATGAAAGCCGCACAGGATGCCCAGGGCCTGGCGCAGGTTCTGCGCCTGCAGCAAGGCGTGGCTGACGGCGCCGTAATGGCCGGGCAGCATTTGCTGGCCCAGCATGAAGCTGGTATCAGCGCTGTCGAGTCCGCGCGCCGCGTTGGCCAGCAATTGCAGGTATTGCGCGGCGCTGACCTGGCTTTCCTCGGAAGGCAGCGGGCCGTCGTCGAGTCCGGTTCCCTTGAGCAGCGGCGCCGTGTCCAGGTCGCGGCTGCGCGCATAGTCGAGCACCAACGCCGGTTGGTGCCGCGCCGCGATGCCGGGGTCGCCTTGCTGGAGCAGCGGCATCAGGCGGGCGCGGCGGCGCTGGTGCGCGGCGCGGCGCCGGCATCGGCACCGGCACCGGCGCGCGGGGTTTCCACCGCCCGGCTCAGTTCGGCCAGTACCACTTCCGGCACGCCATCGGTAAGCGCGCAGGCATGGCGCAGGCTCAGGCGGATTTCCCGGTTGTCGTTCGCATGGTGGCGCATCTGCCCCACCATGCTGCACAGGTGGCGCGCATGCGTAGCCGCCGCCTCGCGCGAGACGCCCGGCATCAGCACGGCAAAGCGGTCGCCCGCATAGCGGCACAGCAAGTCGTCATTGCGCAAGTTCAGCAGCAGCATGTGGCCGACGGCCTGCAGCACGCGGTCGCCTTCGCGGTGGCCGTATTCGCGGTTAATCAGATGGAAGCTGTCGATGTCGAGCAGGACCAGCGCGCAATCGAGGCCGGGGCGGCGCTCCTGTTCCAGACGCATCTGCGTGCGCAGATAACTGGCGTCGGCCAGCTGCGTGATGCGGTCGAAGGCGCGGTGGTCGCGGAACAGGCGCTCGCGCTTTTGCAGGTGTTCGTTCAGGCGGAACTGTTCTTGCCGCCAATAGTACATGCCGATGGTCAGCACCAGCATGCCAAAGGGGATCAGCGCTTCGAGCCAGTTATCCCAGACATCATGCTTGTCGACGGCAAAGAATTCGTCCAGACAATCGGCCCAGGAGCCCAGCATGATGGCGCACAGGCCGCCGGCGATCAGGCTCGTCACCAGGCCGCGCGGACGGCTGCTGAGGGTAAACAGGAACCACACGCCGGCCATGACGGCCGTGCCGCCTTCGCAGACGATGTCCATCCACTTCCAGATGGCGAACGGTTTCACTTGCCCGAAGGTGGCATACAGCAAAAAAAACAGGGGCAGCGCCAGTGCGGCGGCAATCAGGCTGTTACGGTGCAATGGCAGCATGTGGGAAACCTTTAAAAGTGGTGCTGCCGCCACGATAGCGCCCGCCCATGACGGCACGATGACACGTCGGCGCGGCGCGCGGCAGGTGCAAACGGCTCACCATTGCGTCACAACAAGCAGCAAATGCACCAGGCGCCTGTCCATGCGCCCTGCGGCGAGAGGTCATTTCAGCTCACCGCCCTTCATTTCCGGCAGGAAAAAGTCCGCCCGCCGTTGTTTTCAGGACGACAAGCCTTTGCCTGTCACGCAACCGTCATATTTGCTGCCTAGAATCCGCCCGGTTCCTTCCCCCTAACCGAGCTCTTCATGAAAACCATGCACACTTCCTTTCCCTCCCCGCTGCGCCTGACCGCCCTGTCGCTCGGCATCATGGCCGTCTTCAGCGGCGCCAGCCAGGCTCAGGCACAAGTCCAGGTCCAGGACGATGGCCAGCCGGCCGCCACGGTGGTTGTCAGCGGACAGCGCGCCAGCCTGCGCAACGCCATCGCGGCGCAGGAAAAAGCCGACAACATCATCAGTGTCATCAGCAGCGACGATATCGGCGGCTTGCCGGATAAAAACGCGGCCGAGGCGCTGGCCCGCTTGCCGGGCGTGTCCGTGCAGCGCGACCAGGGCGAAGGCCGCTACATCACGGTGCGCGGCCTGGGTCCGGACCTGAATGCGGTGACCATCAATGGCGCGCTGGTGCCGTCGCCGGAAGCGGGCCGCCGCGCCGTGGCGCTGGACATCCTGCCTGCCGGCCTGATCCGCACCCTGGAAGTGTCGAAGACCCTGCTGCCGGAAATGGATGCCAACTCGCTGGGCGCCACGGTGGAGGTGAAATCGCTGTCCGCCTTCGACTTGCCGGGCAAGCTGCTGTCGGCCAACGTGGGCGCCAGCTACGACGAAAAAACGGGCAAGACCAGCCCCAGCGGCGGCGCCCTGTGGGCCCAGCGCTTTCTCGATGGCAAACTGGGCGTGGCTGCCGGCCTGAGCGCGGAAAAGCGCTCGTTCGGTTCGGACGACGTGGAAACGGGCGGTTCCTGGAGCAAGGGCAAATTGTCGAGCCTGGAATTGCGCGATTACCTGCCCGTGCGCAAGCGCGGCGCGCTGGCCGTCAATCTCGACTACCGTCCGGAAGCGGGCAACAGCTGGTTCCTGCGCTCTTTCCTCAGCGAGTTTTCCGACAATGAAGTGCGCGACCGCCTGACCATCAGCAATGTCGCCGGCGGCAGCCTGGCCGAAGGAGACAGCGGCACGGCACGCGCCGAGCGCCGCATCCGCCAGCGCAAATACACGCAGCAGGTGCGCTCGCTGGTCCTCGGCACGCAGCAGAAATCGGGCGACTGGACCCTGGACGTGAAAGGCGGCATGAGCCGCGCCACGGAAGACACGCCGGAATCCTTGAACGACGGCCGTTTCCGCGGCACCGGCAACTTTACGGGCATCAGCTTCACGGATACGCAGGAACCCAAGCTGAGCGGCCCCGCCTCGCTGTACGACCCGGCCAACTACGCGCTCAACGCCATCACCCTGCAAAAGCGCTACTCGAAGGACAATGAACACCATGCTCGCATCGACCTGGCGCGCAAGTTCGACATCGCCACCCTGAAATTCGGCGCCAAGGTCAGCCGCCGCGAAAAGACCAATGACACGGATCAATGGGCATACAACAGCAGCAAGGCCAGCAGCGGCAATTACTGGGGGCCTGGCGCCACCTCGATGAGCAATTTCGTGCAGGGCCACACCCTCGACTACGACCTGGGCAACATCGGCGTGGCGCTCGACCCTGCACTGATACGCGCCCGGGTTGCCGGCCTGGACCGCGCCAAGGCGCGCCTGGCCACGGAATCGATCATCAACGATTACCGCATGCACGAAGACATCAACGCCATGTATGTGCAGAACAGCTATGACTTCGACGCCTGGCATATCCTGGGCGGCGTGCGCGCCGAGCGCACCAGCTTCGAGGCGGCCGGTTCGCAGGTGGACAGCGCCGGTGCCGCCACCCCATTGACGCGCGAACGTGCGTACACCAACTGGCTGCCGAACCTGCAAACCCGCTATGACCTCGACCACAAGACCAGCGTGCGGGCCGCCTGGACGCAAGCCGTGGTGCGCGCCAACTTCAGCCAGCTGGCACCGGGCATCAGCCTGGCCAGCAATACGGAAGCCGTCATCGGCAACCCGGACTTGAAGCCGCTGAAAGCGAACAACCTGGACCTCGGTATCGAACGCGTGCTGGGCAACGATGGCGTGATGTCGGCGTACGGCTTCTACAAGGACATCAAGAATTTCACCTACACGACCAACCTGGCCGGCACGGGATCGTGGGCGGGCTACACCTCGGCCACCTCGTATGCGAATGGCGACGCGGCAAAAGTCAAGGGCATCGAACTGGCCTACATGCAGCCGCTGCGCATGCTGCCGGCGCCATTCAACAAGTTCCTTGTCGGCGTGAACGGCACCCTGAGCACCTCGCGCGCGCAGATCGGCCGCTTCGACAAGGCCAGCAACAAGCAGATGAGCCGCGACATCCGCCTGCCGGGCCAGTCGAACCAGGTGATGAACTTGATGCTGGGCTATGAAACGGGGCCGGTCAGCGCCCGCCTGGCCCTCAACTACAAGTCGCCTTATCTGCTGGAAATGGGCGGCGACATCCTCGACCAAAGCCAGGATCATATCGTCGACAGCCAGAAGCAGCTCGATTTCTCGCTGTCCTACCAGATCAGCAAGCAGTTCCAGCTAACGTTCGAGGCGGCGAACCTGAACAACGAGAAATACTATGTTTACCAGGGCAGGAAGCAATACAACGTGCAGAACGAACAATACGGCCGCACCTTCAAAGTGAGCCTGAAAGCCAATGCCTTCTGATGATGATTGTCAATACTATGAAAAAAACCGTACTCTGCAGCGCTTTGCTGGCCGCATTTTCCTTCAGCAGCGCGGCGCTCGCCGCCCCGGCTGCTTCCACCGCCGCGCCTGCCTTCACGCAGGAGGCGGAAGAACTGGCGCGCCTGCCCGGCGGCGGCTGGCTGACATTGGACAAACACGGCTTGCGCCTGTTCAACGCCAGCGGCCAGGAGCAGGACCGCATCGCCGTGCGCGCCAAGCAGCTTGACACCCGCGTCGCGGGCGGCACGCTGCTGGCTGTCTTCCTGGAAGCCGATACCCAGCGTCCGCTGCCCGTGACAGTCGATGTGCAGGCCGGCAAGCTGCTCAAGCTGGCGCCGTTCCCCGTGCCCACGTTTTCCGTGGAAGCGTCGTGCTTGTACCGCGACGCCCAGCAGCTCGATCATCTGTTTTTGATCGGCAAGGATGGGCAAGCGGAACAATGGGTCATGCACGGCGAGCAGCGCCAGCTGGTGCGCAAGCTGGCCTTGCCGCCGCATGCCAAACATTGCCGGGCCGACGATGGCGCCCGGCGCCTGCTGGTCAGCGAGTCCAACATGGGCGTGTGGGCATATGACGCCGATGCCGAAGGCATGGGCAAGCGCGAAGTAGTGGCCCTGCGCAAGCCATACGGCCAGCTGGATGGCGGCGCCGGGGCCCTGGCCGTGCTGCCCGGTGGCGTGGCCGTGCTCGATGGCAAGGCGGAAAAGCTGCACCTGTACACGCATCAGGGCAGCCAGTGGACGGCACTGCCACCGCAGGCTGTCGCCTTGAACGTGCGCAAGGGCGACAGCCAGCTGGCGCTCGATGGCAATTCATTGATGTTGCGTGGCAAAAGCGGTTGGCAGGCGCGGCCGTTAAAGTGGCATGGCAAGGCGGAAACGCAGCCTCCTGTCGCCATCATCGCGCCGCAGGCCCAGACGGCGCCGATGGCGCGCCAGGGCGACGCGGCCGACGATCCGGCCATCTGGTTGTCCAGCAACCCTGCCGACGCGCGCATCCTGGGCACCAACAAGAAACAGGGCTTATTGGTCTACGACTTGCAAGGCAAGCAAACCCAGCTGCTGGAAGTGGGTCGTTTGAACAATGTGGACGTGCGCCAGAATATCGCGTTCAATGGCCGCAGGGCCGACCTGGCAGTGGCCACCCAGCGCGATGACAACAGCATGATGCTGTTTACCATCAATGCCGATGGCGTGGTGGCCGAAGCGGGCCGTTTTCCTACGGGCCTGAAAAGCATCTACGGCATGTGCCTGTATCAGCCGGCCAGCGGCGGCGTGCAAGCGTTCATCAACGACAAGGACGGCACTTTCCAGCAATACAGCATCGGCCTGGAAGGCAACAAGTTCAGCGCCACCCTCTTGCGCAGCTTCAAGGTTGCCTCGCAACCGGAAGGCTGCGTGGCCGACGATGCCAACGGCAGATTGTTCCTGGGCGAGGAAACGCGCGGCGTCTGGACGACGTCCGCCGACGCCGCCAGGCCGGACGCCCTGTCCATGGTCTTGCCGGTCGGCCAGCACCTGGCAGCCGACGTGGAAGGCATGGCCATCTACCGCCAGCCAGGCGCCAAGGCCAACACCGGCTACCTGATCGTCTCCAGCCAGGGCGACAGCAGCTACGTGGTGCTTGACGCGCAAGCGCCGTACAAGGTGCGCGGCCGCTTCAAGGTGGGGTTTAACTTGGCAGGCGGCATCGACGGCACCTCGGAAACGGATGGCCTGGACGCGACCTCCGCCAACCTGGGCGTCGCGTATGCGCAAGGCATGCTGGTGATACAGGACGGCTACAAGCGCTTGCCCGATGGACCGCAGAACTTCAAGTACGTGGCGTGGTCGGACGTGGCCAGGGCCTTGCAGCTGGAGTAAGGCGGCAGAAACGGGGACGGACCCGGCAGATCCGTCCCCGCATGCCCGTCAAGCGCTGCGCCCGCTGCGGCGCTTATCAGTATGAAATACGAAAAGGCAGCCGCTTGCCATACAGCTCAACCATGCCCGACACGGCCACGCGCCGTGCCGACAGCTCCTCGATATCGACCAGCGACAGGTCGCCGTGCTCCATCATGTAGATGCCGGATTCAGCGGCATCGAGGTGCTTGCCAAGCGGCCCGGTGACGGCCTCTCCCGGCAGGCCTTCCGGCACGCGCAGGCCGTGCAGGAAAAACACGGGTGGATAGAGCGCCCACGACCATTCCCCGTCTTCCTCTCCCTCCTCCTCTTCCGCCTCCATCCGGCGCATGAACAGATCGTCATCGCCATGAATATCGATGTTAACCTCCAGCATGCCATTGCCCAGCGCATCGAGCCCGATGCGCGACTTCGTCGCATCCACCGCAAAATTGGTGCCGCCGATACTGAAAATACCCATGCGCTACTGCTCCTCATTAACATTGTCTGCAGGGACCTGAGCGGCCCCTGCGCGAGTGTAGCAGCCCGCCGCTTCTCCACGTAGCACGGCAGAGCCAGCTTGGTGAATGATCAGAACGGCCAGGCGGGCGTGGCGCTTTCCAGGTCGACCCACTTGCCGGTGGCCAGCTGGTTATGCTTGCCGGCCGGCAGCGCATAAAAACTGCGCGGCGCCAGCGGCAGGCCCAGGTCGGCGACGGAGTTTTGCGCATCGCTGCTCAAGGCGATGCCATACATCCAGAACAGCTGGCGCATGTCGCGGCCGATGATCTTCGAGCTCAGCACATACAGCAGGTCGTGGTTGCTGATGCTGTTGGTGGCGTAGCGACCCATGGCGTATCTTGCCGCCGTGGCCGCGCTGAAGTCCTTGGCCACCCATGTCGGCAGCACGGGTTTATTATTTTTTATTTTTTACAACAAGTTTTGTGAATAAATAATTACCTCGCGGTTGCATCAGGAAAGCGACAGCATCACTGCCGGCATACCTTGAGGAAGTACCATAAAATCATTTTGATTATCATATTTAAGAAAAAATCGATGAACTGACGATGCTCGCCAGCCATTACGAAAAAATAATTACTAAAGAATTAATCAAATGAACATTTCGCAAAGGCGGATGCAATTGAAGTAATCATATGATTTTATTCATTTTTATTTTCGCCCCCTCTGTACGGTTAATAAAAACAAGGCCGGCATGGTCGATGGCATTGTCTGAACGCCTGCGAAAAGAGAAAGTCATATTCAAAATGCATGAAGAATTTAAATATATATGAAAGAAATACAACGCCAGATAATATGCCATGGTGATGCAACATCTACTTCCTGATTTTAAGCTGCGCACCGGAATGTCTGCTTCTCATGGCCGCTTTATACGATCCACGCTGCTGCCCTTGAAATCCGGTACCGCCGATCGCGCGTCAGGTTAACAATCCAGCGGCCGTCTCCGCCGGAATGGAGGAAAAGTCTCCGAATTGCGTCGCCGTTTCCAATCTGCCAGCGACTGCCTGGCTCAGGCATATTAAAATAGCGCCCCATGACCTCCCCTGCCTCGACCTCCTCCCTCCCCGACAGCATCCTGCTCCCTTCCCTGGCCGTACTGGGAGGACAGATTTCCGTCAACCTCGGGGCGGCGATCGCGAAGAACCTGTTTCCCGTCATCGGCGTCGAGGGCATCACGGCGTATCGGGTGGGTTTTTCCGCCTTGATCCTGCTGGCGATCTTCCGCCCCTGGCGTTTCAGCCTGACGCGCAAGGATGTGCTGAACCTGCTGGTCTATGGTTCCGTGCTGGGACTGATGAACTTGCTGATTTACCGCGCATTTGCACTGATACCGATCGGCATCGCGGTGGCCATCGAGGTGACGGGGCCGCTGGCCGTGGCCATGCTGTCGTCGCGCCGGCCGCGCGACTTGCTGGCCGTGGCCTGCGCCGTGTTTGGCCTGTATTTGCTGCTGCCCTTGCAAGGCAGCCCGGGCAGCCTGGACCCGGTCGGCGTGGCGTATGCGCTCGGTGCCGCACTGTGCTGGGCGCTGTATATCATTTTCGGCAAGCGCGCGTCCAGCTTGCAGGGCGGCCAGGCCGTTGCCTGGGGCATGACGGTGGCGGCGCTGGTGACCGTGCCCATCGGCGTGGCATATTCTGGCACTGCCCTGCTGGCACCATCGATTGCGCTGCTGGGCCTGGCGATTGCCATGCTGTCCAGTGCCCTGCCGTATTCATTGGAAATCTTCGCCCTGCGCCGCTTGCCACAAGGGGTGTTCGGCATGTTCAGCAGCGCGGCGCCCGCCGTCAGCGCGCTGGCCGCCATGGCCGTGCTGGGGGAAATGCTGAGCCTGACCCAGTGGCTGGCCATCGGCTGTATCGTGTTCGCCTCGGCCATGGCGGCGCTGGGGGCGCAAGGCGGCAAACGTTAAAGGCGAGCGACTGGACGGTTGGGGAGGTTGGAAGGTTGGAAGGTTGGAAGGTTGGAAGGTTGGAAGGTTGGAAGGTTGGAAGATTAGCAGGTTCGTTTCGGTCATGCAGGTTCGGCATTAGCGGCATTGGCAGTCGTGCATGGGTACATGTCGAGCAGCGAGGCAAGGCTGCATCAGCGCAGCTAGTGGCGCCTGCCATCAGCAGGTCTGCATGTCTGACTGTCGTGTATGCCGTCAGGCAGGTCTTCACCATCCGTGCTGGCGCGCAGCTTTTGACACCAAGCTGTAAAATGTGCCATCCCCAGCCACGCATAGCAATATTGCCTCACCTATGACTTTCATGTCCAATTTCCGCTCTTCTTGCACCATTGCTGCTTGCGCCATGCTGCTGGCTCAAAGCGGCAGCGTGCGAGCCGCTGCAGCGCCAGTGGCTGGCGCGGCTGCGGCCTCCCTGAAAGGCAATGCGGTAGCGGGCAAGGCAGCGTTTTACAAGTGCGCCTCCTGCCACCAGGTGGGCCCATCGGCGCGGGCCGGCTTCGGCCCCAAGCTAACGGGCGTGATCGGCCGCAAGGCAGGCACCACGAGCGACTACCGGTACTCGACTGCCATGAAAAACGCGAATATCGTGTGGACCGAACAAAACCTGGCAGCCTTCCTCAAAGCCCCCAGCGATTTCATTCCCGGCAACAATATGCGCTTCTGGGGCATCGGCAACACGCAGCAAGTCGCTGATTTGCTGGCCTATCTGCGCACGCAATAAGGCAATCACGGCCATTCGCTGAGCATCGCCTCGCATGCTGCATGTCATAGTAACGCGACAAGAAATGCGGCAGGTCTGGCAACACGCCGCACGCAAGCGGCAAGCCAGCAGATAAGCCGCAAGCCAGCTATCGGTCCCAACTGGCCGCTTACGGCTGGCCCGCCCAACTCACCGGCCAGCCCAACTCACCCGGCTTGACCGGACTTGACCGGCTTGCCCACCGCTGGCCCCACCACTGCATCCCCCACCTTGTGTCCTTACCCGTCCAGCGCCGCCAGCACGCCCTTGCGCTTCTTGTGCGCCGCCTCATAGGCCCGTACCTGCTCCAGCTGGGCGGCGGACAGGCCATCGAGCTTGTCGCGGATCTGCACCACCGTCAGGTGCTGGTAGCCATCGATGGGCACGCCGCGCGCAGCGGCGCGGCGCGGCGCCTTGGCCGCCCCGCCGCCGTCCTGCGCCGCCTGGGTTTCACCCGCTTGCGCCCTTTGCTTGTTCACGATGCGCGCCGCGACCTCTTCCTCGCGGCCCCGGTAGCGTCCTTCCTGCTTGAACTCCTTTTCCAGCTTACTGAATTCGCGTTCGCGCTTGGGGTTGGCACCGACAGGCATGCGCTTCTCCTAGGGCTTGGCGGGCAGCTTGCGCACGCACAGGTAGATCGTATAGATGGCAGCCAGTCCCACCAGCACATACACGGTGCGCGACGCCGTCGTCATGACACCCAGCAGGCGCGCCACCACGTCGATATCGAACAGCCCCACCAGTCCCCAGTTCAAGCCGCCCACGATCAGCAGGACCATCGCGATCCAGTCCAGCGCATTCAAGCGCATTGCCGCCAGTTCCGCACGTACCGTGCCTTCCGTACCCGATTGTATATTTGCCATCTCGGCCTCCTTGGTCATGAATAAAATCCGTCGCCTCACACCGCCAGCCGGCTCGCCGCAGGCCAGGACTGGAGTGTAGGCGGGAGCGCCGAAATGGCTAGTCAGACAATCCCGAGTCATCAAGTAGGAAAAGTCCTGATTATCAGCCGTGATTTTTTCCGACATTATTTCGCCCACTGTTGCTTAATAAGCAGCAACAAATTCCAATATGGAAATATTTATAGATTACTTAGTACCGCGCTGCTACACTCATTTCACCCCAGCAACTTCAGGGGATGCAGCGCCGCGATCAGCCGTGTGCAAGGCTGGCGGCCACCATGGGACAACAGCTGAGGGGACATGAATATTTCAAACATACGCATCGGTGTACGCCTGATGACAGGCTTTTTGCTCACCTCGTTCCTGCTGGCGGTGGTAGTGCTCATCAGCACGCAGCAGCTGTCCAGCGTGAGCAGCGAAATCGATGCCAGCGTGAATCAGCGCCATGCGCGCATCGAGCAATTGCATGGCTTGCGCAACGCCACGCAAGCGCAGGCCGGCAGCCCTCAAGCCCTTGCCGGCATCGACCGGCAGATCGCCGAGCAATCGGCGCAGATGCGCGCGGCGGCCGACGCGGCGATCCAGCGGGCGCAACATACCAGCGTGCTGGTGATTGCACTGGGCGTGGTCCGCGGCCTGCTGAGCCTGGCTACGGCCTGGTTCATCAGCAGCGGCATCGTGCGGCCCCTGCGCCACGCCGTCAAGGTGGCGCGCAAGGTGGCTGGCGGTGACTTGAGCGAACATATCCGCGTCGACTCCAGCGATGAGGTGGGCCAGCTGCTGCAAGCCTTGAAGGACATGAATGCCAGCTTGATCCATATCGTGGGCGACGTGCGCGGCGGCACCTCGCACATGGCCGCTGCTTCGGGCGAAATCGCCGCCGGCAATCTGGACCTGTCGCAGCGCACGCAGGCGCAAGCCAGTTCGCTGGAGCAGACGGCCGCCTCGATGGAAGAGCTGACGGGTACCGTCAAGCAAAATGCGGACAATGCGCGCCAAGCCAACCAGCTGGCGCAATCGGCTGCCGACGTGGCTGGCAAAGGCGGCAGCGTGGTGGCGCAAGTCGTGGAGACCATGACCTCGATCAATGCGTCTTCCAAAAAGATCGTCGATATTATCGCAGTCATCGACGCCATCGCCTTCCAGACGAATATCCTGGCCCTGAATGCAGCCGTGGAAGCGGCGCGCGCGGGCGAGCAAGGACGGGGCTTTGCCGTCGTGGCCGCCGAAGTGCGTACCCTGGCGCAACGCTCCGCCGGCGCCGCCAAAGAAATCAAGCAGCTGATCGGCGATTCCGTCGAGCGCGTCGATGCGGGCGCGCGCCTGGTCGATACGGCAGGTGCCACCATGCGCGATATCGTTGCCAGCGTGCATCGCGTGACGGACATCATGGGCGAGATCAGCACCGCCAGCGGCGAGCAATTGTCCGGCATCGAGCAAGTCAATGCGGCCATCGTGCAGATGGAGCATGTGACGCAGGAAAATACGGCGCTGGTGGAGCAAGCCTCGACGGCGGCAGCGGCCATGCGCGAGCGTGCCCATCAGTTGTCGGATACGGTAGCTGTCTTCAAGCTGGGCAATGAGGCCCTGCCGGCGCCAGCGTTGCGCGGCGTCAGCCTGGTCGCCGTGCAAGACAATACAGCGCCTGTGCGCCCGGCACGCCCGCCTGCCGCCAGGGCGCGGCTGAAGGCGTAAACACCGATCGGACAGCCTGACGCGCGGCTGTCCAGGCGCATGACGATATGCGCCGCCAGCCAGCCAGCCAGCGCTGCGGCAGCGGCAGCGGCAACGCCAGCGCAGCGGCAAGCATGCGCGCCATCGGCTCCGCGACGGCCCGCGACACGGCTGCGCGTGACTGCGTCGCACTGCCGCTGTGCCGCTGTGCCGCTGTGCCGCCAGCGCGCCGAGTGCGAGGATGGGCGCAAGCGCTGGCCCGCGCCTCCCCGCTACAGCTGTTTGTACATGATGGTGGTGGCGTCCAGCCTGTCACCGGCTGGTGCCAGCGCGTAGGCGGGTATGCTGCCCGAGACCACGTAGCCGAGCGACAAATACAGCGGTTCCGCATGGTCGCTGCTGCGCGTGTCGAGCGTCAGCAGGCTGCGCGGCAAGGCGCGCGCCTGCGCCTCCAGCGCCTGCATCAGCAGGCGGGCGATGCCGCGCCGGCGAAATGCGGGGTCGACCAGCAGCTTGCGCACTTCGGCCCGGTGCATCTGGTTGGGATTGGTGTCCCAGTCCAGCTGCACGGTGCCCGCCACCTTGCCGTCGACTTCGGCGACCAGCAGCAGGCGCACGCCGCGCGCGACGGCGGGCAAGACATTGTCCATCCAGAATGCCTGGCTGGCCGCCACGTCGAAGGGCAGGATAAAACCGATGCTGGCGCCGTCGTGCACGCACGCTTGCAGCAAGGCGCCCAGTGCCGGCAGGCGGGCGCGAATATCGGTGGCGGTGAACAGATGGAGCGATGCTTGCATGGCGGCCTCAGACGATGAACAGAAAATAGCGGGCGCCGCTGTCAGGCGGCGTGACAAAAGCGCTGGCGCCCTGCAACTGGTAGCGCAGGCAGTCGCCGGCCAGCAAATCGTGGACGGCGCCGTCGACGGTCACGCGCAACTTGCCCTCTTGCAGCAGCAGATGGTGTTCCATGCCGGGACGGGGCGAAGCCGCATAGCGTACCGTCACGCCTGCGTCCAGCTCGCATTCCAGCGCTTCGCCGGCCAGCGCGCGTGCCGGCGGCGAGATGGAGCGGCGGCGAAAGCCAAGCTCGGGATCGCTCCATACGCTTTGCTGGGCACGCCGCAGCACGGCAGGAAAATCGTCTTCCACCATGCGCATCAGTCTGGACATGGCCAGGCCATAGGCGGCGCACAGCTTGCCCAGCACGGCGGTCGTCGGGCTGACCTCGCCATTTTCCAGACGCGACAGGGTAGCTCGGCTGACCTCGCTAGCCTTCGCCAGCTGGTCCAGCGACCAGCCCTGCTCCACGCGCAACTGTTTCAGGCGCTGCGCCAGGCGCTGCTCGGTATGATTGTCATCTGCATTTTCCATATATGGGAATTTATTCCATAACTGGAAATATTGCAAGCGACGCTGTTCACCAGCACCGCATCGTTGCTCAACGCACAGACCGGCAAGCCGGTATCGCGCAACATGCGATATCCGATCAAGGAGAAGCCATGTCCGCCACTCCCCCCGACACCACGCCAGCCGCCAGGCAGGCCGCCGTTCCAGCGCCGCGCGAGGGACAGGCGCCCGCGCCGCTGGGCCGGGTCGAATTCCATCTGCAATTCATCCGCTCGTTTGCCGACTCCACGTTCGATGCCGTGCGCGGCGCCCTGGTGCAGGTGGAAGAAGTGGCGTGGAAGAATTACCAGGATGGCCGCAAGGCGCCCGTCACGCAAAAGGCCGGGCCAGGTTTTGCCGACCCCGACCACGATTTATCGGTGGAATGGAAAGCCACGCGCGACCGCCTGCTGGCCGCCGAGGCGCGCCAGCAAGACCCCGCCACGCGCTCGCGCGTGCTATTGGTCTGCGGCGCGGCGCGCAATGACGGTTCCTGCCCAGGCGAAATCTCGAAGACCTGGCGCATGACGCAATGGTGCAAGGAAGTGCTGCGGGCCGACAACATCGAAGCGGACGTGCTGGACCTGAGCCTGCTGACGTCCTCGTATGATTTGCACATCCACCCGTGCAAGGGCTGTGTCTCGACGGCCATGCCTTTGTGCCACTGGCCATGCAGCTGCTACCCCAACCATGGCGAGCGCCAGACCAGCGACTGGATGGCGGACATCTATGAACGCTGGACTGCCGCGCACGCCGTCATCATCCTCACGCCCGTGTACTGGTACCAGACGCCCAGCGTGCTCAAGCTGATGATAGACCGCCTCGTCTGCGCCGATGGCGGCAATCCCGACCCCACGTCCACGCACGGCAAGAAGGCCGTGGAAGCGAAAGCGCTGGAGTTGCAGGGCTGGGATTATCCGAAACACCTGGCGGGACGCGCCTATGGCCTCGTCGTGCATGGCGACGTGGCCGGCATCGAAGGCGTGCGGCGGGGCTTATCCGACTGGCTGGACTGGATGGGTCTGGTCGACGCGGGCGCCAAGTCGCGGTTGGACCGCTACATCGGCTATTACGATAGCTACGCGCAAAGCCACGAGACGCTGGACCGCGACACGGCCATGCAGGAAGAAGTGCGCAACGTGGCACGCGCCGTGGCGCAAGCCGTCAAGCGCCTGCGCGCCGGCAAGCTGGCGCCACCCGACGCGCAACTGCAGCCGCCCCGGCCGAAGTGAAGCCGGCACGCCACCAGAGCTACCCCGCCATGCGCGACGCATGCCGGCACAGTTCCAAAAACCCCGTCAAGCGGGGCGAGAGTATTTTTTTAGACTGGCGTATCAGGTAAAAGTTGCGCGTCAATGGCGGCAGCATGGTGTCCAGTTCCACCAGCTGGCCGCTGGCCAATAAATCGGCCACCACCACGCGCGACAGGCAGGCGATGCCCAGGCCGGCCGCCGCGCCATACTTGATGGCTTCCGAATTGCTGAACTCGCCAGCGGCGCGCAGGTAGTGCAAATACGGCACCAGCGCCTGCTCCACGGCTTCCCGCGTGCCCGAGCCCGCCTCGCGCAGCAGCCAGCCCGCCTGGTTCAGCTCGGCAAAACTGAGCAAATGGCGCAGTTGCGCCAGCGGGTGCGAGGGCGCGGCCACGATCAGCATCTGGTCCTTCAGCCACGGCTCCACCAGCAAGCCCGCCTCGTGGCACGGCCCCTCGATCAGGCCGATATCGACCTTGAACTCGGCCACGGCAGCGGCAATGTCGGCCGTGTTGGCAATGGTCACTTGCGGGATGCTGCGCCCGGTTTGCTGCGCCGCCTGCGCCAGGATCTGCGGCAGCAGGTAAATGCCGATGGTCGTGCTGGCGCCGATCTGCAGGCTGACGGGCACGGACGGGTCGGCGCCCGCGAACTGGCGCTCGATGCTGGCGGCTGCGTCGCGCATCTGCCGCGCCTGCGGCAGCAGCAAGCGGCCATTGTCGTTGAGCACCAGGCGCTTGCCCACCCGGTCGAACAGCTGCGCGCCCAGCAGGCTTTCCAGTTCATTCAGGGCCGCGCTGGTGGCCGATTGCGACAGGGCAATGTGCTCGGCGGCCGCGCTGGTGCTGCCCGTGTCCGCCACGGCGAGAAAGATTTGCAGCTGGCGTAACGTTAGCGACATGCTATCTACCTATTTTTCGGGTTAAAGATACAAAAACAATCCGTTTTACCATTTAATCGGCGAACTGTACAGTCATGCCATACGCAACAAGAACACGGAGTACGGCATGTCATCCCTATCAACAACAAATTCAAACAGTGTCAGCGACCGCTACGGCCGTTTGCTGCCGGGCCTGCTGCTGAGCGGCGTGATCGCCTATGGCGCCATTCAACTGGGCAAGCTGGAATGGATGCAAAACCACGGCATGAGCGCCCTGACCCTGGCCATCATCCTCGGCATCGTGCTCGGCAACAGCGTGTATGGCCGCCTGGCGCCCGCCTGCGGCGCCGGTGTGGCGTTTTCCAAGCAGACCTTATTACGCTTAGGCATCATCCTGTACGGCTTTCGCCTGACCTTCCAGGACATCGGCCAGGTCGGGCTGGCAGGCATTACCATCGATGCGCTGGTGCTGGCGTCCACGTTTGGCCTGGCCATGTTCCTCGGCGTCAAGGTCTTCAAGCTGGAGCGCAACAGCGCCATCCTGATCGGCGCGGGCAGCTCGATCTGCGGCGCGGCCGCCGTGATGGCCACCGAACCTGTCGTCAAGGGCCGCAGCGAGGACGTTACCGTGGCCGTGTCGACCGTCGTGGTATTCGGCACCATCGCCATCTTTTTGTACCCGTTGCTGTACCAGCTGAACCTGGGCTGGCATGTGCTGGCGGCAACGCCATCCGCCTTTGGCGTGTACATCGGCTCGACCGTGCACGAGGTGGCGCAAGTGGTGGCGGCCGGCAAGTCGATTGGACAGGAAACAGCGAATGCAGCCGTGATCGCCAAGATGGTACGCGTGATGATGCTGGCGCCCTTCCTCGTCATCCTGTCGGCAGTGCTGGCGCGCGGCAAGGCCAGGCCCGGCAGCAAGGAAAAAGCGGCCAGGCTGGCGATTCCCTGGTTTGCCTTCATCTTCATCGCCGTGGTTGCCTTCAATTCGCTGGGCCTGCTGTCGGGCGGCGTGGTCGCCGCCATCACCGATATCGACACGGCCTTGCTGGCCATGGCCATGGCGGCGCTCGGCTTGACGACGCACATGTCGGCCATCCGCCGTGCCGGCATCAAGCCCCTGCTGCTCGCTGGCCTGCTGTTCTGCTGGCTGATCGCCGGTGGCGCGGCCATCAACCATGTGGTGGCCAGCCTGTTTGCCTGACAGGCTATCTGATGCGGGCCAAAGCGGCCGGCGCGGGGGCCGAAAACTTCGTACAATACGGGTGTTTTGACTCTCAATCCGGCTCCGGCCCCATCCAGGAACACCCATGCATCTCTCGAACTGGCTGCTTTTCTGCAGCGTCGCCCTGCTCGTCACGTTTTCTCCCGGCCCGGCCGTCTTGCTGGCCATCTCGAATTCCATCGCCGTCGGCCCGCGCCGCGCGATGATCAGCAGCATGGGCAATGGTTTCGGCCTGTTCATCATTTCCGGCGTGGCCATGGCCGGCATGGGCGTCGTGCTGGCCACGTCGGCCACGGCTTTCATGCTGCTGAAACTGGCTGGCGCCCTGTACCTGGTGTACCTGGGCATCAAGCAATGGCGCAGCAAGACCAGCATCGTGGCCGACGCGCCCGTGGCGCCAGGCGCGGCAAATCCGAATTCGTTCTGGAAACTGTTTCGCCAGGGCTTGACGGTGGCGCTGACCAATCCAAAGGCGATCCTGTTCTTTTCGGCCCTGTTCCCGCAATTCATCACGCCAGGCGAGCCGGTCGGCATTCAGTTCGCCGTGCTGACGGCCTCGTTTGTCGCCTGCGCCATGCTGGCGCACTTGTTCTACGCCAACCTGGCGCGCCTGCTGAAAACCCAGCTGGCCACGCCAGGCCGCGCCAAGCTGTTCAACCGCATCTCCGGCGGCGCCTTCGTGCTGCTGGGCCTGAGCCTGCTGCGCCTGCGCGCCAAGGCGGCATAAACGCCTTACGCCGACAGGAACGCCTCGACGCTGGCTGCCAGGGCCAGCGGCGTTTCATTCATCGGGTAATGTCCCGCATTGGCCAGCACCTCCAGCCTGGCTTGCGGGTACCACGCCAGATACGTGCGGCGCATCAGGGCCGCATCGAAACGCGGGTCATGCTCCCCCACCAGCGCCAGCAAGGGCAGCCGTGACGCCGCCCGCTGTACTTCAACGCTGAAATCCGTTTCGCTCCACGCCAGGAAATAGCCGGCAAACGCGGCCTGATCCGAACTTTCCCATGAGTATTGCGCCTTCCAGTCCAGCCAGGCGGCGGGCAAGCGCCCGCCCGTGCTGCGGTCGATGATGGCGCGCCGCGCCGCCAGACCGCCGCTGGCGTTGAGAAACAGTTGCTGCGCCGCTGCATCCATTGCCACGCCGCAGCTGGGCACGGGCGCCACGGCAACCAGCTTGCGCACGCGCCATGGCGCCAGCAAGGCCAGCCGTTCCAGCGCCATGCCGCCCATGGAGTGGCCCACCACGCTGAAGGTGGCCAGGCCCAAGGCATCGGCCAGCGCCAACGCATCGGCGGCGATCTCGTCCATCGAATAGTCTCCCGCCACGCCGCGCATGCCGCCATAGCCGCGGCAATCCATGAAGAGATAGCTGAAGGCGCTGCCGTCCAGACCGGCTTCCATCGGTGAAAATGCCTGCGCGTCGCCGAACCAGCCGTGCAGGACGATGACAGCGTGGGGGCCGTGGCCCACGCGATGATAGGTATTGTGCATATGCCTCCTTGAAGAAAGCCTGCATGGTAGAGACGCACGCGCCAGCCCGCCTTCGACGCCAGGTCAAATACTGTAGAGTACGGGCCATGGATGATTTTTACACGGAAGTACCGCGCGCCCTGATCGCCACGGCGCGCGACCATGCGCCCGATGCTGTCTTTGCCAGCCACTGCCATGCGCGCGGGCAGTTCGCATACGCGGCACGGGGCGCCATCAGCGTATTCACGCCGCACGGCAACTGGCTGGTGCCGCCGCAGCGGGCGTGCTGGGTGCCGGCGCGCCTGGCGCACGGCATGCGCATGCATGGCGCCGTGACCATGCATAATGTGTTCATCGACGACGATGCCGTCGCCACGGCGGGCTTGCCGCGCCATTGCCAGGTGCTCGATGCATCGCCCCTGCTGCGCCAGCTGCTGCAGCAAGCCGTCACCGTCGATGCTTTATATGTGGAGCAATCGCGCGCGGGACGGCTGATGGCCTTGCTGTTAGACGAAATCGCCGCCATGGCGCCGCTGCCGCTGAGCGCGCCCCTGCCGCAGGAGCCACGCCTGGCCCGGCTGTGCACGCAACTGCTGCAACAGCCCAGCCAGAATATCAGCGTGGACGCAATGGCGGCGCAGGCAGGCATGAGCCGGCGCACCTTCACCCGGCTGTTCCGCGCCCAGACGGGCCTCGGCTTTGCCCAGTGGCGCCAGCAGGCATGTCTGCTGGCCGCCATCACGCGTCTGGCCGGGGGCCAGGCCGTCACCCGCATTGCGCTGGACCTCGGTTATGCCAGTCCCAGCGCCTTCACGGCCGCCTTTCGGCGCGTGCTGGGGCAGGCGCCCAGCGGCTATCTGGACTAGGCAATAATGGCGGCAATACGCTGCGCCAAGGCCTGCGCCAGTGTCTGCACGTGGTAGCCGTCGACAAAGCCGTGATGCGCCTGCGCGGAAAACGGCACGCGCATGCGGCCGTCTTCTTGCGCCGGGCCGAACTTGCCCCAGGTAAAGGTGGGGATATCCGCGTCGCGGTGGCGGTAGACGGGATGCTCGATGGCGGCCAGCTCCAGCCATGGCAGGCAGGTGATGAAAATGCTGTTGCGCTGCTCGCGTTCGCTCAAATGCTCGCCCGTATTGATCAGTGCTGAACTGGCTTCGGCGATGCGCTTGGCTGCCAGGCTGCGGGCGATGAATACATCAAGCTGGTCCGTCATGGCAAAACTCGTGTAATTGAGGTTCTGGTCGCCATTGATGACGGTGTACGAGCCGGGAAAATCGTCGATCTTGATCACTTCGCCCTGGTAGATGCGGTACATGAAATTGTCGATCTCCTTCACGGTGTTCAGCAGGCAGAACAGGAAGAAGTGAAACACGGGTATGTTATTCGCCTTGCAGTATGGACGAAAGTCGGGCACGTCGAGCTGGAAGTTGATGTTGACGAGCGGATTGTCGAACTTGCGGAACAAGTCATAGCGGTCGCGCCGCTTTTCAAAATTTTTCATGCGGCGAGTGTAGACGATGGCACGGCTGGCGGGCAAGTGCGCAGGTCAAGCCGGTGATTTCCTGGCGCAAGCGGGCGCATGGCGCGCCAGCAGCGCGGCGATCTGCCTGCCCACCTGGTCCTTGCGCTTGTGCGCGCGCAGGCGTGCCGTCAGCCCCATCCAGCCGGGAATGTCCGGGTCCGCGCCATGGCGCAGCAGCAGCGCGACCATTTCCACATACTCGCCCTGCACGGCCAGGCTCAACGGCGTTTCGCCGATCTTGTCTGCTTCATGCAGATTCACGGGCACGCCCGCATCCAGCAAGAGCGCGGCGGCGCGGTAGTGTTCGCCCTCGACCGCATAGTGCAGCGGGGTGCGGCTCAGGTCATCGAACAGCTGCGGAGAAAAACCCGCGTCCAGCAAGCGCCGCATCTCGCGTACGTCGCCATCGCGCGCGGCGCGGTGCAGTTGTTCCCGCGCAAACCAGTCGCCCTGCGCCAGCTGCCCGCTCATCGCGCCAGCCCTTTCTGCACGCGCCACGCCAGCGGCAAGGTCAGCAGCAACAGCGCCGCCAGCGCCAGCAAGGCCGCAGGCACGCTGGTATGGTCGCCCAGGGCGCCGAACAGCACGGGCGACAGCGCCCCGCCGCCGATGCTGCCCGTGTAAAACAGGGCAAACGCGTGCTCGCGCTTGCCGGGCGCGGCCAGTTCCGGCACCACGCCGTACAGCACGGACGAGGTGCCGTTCAACGCCAGCCCCAGCAAGGGCAGCATGGCCATGACGCCAGCCAGCGGCAGCCATAAAGCCAGCACGATGAGAAGCGACGTCATCGATTCCGTCAGCCACACGGTTTTCATCATGCCGATGCGCGCGCCCAGGTAGCCGCACAGCAGCTTGCCGAAGGCGCCACCCACAAACAGCAGAGATAAAGCCACGCCGATGCCGGCCGTGCCCGCGCCCTTGCTTTTCAGCAGGAATGGCAAGAAGGTGAGAAAACCCATGCGTACGGCGCTGTCCAGGGTGCCGGTGGCCAGCAAGGCGCGGAAGCTGGCGGGCGCGCCATTCCCCGCAATCGGCTTGGCGACTGCTTGCTGGCTGGCCTGGATGTCGCCGGCTTTTGGCAGCAGCCACCACAACAAACCAGCCGCCGCCAGGCCCAGCAAGCCCAGCAAGGAAACGCTGGCTTGCCAGCTGCACACCAGCAACAGCAGGCCCACGAGTGCGGGTATCAGGGTCTTGCCGATATCGCCGGCGAAATTGTAGTGCGACAGCGCTTCTTTCACGCCGCCGCCCGCCTCGTGCGTGTCGGTGACGATGGACGACGCCAGCGGATGCTGGGTGCTGGCGCCCAGGCCGCCCAACAGCAAGGCCAGCAGCAGCACGGCCATGCCGCCCGCCTGCCCCGCGATCAGATAGGCGAGTCCGGCCAGCGCCGTGCCGCCCACCAGCAGCCGTTCGCGTCCCCAGCGCCGCGCCAGGCGGCTGGCCAGCAATTGAAATCCGGCCATCATACCCGAGTACGAACCCCGCAGCAGCCCCACCATGGCGTAGCTGATACTGAACTGGGCTTGCCAGATCGGCAACAACACATAGATGACGTCCGTCAGGCCGTCGTGCACGGCATGCGCGCCACAGGCGGCGAACAGCGCGCGGCGGCGCAGGGGTTTGTCGGAAGTCGTCGCCGTTGCGGACAGCGCGGTGGCAGATGGTTCGCTCATGAATGACGGTGCATGGAGGAAAACAGGGGCATTCAGCTTACACCAAACCCGTATGTGGCAGGCTGATCTGCCGCCGCTTCACGCTTGCCATGGAAACTTTTTCTGCTGGCGGCACTCTGAACCTGCTACGCAGGCATGCTTAATTCATTTTCGCCAAAGTTTCCCATTGGAAATACTGCCTGGGCAATGTAGTATCAACATTTAACTTGCATGACAAAAATACATTCAATCCTGACAAAAACCTTTGGCGGCTTGTCCAGACAATATTATTTTCGTCAGCTTTTCTTCGCCGCCTTGATGGCTGGCCTGCTGTTCTGGGTGTTTTCCGCTGCCAATGAGACCCACCCCGATCGCGCCATGCCATGGTGGATGCTCGTCTTCGTTCCGCTGTATCCGTATTCGCGCTTTGTCTATGAAAGCATGGTCGAATTTATTGTTGGCGATAATGTCTTTTTTGTCAGTGCCATCCTGATGATATCGTTCAAGATCGTCAGCATGCTGGCCTGCCTGATATTGGCGCCCATTATTGCGCCCATCGGCCTGGTCTATCTGTATTTCCAGCATAGCCGTAACAGCGCCTGAGGCCTTGACTGCGCGAGTGCGCGCAGGGAAAGCCCTGGCGGCAAACTGGCCTTGCGCCGCCTCACTCAAGGCGACGCAAGGCAGCCAGTCTTACTTGGCCATCGCATCCTTGGCCATGCCATCTTTTTTCATTTCATCTTTCTTCATGCCGTCCTTGGCCATGGCATCTTTCGCCATGCCATCCTTGGCCATGTGATCCTTTTTCATGTGCTTCTTGGCCATCGGCTTTTTCTCCATGCCATCCTTGTGCATCGCATCCTTGTGCATGGCGTCGGCCGGAGCGTCCTTGGCCATGGCGTCTTTTTTCATGACGTCCTGGGCGAAAGCGGCTCCCGACATGAGGATGGCGGAAGCGATGATGGCGGTGATGGTGGTTTTCATGATGAATCCTTGTCTCTAGGTTGGATGGGCAAAATTGCCCGGTGGTAAAGCTGTTGCTGTGCTACGGCTGCTGCTCAACGTGTTCAGGAACCGCCGAACCAGTTGTAGCCCTGGTTCTCCCAATATCCGCCCGTGTAGCTGTTGGTGACGAAGATGGCCTGGATGTGCTTGGGATTCTTGTAGCCCAGCTTGGTTGGCATGCGCAGTTTCATCGGGTAGCCGTACTTGGGCGGCAGTTCCGCGCCGTCGTACGTCAAGGCCATGATGGTTTGCGGATGCAGGGCCGTGGCCATGTCGATGCTGGTGAAGTAATCGTCGGCGCATTTGAAGCCCACATATTTCGCCGTCGTGTCGGCGCCGACCAGCTTGAGGAAATGCGAGAACGGCACGCCGCCCCACTTGCCGATGGCGCTCCAGCCTTCCACGCAGATGTGGCGCGTGACTTGCGTTTCCTGCGGCAAGGCGCGCAGCCGCGGCAGGCTCCACGATTTCTTGTCCGTGATCAAACCGCTCAGTTCCAGGCGCCAGGCGTCGCCGTCGACTTCCTGTACCTCGTCCTCGCCGTAATACGCGTTGAATGGAAACGGCCTTGTCATCATGGAGTCGGGATAGGTCGGCGCCAGCTTGCCTGGATCGAAGAGCCAGCCCTGCACCTTGTCGTTGAAACGCGAGACGGCCGTCAGTGCCGTCTCGATGCTGGACTGGTCGCTGACATTGCAGCCGGTCAACAAGGACAGGCCGCCCAGGGTCAGGCCGCGCTGCAGGAACAGGCGCCGCGATGGCTGCGCGATCTGGCGCATGGCGTCTGCCAGCATGGCCTGGCCCTGCTCCTGCACGATGATGGTTTTTTTCATGATGGTTTCTCCTTAGCGCCCGCGCAGCATGGCCAGCAAGGTGCGCGGCACCAGCGCCACCATCACCAAGTGCACGCCGACAAAGCCCACCAGCAGCGCCATGGCGATGAAATGCACGCGGCGCGCGCTCTCGTAGCCGCCCATCAACTCGCGCAAGATGGGAAATTGCACGGATTTCCACAGCACCAGCCCGGACAGCACCAGCACGATGCAGTCAAGCATGACGAACAGGTAGGCGGCGCGCTGCACCATGTTGTAGTGGCGCGGGTCGGCATGCGCGAGCTTGCCCTTCAGCGCGGCGGCAAAATCGGCCAGCAGCAGGCGCGGCGAGAGGGGAAAGAACTGGCGCCGCAGCCGCCCCGAGACGATATTGATGAGCAGATACAGCAAGCCATTGGCCGCCAGCAGCCACATGGCGGCAAAGTGCCATTGCAGGGCGCCGCCCAGCCAGCCGCCCAGGGTCAGGGCGCGCGGCAGTTCGAAGGGGAAGAACGGCGCCGCGTTATAGATGCGCCAGCCGCTGGTGGCCAGCACCACCACGGCCACGGCGTTGAGCCAGTGCGTGATGCGCAGCCAGGCGGGGTGGATGGTCGTGGTCGATATGGCGTGGGCAGACATCACAGCACTCCTTTGGCGCATTGCGCCGTGCTGACGGCTTGCAGGATGGCGCTGCCGCCGGCGCGCTGCACGAAGGCGACCACGTGCAGCTGTTCCGCACGCCAGTTGGCGGGCAGGTTCACTTCACGGCGCAGCTGGGCACGGCCCTGCGCCAGCGATACCGGCCCCAGCCACAAGCGTACGGCCGCGTCGTGATGCAGGGTGGCGCCGCGGTTCTCGCCGCGCAGCACTTTCGAGACGATGCCGCTTTCGCTGATGGCCACGTACAGTTCGCCACCGGTGCGCGCGTCGGGCGCCGTCGCCTCCGCTTCCAGCAGCAGCTTGCCCGCGGCGCCCGGCGTGGCGGACAGGCTGATGTTCACGGCGGCGGCCGTCGCATTGATGCGGCGGATGGCGGCCCGCAGCTGCGTATCCCAGCCGCGCAATTCCGTGCCGCCGACGAAAAACTGCGGCGTGTAGGCCACGTGACGGGGCTGGTGGCGCAGCAGCTCGGCCTGGCGCGCGTCGAATTGCGCCTGCGCCAAGGGGTCCTTCCAGCCGATCTGGTCCCAGTACGTCACGTGCAGCGCCAGCGGCACGACCAGGCTGGCCGCGTCCGCCCCTGCCCCCATATCCTGGCGCAAGGCATTCAGGCGCAGGTCGGCGGGCGGGCAGCTGGAGCAGCCTTCGCTGCTGTACAGTTCCACCAGCGCCGCCGTCCGCGGTCCGCTTTTCACCGTGCAGCGCTGGCTGGCATCCATTTGCGCGCCGGCCGGCATGACCACGGCCAGGCTCAGCATGGGGAGAAAAAGTCTTGCAAGTCGGTGCTTGATATCCATGGTCGTTAGCCGGTATATTGAATTAAGAGACGTTGACTCAAGAAACGTTGAGTGAACAACGGTGCTTGCCTGTCAATTCGCCGCCCCGTGCGGATTGGTTACAGCGGCCCGCAAATAATCTGCGATTTATTTTTTTCATCGCCTGTCACCAAAGGCCTGCATGCAACGAATACCAGTAAGCGAACATCTGCATGGCACGGAACTGCGGCTGCACGGCCTGATGCTGCGCGGGCTCGATGGCGATGCGGCGGCCTATCGCAGCTTCTTGCAGGCCACCAGCGGCCATTTGCGCGCGTTTTTGCGGCGCCGCCTGCAGCGCTGGCCGGACGAGGTGGAAGACCTGGTGCAGGAATGCCTGCTGGCCATCCACAACCAGCGCCTGACGTATGACACGGGTGTACCGCTGACGTCGTGGATCCATGCGATCGCGCGCTATAAACTGATCGACTGGCTGCGCCGGCATGCGCGGCGCGAAGCGCAGCACTTGCCATATGACGAGGAGGATAGTACGCAGGAACTGTTTTCCAGCGCCGATGCCGACGCTGCCGAGGCCAGCCGCGACCTGGCCGTCCTGCTGCATACCTTGCCGGCGCAACAGCGCGATGCCATCGTGCATACCAAACTCGACGGCTGGTCCGTGCGTGACACGGCGGCCGCCATGGGAATGTCGGAAGCCAGCGTCAAAGTGGCCGTGCATCGCGGCTTGAAGGCACTGGCGGCCAACATACGAACAAGCAATGAAAGGAATGCATCATGAAAACCGATGACTTGATCGCCATGCTGGCCAGCGGCCCGGACGTGGCGGCCGCCGCGCCGCCCGGCGCCCCCTGGCGCGCCGCTGCCACTGTGGGCGCAGGCGTGCTGGCCAGCGTGGCACTGATGGCCATGCTGCTGGGCGTGCGTCCGAACCTGGAACAGCTGATCCTGCTGCCCGACTTCTGGATCAAGGTCGGTTTCGTCATCTGCATCTCCCTGGCGGCCTGGCATGTGAGCCGCCGCCTGTGCGTGCCGGGCGCGGCCACCCGCGCCCTGCCCCTGCTGATTGCCATGCCCCTGTTCCTGATGTGGGCGCTGGGCGCCATCATCCTGAACGAAGCGCCAGCCGAACAGCGGGCAGAGCTGTTCTGGGGCGCCACCTGGCGCAGCTGCCCCTTGCTGATCGCCATGCTGTCGCTGCCCATCCTGGCCGCCGTGCTGCGCCTGATGCGCCAGCTGGCGCCCACCCAGCTGCGCCTGGCGGGCGCGGCTGCCGGATTTGCCGCCGGTGGCATGGCCGCCCTCGTCTACTGCCTGCACTGCCCGGAACTGGCCGCCAGCTTCGTCGGCTTCTGGTATGTGCTGGGCATGCTGGTGCCGACCGCCATCGGCGCCGCCATCGGCCCCAGGGTGCTGGCCTGGTGAGCGCACTGTCGCCGCAACGCTGGCGCCGGTCAAGCGGCTTTTTCGTGTCTATCGACTTCATATCCGCAAAGTCACACATTCCCACGCCTTTCCACGCGCAGGCGCCGGCCCCGCCATGCCTGACGGCATAGGGCAACAGGCTATCGCCAGCAGCCGCAGCCCTGTCTTTTCCTATCCACAAAACTTATATTCTTGCTGACCTGAAATACACGCGTAGATTGATCCGGTGCGCCAGCCCCTGACGATCGACGGCCGTTCATTCCCCTACCTAAAATAAATCGTAAGGATTTGAATCTGATCGTGCTGGTGCGCCGTACAAGTATTGCAGCCCCGTAATTCCAGCAAGTCCTGTCACTGCGCATAACAATTCAGGGAGAATCGACATGTCTTTGTTCCACTCGAAAACCGCACTGGGCGCCGCCATCCTCGGCAACCTGCTGGCCATGGCCATCGCGCCATCGGCCTTCGCTTCCAGCCACCGCGAAGCACCGTTCATCACGCAAAACCCGAAAGTCGACGCCACCGACTTCTATATGTTCCGCAGCTATGAAACAGGCCGCAGCGCCTATACCACCCTGGTGGCCGACTATATTCCCCTGCAGGATGCCTATGGCGGGCCGAATTACTTCGCCATGGACCCGAACGCCCTGTATGAAATCCACATCGACAACAATGGCGACGGCAAGGAAGACATCACCTTCCAGTTCCGCTTCACCAATACCATCAAGGATGGCCAGTTCACCGTGGGCGGCAAGAAAGTCTCGATCCCGCTGGTGATCAACGGCGGCGCCATCGACACCGTCAACCCTGCCGGCCTGAACGTGCGCGAAACCTACAGCGTCACCGTGGTGCGGGGCGACCGCCGCAGCGGCACGCGCAGCAGCGTGACCAATGCCACGGGCGGCGGCACGACGTTCGACAAGCCGGTCGACAATATCGGCAACAAGGCCATCCCCAACTACGCCGCATATGCCGCGCAGCACGTGTATGCCGTGAATATTCCCGGCTGCGCCACGCCGGCACGCCTGTTTGTCGGCCAGCGCAAGGACCCGTTCGTGGTGAACCTGGGCGAAACGTTCGACTTGATCAACATCAAGGCGCCCGCCACGGAATTCGCCGCGAATGCGGAATCGGCCGCCAAGGACGACCTGGCGAAGAAAAACGTCACGGCCATCGAGATGGAAGTGCCAACCGCCTGCCTGACGGCGGGCGCCGACCCTGTCATCGGCGGCTGGACCACGGCCAGCCTGCGCCAGGGCCGCTTGCTCAATCCGGCGCCAGGCACCAGCACGGCTGCGTCGAAAGAAGGCGGCGCCTGGGTGCAAGTGTCGCGCCTCGGCATGCCGCTGGTGAATGAACTGGTGATCGGTCTGAAGGACAAGGACCGCTTCAATGCCAGCAAGCCATCGGGCGATGCGCAGTTCGCCGACTACGTCACCAATCCGACGGCGCCCGCCCTGGTGGAAGTGCTGTACGGCTCGGCCGGCGCCAAGGCGCCCACCAACTTCCCCCGCAATGACCTGGTGGCCACTTTCCTCACGGGCATCAAGGGCGTGAACCAGCCCGTCACCGTGACGGCGTCCGAAATGCTGCGCCTGAATACCTCGATCGCCGCCACGAATGTCGGCGCGCAGAACCGCCTTGGCGTCATCGGCGGCGATAACGCGGGCTTCCCGAACGGCCGCCGCCCCGGCGACGACGTGGTGGACGTGGTGCTGCGCGTGGCCATGGGCAAGCTGTGCACCCTGAACATCGGCTGCGCCCCGGCCGATGCACCCGCCGGCGGCCTGCACTTCACGGACGGCGCCTTCCTCGACGAAACGGCGTTCACGGCCGGTTTCCCTTACCTGAAAAATCCCGTGGCCGGTTCGCCACAGATGTAAGGAGAACGCGATGAAAAAGCACCATGCACTCGGCGCCCTGGCGCTCACGGCCCTGCTGGCTGGCTGCGGTGGCGGCGGCAGCAGCCACACCGATAGCGGCAGCGGCGGCGTCAACCCGCCACCGGTGGCCATGCTCGACGCCTTTTATGTGGCCGTCAGCAACGTCATCCTGACCACCAGCGATGACAAGGAAGGCGTCAGCATCGACGCCATCATGGCGACGTCGCCGGACAACACGGAGCCGGTACCGCTGTAAGCCCCTGCGGGCGCCGCAGAGGCAACTCTGCGGCGCCCCTACCTTCTAACTTCGCCTGCGCCGACGATGAAAATAGCCATTTCCCTGCTGTGCGCCTGCCTGCCCGCGCTGGCCCTGGCCGCGCCCTACACGCCGAAAGACGGCGGCGCCGTCATCGAGCAGCTGCCGCGCCGCGCCGACGCCACGCAGCTTGAACTGCGCGCCTTGCGCCAGCAATTGAATACCACCCCGCAAGACCTGGCCCTGGCCAGCGGCCTGGCGCAGCGCTACATCGGACTGGCGCGCAGCGAGACGGACCCGCGCTACCTGGGCTACGCGCAGGCGGCGCTGGCGCCCTGGTGGCGACAGGCCGCGCCGCCCGTGCCCGTGCGCCTGCTGCGCGCCACCATCTTGCAAAGCACCCACCAGTTCGGCCCCGCGCTGCAGGATCTCGACGCCGTCATCGCGCAGGAACCGGGCAATGGGCAGGCCTGGCTGACGCGTGCCACCGTGCTCACCGTGCAGGGCGACTACGCGCAAGCGACGGCCAGCTGCGCGCGCCTGTCGGCACTGACGACGCAGCTCGTTACCGTCACCTGCATCGCCAACGTGGCCAGCGTCACGGGCCGCGCCGCCAGCAGCGAGCGCCTGCTGGACCTGACCTTGCAGAGGAGCGCCGGCGCCGCGCCCGAGCTGGAAAGCTGGGCCCTGACGCTGCTGGCGGAAATGGCCACGCGGCGCGGCGAGACGGCGCTGGCCGAGGCGCGCTACAAGAAGGCGCTGGCGCGGCAGCCGCGCGACAGCTATCTGCTGGGTGCCTACACGGATTTCCTGCTCGACCAGCGGCGCCCGCAGGAAGTCGTCACGCTGCTCAAGGACCAGCAACGCATCGACGCCTTATTGCTGCGCCATGCGCTGGCCCTGCAGGCGCTGCCCGGCCAGCAAGCGTCATTCCAGGCGGCGAAAGCGGAACTGGCCGCGCGCTTCCACGCCGCCATGCAGCGCGGCGACACCGTGCATCAGCGCGAACAGGCGCGTTTCGCCCTGTTCCTGCAGCAGGACCTGCCCGCCGCATTGCAGCTGGCGCAGAAAAACTGGGCCATCCAGAAGGAAGTGCCGGACATGCGCATCCTGCTGGAAGCGGCCCTGGCCGCGCGCAACTACGCGGCCGCGCAACCCGTGCTGGCCTGGGTGGCGGCAAATGGCGTGGAAGACGTGGCCCTGCAGCGCCTGATCAGGCAACTGGGGCCGCTGGATGGACAAAAAGTGAGTGCCGCCAGGAAGGCGGGTGTCCTGTGAAGCGGCGCGTAGTCGTCCTGTTCCTGTTGCTGTGCGCCTGGCTCGCGCCCGCGCAGGCGCACAAGCCCAGCGACAGCTACCTGAGCCTCGCCGTGCATGGCCAGCAGATCGAAGGCCAGTGGGACATCGCCCTGCGCGACCTCGATTTCGCCATCGGCCTCGATGGCAATGGCGACGGCGCCCTGACATGGGATGAAATCCGCGCACGCCACGACGCCATCGCCGCCTATGCCTTGCAGCGCCTGCAGGTGGCCAGCGACCAGGGCGTATGCCCGTTAAAAGCCGTCGCGCAGATGATCGACAGCCATACGGACGGCGCCTACAACGTGCTGCGCTTCCAGGCCACCTGCCCCGGCGCCGCGCCGGCCACTCTTTCCATCGGCTACACCTTGTTCGCCGACCTCGACCCGCAGCACAAGGGACTGCTGAAGCTGACCAGCGGCGACAATACGCAAACGGCCATCTTCGACCCGGACAGCCCGCGCCAGAACATCTCGCTGGCCGCGCCCGACCGCCTGGAGCAGTTCGGCGCGTACGTGAAACACGGCATCTGGCATATCTGGATCGGCTACGACCATATTCTGTTCCTGCTGTCGCTGCTGCTGCCGGCCGTGCTGCTGAAAAGTCCAAATGACACGGACCGTTTACACCCCACGGCAGAGAGCTGGGGTCGGACCCTGAAGGTCCGACCCCAGACTTTGCCTCTGGGTTTGAAGGCGGCGTTTATTGACGTTTTCAAAGTCGTCACGGCCTTCACGCTCGCCCATTCCATCACCCTGACCCTGGCCAGCCTGTCGCTCGTGTCCCTGCCCTCGCGCTGGGTCGAGTCGGCCATCGCCGCCTCGGTGATCCTGGCCGCGCTGAACAATCTGCTGCCGCTGTTCCGCGGCAAGCGCCCCGTGGCCGCCTTCGTGTTTGGCCTGATCCACGGCTTCGGCTTTGCCAGCGTACTGCGCGACCTGGGCTTGCCGCAGGGTTCATTGCTGGCCAGCCTGTTCGGCTTCAACGTGGGCGTGGAAATCGGCCAGCTGGCCATCGTCGCCGCGTTCCTGCCCCTGGCCTGGCTGCTGCGCAAGACCTGGTTCTACCGGCAAGTGCTGACCGTCGGTTCGCTGGCCATCGCCATGGTGGCGGCCGTGTGGCTGGTGGAGCGGATGGCAGATATCAGGCTGATCAGTGCTTGAACGGCGACGATTCATTGGCACGCCCGACAAGGAAATGCGGATTAGGTAGTCTAGTACCCTGCCATCGTCCAGTGGATGGCCGAACGCAAGCTCACGCTCTACGGGCGCTCACGGAAAGCCGATGAATGCCACGGGCACGGCATCGGCCAGCCACACGCCATTGTCCGCCAGGTAAAACACGTGGCCCTGCGCCTGCATGGCGGCCGCGTCCACCGTCAGCACGACGGGCTTGCCATGGCGCGCGCCGACGCCTACGGCCGTTTCGCGGTTGCTGGACAGGTGCACATGGTTGCGCGAGCCGGGCAGCAAGCCGCCGGCGCGGATCGCGTCGACAAAGCGGCTGGCCGTGCCGTGGTACAGCACGGCCGGTGGCGTGGCGGGCGGCAGAGCGATATCGACGGCGGCCAAGGAGTGGCCCTGGTTGGCGCGAATGCGCAAGCCGTCGCCGCTGATGGCGTAGCGCGTCTTGCTGTCGCGCGCCACCACCTCGTCCAATTGTTCACGCGAAAGGCGGCGGCCATGCCGGGCCGATTGGGCCAACAGCTGGCCGATGTCGGCCCAGCCGTGTGGATCGAGCGCCAGGCCGATTTTTTCGGGCGCGTGGCGCAGGATAAGGGAAAGGAATTTGCTGGTTTGTACTAAATTATCGCTCATGCCACAGTGTAGCCTTGTCAGAAAGCATACGCCAGGCTCAGGCGCACGGAACGCGGTTCGACCGGATGGAAATGCCGGTCATTCACGCCCTCTGCCGCTTCGCCCGGCAGGCGCGAAGCATAGTAGTAATCGATGTCGCTGGCGCGCTTGTCAAACAGGTTGAACACGTCGAGCGAGACGCGCGTCTTGCGGTTCAGCTGGTAGGCCACCCGCGCATACGCCAGGGTGGTCGAGGCGGAGCGCACGCTATTGTCCTCGATCAAGGGACGGGGGCCGAAGTAGCGCAGCTGGAAGGCGCCCGACCATGGGCCCTGGTCCGTCACGGTCACGCCGAACGACGCCACCTTGTCGATCGAGCCGGGTATATAGTTGCCGGCAGGGTCGTTTTCCGTGTAACGCGAGCGCGAGGCTGCCAGGTCCAGGTCGAACAGCAGCCACGCTGCGGCAATATAGTGATTGTTCCACTCGATGCCGTGGCGGCGGCTGGCGCGGCTGGCCTCCGTCTCGCCCGCGTCGCCGACGAACAGCAGCTCCGAGGCAATGTCAAGGCGCCACAGGGCCAGCGAGCTTTGCAGGCCCGGCAGCCATTCCGTGCGCGCGCCCAATTCCATGCCCTTGGTCGGCACCAGCGGCGTCACGGGCGTGGAAGCTTCGCCGTCCGGCAGGCGCGTCTGCGTCGTGCCGCGCGCGTCGTTGCTGTGGAAGCCCTTGCCGTAGTTCACGAAAAACTCCGTCTTGCTCCATGGCCCAAAAATCAAGGACAGTTTCGGCGACACCACGTGGTCGTTCGCCGTGCCGCTGTTACCCTCGATACTGCTGGCTACATTGAAACGGTAGGCGTCATAGCGCAAGCCCGCCACCGAACGCAGCCACGGCAGCCATTGCAGCGTGTTTTCGCCATACAGGCCGACGCTGCTCTCGCGCACCCGGTCTTCGCGCACCGTGCTGTGGCGGATGCGCTCCACCGTGTTGTACAGGCCCACGGGCGACAAGCGGTCGAAACGCGCCTGCACGCCCAGCTTGTTGCGCATGGCCAGGCCCGCCAGCTCGGTGGTCCAGCTTTCGCTGGCGTTGACGCCCGCCACCGTGCGCCGCTCGCTTTGCTGGAACTGGTCGCCCTGTTGCGCATCGGCGAGGAAATACGTGAAATCGCTGTTGAGTTCCAGCTGCGAGCGGATCACGTAGGCATCGAATTCAAACAGGCGGTTCTGCGTGCGCTTGCGCATGGCATACGACAGGCTGTAGCGCGAGGTGTCGCCGCCATCGCTGGGCGCCAGGCTGCCAAAGCGGCCGATCAGGCCGGACTCCACGGCCCGCAGCGGCACCTGGTCGGTGGCGTTCCAGCTGTTTTTATACGCCATGCCCGTCACGCTGAACCCGTCGTCTTGCGTGCCCTGGCTATAGCGCAGCACGCCGCTATACTTGCGCACGCTCTCCGGCACGTCCCACGGACCGTTGTTGCGGTTCATTTCCAGGCCGAACAGCAAGGTGCCAGGTCCCGCATCAAGCGAATCGGCCACCACGCCGCGCAGATAACCGTGCTGGCCGATGGACAGGCTGGCCTGGCCCTGCGGCAACTTGTCGGCCAGGCGGATGCGGGCGCTGCCTGCCGAAGCGAAGTCGCCTTCGCCGGCGAAATACGGCCCCTTCTTGTAGTCGATGCGCTGTACCAGTTCGGGAATGAGGAAATTGAGGTCGGAATAGCCTTGTCCATGCGCATGCGTGCGCATGTTGACGGGCATGCCATCCACATAGGTGGCGAAATCCGTGCCATGGTCGAGGTTAAAGCCGCGCAAAAAATACTGGTTGGCCTTGCCGTCGCCGCTGTGCTGCGTGACGATCAGCCCGGGCACGAATTCCAGCAGTTCACCCGTGCGCAAGGCGGGCCGGTTGACAATCAATTCAGTAGTGATGACGCCCTGGCTGGCCGCATCCGAGGTGCCGACAGCGTTATCGTAGTGGCCCGCCACGCGCACCGTACGCGACTCGTCGTCAGCCGGTGCCGCCGCATCTGCGCCTTGCGCCAGGGCCTGGCGCCCCACGCTCAACAATGCAAAGGCACAAGCTGCCACCCGTTTGCTTTTTATCAATCGCATCGCGTCTCCAGTTTTTATGATGTCAGTACGGGCCACTGGCCTGCTTACACTCCAGTACAGCCTATCCGATATATACGCGAACGGATAGCGTCCCGGATTCAGCCTTTTTTGCAAAAAACAAAGGAACGCATCGTGGACCTGAGCGACAGCGCCGGCAAGACAAGGAAAACCGTGGCCGCCGCCGTGCGCAAGCGCGACGTGCTGCCCTACATCCTGCTGTTCATCCTGCTGGCCGGGCTGCTGGCCGTGCTGGCGGGTGCCATGCTGCCGCCCTACTACCACGCCGTTCCGGCCCTGCTGTGGAGCCTGGGTTTTTGCGTCAGCGGCATGCTGCTGGGCTTTTTGTTCGGCATCCCCCGCACCCTGCCTTCGGGCACCGTCAACATGGCGCCGCCCGAGGACCGGGGCAACGGCAAGAGCCGTGCCACGGACGATACCTCCGCCGCCCCCGGCAATGCCGATACGAATGCGGCCACCTCCAGCAATACCCTGTTCCTCGGCACGCCCACGCCCATGGAAATCAATTCCAACCTGGTGGAAGTGTCCGACTGGCTGACGAAAATCATTGTCGGCGTGGGCTTGATCGAACTCAAAAGCCTGCCTGGCAGCGCGCGCAGCATGGCCGCCTTCATCGCCCCCAGCCTGGCCACGGACACGCCAACGGCCATGGCCGTGGTGGGCGGCATCATGCTGTTCTTTTCCGTGCATGGTTTCCTGATCGGCTATTTGCTCACGCGCATTTATCTCTCCATCATGATCAAGCGCGCGGACAGCCTCGTGAAAAACGAGTCCGTGCGCCTGGAAAGCGGCAAGGAAATCGAAGTGACGGAACTGAGCCGCTTGCAGCAAAAGTCGCTCGACGACATGCAGGAAGCCGTCACCCAGCTGCTGCTGGCCCATCCGCCGGACGGCGGCGCCGTCACGGCCCTGGCCGGCATGCCAACGGCGCAAAAGCCCGCCAGCCTGGTGCTGTGGCTGGACGACCACCCGCGCAACAATACCTTGCTGGTGGAACAGCTGGAACGGGACAATATCAAGGTGGACCAGGCCGTGTCGACGCGGCAGGCGCTGGCCATGCTGCAGCGCCGGCACTATGCGCTGCTGATCACGGACATGGCGCGCATGGAAAACGGGCGGCGCATCATGGATGCGGGCGTGCGCACGGTACACGAAGTGCGCCAGGCCCAGCCAACACTACCCATCATCGTGTATTGCAGCAAGGATACGGTGGCCAGCTACGGCACGGAAGCGGAAGCGGCCGGCGCCCGCTTCATCACCACCTCGGGCACCAGTTTGCTGGCCACGGTCAACAAGCTGGTGCAAGAAGAGCGCCAGGACGGCGATCAGTCGACGCAGTAACAGTAGCTGCCCACGTGGCGCAGCGAGCTGCGCTCGGGATGCGCCAGCTGATTCGGTGCAAACACGCAGACGGCCGTGTCGGCCAGCAAGTGTTGCCCATCCGCGTCCGCGCACGCCTGCGCCAGCCAGCTGTCGGGATACGACACGCCATCGAGCAATTGCGCCAGCGGGGCCGGCGACGCCAGCATGGCGCTTTCAAAACAGGCAGCCTCATAGTGCGTGAGCCCCGTTTCCACGAAGAATGGCGAAGGCACGGCATCGCCATCTTCCGTGTACGCGGGCGACAAATATGCCTGCAGCGCTTCCCAGCTGGCGAAGCGCCCGCTGCAGGCAAACACGTGGACGACGGGCAAGCTGTTGCCCACGCTTACAGCTTTTCCATTTTTTGCCGCACGGTGGGCGCCATCGAAGCCGTCGGCGCCAGTTCCAGATACGTCTTGTACGCCGCCTTGGCCTTGGCGGCATCGCCTGCCTTGGCATACGCGTCGCCCAGGTTCAGGTAGGCAATGGCGCGCGACGGATCCATCTTGACGGTGTTTTCAAACCAGCGGGCCGCTTCGCGGTATTTTTCCTGCTTGTAGAAAACAAAGCCCAGGTTGTTGGCCGCCAGCGCGAAGTCGGGACGCAGTTTCAGCGCTTCCGTAAATTGCGCTTCCGCCTGCGCATACTGTTTCTCCTTGTACAGCTGCAAGCCGCGGTCGTTGGCCCGCTGCGCCAGCTGGCGTGCCGAAGTCGGCACGGCGCCCGGCGTGACGATCTTCTGTTCGCCCCCCTGCAAGTCCTTCACCGTCACGCTGGCGGTGGCCGGCTTGGCGTCCAGCTTGCTGTTCAGGGCGATGGCTTCCGTCGACAGTTGCGCCGTGTTCGGGCTGAGGAATTCCGTCTCGCCTGGCAATTCAAAGACGAAATCGCCCCCTTCCGAACCAGGCAAGCTGCCAAACGCGGGGGTCTGGTTCGATACGCTGGAGACGGCCGGCGCCACGTAGGCGGCCAGTTCCGTCGCCGTGATGAGGCCGTCGCCGTTCAGATCGCCCTTGCCCGCCAGGCCTTGCAGCAAGGTCCACGTAAACACGGAATGGCCGTTCGGCCCGCCGTCGGCCACCAGCTGGTCGCCGCCGCCCGCCGTCAGCATTTGCCGGCCGATGCGCTTGGCGTTGTCGCGCAGGAAAGAGCTGGAACCGGCGCCGCGCGTCAGGCCCAGGCCGCTGTAACAGGCATCCATGACAAAGAACGCATGCTTGGCCGTCAGGGACTCCGCGATATTCTGAATTTCCGTCATCGGTATCGCATCCGTGGCGAATTGGTCCGGGTCGGAATCGACGGGCACGATGTAGCCGAGGTCGCGCCCCGAACTGAGTTTGCGCGTGGCGCCGTGGCCGGCAAAGAAGACGAAGATGCGGTCATTCTTTTGCACGCCGCCATGCGCCAGCTTGTCGTGGAAGGCGGCCAGGATGTTGTTGCGCGTCGCTTCGCCATTCTTCAGCGTCACCACCCTTTCGGGCGCAAAGGCGAATTTCTCGATCAGGGTTTCGCGGATTCCCTGCGCGTCGCGCACCGCATACTGCAGTTTCGGCCACTTGGCATAATCGTCGATGCCGATCACCACGGCCCAGGAATTGGCGTAGCCGGTGGTGACGGGCACTTTTTCCGGCGCAGGCGCCGTGCTTTTCGCCACCTGGAAACTCGTGCCATCCCAGCCAGCGAATTGATAGCCTTCGGCGATCAGCTTGTCCAGCACGGCCGGCAAGGCCTTTACCGTGCGTTCATGGATGTCATGGAACAGGATGATGCCGCGCCCCGCCTTGTCGACGGAGGCCAGCACCCGGTTGGTGATCGAACTGGGCACGGGGTCGGCCCAGTCCAGCGAATCGATATTCCACATCACGGATTTCAAATGCGCATCGGCCAGCGCGGCCATGCCTTCGCTGTTGCGCGCGCCATACGGGAAGCGGAACAGCGCGGCCCGTTCGGGGCTGATGGCTTTTAATAAAGTGTCGGTGCCGAGGATTTCGCCTTTCAGCTTGTCGCCCGTCTGCTTGGATAACTGTGCATGGCTGAAACTGTGGTTGCCCACGGCGTAGCCCTCTTTCATCAGCTTGCGGCTCACTTCCGCGCCCGCGTTCAGCTTGGCGTGGCCTTCCGCGTCGAGCGATCCAAGGTTGCGGCCCACGTTGAAGAACACGGCCGGCACGCCATACTGTTTCAGGATGGCGCTGATTTCTTCCGTGTAGCGGCGGTGCGGGCCGTCGTCAAAGGTCAGCACGATGGTTTTCTTCGGCAAGCCCAGGCCGAAGATTTCCGCTTCCTCTTTCTTTGGCACGGGCTTGGCTTCGGGTACAGAACCGGCCGGGGGCACGGCATACGGCACGACAATGCCGTTTTCCTTCAGAATCTGTTCGCGGCTGTAGAGCTTTTTCAGCTGCGCCACGTAATCGTCCCACCGCTCGCGCTTGAGTTCGATGGCGCGCTGGCCCAGGTTGCCGAAGATTTGCCGGATTTCCTTCTCGTAATTGCGCTCGATCTCGCCCAGCGCCTCGAGGTCTTCGGAAATGCGCTTGTGCAGCTTGATGGCCGGCAAGGACGAGTCTTTCGCCACGTCGGCCAGCATGCTTTGCAGCAGTTCGCGGAATGCCAGGCGGTCCGCGTCGTACAGGCCGGGATCGGATTCGATATACGTCAATAAAGTGTCGAGCGCTTCGAAGCGGCCCGGATTGGTGGGCGCCGTCAGCTGGTCGAGCGCCGCATCGAGCCTGGCGATGCGTTCCTGGTTTTCATGGAACAGCGCCTGCCCCACCTTGCGCGCTTCGTCGCGCGCCCCTTCCGGCAAGCTTTGTTCGTCGGCCAGCAGCACGATGATCTTGCGGAAATTGGCCAGCAACTCGCGGAACTGGGCGGCCACGGCGGCCGTGTCGGCTGCGCCCTGCGGCGTGGCGGCTGGCTGGCCGGCGCCGGACGCGGGCGGCGTGGCCGTGGCGGCGGGACGCGTGTACGTATAAATGCCGGCGCCAGCGGCGAGTGCCACGACAACGGTGGCGGCGATCTTGAGCGGCTTGGAAGTCACAGGCTTGTCATTCCCTTCACATACTATGCATAAAATTCGATGGCGCCGAAGCGCGGTATGCATAATTGTAGAGCACGCTTGGCAAAATGCTCATCCCGCACGGTGAATTTGAGCAATAATACGGCCGCAAGCCTCAGAATGAAGTGAAAACAGGAAAGACGATGCACAAGAAACTCTGCGCCGCGGCGCTGATGCTGGGCGTGGCCCTGATGCTGCTGCAACTGCGCGCGCATGCGGGTGATGACGCGATCAATGTGGCGGGACGCGTGTGCCTGCCGCACTGAGCCACGCGACCACCTTCCTGCACTACACCTTGGCCGGCTCCCAGTAATTACCCAGACCCAGCTTTTTCAAGCCAGCCGCGACAAAACGCGGTTCCAGCAACTCTTCCGCCGTCAGGGGCTGGCGGATCAGCTTTTGTTCCTGCGCAAACGCCAGCACCCGGCGGTAATGCCGGTAAACGGCGTCATCGTACAGGGGCGACCAGCGCTCCTTCCACTGCAAGCCCGGATCGTCGTAGCTGCGCCTTACCACGCTGTCGGGCGTGCCGTTGCGCGTGCCATCCTTGATGATCGCCTCGCGGTTGCTATCGAGCGCCGCCCAATGCTGGGCCCGCAGCCAGGCTACGGCCACCAGTTCCGCGATGTCGGGATGGGCTTGCGTAAAGTCGCGGCGGGCCCATAGTTCCGCCCGCATTTTGCGTTCCGGCAAGCCCTTGCTGGACCAGATGATGCGGCCGATGCCCTTGTCTTCCAGCGGATAGCCATTGATCATGAACAAGGCGTCGACGGCGCCCGTGGCCAGCGCGGCCGTGCCGGGCTTCAAATCCATATTGATCAAGCGAAAATCCGTGGGCGACAGGCGCTGGTCGGCGATCAGCTGGCGCAAGCCCAGTTCCCACGGCCGGCCCCGGTGCACGCTGATGCGCTTGCCCTTCAGGTCGGCCAATGAGGTGGCGCGCGAACTGGTGGGCACCAGCAGGAACTGGTCCGTGCCCCGCCCCGCCGGCACGATCACCTGCGTGCGCACGCCGCCCGCGTTGAGGATGACGGAAGGCAAATCGCCGTACGCGGCCATGTCGATGCGCCCGCTGGCGAAGGCCTCGTTCATGGTCGCGCCCGTGTCACCCGTGACGGGCAGCCATTCCAGCCGCACGCCCCGTTGCCTGAGTTCACGTGCCAGCCAGCCTTCCTGCTGCACCCGGTAAGCGATGCCGCCCAGTTCCGCCTTGCCGTTTTCCGCAAAGCCCGTCGAGGCGATGCGCAGGGCCGCCAGCGGCGCCCCCGCCCCTTTTGCTGTCGACACTGCAGACACTGCCTGTCCCGCCAGGGGCAGCAAGGCCAGCCCTCCCATCAGCGTACGTCGCCGCATTGCATTCTCCTCATCATCAAGCATGGCCACTGTTGACGTGCTTCCCGCTCAAGCCGCCCGGCGCGTCTGCGCCAGCGCCGCCTCAAACGGACGGGGATCGATCCAGGCGCGCACGTCGACCTTGCTGGGCAGGAAGTTCCAGCGGAACAGGAAATCGCTGAAATCCTGCAAGCCGGCGACCGACGTTTCCGCCAGGTCCGTGTCCAGACGCAGATGCGCATCCTTGCCGTAGGCCACTTGCACCCAGTGCTCGCTGGCATTCGATTCGCGCGCCAGGAAACGTCGCGTCTCGTCCGCATGCCCGCGTGCCCACGCTTCGGCCCGCAGCACCTGGTCGACCAGGGTCACAGCGGAATTGAAATGGTTGTCGAGCAGGTGCGCGTCGACGCTCAAGGTGCGCGGCGTGCCATTGTTGGCACGGATCAAGGGTTCCGGATGGATGCCCGTATCGATCACCGTGTGCAAGCCGAACTGCTGCGCCAGCTGCGCGGCCGAAGCGCCTTTCAGGAAGATGGCATCCACCTCGCCCCGCAACAGTCCCAGCAATTCCGGGCTTTGGCCGCCGCGCCGCGCGCCGCTGAACAGATTCGTTGCCGCCCCCTTCTCCGGCGCCGTTTCGCTCTGGCCCGTGTTGACCACATAATCGACCAGTTCCACAT
>RCUS01000240.1_pt1 | contig 40437 bp, 33 predicted proteins | sample 2166221 | NCBI WGS metagenome assembly RCUS01 (sample SAMN09932758, study PRJNA488358) | compost metagenome | isolation source: compost soil in cyclohexanecarboxylic | place: Germany: Experimental Botanical Garden
CGCTCGGCGCCGGGACAAATTTCACCCAAGTCTTCGTTTTGGCAAGGCGGAGGTACAGCGCGCCTTCTTCAGGGTTTTCGATATCGGTGATACCCGCCCCGCTGAAGTCAATCTCGGCCCACGTTGGCACCTGTTCGGTGGTCAAGTAGACCCGCACGAACTGTTTGGTGTCGTCTTTGGTCTGGAGGTCAGTGATAACCGTTGGGAACACCAACTCTTCCCAGATTGGCTTCTCAGTACCGACCTTCCAGATGCGGTAGTACTTCTTACCGTCATCATCAGGAATGTCAGTGATTGGGAAGACAATCTTCACCCATTCAGTTTCAGACGAGGAACCGTCTTTCAACTTACGACCGTAGACCTCACCGGCTTCAGGGGTTGGTACCTCATCAACCGGAACAGGCACCCACTCGTTACCGTGACGGACAACCTTACCTTCCGACAGCAGCGGTGAGTTAACATCACCCGCAACCAGCGTACCCCAGTAGATCCAGCCCTGGGTCAGATCCTTATAGAAGATCTTGTTGTCGAGGTTGACTGCCCAGTCACCGACACGACCGTTGAAGGTATTCGACGGAGCGTCATGGGTAGTCAAGGTGAGCCACTGGCTACCTTTATCACCTTTTGGACCCGGGACGGTGGAGTCTTGACCCGGCAGGCCGCGTTGGCCAGGAATACCGGCAGGACCGGTGTCTTGCCAAGCGTTGAGGTCAGGGTTCCAGACCGCCAGGTTGCGGATCTCACCATTGGTGATCAACCAAGCATCACCTGTGGCGCCAGTCGGATGAGCGGTTTGCAGCGCGGCCATCGATGGGAACAGACCGAGAATCGGCATCAACGCGCCCGGAGGACCGTCTTCACCTTGGATACCCTGCGGACCGATGTTGTCGATCGGATCAGACCAGACACCGTCTACCTTCACGTAGCCGAGCTTGGTGTCTGCGACATACCACAGATCCCCTTCTTCGACATCGTTCAGGTTTGGCAGGCTGCCAACAGTCGCCACCGTGCCACGCGGTTTCATGGCGGTGCCCATCGGGCCAATCTCGCCTTGGTCACCTTTGAACTTACCGGCATTCTGCCAGGAGTTCGTGATGTTTACCCAGACGTTCTTATCGAGGTCGAGGTAGGCTTTGCCCAAGAGCTCGTTGACCGGGTCTGGAACAACCTGATCTTCTTCGGTGAGGATCTTGATGATGTCGAGCGACTTACCATCTTTACCGGCCGCACCATCTTTACCGTAGGTACCCAAATTCAGCCAGGCACCTTCCACCCAACCGTAGAACGAGTTGTTCTCACGGACAGCCCAAACGTCCTGAGCCACGTTACCAACAGAAGGCAGTTCCGCGATCAGGTTCAGCGCACCTTTCAGGGTGATGGTCTGACCATCAGCACCTTTGAGGTAAGCCCAGAAAGCAGACAGAGGTTGACCCTCATGGCCATCTTCCTGCCAGATCTGGTAAGCCGACTTACCGTCCACACCACGCCATGGACCAAGATCAACCCAACCGTTCGGGTTGGTCAGGTAGATCCACAGGTGCCCAGTATCCAGCAACGCATAAGCGTCTTGGTCTTCCGGACTCTGTACCGCCGCCAGTGCATCTTCGTTGGCGAGGGTGCTGATGATGCGGAAGTTACGACCGTCGTCACCCTTAGGACCGGGCACCTGCGAGTCGTTACCCTTAGGACCGATCAACGAAGCCAAGAACTGGACTTCAGTCTTGCCCTCGTTCTCAGGAATCAAGAGCCACTGCTCGTAAGCAGACATACCCTTAACACCCGGGATCATGATGTAATCAGAATCCGCCTCTACCCACACGAACAAGTCGATACCGACGTACCAGGCTTTGGTTTCATCACCAGGACGTGGGAGTGCGCCAGTGTTAGCCTTGATACCCGCTACCACGTACGCAGCACGCGGATCGCCTTGCTCACCCTTTTCACCACGGATAAACTCGATCCACATGGCGTAGGACTTACCGCTGTTACCCGGTAGCTTTTCCCATTCCTGGTAGGGGCTGTCGCCCTTTTCACCCTTCAGGGAGGCGAAGTACTGCTGGAGTGTCTTGCCTTCGTTTTCGGGAATCTCTTCCCAAACTTCGTAGGCTGTCTTACCGTCAGCGCCGCGGATACCCAGAGCTTCCCATTCGATCGGGTTGAACGACAGAATCCAGATATCGTTGTTCCACAGGTAAGCGTCACCTACCTCGTTTTCGGTGATCTCCGGTAGGGCAATACCATTAGGCCATTTACCCAGCAGGTTGATACCACGGTTACCACGCAGGCTACCCGAAGTACGCCATACGGTACCGTCCCACACCCGCAGAGCGTATTCAACAAAGTAAGCGGTACCCACCAACAGGTTGGTGGTGTCAATGGCGTCCAGCTCCTCCTGGGAGTTCAGTGGACCAATCAGAAAGATACCAGTACCGTCAGTACCTTTCATGTCATCCAGGAACTCTTCCAGGGTGCCGGTTGGGTGACCGTTCTCCTGCCAGATTTCAAAGGCCGACTTGCCATGGATACCTGGGATCTTCACGTAGTCAGTCAGCCGGTCAACCCAGACGTAGAGGTCAACACCGAGGTAGTATGCCTTTGCGGCATCACCAGGGCGTGGCAGGTCACCTACTGCGGCCACAGTACCATCGACTTCAAAGGCCGCCCGAGGAGGACCCTCGTCACCTTGAACACCTTTCTGTGCCAGGAGGAAGTCGGCCTCAGTTTTACCTTCGTTGCCCGGTTGAGCCAACCAGGTTTCGAACGCACCAGGACCCACAGGACCTTTCTGACTTTCGAAAAACTCTTCGATGGTCTTACCTTCATTCCCTGGCTGTTCCAGCCACAGGTCATAGGTCGACTTACCATCAGGACCACGGATACCGAGTGCTTCCCACTCACCAGGTTCGGGTACCAAGACATGAATGTCGCTGCGCCAGATGTAGGCGTCACCGATTTCGTTCTCAGTACGTTGGGGAAGTGCGACTTCGTCGGGCCACACGCCGAGCAGGTTGATACCACGCTCACCGCGCAACGAACCCGAATCACCCCAAGTGGTGCCGTTCCACACGCGCATCGAGAAGTTCAGGAAGTAGGCAGTACCCACTTGCAGCCCTTCGGTTACGATCGCGTCCAGCTCTTCCTGAGTGTCCAGATGACCTTTGAGAATGATGCCACCAGACGACAGGGTTTCGATTTGTTCTTTCAGCCAACGGGTACGCGCATCGAGCACACGCGCCTGGAAGTTGGCGGCACCCGTGCCGTCGTCACCACCGCGTACCAGAACACCGGTAACCAATGCGGGTAAGTGTTCGACAAACGCGGACGTTTCCTCGATAGCCGGCAACTCGCCGGGTGTTACGGTTGGATCAGTAATGGACATGAACAGGTCCTCCGTTAATAAGTGATTTCACCGTCATACCGGTATTGACCGTTATAACGAGCGAGGCCGTCGTAGAGGCATTCCACAACTTGCAGGACGCCCTCGATAGTTTCCGAGTCGATCGTGACGGTGGTCAAATCTTCACTGACCGTGATTTCCTCGTCCTTCAAGTCAAAGAAACATTTCTCTTTGACGATCGCCTTGATGTTGGTGGGGTTAACCTGTCCGTTGAGCACTAAGACAGCGCCGACAGAGTCTTCTTCACTGGTCCCTAAGAAGTAGATCCCTTGTACGGTCTTGATTTCGAGATCCGCCTTCAGCAGCGGGGTCTCGTCTTCCAGTTGCGCTGGGCCGTTCTTGGCATAGTCAGCTGGCAGGAAGCGTTGATCAACACCTTCGAAGGTGGCCGAATCAACGTCGAAGTAGTGGGCAATAACACCAGGTCCTACTTCCACCTCGCGGAAGTTAGAGAAGGTAATCTTGTCCAAGGTGAGTGCCGAAAGCTCGGCTACGAACTCAGGATCATCACTGTAACGCCTTTTGTTGAATGCGATGAACCGATCCAGGAAAAGTTGCTGATTTGGAAGGGCCATAAAGAAAGATATCCGGGGAGGTGGCTTGGAGGGATGAGACCATAAAATTGGGGAAATAAAATAGCACTGCACAGAACATTCAAGGACCTCCGCCCGGCCCTTTTTTGCATTAAGCTGGAACGGATTTCAAACCTACATTATTTACTGGATTGAGCCGAGCGCTCTAGTTGGAGAAGTACTAGCCGCTTTCATTTCTTATTGCTTGGGGAACCCTACAAATGACTCATCAGAAAGATTTGCGTGAACTCATGCTCAAACGTATTAAAGGCTTGCAACGTGAGGCAGAAAAACTCCGACGCCAATCTGGAGCATCCATGGATCCCCGTACCCGTTCTCATCTGCGTACTCTGGCACACGAGAGCAAGCGTAAGGCGGAAATGCTGCAAGCACGCTACGACAAGTTGTTCGCCGATCACTTGGAACCACCGTTGGGTCTAGTGGTAAACGTTTAAACTTAATCCTTAAATAACGGAGCAACTCATGGAAATCAATGCAACCCCTAATGAATTACTCATGGCCTTGATTGGCTCGCTGGATGAATCGTTGAACCGCCCTGCTTTGATCGAGATGATCAAGCAGGCCACCCCAACCACCGCTGCAAAGGTGTTGGATGATGTACTGGTTGATCTGGCCGGCCAGGACAATGAGATCCTCATTCAGACTCGTCAGTTCGTGACTGAACTGAATGCGTGGAAGCTGCTGCAAGTGATGGTCCCAGGTATTGCAGGGTTTGACATTCCTTCGGTCCTACCACTCGAAGCACAAAACATGGATGAGTCGAATATCCAGATCTTGAGCCGCATGCCGAAGTTCACCCCGAACGAAGAAGCGGTCGCGAAAATGAAGGGGATGTTGCGGGAAAAGACGGGCGTCATGACCCCTTCCCGGACACTTGAAGATATGCTCACCGCCCCTATCGCAGGTAGCTATCACCCCTCAGCGGTGAATCCGACCGAGCTGTACGAGGCGGGTTTACGGGCAGCTGCTCAGCAGGTTCAAGAGGGGGATCGTTCCGCGACACGTTCGCTGATCCACAATACGCATCAGAACGCTTACAAAGAACACCAAGAAGCCGAACGGGAAGCCCGTCTGTTCAAGAGCTTCAAGGATCTTTTCTTCGCCGCGGCAGCGAAACGGGTTCCGCTCGACATTCAGGTTGAGGCTACTCCGTTGGGCGTCAAGTTCGTGGTTGCTGAAGTAACCGGGGCAAACATCAAGAAAGCCTTGGATACTGGTGTTCACGGTCTCATTGGTGGTAAGCGTCTCCAGGAAGTGATCAAGGAAGATGAATGGGCTTCTCGCTTCTTCCTGTTGCGTAGCGAGGTTGATGGTAAGTTAGCCAATGGCGAGCAGCCACAACACCCGGTCGGTTTACTCGACTACACGGCCATCTTCACCCTTATCGACACCCCGGAAGGCTATGAGGACAAGTTCCTCTATGTCATTGCTTCCCAGGGTGTTCACAGAACTGAAAAGAAGGAGTCTTGATCATGACTGACAACACTGTAAAGTTGAACCCTGAGCACTTGGTTATGTTGGAGAAGCCAGGTGAGAAACTGAAGACCTACCCACGTCTGACCAAATTGATCGTGGACAGCAACTACAGCAAATCGCCGGGCGCCATGAAAGGTTTTACTGCTATCCTGGCCCGGCCTGAATCGCGTAAGCAGATCAACGCAGTGATCGAGTTCTTCTACCACAACCGCCACGCACTGAAGAAACACAGTGTAAAGGAACTGCTCGACATGGAGCCGTTGATGGCGTTTGGTCTTGGCACGATGGGCGGCTTCAAAAGTAAACAACCAGACGGCACCTACCGCAACCCACTGGATAAGGAGTACATGTGGCCGTACACCCGACTCTCTACCGGGCCCACGGTAGAGATGCGCATCCCCAAGGCGCGACAGCAGGGTGGTGTCAACCACTTCACCTACAACCCTGAACTCAGGATACTTGACAAGGAGTAACAATGGCGAATGTGATCTCCATGGAGAACTTCCTCCACACCAAGAAGGAAATTCAGCAACGCGGTATTGCCAAAGTGCAAGAGTTGTTGGTTGAGAAAGCGGCAGTTGATGAACGCATGCCAACTCTGCCAACCGTGGAGTTGCGTGAACAAGCGGTGATCTATTCGCTTGGGTTGTTGACCGAAGCACACGAGATCGCTAAAGAACATCATTTCAAAATCAAATATGTATCAGAAGGTAAGTACGCCTTCTGGGATTGTTAACCCTACCGGCGTGACCATCTTAACGGGTCAGCTAAGCCAAGAGCACGGAGAGCTATTATGGACGTTGTACAAGTACGTGAACGCAGTCGTTCGATTACCATGATCAACAATCTGTATGGTCAAGCGAACGCTTTGTTTGTTGACAGCACCCAGTGCGAAGACCTGAACCGGGCAAACATGTTGTGGTCTCAAGGTCAAGCACTGGCGAATGCCGCGGAAGAACTGCAAGTAGATTACTACAACCGTTACCCTAACTGTATGACCCGGAGAGTGTACGCATGGGCACAGTGACTAACCTGGCCGAGTGGCGCAGTAATAAGGCCGTTGCGGACATGCAACGTCGAGCCAAGGACTTGGGAATCAACCTGAACGATTGGACTGTGCCGTCGCCCGGTCCACACTACGTCACCGTGGACGGGTTCAAAGAACTCTACGGCGAGCCCAACATTGCGGTTAACAACAAGTACTACAAGTTACCCGAACCACCAACCACGCCACGGCCAAAACCGCTGACCCAGGTTGACTGCGAGCTGCTCGTCAATGAAGCGATCATAAGTTTCTATGAACGAGCCATGCCAGCACGTATGAGCCGGGAACAATTCCATGCCCTGTGGCCGACCTTTATCCAGATGAAGGATGAGTTCGAACGCAAGTCACTGGAAGTGATCGACCTGTATTTCCTGTACAAGGAAATGGGGTGCCGGCCCGGTGAAGCATTGGCACTCGGGGAGACCCGTGCTTACCTCACCAAACTGGGTGACCAACTCAAGGATTACTGGACCCCCTACTATTAAGGTAAGGGCGGATTCAGGTCTATATTACTTGCATGAATAAGTACGCACCATTCATTCCCTTTGGAGGTTTACACCATGCGCAATACCAACGCTAACTCGCAAGACACCATGGCCAAGTTCGAAGAGCTGGTAGAACTTGTGAAGCAGAACTTTGGCCGAGTGATCGACGATCACCAAGGTCGCACTGAAGAGAACTACACCGTTGCCGGCGTCGGTGCTCTGGTGCAAGGTGATCGGGTGCGAGCAGTAGCCCTGTGCAACAGCCGCTACTTCAGCGTGAACCACATGTACGTGCAGGACGGCAAGGTGCATATCAGCCGTACCTCGATTGGTGGCGCGGTGATGCCGATGAATCACAACATGTCGATCTCGGAAGCGATCGAGGCTTACAACGAAGAGCAATCCAAGTACCCGTTCTCCAGCGGGCAGATCCAAGAGGTCCACCTGATCTCTGACGATCGCGGTTAACCATCCCTGTACGTAACCTGACTTCATTAGGAGATTCGCCATGGCTGAGATGTTGATTCGTATGGCTTCTTGTGGTTTCGAGCTGAACTTCGGAACCGTTGTGGTTGGCGAGCTGGACGGTATCAAGTTCGTCATCGAAGATTGGCGGGCTGAACCGATGGGTATCAAGTACGAAGAACCGGAAGAGATTCCCGCGTTCATCGATGACTTGAAGCTCGTGGTTCACTGGGGTGCCTCGGCACAGGTGTATGTCTTCCCGTTCAACAAGGAAGACATCAAACCGTTGGGGGTTGCACTGTCGAAACTGTGCAGCGATCCAGTGTGCCGGGTGAACGTCAGTCACCACTCCCGTAACCTCATGGCCTGGGAGAACGGCGAGGTCGTCTGGGAACAGAGGACCATCGACCACTTCTACAGCGGCATGACCGAAGCGGAAATCGAGCGTAGCCGCTTCTAAGAACTAGCCAACTCCTGCCTTCGGGTGGGAGTTGGCTAGCTACTTTATTTTTTCGCTTTGTTTCCATTCTTATAGTCTACCAACACTAATGAGCAAAGTAATGCGCAAACACAGACGGGTTAAGGAAATCATTCGCACCAATGCAAGAGGGGAAAGAATCAAGTACGGTTTCTTGATGGTCGGTTACATCAATGGTATCCCCTGCTTGGCGTCTCGTGAAGTTCTACTGTTACTGGGGATCAAACTGACTGATCAGAAGGTCCCGGAATACTTCTACGCCTCGGGTCACTTGAAAGTCAGTGTCCATGGTTCGGACTGGTACAAGGTCTTTACCGTCAATCGTCATCACCTGCACAAGCTCGGCCAAGAGCTGTCGCGCAACATGCGTATCGTGCGTTGCGAAGACGAACACGATGTTCTCCTGTCCCGACACTGGTTCAATGGCCAGGTTACAATGTCGATCACTGACCCGGAGAATCCTGAACCGCTCCAGCTGAAAGAAGTGCAACGCAAAACCCGTCCATACAAGGTTAGCAAACTGAAGAAGTGCTGGCTTGCTATCAAACGTCTGTTTACTAAAGAAGAGACCAACTATGACCTCTATTGATGAACGTTTCAATGCCATCCGTGATGCCGCGGTTGCTCAGGACAAGTCGGTCAACTTCGACATCCGTTCCTACAAAGGCATGTGGACTGCCGGTGTGGCTGGTGTACAGGTTGCCCAGACCCCGCACTTCGGTGACCTGCTGGAAGGCGTGGAACGCGCCCTGGGTATCGAAACTCCGGTTAAGATCAACAAGGACCAAGAGAACGCCGCACGCTGGGGTGTGATCAAGCGTGCCGCGGCGACCAAGGGTTACGATGCCGAGTTCGGTATGCGTAATGACCGCCAGTCGATCCTGCTGACCAAAGCGGGTGGTTTCCCTCGTGCCTTCCAGGGTGAAGATACTGAGGGTACCTTCAAGACAGTGGAAGAATTCTTGGGTATCAGCAAATGACCGACTTTGCGGATCGTCTCGATGCGGTGTATGTGATTTGCGCCAAACAGAAGACCAATCTGCATTTGTCCGTGAACGGCCTGTACGGGCGTTTTGAGGCTTACTTCGATCCAGGCAAGCAAGGTCTAGATCCAATCCCCGATTACACTAACAACAGCCTTGTGGGACTCCTGGAACAGATCGAGCAGCGGCTCGGCATTCCAACTCCACAACAAGCGATTTAAGGAGAAGTCATGTCATCGATCAAATTTGTCCGAGTGGTCGAAGAAATCGGGTTATCCTGTAAGCCAGAACTCGTTTATCAACTGGTGCAGGTCGAAGTCCCGAGCTGGGATAATACCGGGATCATTGACGCCTTTACCTTGGTGTTGAAAGGCGAAGAACCGGAAGATCACAGCTTGACCCTTGATGAACACGATGGGTTGATGATGTTACAACGACTCAGCGGAATGGCAGAACTGGGTGGGGCATTCTGCCATGGATATCACATCAGTCGTATACGCACCCTTCATGAAGACCATAAGCGAGCTAATGCGTTGCGGGAGATGCCAGATTCCCCTACAAAGAGCGCGCTAACCCAAGCATTGCTGACTTGGCGTGAAGAACGTAAAACGATCGATCGATCCGAGCAAATCAAACGATACATCCCGGCATAAACCAACCTACCCCTAGCCTAGGCTAGGGGTAGGGGGTCTGCTTTATTTTATTTCCCAACAACAATGCATTTACGCAATGTGGTGGCGAAGCCGGTCATGGCAGTGGTGACCTTGCCGTTGAGGGTGGTGGTATGATTGATAATTTTCAGGAGTTCTTTCAGCTCCTTCATTTTGTCGTCCAGTTCCTTGTTCTTCGGGTCACCTTCCGACCAGTGGTTGATCTGTTGATCCACATGGTCGATCTTGTTCATCACCGATTGCTGGGTGTTGAAGATGCTCATCCAGTTGTTGTTCATTGCCTCCTGACAACGACCGAGTTTTTGCAGGAATGCCTTGGCCGAAGCAAGGTTTGTGATGCTGTCAACCGCCGGCAGACCGTTCAGACCGTTCAAGTAGGTCTGAATACTATCTGCCAAGTCACTCGGGTCATCCGTAGCAGCGATCTCTTCCTTGATCTTGTTCAGTTCAGCCACGGCAGCCTTCAGCGATTCAGCGTGGCGGGTCAATTGCTCATTGTCCTCGACACCGGCCTTGAAGATCTCGTTGATCATGTTCGGCACCGCAGCGGCTTGTGCGGCAGGTGGTTGAGTCTTGAGCTTTTCCATTTCCGCTTCAAGCTTTTCCTTGGCGTCCTTAGCCTTTACTTCTTCGACTCGTTTCCAGAACGCCTTGAGAATACGCTGGGTTTCTTCGTCATTGCTCGGCTTCTTCTCTGCCTGCTTGATGACCTCTTCGGTATTCTTGATTTGGGTCTTGGCTTCCTCGTTGGTGTCTTTGATCTTCTTCTTGAAGATCGCGTTGTAGATCCCCTTGAAGAAGTTCTTGATGTACTCCCAAGCTTTGGCAATACCGTTGCCGATCGAGGAGATGAAACCTTCGTTACCCGCAACTTCGGCGGGGCGCAACATACCCGCCGATGCCAGTGCGGCCTGCAAGTACTCCTGGGCTGGAGATAGACCATAAGACTCGTGACCGTTCACGGTGTCCAGGAAGCCTTGTACCACCAGCTCAACGTGATCACTGTCCGGTACACCCAGGGCATCTTCAACGCCAGCTACGTAATTCATGTGTTACTCCTATTAGAAAAGGGAAAGCACGCTGGTATTAGATCGCAGTGCTTGGGTTGGGGGTTCGTCACCCATGTCGAACATTTCCTGGCCGGTGATATTGCCCAATAGTTCGTGGCCTTGCTGCTTACTCAACAACGCGTCCACTTGATCACGTGACCACTCCATGATGTTGATGGAACGGGTAGTGATATTCAACTTGTGCCCGGTGTCCATGTCCAAGAGTTTGTAGAAGCACGGTGCATCCTGACCGGTACGCCAGGTGCGAGCCTGTACTTGTTGCACCTCATGGTCCCGGAACGGTGCGTTCAGTAGGATCGTCAGGTTAGCCATCAACAGTGGGTAACCCTCCTTCAACGAGTCGTACACCGCCACCAAAGCCCGCAGACGGCCTTCGGCGGCAAAGCGTTTGATGTTGGCATCTCGCTCATGTGCGTTCTCACCGTACACAGTAATCACCGGATACCCTGCACGCTCGAGATAACCCTCGCACTCCTTCAACGCATCGATGTACGAGGTGAAGATCAATGTCTTCTTCTCCACGTTATCAATCATCTCTGGAATGCCAGCGTGAGCAATGGTGTCACGAATGGCATTGATCCGCGCGCGACCCAACACATTGCCTAACGCCTCACCACGCAACTTAAGACCCAGGTACTTGACAGCCGACTTGATGTTGCGGAAGTCTTTCAAGGCATTCCCCTTGAGATCTCGCTCCATCTTCTCTTCGACCGTCTTACAGAACATACCGTCCTGCACGTCGGTAAAGCTATTGTAACCCTGGGTGCGGAAACGGTGTACGATCTGCTTGTAACGCGCCAGTTCTTCCAGCAGTGGTGGTTGCTTGGCAATCGACAGCTCGTACGAGTACACCACCTCGTTGTAGAACTCGAGGAATTCCGGCATGTGCTTGTTGTAGAACGCAATCCGCTCGTTGATATAAACCTGCATCTCCAAACGAATTGCGTCCAACGTGTACTTGTCGGAGTTGGGGACTTGCACCTTGACCAGTTCGATCGGTGGTGGGTCGCCCATCCCCACCAGTTCCGGGATAGTGAACTTGCTCCGCCCAATGCGTCGTGCCAACAGGTCCATGAGCGAAGGACGGTTCTTACCATACGAGGCCAGGAAGAACTCCCGGGCTTTGTTGTCGAAGAACATGTCGATCAGACACAGGGTTGGGTAGACCTCACTTCCCAGTGCTTTAAGCGGTGTACCGGACATCGGCAACACATGACCAAAGATCCCGGCATCACCCCATTCAATCAACCGACGCGTACGCGCTGCTTTCCAGTCGTTGAAGTTGTGGCATTCGTCGATGATCAGTTTCAACTGACCCTGGTGCTTCTTGCTCAGTTCGGTGAGGAACTTCTGCAAGCTACCACCGTTCTGCCCAGCCATGTAGTCGTAGTGCACCAGGTAGTAGTCGTAACCCGGTGTAGGTGGCAGACCAAAGGTCGATGACCAGATCTTCGGGGCAACCTTGTAGTGTTTATGCAGCTGGGTTAGCCACACTTCATCAACAATGTTTAGTGGATGAAGCACTACGGTGGGTGCGTCATTACACAGTTCGGCCCAAGCAATCGAGGTAAAGGTGTTGTGGGTAACTACGTAGTCATCAACGATAAACAGTTTATCAGCGCTGTCAATCGAGATGCACATGGTCTCTTCTTCCTTTCGCGTCTCGATCTTTGCGATCTTCAGCTTCAGGTCCTTGTACTGTTTGGTGTTGAACCGTTCCTTAATGAACGGGGTGCTACCCACCAAGCCTTCGATGAGCACGTCGATGTCTCGGTGCTTGAACGTTACCGAATGCAGTCCTTGATCTTCGACTGGCTCGTGAGCAATGCCTCCCAGGCTCCACATGAGCTTCTGGAAGTTATTCATCGCACTCAGCGACTCATGGTACAGGGTCAGTGCCTTATCGTCGACATGGCACGCACAGAACTCAACCATCGACTTAGCAATCGCAAAGCGTTCACTGTACGGAAGTTCTAATACTGTGGCATCAATAGGTATACCATCCAAGAGCAGCCGCCCTGCAGCCTTCTGCGGAGTACCGGTTTCCGAGAAGTTAAACCCACCCGTCTTACCCACCAGAGGGATCCGGTATTGGTACTCAGGGAAGTGGTCGACAATGTCTTGGGTGGTGGTGACGTTATCATGGCTGACAGATTCAGTACCATTCACGATACTGACTTCATCTACCTGCCACAAGTGCTCAGGGTGAGAGTCAGCCACACGACCGTCTTCAAAGTGGAAACGGTACACCGGCGTAACACCTTGCGGGAAGACCCCTGTCACCTTAGCGACCTTACCATGAGGAGTCATTACTGCACTCCCTATTTTAAGGTCCTTGATGTACGCCCAACCGTTCGGGGTCTTGACCTTAGTGGTCAGTGGCATGGCTTTGCCGGAACCCGGTTTAGCATCCAGTAACAAGCCCCGCAGGTGATAGCTGTTGGTGATCACCGGGTACTGTTGCAGGAAATCCAACTGAGCTGGGAACGGGGTGGTGTGGAAACGGTTGAGTTTCTTCAGGTCGAATGGAACACCGCTGGGGTTCACGGTATCCTTCAACCAAGTTTCCATTTCCAGTACTTCTTGCAACTCAGCGAGCGCACGGCGCCGACTGCGAAGGTTACGCACCTTGAGCAGCTCGGTGAGGATATTACGCAATTCTACTAGAAAGAAGTTGTGCACCTTAATGGTGTCCCATGACTCCTTACGAATCTGGTGTTTGGTAAGCAGACTCGTACTGTAGAACTTTTCAATGTCTTTGGCGAGATCGTAATACGATATGCCAGTGATATGAACATACACCCCTGTCTGTTTTGCTTTTACAGATAATAACCCGAACATAGAACCATCCTAAACAAGGGAAGTGAGAAGATGCAAATTGCAAACGTAGGCTCGATCGAACATCACAACCTGAGCCTGTTGCAGGCACTGCTGTGGCCGGACCAAGAACTCACCAAAACAAGCGTTGGTAGCCTGGGGGTGAGAATTGGTTACTTCTTCAGGTCCGTCCCCAAAGGCGAGGAGGCTTGGGTTCGTTTTCAGAACATCCCAGCGGTAGAGGTCACCGATGAGCAGAAGACTCACTCGTCGCCCACTTATACCTACTTGTTGAACCGTCACTGGACGAAGGTCCTGCTCGGGGGCAACGTGGTGAACAGCCTCAGCGAACAGATCTTGGCTGATCTGAGCCGTGCTCCTATAGAGTATCCAAGTTCGTGGTTGGTGCCAGCCCCCGCGCATCCGCAGGACAGCATGACCCAGAACGACTTCCGTCGCATCGCCGATTACATCCCGTTGCTGCGTGACAGCATCGCCAAACGGGTCAAGGAGATCACCGACAAAGCCAACCGTTTCGTCGAAGCCTCGCGTTGCCGCGACCACGACCTGCACCTGACCTTCAAAATGATCGGCGAGCACTTCACTGAGTTCGCCGTGCGTTTCGACAAGGTTGCCCCACTGGTGCCTAAAGGCGGGGTGTTCCTCGGCGAAGGTCCGAAGTGTGAGATCGACATCCACCCGGATGACCAACTGACCCACAAGGTCTTCAATCGCATTTTGGTGCTGGAGAAATCGGTCAACCGTGATATCCGTCGCTTCGAGCGTATGGGTGAGTTCACCGAAGCTGGCCTGAAGGCGTTCCGTCAGGAAGTCAAGACCCTGCTGTACGCGGCTTCGCACTTCTCCAAGCGGTTGTATCCGTTTGACGGCACCCACGGTCGACCAATTCTCGAGAAGGTTGCTGACGATATTCTGCGCAAGCTGCACGCAGTAGGCGGCAACATCGGCCTGGACATCTCCAGCTGGATCTGCTGGCAGTACTACGATGACGTGAACATTCCACCAACCATCCGTAACGATGAAGGGTTGGACTTCAAGGAAGACGTACTCAACAGCTACACCGAGAGTTTCATCAATCATTTGACCGGTGTGTTGATGGATGTGCAGTCGCCGTATGTGCGTCCGTACAGCTACGTGGTAAAGGCTGACCCGAATGACGGTTACGCCATTGGCAGTATCCGCCGTACCGCATAAAGCGTAACCTTACCCTAGGGAGCCAGTGGCTCCCTAGGGTATAGGCTTTATTACTGCACGCCCAATCGGCCTTCCAATTCCTTGATGTAAGCATCACGCGCTTCAAGGTCGGCTTCCAACTGACGATTCTTGGCCAGCAAGCTGGTGTTGTCAGTGATCCGATTCTTTCGGGTATTCTCGAGGATGTCGTGCTCTTCCTTCGAGAGGTAACCGATAATCGGAATCGTACCCAACGACACCTTGGCGTCAATACCGAAGTTGTCCAGGACATAATCCTTGAAGAAGTCCATGGCCACACCCAAGCTGTCTTTCTGCTCGGGAGGTAAAGCGCCAAAGTCAGTGATCAGGCACATGCGCTCATACGAGTAACCGTCCACCAACGGGAACGATTCCAAGTAGGTGCTGAGCACGTACACTGGCGGACCCAACCGAGGGATCAGACTGATTACCGCGGTTTCATCAGCAATACCTTGCTGAATCACAGAGGGATAATCAGCTTCAGCCAAACCCACCGGCTTAAATACCCGGTCATAGATGTTGATGTTCAACCCCTGCATTTCCGGCAGGGTACGAATCGCCTCTACGGTGTAAAACGTATTGGGATTGACCACGCGGTCATACGGAGGAATCGCAACGAACTTACCCGCCGCCCGTAGGCTGGGGATGATGTTCTTTTCCGCCATGGGTTAGTTCTCCACAACCAGACCGTCTTGCACCATCTGCCAACGGGTGAACATGACGAACTTGACCTTGCCAATACGTTTGGCTACACAGACCTTGTTCAGACGTTCGATCCGAGTGACTCCTGGTGGTAACAACGAGAGTGGGGTAACCACCTCGGCCGCTGCAATCAGGTCTTCCATACCGCGAACGAATTCCATGGTGCTTTCGTTCATGCGTTCGAAGTCAGAGTCCAACGACGAGATCAACTGGTAGTCCGGGTAGACTGCACCCAGCTTCTTCATGCCCGCACGGTTATTGAGCTTGGCGACAAAACCGACCTGGATCGACTTGTACATGAAGGTAAAGGTTTGGAGGGATTTTATGACGTGGTCCGCTGACATGGAGGGGGTCAGGTACGGCGTCGCAATGCGTCTTTCGGTTTCGTGATCGACGATTGGGGAATAGGTGCTCGCGCCATTGGTGCGATCAACAACCCCGAGCAGATCGAAACGTGGCATCGCATACCACTCGAGAGGGTTGAACAGGTCGGGGATTTTCTCTTCCCAACGCGCACGGTTGTACGCCGATCCGTCCAGGATCTCGTTCTGCATCTGTTCGTAGAGCTGGTCTTCGGCGTCGGTATTGTTACCCCAATGCATGACCGACCAGGAACCAATGTTCACCTTACCGAGGTTGACGAGGTCAACAATCTCGAATTCGGTGATGTTCCGCTCAGTGAACGGCCACTCGGAACCATTCGTGGCCGCGTGTTCGCGCTGACTAACAATCGCCGGGGTTTCTTTGCGCAGCCGCGCATCGATTTCCTGATAGTTGGCATTCATCAGCCAATCCATCTCTGCTTTAGGTAGCGGATGGACGATGGTGAACAACACTTTCGGGTATTGGATGCGGAAGTACGCGTCAGCCATCCACAGGTAGAAATCGTGTTTCTCGGACCCTACCGTGTGCTGGCCTTGTACAAAGCTAGGGAGCCAAATGGCGTTGTTGGTTGCCATTTCACCGACATCGGTAATACTGATGTTGTTGGTGAATTGGGCTTTCAATAACGCCAGGGTGTTGGTGCGGCTATTGGTAATGTTGCCCAACAGTGCCTGGTCATACAGCCAGTTCGCAATGCCGATTTGAACTTCGGCGAGGTTTTGCGGCATGGCGATCTCTGTTCCGTCTTTATCGGAATAGAAGTTGACCAATTGCGTGGCACTGGCGGAGGCAGCGGCGAGCGAAAAACGGCCTGGGTCTTTGGCATAGGTGGTTGCCTTAATCGACAATTCACCAATGTTGGAAACAACCCGTAGACCGTTGTTGTGAAGTTTTGCTATGCTCGCAAAAGAAAGATAAGTAGTACTCATGATTAGCTCACCGTTGAAGTAAGGATAACGCCCATGGTATTCGGAATTGCAAAGGAGATGGCGGATAGATTCATAGAATTCGTGCTTAAATTCTTTAAAGGGGAGTCTGTCGAAGACCAACTGACCAAAGCGTTGAAAGCCTCAGTCTTGCTGATTTCTGTGCTCCTGTTCACCTTATTTACACTATCGTCTACCGTCATTAATCAGCGCATGGATCTTGCTGAGGCAGAGATCGGGTTGGCCAAGATCAACATCTTGTTCGACCAGGCCGCTGGTCCGGGAGGTCCTATCCAGGAATTCATCCGAATCAACAACGCGTTGACACGGCAATTAGACAGTGTAAAGAACCAGTACTTAGTGCTGGTTAAGCAAGCTAACAACTCTTCTGGCGAGAACAAGATCCTGCGCTCGCACCTACTCAAAGTGCTGGGAGAGAACGAGACGTTGAAAAGGAACAACGACGTCTTACTAGGCATGTGCAGCAAGCCTAATTAAATTCCACGAGGGGGTGTATTTTAAGAATGCACCCACCTTAAACGAGTTCGCGCAATGGAACAGATTACACCCTCAGTGAACCTTGTGGTTTACTTGCTTGCCGGTGTCGCGACACTGGTCAAGAAACACCCCCATTTCTTAGGTGGTCACGGATACACCTATGACGTCAATGAAGAGGGCAAGAAAAAGCTTGTTAAGGACGTCCCCACCTCTTCCGGCTATTACGTCGGTAACGTGCAGAAGGCAAATACCGTGGTCATTGTGCAGGATATCGTCTGTCTGACGGTCGCCGGCAAGGACACCAAACTGGAAGCGTTACTCACCGGGTACTTGGACGTACTGCGGGTGTTTGTCGACGACCCAAAGATGAAAAACCTGTGTGTAGTTACCCCACATAAAGAGCTGGAAGCCTTGTGCCGGATGAAACTCACCGAGGTGGAAAAAGCCCCCGAGGTCAAACTTGGCAAAGAGGCGTTGATTCCTACCGAACGGGCGTTGCTGGAAGATGCCCTTCGCCTGATGCAAGACTTGGCGGAAAAGGGTCATGTGGTAATGTTCGACCTGTCCGCCGCAGCAGAGGGTGGGATGGGTAACCGAGAGGCTAGCAAAATGGCTGACTTGGCGAATGCCATCACGGCCTTTGGGTTCGATAAGCCAGTCAATCTGGAACGTATCCCTCGCAAGGAGTACGAAAACCCAGATATCATGTTCAACAAACTGGTAGATGCCTCCCGGTGGTACTTCGAAACCGGTAGCCCCGAAAACTTCTACGACCTGCACCACGGTTATCGGGTGTACAACTTTGGTAAGGTGGAACCGGACAAAGGTTACTACGGTAAACTGACCCCGGATGTGACCTATTCGAAGCTGTACACGAAGAAGCCGTGCGAGTTGTTGGACAAGCTGTTCGACTTTACTGTGCGCAAGATCGACAACCCTGACGGTTACCTGTCAGCCGGTGACTTGAACAACATTGTCACCAAAGACTTGGCACGGTTGATCGATCAGGTTCCGGGTATTCCCGAGGGCAAGAAGGAACTGGTATCGCCACTGACCAAACAGAATGGTAAACCGACTCTGGTTGAGTTGATCAGCCCGGTACACATGTCCTATCGGATTCGAGATTTCCTGATTGGCATGGACGTGATTCTTGATGCGTTCATGAAACGCAACGCGGAGAACATCTCGGGTTACCAGACCTTCTACGACATTACTGACCTGATTTACGTCAAGGAAGTCAATGGCAAGGGTGTGGAAAAGCTCAAGCTTAATCCGGACTTCACCCAGACCAAGGAAACCTTCAAGGTCAAGGTGAGTCATCCGAACTCGAAGAAACCTGTGACCATCACCTTGTCGATTGGTTACGACTGCCCAACCCGCAACAGTTTCAACAGTGTGGAAGACCCGGCCGTCAAGGTTTGGGTGGTCACCGACACGCGTAACCAACAAGGCCTGCGTTTTGCGACCTTGGTGGAAACCGAAGAGTTCATCTATGTGCAGACCTCTGCCGTAGCGAACTTGCGGGTACTGACGTTGTCGGAACTGGGTAAAGCAGCAGAATAAAAGACAGCAAGCGTGAGGCTACTGGGAGGTTACCCCTCCCAGTAGCTTTATGACCGCATTACGGCTTTTACAGACGGCTGACCTGATTGATCTGCTCGCGGAAGCAGGCGTGCAGTTCGTTCAGCAGGACCATCATCGCACCACACAAGTTGGTCAATGCAATGAAGCGGTTGACAGTCATCTCCACTTCAGTCACTTGCGCAGCGTCGATGATCAGATCGTTTGACTTGATCTTCGCCACTAACAATTGACCCAACTCGTAGACCTTCGACAGTTCACGCGCCGCCAGCTCGGGATCACGGGCGCCCAGCAGTTTTACTTGGGCGTTGTAGATCGACATCACTTCTTGCATCTCTTCGAAGTTAACGTAGACCTGACCCAAGGGAGCTTTCTTGGCCCGTACAGTATCTGGCAGGCCTTTGACAAAGGCTTCTGCTTTGTCCATCGCCGAATCGAAATTGGTGATCGACCAGCGGAACTGGGTTTCAGCGCGACCGATCTGGATGAAGCGTTTGAGCCAATCGTATAGTCTTACTGCTTCGGTCTTCAGACTGCTCACCAGGAACACACCATCGCAGACATGTTTGGTGTGCGCCATCATATTGGCAAGACCGGGTACGTACGACTCCGGTACCAGGATTTCCACACCGGCATTCTTGACGAAGTTGATGTTGCGGCTTTTGACTGCACGCGCCAACTGAGTGACGTCAACCTGGTGAACGGAACCTGCCAGCGAGGCCATACGACGGTCCACCGAGGAGGAGAACTCCTTGAAGAACAGGCCAAAGCTTTCGCCAACACTGAGTTTTTCGGTACCCAGCACAGACAGCAGGTCAGGGTTCTTAACCAGCTCGATATAATTTTCCATAACTGACCTCGACATCAGTATAGTTTGGGAAGGGGCTTGTTTGCACCCATTAGGAACATGGGCGTATTTGCCCTTGGTTAAAGTTCATAAAATACTAGGACAGAACACAGCATGAGCACTCCGCTTGGGTTTCTTAACGGTTTGGAATCTTCTGACACGATTATTCCAGACCTACCATTTTCACCTGTGTTTGACATGCTCAATACTGCCATCGCCTACGGTCCCAACGGCGCAGCGTACAACAACGGCGGGCAGTGCCGTAACGAAGCGGTAGTTGGTGGTAACAACACGCAGAAAACCGGTATGGCGGTGAAGAAGGCCGTGCGCTTCCTTTATCGTTATAAGGGGTCGGTGGTGTTCTATATGGACATTGAAGCGACCTTCGACGTCGAGCGTATGGCCGAAGCGTACGACGAGGAATGCGGTGTTCCAGGTTACTTCAACGAACACATCCTCAACAAGCGCTTCTTCTACTTCTCGCGTAACGACGTCAACAATCCGTGCGACGGTACCTTTGTTCACGAGAAGTTCAAGTGGCTGGCGGGTCAGGTCAAGGAATCGCTCAAGAAGGGCGATGACATCATGATGCCGACCCCGTACATCGGCCGTGACGGCAAGCAGATCAAGATCGTTACCCCGATCATGGTCATTGTTGACTCGATCTCTGAGATGCCGTTCAAGAAGGTCTCCGAGCACTTCCAGGAAGGCAACGTCGACGACGGCGGCGAGAAGCGTACCCGTGACTTGGCAATCGGTAACATGCGCCGTATCGTCTACGAGGATGCGGATATCCTCGGTGGTGGTGCAGGCGTGTACCAGACCTGGATTGCACAGGTGGTCGACAAGATCAACCTGACCGGCCGTCCAGAAGAAAAGGAATCGATCTTCATCCGTCCAGGCAAGAAACTGAAAGCACCAAAGTCGCTGATGCGTCTGCCGCAGATCGGTCACGAGATCATCAAAGGTTCCGTGTTGAAGGGTGGTACCGGTGGCCAGGAATGGTTGTACCCGAACCCGTTCGGTAAAGACGTCGAAGTAACCCCGGACGCCAAAGAAATCCCGGACCTGATGTTCTATACCAACCAGCCGTATCGCAACAAGGCTGGCATGTCGGGTATCAACGCCTTCTTCATTGGTTCCCAGTCGATGGGTATCCAGGAAGGTCTGACCATGTACCACGTCCTCAAGACGGCCAAGTACTTTGGTCTGGATGGTTCGGATCGCAGCCACAACGTAATCATTTACCCGGAATGCAAGGTCGGTCGTACCACAGTCTGGGAAAAGACCTTGGAAGATAGAAAGTTCCTCCGGGCACTGACCATCATCTACCATCTGTGGTTCATGCAAACCTTCTGGCTGACACTGCCGAAGAAGTACCGCCTCACACCGCAGGAACTCTATGACGGAGTGAAAGCAAATGGCGGTGACTGGAACGACATTCTCGAGAACACCGTGGACTACTGGTTCACCAACCCCGAGATCGACAAGTACACCGTTACAACCTACGAACTGCTGCGCATTGCCGCTGGTGAGCGTAAACCGTACTGGAAAGAAGACGGCGCTTTGAAAGCAGTGGTCTAACTGATTTGGGTAGAGGAACTCCTGAGGCTTGTGCCTCTACCCAATCCATTTGTAAAGGGAAGATGTTTTATGGAACCTGTCGAGAGCACTACCACAATCTTGGTTGTTGCGGATAGCAACTTCAATAACCTCTGCCTCGATCCGCAGGGTTATGTGAGAAAGTTGAAGGAACGCGTGGCAGAACTGCGCACAGGTAACACCTTTTTGTACACCGTTAGCGGACGTTACGGGTTGAGTAACGTTGACAGCAGTCTTCCGGTCATTGAAGTTAATGATCGTAATAAGACCTTGTTCTCCCAAACGCTGGAAAACTCCTCGATGTTCTTCGACGAGTTGATGGCGATCAGCATTGCTGAAGAAGATCAATTCATCAAGTCTGCCAGGGAAGTGGTGACTTCGGCCAACAAAACATTCACGCACTACAAATACCCGAGGAAGATCTAAATGGCCGGTAACAGGAAAGCTTTTGAACAGATTGTAATTGAGGCGTTCGGTCCTGTGACCAAAGGCGGTGGCAATAAAGTCATCTACGAGCGCCTCTTTGCAGAAATGACCGACAAGGACATTGAAGGTCTGGTCCAGTATTTGGAGCGGGGCAATTCACTCGCCTTATTCGCTTCCAACTACGTCGGCGCAGAGAAGCTGGTTTACGAGAACCTGATGGCTCTGTGCAAAAAACATGGTGTCGAGATCGAGCAACAATTGGTTATTTACGACGAAGACACCGGCATCAAATCACTGACGCCTTACAAAGCCATTGTTGGACGGGCGGAAGCGCGGAAGCAACGCCAAATGCTGGTCAAGAAGTTCAGTGCGGCGCGTAACGATTCCGATATCGACGACCTGACCGGTCAGCCCATGGGTGATTCGCGAGCAACCGGTATTTCTGGGCCTGAGATCACTGTACTGCGTAACCTCGGTTTGCCGTTGATGGCGAACGAACTGTACAACGTCAAAGGCGGTGACGCCGACGCACTGAAAGCGTACAAGAACGAACTGCTGACGACCGGTAAAACCACCACTGCCGGATCGTTGCGCAAGGGTTCTGGCACCAAGGTCCTGAACACGGTGTATCACCTGATGCGCGGGCGTCATATCGACAGTAACATTAACGAGAAGCAAATGCCGAATGCATTACCGGTGGGGTACGCCTAATGGACAAGCTGATTCATTTGAGTCACATCGTTAAGCGCACCTACGTGGAGATCGACGTGGATGGACGGAATGAAATCCTCCTAGCGATCAAGACCATGATGCGTAAGCCACTGGTGGCATTTAACCAAGCGTACGGCGATTTCATCGGGGCGATTGGTAAAAGCTCTGATATGTTCGACATGTGGTTGAGTATCCAGATGCGGGTTATCACCAACCTCGGTGAACACCAGCTGGCATGGACCCAATTAGCAACCATGGTCCAAGAGGTGTTCAACACCACCGAAGGTGGGGAGATCAGCGACATCGAAGACGAGGAGGACTGGAAACGCCGGAGCTTCCTCACGGCCTTGGCATTCAGGATTTACCTCAACGACTTCCTGCTACTGTCGCCAGAAGATCAGCAAAAAGAAGTGAAGGCACAGGAGGCCGCTAATGAACAAGCTGCTTAACGCCTACAGCGATGTCGACACACTGTACGACTTCCGCCGTGGGTTGATTCAGAAGTGGCTCACCCGTGGCATGCAACAAGACGAGTCGGCGATGGACGATGAGCAATTCAAAGCTTATCAACATCAACGGCGAATGGCGGGGGACAACCTTTGGGAGTTGCACATCGAGCGCAACTACAAAGAGCGGCGGATGGATACATTCGACTACCCGTTCTGCGGGATGAAGGAGGACGTGTTCCTGGGGTTATACAAGGAACGTTCATTGACGGACTGGGGGTATGGGTACTACCCAACCAACTTCTTCCGTGACTTCGTTAAGGTCATCATTGACCAAGAAGGGTTGACTGATAAACCCATCGCCATTCGTGGTGTAATGCTCCACGTCAACGTGCACCCGTACGTCATGGATGAAGAAGCGAAGGAAAGTCTCAAAGCCCACATCCTCACGCGTTTTGGTGGCCGGGTGGACGTGACCATCGTCGACTTCAATGTCAAGGACGCCACGCCGAACTATTACAAGCAGTTCGACTACGTGTTCCGTTACGGCATGTTGCTGTACGAAGAGAACCAGTTGTTTTTCGAGCAGCTGGCTGCCCCGCCGATCCCCAACACCACGTTCCTCGTACCGGATATCTTGCTCAAACAATCTGAGCACTTGACCGGGACCCCTTACGACATCTTGTTCGCGCAATCCTTGGCGATGGCGCATACGTTCAAGACTGTGCCGATCAAACACCAGTTTTACGATTACGCGGCATAACGGCATACTAACTAGGTGGGGTCGCCCCCACCTAGTTAGCTATTTATTTTTAACCCGATGGGTATCTATATCGGTTACACCGGATTGCCGTCGATGTCGACCACCGAGTTACCCTGGACCAGTTCACCTTCCTGAATCGGAAGCATTGTACTGTTCTCCGGCACCAAGCTTTTGTTCGGGTCGAGGATGAAGTCAGACAAGTCAAACACTGGCATCTTAATACTGCCGTTGTTGATGCTCTGCATGGCGTCGAGCATTTGGTTGAAGGCGAGTTTGTTGTTCTCGGCATCCTTCTTCTTCATGCGTTCTTTACGGTCTTCGCGCACCGATTTTTCCACGGCTGCAAGGATCGAGGTAACACTGCCGAGCAGTTCCCCGTTCTTGGGGTTATCCAAGTACGCTGCCATCGCATACTCAAGCATGAACGCGCGGTTCTTCTGAACCATTTTAACCAGGGTCTCCTGGTCAATGTCTTCTTCGGAACCGTTCATGGCAAGGCGGAGCTCTTCAATCACCTTACCCAGTTTGTCCATGTCGAGCGGGTCGGCCTTCTTTTTCTCTTTGGGGGTTTCTTGAGTGTCCATAATTTTTGAGACCTACATTATTTGTCTGGAACGCTAGGAGCGATGGCAATGAATTTAACAAACACCGACGTGCTTAAGTTGATGACTCGACTACCCGTCCTGGGCAGTCGTTATCAACTAAAACTGGATATCCTGTTGTTGAAGCGTCTCGAACAAATCGAAGCACGCTTCTTCAAGGCAAGCGGTCGCTTCATCAACCAATTGCATGATCTATACGATTGTTTAAAGGACCTACAAGGACCTTTAGACGTCGATCCAAAGGCGTGCCTGAGCATCCCCATGGTTGCGCACACTCATTCTTCTAATAACGCCTACAGGCTCTTAGAAGACATCAAGACCGGGCAATACCACAACCCCCACCATTACTTTAAGAAGGATGGCCAAAGTCGTTATGACAGTTTTCTCGATTGGTACAGCAATCCGCAAAGTCTGAAAGAGTTCATCGAAGGCATGATGACTTTATTGGGGCTGTACTGCAAAGCCAACCCCCTGGAAGAGGAAACCGGGGAACCTTACGTATTCGACAGAAAGTTCATCGGCAGCTCGGACGTTTTGGATAACTTCTTCGGCAGTATTTGGTTGAAGTACATCATCATGGACTTGCTACAAGCGGTGACGGTCGTCTTGCGTCAACGTATCGGAGGCTAAATGGAAAAAGGCGAACGCAAATTACGCGCCAGCCGACTGGAACAGATCTCAGCCAAATACGTACCAGATGAAGCACTGCGAGATCCGCCAGCTCGGTTATTCCGTGGCATCTTGCGCAAGATGAACATGAACCCCATGTTGTGGGCTCAGTACTTGCGCAATTACCTAGAGTGGGTCGTCAGCACTGACGATCCTGCTCGGGCCAAAGTCGAACGGGTCACCCGCTCGGGCAACATCAAGGACACTTACTTCCAAAAGCACAGCTTAACGTTCAATAAACTCCTGGAAGGTTTGTCAATCCTACGGATGAAGTCCTGCAAAATCATCATCCAAGTGGAGGATGAGAACGGAGAAATCATTGAAGTTTCGGAAACCATTCGAGTGGTAGGCAAAAGTCGATTGGTAAAGAAGCTGACAGAAGACTCCGACAAATGAATGCAGGCGTGGGTGAGCTTCGGCTCACCTGCGTCGCTTCTTATTTTTTTTTTGGAGAATTGATATGGGGTTACTGGACGGATTTAACCTGTCTGAATCCTTGGGTGCTTTCCGTCAGAAAACCACCAAGGCAATGGGGACAGTCAAGAGCGACACATTGACACCGATTGACGTCACTACCAAAAAGTTGAATGACGGTATCGCCCTAACCAACAAAAACGACACCACGTTAAAGGGGCAAATTACCAGTTACCGATCCAGTATTGTTGACTCACTGGACAGTATTGTTGGTTCACTGTCGGGGGGTTTGCTCAACACCAAAGCGATTACCAAAGCCATTCGCATTGATGAGAACGGGGTGAGTCTAGACACTGACTCATTGATCACAGCAGCGGGTGCCTCGCTCGGTTATAATGTCTGGGGTAAGTCTGGAGTGCAGCAATTGATTGCCGGCATGCTCGGTGATGAATTCAACCGTTTGACGGGGCTGAATCTGCAGCAGTTGATTCAAGTCACCAACGCCGATGGTTCGGTTGGTGGTTTCAAGGTCAATGGTAACTGGCGTACCCAGATGGGCATGGCGACCATGGACATGTTGCGTGACTACACTGGTTATGACGAGTTTGTTGACGTCAGCGTGCAAAGCTCGTTGTACAACTCGGTGATCTACAACTCTTCGTTGTTTGGCATGAAAGACGCCTACAGGAAGCTGTGGGACAACTACCCTTACGTGGGTTATCGTCAGGATGCCTTTATCACAGCGATTCGTTACATGATCACCAATGGTGACATCGAATCGATTGATGAGGTGTTCAAGCTGATCAACCAAGAAGGCAAGAACACGCTGCTAAACAAGTACCCAGATTTTATCGAGAGCTTATTCACCAAGTTCACCTTCGATGAATCCGTCTACCCGGAAGACTACCCGGCGTTGCGTGAGAAATTGCTGGGTATTCTGGTGACCGTGGCGGGTCCAGATTGGATGTACCTGCAAACCGAACTCGGGAAGGCTTACAACGTCGGCCTGGTGTCGAACATCAGTGTGGACATGGTTACCTTGCTCAGCGAAGTAGAAGAACTGATTCCGTTCCTCTGTTGTAAAGGGCAGTTCCAGCGCAAGAGTGCAACTGAGACACTTAACAGTAACTTCCCGGATGCACCCATTACCCTTCTGTGAAACCTACCTACCTCCAGCCTTGCGGCTGGAGGTAGGGGTGGTCTTTTTTTTTTCTAACGAGCCAGGGGACGGATGAACAGGCGGCCAAGGTCGCCGATGATACTGTCGTTTACCTTTGCTGCGATGTTATCCGCACGTACACTGGTTTTCATGTCCAATGCCACTTGCGTCAACTGGCGGTTCAGACGTGCGTACTTCAATACCGTGTCAAGGTAGTCCATGCCAGACAAACGAGTCAGGTAGTTGTTGTATGCAGTGTCATCCGACAGTACTCGGGAAACCACAGCCGCTGGGTTGGTCAGATCGAGGATACTCAGCGATCGGTCGATCGGTACAGTTACCAGTGGGTCGAGGTCTTCGACGTTGAGGGTCATGCTCAGGTTCAACGGTTTACGGTCGCGCGTCCACCCCGCTTCACCATCACCAAAGGTGAAGTTCAACGAAGAAACCAAGCCGTGCCGGATGATCTGTCGTGATTTACAGAAAGTCTTCACGTAGAACGGCGTGGTGTATGTGGAACCGCCCGCTGTAAACCCTGCTACCAACGTCAGGCACAACGAGAACGGTACCCAGATCTTGGTGATGAACTCGTAAGGGTGGGCGTAGTTGCAACGACAGTTAATAGTGTAACTTTCCTTGTGCAAGCTCGAGGAGGATTCTGCCCAGTGGTTCGCGATTTTCACATACGAGTTACCGGCCAAGGCCAAAGGGATGTTACCAATCACAGTACCCGAGAGGAAGCCGATTGCTCCTTCCTTAATGGTGCTGACCAAACGGTCAACGATTTCTACACCGACGTTACCACCAGCCACGTCAAAGCGGAAGTCGTTAGCGGACTTCACCAACGAGTTGAACTTCTCTGCCATGGGCGAAGCGGCGCTGGTGTTGGAGAATGAATCACTTACCGCACCATTGGTACCTTCCACCCGGAAGGTGATCGCGTCCATACCACCCGAGATCGCCGTATTAACCAGGTCGAAGACGTCACCTGCCCAGGTACGGTTGTTCGGGTTGTCCTCGTAATAAATCTGTTCGCCGTTGTTAACGTTCGGGTTGGCATCTGGGTTATTTGCCGGTGTAGCTGGACTCGGGCGTTGAGGGCGTTCATTCGGGTTTACAGGAGGAGGCTGAGTACCATATGAGCCAGCAGTTCCCATCGACTGCATGGCTTCTTGTCTAACACTATTAAAACTTCTACCGTCCTGGCCTGTTGCGGAGCCGATACCGTTAAGTCCTTGGTCGACGTTGGTGATGTTTTCATAGGCAGTCTGGCTGAGATAAGCGCTGTCTTGCTCGATGTAGTTGCCTTCATCTTCACCGCGGTACTTACCGACCGAGTTCATTTCGGCTTCTACGTATTGTTGCGAAGGATTCCCCGCCATGACCGTTTGGTCAAAGGTCACTTCTTCGAGGATTTGTTGCGCTCGACGGAGTTTCTGATCGGGGGTACCTAGGGTGGCATCGTTATCCATTTCAGCCAAACGTTTAAGCATGACACGATGCTTACGCGTACCTTTCATGATCAAACGCATCAAATCGATGGTGCCATCAGCGTTGATCACGTCCGGCATGATCATGCTCAGGTCTTTCACCGCCTTGGTGTTGTCATAGTTCGGTTTCAACCCATGCAACGGATCGTTCTGTTCCTGGCTGCGCTTTGGCAGCAATGGATCCACGTAACCCAACTTGACCATGAGGTCGTTAAGCACACCAGTCGCGGCCATGGTGTACGCACCCATGGCAGGTTTCACCGTCCAGAAGTTGTGCCGCGGTGAGTCCATGAGGAAGGCCAAGAACTGCGTACTGATGCTGAGCATCTGCATGGGCCAGAACGCAGTCGAACCATAGGCTTGACCCATATAAAAAGCGATACCCGGTGCCCGGCCTTTGTTGGCGATGATGGCCGCTGCCGGAGAAAACATGTTGGTAATAAAGCTGAGAAGACCTGCGAACTGTGCTGTACCCGGGGTCACCGTCAGCAAGGTCACGTTGTCTTCATACATCTCTTTCCACATCGGTCCCATGCCACCCTCAGGGGTAACCATAAGACGACCGTAGCGTGGGTCCGTGGCCGGACTCCATTGTGGAAGCGGGTTGATATAACGGTTGTCACCCGTCGCGCTACTGAATACGTTGAAGTACTTATCCCAATCGAGGATATCCAATGCTTGACTCGGGGCAATACCGCGGGTCAGCATACGGAACGACTTCGTGATGATGTCCCGATCTCGTGTAGTAACCTGAGCCATGAAGATCACTCTCAAAGGTTAAAAAGAAAGGGGGTCCGAAGACCCCCAACCATCAGTTCATGCGAACTGCACCATTAGTGTTACTGGCTTCCAGCTGTTGGTCCTTCTTCTGGTTCAGTTGGACCAGCTGTTTGTGAATCTCAGCCAGGATCAGCGCGTTACGCTCACCAGAACCGTTTGCATCCGCCAGTGCCGAACCGACACTACCCAAGATGTCTTGCAACGCCTTGGTTTCGCCGCCGGCGGCTGCGATCTCTTTGTTCCGTTCGTACCCTTCTGGAAGCGGTTGCTTCGGGTTGGGTTTGCTCGGGAGCGGGAGACCGGTGTACTGACGATCCGGTTCGTTCACAACATCTCCGGAAGGTTCCCCTTTCTCGGACGCTGGATCGGCCGGGTTGTAGTTCTGGTTGTTCATCGGAGGCATGTTGCGCTGCGCCGGAGATACAGGCACCACCTGCGGTACCACCGTCTCCGGTGTTGCAGGGGCTTCTGCCGGGGCAGGTTGGGACTGCTGTACGGGAGCAACAGGACCACCCGCAGTACCAGTAGTATCCTGGCCGTTAGGTGCTTCGTTACCGCCGTATGCCTCGAGGAACTTCTGTGCCGCTTCCGACGACTTAAACCCAGCATGGACGTGACCGCCCGTACCTAATGCCGTCGACTTGCGGTACTCGTTGATGACCAGGAACTCCGCAGGAGACAACCCTGACGAACGCATGATCCCGACCACGATCGCTGTTGCTTGGTCGGAACCCTGAATCCCGTTGGTCAAGGTGAAGTCCAACGCCAAACCTTTCGGGTGAGCGCCTTTGGAACCCTTGTTCTTGTGGTAGGCATCGTTCAACGCAGAGAAGTAACGGAAGCCCGGTACTCGTTGCTGAATGACTTCGGCCAGTTTCTGCAAACCAGGGTGGTGTGGACCGCCCGCGACCGCTTCATCCGACTTCAAACGCAGACCCGAACCCGTAGACGTGTTACCCGAGGTAATGAAGTCTGTACTAGCACCCGTTCCGCCGGTGTAACCACCTCCGTACTGATTCACCGCGCCGCCGGCTGGAGGAGGGGTCATAAACGCACCGCCACCACCACCGTTAGCCGTTCCACCCAGTGATGGCAAGTTACCGCTACCAATGGTTCCCGGAGCGGGCGCCGAAGACGGCGTAGAAGAACCACCGCTTGGAGCACCGCCCGAGCCGCCGTACATGTCGGTTGCAGTTTGGCTCCCCACGTCATTGGTAATCGCGCTGTCGTCAGCTTTAAGCTGGCCGCTTTGCAGTTGTTTCAGGTAACTCAGGTACAGAGAGAAGCGTTTGTCCATTCCCGGCAACGCATTACCGCCGTTGAGACCACGCGCCGCCTTTCCGAAGTCACCGTCTTTACTGATCCCCTGCAAGAGTTTGGAGTTCTTGAAGAAGTTCACTGCTACCGCAGCCATGACGTTCGGGTCGGTACTGGCCAGCTGAGGATTGCTTTCCAGATCAAGGCCAAGTTGCTCCCCGATCTTCCGGTAGTTTGCCCGACCGGTCAGCTGTACAAACCCACGTCCACGGAACTTGTAACCATCACCCGGTTCCGTGTTACCAATCGACGCGCCCTTACCACCACCGTAAACAGTGTTAGCAATCGCCACCGGACCCGCCGCAATCAGTTGCCGTGCCTGTTCCATGTTGGTGACCTCTTTAAAGAGTTTCACCAGCTGTTCAGGACTGCTGTACTTCATGTTTTCGGTGGTTTTCGAATAGCCGCCGGACTCGTAGTTAGTCAGGGCCAGCATCTCTGCAATCTGCCGTGGGTCAGTGAATCCCTGTTTCAGCATTTCGCGGATGATCAGCTGTTCTGCTAACTGCTTCGGAACAGTTACCCCGTTATCTTCCCCCTCGTTCTGCTGGAGACCAGTCATATCGAGGTGGCTGGTATCAGAATCCCCGGTAATCGGTTGGTAACCGAACTTGTTCTCCGGCGTCTTAAACGTCCCTTGGCCATCCATGGTCGTGCCGGCACTGCCACCCATGGTGCCGTACTGGCCACCTGCCAACGTGTCCGCCCGGTTCTTGTACTGATCCGGGGTTTGTACGTTAGCAAACTTGTCGGTCATACCGCCGCCCACCTTGTGAGGGGAGATGGTCTGCGCCCAAGTCTGAGCGTTGGTTTTACCGGCTTCGAGTTCCGGGTCTTTCAGCTTGGCTTCGGTCGCGGCCTCACCCAGCAGTTTTAGCATCCGGTCAACCTTCTCAGGTTTACGCGGTGAACGAGTACCCTCGAACGGGGATGCTGCAACGTTCCACACTGGGACGATGAACTTATCGGTGATTTTGACCTGAGTCGCCACCAAGGACTTGGCAATCTCGTAACGCGCTGTGGTCGACAACGTCCGCCACACCGCCCCCGGACGACCTTTACGATACTGCTTGACCCCGATCATGTAGTTGGTCAGAACAGGGATGAACCTGTCCCGGCACCAGCGGCACCAATCTTCCGCGTAGTCATCAGACACACGGAAGGCGTCCTTGAAGCGGGTGAACAACTCACCGATGTTGCCCGTGAAGTCATACCCTTCGCCATTTGAGGCAAACAACGCTTCGCAATGACGCTCCAGTTTCAGCACTGCCTCTACACGCCATGGGACATCTTCGTCGTTACCATAGGCGGCCACTCGGATCGCTGTGAGCATATCCAAAGCTTTGCCATCCGGCATCATGTCCTTGATGTAGATGTCACCGACCACCGTACCCGCTTTGTAAGCCTGGTTGAGGCGGCTGATTTCACCTTTGACTTCTTTCAGGCGGTTCTGGGCGGTGTACTTCTCGCCCATGTCTTTCCATTCGGTCTTGTCATCCGCCAGCTTGGCTTCGAGGGCTTTCTCCTCTTTAACCAAACTGTCAGCGCTTTGACCTTTAACGGTGTCGACCCCGAACAGGTTCTTTTGACCGCCCTCACCTGTCTCCTTGCCGTTGACGTACTTCTTCAACTCCTCCAGCAAGGTATTAACGCGGATGATGGTCATCTTCTCGCTAAGGATGGGGTTATCCTTATCGATCTTTGCCGTGACCTTGTACGGGTACGGTACAACACTGCTCAGAGCAGCATGGACCTGTTTGGCTACCTGGTAAACATTCTGGTCAGAGGACTGGTCGTATTCTTCCAACGACTTCATCTTCACCACATCCAAGCAGGCCATGTACGTCATGAACACCGGCTTGAAACGACCGTTGAACCAGCTGAAGACGTTACCCAACTCCTTCTTGTCATCGGGCGTGGTCATGAATAGTTGCAACACCTTCTCGATCGGCGCTTGCTTCGACAAGGAAGCCCTGCCGTTGCCGATCACCACGAAGTCCTTCAGCATGGCTTCTGCTTGCAGGATCTTGTCCTTCAGCGTTCCCTCAGGGTCCGACAAACCATACTGCGTCATCCGCAGTTCGATCTGCTTACCTTTGTTCCACGTCGCCAGCTTGTAGATCCCGTAGCCGATACCACCGATAGCCAATGCACCCAGGGTGAACGGGTTGAACAGCAATGGGGCTAAGGCAGTCATTGCGGCGCCGCCCGCGGTCAACAACCCACCGCCAGCCGCCGCAACCATCCCGCCGACACCCATTTCAATTCCCATCAGTCCTAGGGCACCACTGGCTATCTGCAAACCGCCATAGACGGTCGCTGCGGTACCGATACCGTTCATCACCGTACCCATGCCACTGTCAGGGTCAACTACACCCATATCGAGCAAGGTGTCGGTTGCAGCACCCACCGCCAGACCCAGACCAACTTTACCGGCACCACCTGCGATGCGACGACCCGAGGAGGGCTTACGCCGACGATCACGGGTTTCTGGATCCACCTCATTACCGCGGATGGTATCCATGAAGTCACCCGCCGCATTACCCAGACTCTTGCTCTGTACCAAGGTCATGACGCCCTTAGTCAGCGCTGCAATCCCCGTACCGATGGCTGGCAACCACTTGATACCAATCGCACCCAAACTGAACAGGTTGCTGAAACCTTTCCAGATAAAGTTGCTGGTAAAGAACTGGCCGATACTCATGATACCACTGCCGATCCCACCGAGCAGTCCGGCTAGCATGCCGAAGATCCCCTTGCGAGGTTTCTTCTCTTCTTCCTTGGTCTCACCAAAACCGAAGTTTTTACCGATCGCGATGATGGCATCTTTGACCTGTTCGTTCTTCTTGTCTTTGGCTTTGTTGCGCATACTGGCCAACGAGTTGAGACGATCGGCGTCATCAGTGGCAGCTTCATGAGGCTTCTTGGCGACTTCCTCTTCATGCTGCTTCTTCAGTTCTTCTGCACGGTCTTTATGCCGCTTGGCAGCGTACGCAAGGTGTGGGTGGCGCGACAACATGGCTTCGGCCAGTGTTGGACCTTCGCTTGGCTTGTTCTCTGGTACTTGACTGACTTCTTCAAGCAACTCCTTTTCCGTCTTCGGTTTTTCTTCCACCGCGGGTTTAAAGGGAGTGTCCTTTTCACCGTCGGCCTTTTGAGCCAGTTGATCAGGATCCAGAGTGGGGTGCTTACGCCGGTTACGACGTTTCACCTGTTCAGCCAACGGCACTTCTTCCGGTTTCTCCTCAGCTTTTGGCTCAGGTTCCGGTTGGGTCACTTCACTTGGGGGTGGCGTAAACGGGTTCGGCCCTTCTGGGACACCGTCACCCTCGGGCATGACCGCATAACCCCAATGCTTCAACAGCAAGTTGTAGATACGGTCGATCGAGGAGACAATCGGGGTATAGTCCGCTTTGAACTGCCCACGGGTTTTATCCCAGGCCTGTTCTGCAAACGGCTTGGCTTTGTCACGCACCTTACCGAACAGTTCCAGACCCCAGTCCTTAGCTTTCTTGATCGCTCCGTTAATCTTGGTGATGCTGGCACCCATGGAAGTCCGCAGACCGCGGTCGTAGTCTTCCTCACTGATCAGCACGTTACCTTGACGGTCGTACACCGCACCAGTGATCTCATTCCAGCCTTTCAGCGGGATCAGTCGCCCGTCATCCGACTTGCCGAAGTATTGCCCCTTACCGAAACGGTTACCCAGCAGGACAGGTTCGTTCTCACCTTCGATGTACACATCCATCTGGTAGAAACGGGTAGAGATCTTTTCGCCGGCCTTCTTCAAACGACCGACCGGATCAAACCAGTTCCATACCTTGAGCATGTACTCACGGACTTTGTTCAAGCCCTTGATGAACACTTCCTTATTGTCAGCCGTGAACAACTTACCGGCCAAACGCTTGGCACCAATGATGGTGTTGTTCGTAACGTCCCGAACACTACCTGTAATACCTTCCCAGCTGTCGAGGATGCGATTCGACATCAGGTCATAGTAGTCACCGCGTTTGAGCTTCCACGCCTCGAGGATCGGTGTATCAACCCCTTCCTCATAAAGGTCTTGGTCGTCTTGCGCGGCGCGAGCAGCAGCCATGTTGCGCAGCTTACCGTACAGGCTAGCGGCAGCAAAGCCACCGGCTACCAGGGCAGCCCCTTTCGGGTTGTAGATTGCCAGTCCCGCGATACCCCCCAACAGACCGCCGAGTACCAGCGGTTCGTTGTCAAGGATCTTGTCGACACCTTTGTTGAACAAGTCTTTGAATGAGGTAGCCTTGAGTTTGTCAAGGATACCTTTCTTTGCCGCATCAGTTGCTTGCTCTTCGGCGGAGTTCAACTTCTTCTCAGCCGGTTGGCGTTCAAGGATCTTGACCAGGGTTTCGTTGCGAGTGGTGGCCATCGCCACCAGATTCTGCAAGTAGTCATGGGTCTTGGCGGTCTGTTCGGTGTAGGTGTCCACCAGTGGCTTCAAATCGAGACCAGCGTTGGACGCCATCGGCATACGGTCGAGTGACTTGGTCAGCCCTTCCATGCCCACACGTACTTGTTCCAAGGTTTTGTTCAGGCCATCCCAGGTTACCGAGAACTGTTCACCGAATGGCGACGACGGAGCACCACCAATCGGCCCACCATTAACAGTGGCTGGCGCTGCGGCATCGAACGGGTTATCACGCACGTTCTTCTTGTTCGGGTCCTCGACGAACTCACGCAATACCGAACGGAACAATTCCGCGTTGCCTTTATCCCGCCCGTGTTCGTTCTTGATGATCCCTGCCTGGAGCATGTGGTTGTAATAACCGGAGTTACGCAGGGTGTCAAGGTTGTTCGACATGTCCTGACCGAACTGGGCGAGGTAGTTCGCATCTCCCACCACGCCAGCCGCCCGTTTCCGCGCCTCTTCTGACGGTAGGTAGGTCAAGGCCAACGCGCGCTCATCGTCGCTACCTTCCTGGAACTTGGTCCATTGGTCATCGTCGATGTCGAACTTGCGTTGGATCAGTGCGCGGATCTCCGCCGCAGTTTCCTCGTTAGCACCCTTCTTGGTGAGGTCCATGTACGAATACGGACTGAAACCTTTACGTTTATCCGAATGGTCGATTAACTGCATCGCCAGTTCGTGCTTGGCCTTATCCGACAACTTACTGTCGTCGTCGATCTGGCCAACCATGCGTAGGGCGGCGTCTGCTTGGGAGCGGAAGGTCGATTTGTCGAAGGTGCGGTTGTAGGTGTCGGCGATTTGTTGCTCGTGCGAGACCAGCCGTCCGCGGACGTAGTCATAGCTACGAGCTTTCAGTGAGTCATCGCCAGTACGCAGTTTCTCCAAGGACAAATGGATGTGCGACAACCACTCCGGGATCACCTCATTGAGGGTTCTCGAATCGCGTTTGTTCCACAGTTGTTGTTCCCAGCCATCAGCAAGGGTGCGCTTGGCCAAGTTGTACTCGGAACCACCACTCTGGTAAGTGTCCTCCAGAATGGCACCAGCCCCTTTGTTAACCCCGTTCTTTATCGCCTTGAGCAAGGACCACTCAATCTTGCCGAGTGCTTCTTTACCTTCTGGCAGACGATCGACATATTCGTCATAGGTCTGATCTTCATCCTGGGAGAATCCGCCGCGGTAGAACTCCGACATGGTGTTGACCATGCCTTCCGCGTTAGCCAAGTTGTACGAAGCAACGTGACCCAGGTCTTCGATGCGTTTATAAGCATCCGACGCCCACTGTGACAGTTCCGGGTAGTTCTTTTGGAACTTCTCCAGATACTGCTTGGCCTTGTTCGACTTAGCCATGCGTGGCAGGTTCGACACAAACACGCCAGCGGCCATGTTGCCGACCATGCTGCCGAGGTTCATGTTGTTGCCTTCGGTCATCTCTGCGGCCATCCGAATGGCGCCGACCAGACCACCCATTCCGCTGACCGCTTCACCGCGGGCATCTTTACCGAAGCGCTCGGTTACATACTCACGAATACCACCGAACTGCTGCTTGACGGTATTGAACATCGATTCACGGATGCTCTTCCGCATGGCCTGCGAGTGGGTGGTTTTCTCGTAGTCACTTTTCGCAGTAGAGACCGAGATCTTCTTCAATTCTTCCACGATGCGGTGTTGAGCCGCTTCTTGGAACTTGAAGTACTTAGCGCTGGTCAGGTATTGGCGAGCCAGCAAGTTGATCTTCAGTGTATCGTTACGCAGCTGCATGCCGCGTTGGTAACTGACCGCTTGCTCCAGTAACTGGTTGGTCCGACCAATGCTCATGTTCAGTGTGTTCAGGCCACCGATCTGTCGACCGCCAGCCTCCGCAATCATCGAGACAACAGACTTACCCGTCTCAATGGTGGCTTCACGCTCGAGGATGGAGTTGGCATCTTCATTATTAAGGAGTGCCTTAACTTCATCGTCATCCACGCCTTCCATGCGTGGCCCTGCATCCTTCTTGTTGGAGTCGCCCGTATTCCAGTCACTGAAATCGTTCTGGGAGAAGGCAACCAAACGGTCGCCGATCTTATTAGGGGCGATTTTTTGAAGCTTTTCACCGGCACGTTTGGCCAGATATTGCAGGTCTTCGATAGCCCCGTGCGACTCTTTCTTCAGATCGGTGATGATCTGCTCACGGCGGCGGTTGAGGTCGCTGGCAATCGAAAATGCACTGGTCCAGCTACCGGGTAACACCATCTTCAAGGTGTCGACCCGGGCGTCTGTATCACCAATGGTTTTCTCTACGACACCTGACAAAAAGCCAGTGACTGCCGACCGAAGGAAACCTTGTTTGGAAGAACCGTCGAAGTCAGAGTCAAAGTCTATGTCACCTGCGAAGGGGTCATCACCCCAGTCGAAATCGTCAATCTCGTCAGCCATTACAGCGAACTCCTAAAAGGTAACTAGATGAAACCTACCAACCTCGCATTATTAGACCCCCGGACGATTGTCCCGGGTGTCTTCAAACCGGTTACGTCGACCGATGCCTTTGAGGGCATGACGCAGAACCTGAATGACGACGGTCTTTATTCCTTGGAAATCTTTGGTAAGCTGGGGAGTAAGGAGCGGGATCGGACCGAAGCTTTCATTGATGTTAAGCTCCCGATCTTCAACCCTACGTATCTGAAAGCCCTCATCCAAATCAAAGCCCTGTACCAAGGAATTCTTCGTGGTGCAGAATATGGGCTTTGGGATGAGGAGGCGAAGGATTTCATAAAATCGAACATCCTGGAAGGTGAAACTGGATTCAGTGCATTTACCAAGCGCTTCCCTTCCATTAACTTCGCTACCACTGACTCCTACAAGCGCGGTCAGCGGGTAACACTGGTCAACGAAAACCGGGGTAAAGCACTGACCGATAAGGTCTTGGTGATCCCGGCGGGTTTGCGGGATATCCAGTTCCAGGCCAACGGTGCTCCGACCGAGCCCGAAATTACCGAACTGTACAAAGCCCTGATGTTCCGTGTTCGGGTGATCCTGGCCGGAAAATCCGACGCCAACAACCCACTGTACGATACTGTACGTTGGGGTGTGCAAAACGCCTTCAATGAGATCGACAAATACCTGTTCGGTCTGTTGGAAGGTAAAGGTGGTATCCTCCAGAAGCGTATGTCCACGCGTGGCGTGCACGGTGGTACGCGTAACGTTATCACGGCGCGTAAGGTGTCCCGACCCCGTCTCAATGAAGACAACGGGGTGAGTCCTAACTCGGTGGACATGGGGTTATACCAGAGTCTGCTGAACTTCCAGTATGTGTGTATCCACGCCATGCTGACCAAGTACCTGGAACGGATCTTCACCAGCGGTTCGCAAACAGCCAAATTGGTCAACCCGAAAACCCTCGAGTTCGAGTATGTTGAAGTCAAGTCACAGACGGTCGAGAAGTGGACCACGGCCACCGGCCTGAGCAAGATGTTCAACGGTTTCGCTGACGTCTCGCTGCGTAATAAGGAAGTAGTCGTTGAATGGCGTTACTTGGCCTTAGTTTACGATGACGGCGTCGACGTGTGTGTGTTGCATGACATCAACGACTTGCCGGAAGGCAAGGACCGTAAGCTGGTACGTCCGATCACCTACATGGAGCTGTTCTACCTGAGCTGCCATGATGTGATTGCCGAGCAGGTAACCCAACAAACACGTTATCCAATCATTGGTATCGGATCGATCTTCCCGGCTAAGGTTAACTTACTGACCATCGCAGGAGCCTCTCGCCGGATCGTGCGTAGCCCGATTGACTGGGATGAACGCGAAGTCTGTATGCGTTACCCCCATCGTGTAGAGACCCCCGATTATTTCGATGCAATGTCGGTGGACCCTTCGCGTGAGGCTGGTCTCGACTCCGACCACGACGGTGACCAGCTCAACAGTAACTCGGTGTGCGCGGAAGACAGTAAGGAGCAGGTCAACGATCTGTTCGGTCGCCGTGAGTACTACATCAGCGGTACGGGACGTTTCCTGTACGACCCCATTAACGAACCCATTCTGTTCATGTTCAAGGCAGCGACCAGTGGGTTAGAGGATTAAGTGTTATGTCGAGTGTAATGACGTATCAAGAGTTCTTCCGTGGTTTCGTATTGCGGAAGAAGCAGGAGATTGTCAATCCTCAATTCCACGGAATCGGGGAAGTCATTCTCCCCAAGATGAGTTTGGTCCATTACCTGCCAAAACTGGAAACCGAATACGGCCCATCCACCAGCGAGGCGTTCATCAGTAACTTCCCTAAGGACGTCTACATCGAGTTCGTTAAGGACGGTTTCCAGCCGGTTATGGGGCATGGTCGTGTCGAGAAATTCGACACACTCAAAGCCATCCAGGCATATCGCGGTAGCCACTATACCTACAGTTGGACCCGTGATATCAACACGGTGTACAGGAAAGAGAACGCGCTGGTCGTCAAGAACTACGGATTGATCCCGCAGGGCTTTGTGTACCGACCAAGTATTTTCATGCAATATGAAAAGTACTACAACAATCAGCACATGTTGATGCAAGGTATCAACGCTGAGGCTGTCAAAGGTCTGCGTAAGCAGTTCCTGCGCATCGACCTGCCGTTGGTCATGCCCTCGTTCACAGAACTGGCTGACGACTACGCAAAATTTGTTAGCGGGTTTGTTAACGGTCTTCCTGTTTTGACCAAGCCGATGTTGGAAACCACCAAGGCAGAAAACAGTTACTGGCTGTTGGACCTCCTGGCCTTCCTCACCGGGCAATATCAGTTCAGTCTGTTCGACAAGCTAACACCGAAAGCGATGGAAGACCTCCACATCATCTTTACCTTCCAGAGTAAAGCACTGGTGGTCAACCTAGGGATGCTCAAGGTTTGGCTCGATGAGACCAACCCGAAAACCCCGAAACTCTACGCTGACGCACGGAAGGAATTCGAAGGGACTAAGTCCCTGCCGCGTTTCAACGCTGTGAAGCGTTTCTACCTGGCCCTGATGAGCCTTTCCCGGAATCTGGTACCGGAGAAGGAAATCGTCACAGAGGAACAAACCCATGGAACCGGAGAAGCCGCCGCTGGCTCGGATTCCCCAGTGGCTCAAGGACCGCAAAGCGAAGCGGATCAAAAGCAAACTGGCAGTAACACAAAAGCAGGAAACGATGCTGGCAAGAGCGCACCCGTCGGTACTCGTACTAATCCTGGTAGCATCCTTGATGTTCTCGGTGGCAGTGCGGAGGATAACACACGACGTGATGAAGAGTCCGGAGCAGCGGGATCGGGAAGCGGTCATACGGATCTTGAAGAGTGGACATCCCAAGTAAATGACCAGCTGTTGGAAGTGGAGAAGGTCACCGCGGAGCTGAACACTACCAAGGTGGCTTTCCCAACCCCGGAGAGTGGTGTTGAAGCCGCGCTTAATGAACGGGCAAAGGACGGGGTGCTGACCGTAGCGGAGAAAGAATTCTTCATGCGTAAGGCCACCCGTTACCAGCACATCGAGATGGAAAACGGTCAGACCTTCGAGGAGTTCATCCAGATCAAGCCTGAGGAACTGAAAGACCTCGGGGGCAAGATCGAAGGGCGCTTCCTCACGGTTCTCGATGACTCGATGCTGCGCAGCCGGGCGACTTCGGTTAAACTCGACTACCCAGCACGTTTCCTACAAAAGGACATTGCGCGGATGTTCCTCGGGGTGCAGAACGCCGGGTATGCCTTGAATGACTACAAACACGAAGTGGTCACTTCGGTGGAAGGTTCGTTCGATGTGTACTCGGTACAGCTGCATGATCCGAACGGTGTACAGACCACTATCCACCCGCGTATTCCCCGTGTGTTGAAAGACGGCGCCTTTATTGTTGACGGTGTCAAGTCGCACATGCAAATGCAGCGACGCGAAAAACCGTTCCGCAAGATTGCTCCTGATACTGTCGCGTTGACCACCTACTACGATCGCAAGCTGATGATCAAGCGTTCGGAAAAGATGGTCGAC